>ERZ795031.3006-NODE-3006-length-15409-cov-9.569949_pt1 | contig 15409 bp, 17 predicted proteins | sample MGYA00375123_ERZ795031 | MGnify/ENA primary metagenome ERZ795031 (study PRJEB30166, sample SAMN05720159) | activated sludge metagenome | isolation source: anaerobic digester from wastewater treatment plant | place: USA | collected 2015-04-21 ... | reverse complement strand
TTTCATTTGAGGCATCGTTTCTCCCAAAGTTACTTTTTATTATGAGGCATTACGCATTGTTTTCTTGTTCATTTCTTCACCTCATTAATTACTCAACGTTGGTACATAATTAATTATAAGGGAAAAAAGATGATTACTAGTGTTAACAACACAATACAGTAACATGGACGTATTTCAATGATCATTAACATATGAGAATGATGACTCAAATGTACAAAGAATTATTAAAAAACCGAAAGAATCTCTTAATTATGATCTCATCTATTAGTGATACAAGCTATCCACAATACAAGAAAAAAAGTTGTTTGTCCCAAAATAGAAATAATATATCCATTTCATTAAAGTGACGGTCCAACTCTAATTAAGGCATTCAATATCACTACAGATTCGCCACCTTGGCGTTAATATCTGATTTCCTTGAACGCGGGGATTTGTACGGACGCACGTTGGGAGAATCGAATGGGAACCATAGAATCTTATCCGGCACCATCCACCCATCGGTCAGATAGATGTTTTCCCTGAACTGCACCGCCAGGAGTTTGTTGTCCACCTGGACCACGGTCCCTTTCAGCCAGCCGCGGATTCGCTGACAGGCTTTGTCCTCATGATCGCAATTAACTTCCACGCGATCGCCCACTTCATATACTTTTTCCTCTTCCGGAGGACGCATGTAGCTTCCACTATCTATCATTCTCAGCTCCTTCTTTTTCTACACACTCATTTTTCCGCGAACTTTTTCGACAGACGTTCGCCCAATCTGCTTCTTGTTTCCTCATCAGGAATTTGCTCGATAATTTCAGCAAAGAACCCTTCCACAATCAATCGTTCCGCCTCCGCCAGAGGAATTCCACGCGTCTGGAGGTAAAACAATTCGGTCGCATCAATGCTCCCCACCGTGGCGCCGTGCGAACAGCTCACGTCATCCGCGCAGATCTCCAGCCCTGGGATGGATTTGATATCCGCCTTCTCTCCCAACATCAGGTTCTGATCAAGTTGATAGCCGTTGGATTTCTGCGCGATGGGGTCCACATAAATCATCCCCCGCCAAATCGCTTCGCCATCACCAACCGCGGCGCCCCTGAATAGCAGGTTGCTTCTGGTACGCGGAGCGAGATGGTTCTGAACGGTGTCCACGCTGATTTTTTGTCCGCTGGCAGGGAAGTAGATCCCGCTCACCTCCGCCTCAGCCCCTTCGCCAACAAGGTTCACTTCAAGGCTGTGCTTGCCGAGCGAGGTCGAAACCGCCGCATAAATCCAATCGAGTTTTGCGCCCCGGCTCAGCTCAGCGGTATTGTAGCGGAGCGGCGCCACCTCCTGGTTGAAAGTTGCGAGGTCCGTAAAACGCAGGTGTGAGTCTTCTTCGAGGATCAGGTCTGTCCTCGCCAGGTGAAAAGACGGGTCCTTGCTGTGTGTCTCGCCCTGCCAACCGGCTACGAGGTCCAGCTCCGCGCCGGACTCGAGCCAAATAATGGCGCGCGAGAGGCTCATTCCTGGTTCAATCGCGCTTCGCAAGGCTGCCGTAAGGGTTTTGCCCGCTTTTACGCCCTTGGGAACATAAACAAACAAGCCTTCTCTTGCCAAAGCTCCAGTCAGCGCCTGAAATTTCTCAGGGCTGTGCTTGTTGGCGTGTTCCAACAAACGCGCTACCAGATCCGGATGCTGCTCGATGGCTTCGCTGAGCGTGGTAATGATCAATCCCCTCGGAATCGCGCAAGCCCCCGGCAGTTCTCCCTCGTCCGGCTGAGATGCCACATCCAGTTTCAGAGCTGGACGAGTGCAAACCCGCGCGTCAGCCAGCCTAAGTTGCGAGAAGTCCAGCCAACGCCACTTTTCAGCTTTGACATGCGGCAGAGGCAGGGATTGCGCGTTTTGCCATGCCCTTTCAAAGGCTTCCGCCAGTCCGGAAGGCAGCCCCGCGTTCGCCTCTTCAAATGCTGACTTCCACTGAGGAGGATCCTGGTCGATGCCGAAAATGGAACGGTAAGTCACTTGCGGATCATGCATGCGTCTACCCTACCGATCCAACCATCTGCAATTGAACCAGGCGGTTCATCTCGACCGCGTATTCCATTGGCAGTTCTTTCACCAAAGGCTCAATGAAGCCTGAAACGACCATCGTCGTTGCTTCTTCGTTACTGAGTCCGCGGCTGTTGAGGTAAAAAAGCTGTTCTTCGCCAATTTTGCTGACCGTGGCTTCATGCCCGATGTTCACATCTTTCGAGCCGCTGTCGATGGTCGGGTAAGTATCCGAACGCGATTGCGGGTCGAGCAGGAGCGCGTCGCAAACAACGTTCGACTTGATGTTCTTAAGTCCGCGAGCCACTTTCACCAGTCCCCGGTAAGAGCTCTGTCCGTTCCCTCGCGAAATCGACTTGGATGTGATTTTGCTGCTGGTGTTATCGGCAAAGTGGACCATCTTCGCGCCAGCATCCTGAACCTGCCCCGAGCCCGCGAAAGCCACCGAAAGCATCTCGCCGCGAGCGCCTTCTCCGCGCAGGTAACAGGCTGGGTACTTCATGGTCACCTTCGAGCCCAGATTGGCATCCACCCATTCCATCGTCCCGTTCTCCCAGACCGACGCGCGTTGAGTCACCAGGTTATAGACATTCGAAGACCAATTTTGGATGGTCGTGTAGCGCACCCTGGCGCCTTTCTTGACGATGATCTCGATCACGCCGCTGTGGAAAGATTCCGTGGTATAGGTCGGCGCAGTACAGCCCTCCACGTAATGAACCTGGGAGCCTTCATCGGCGATGATCAGCGAGCGCTCAAACTGCCCCATACTGGCGTTGTTCAGGCGGAAATATGCCTGCAGCGGCAGGTCAACCTTGACGCCTTTGGGGACGTAAACAAAAGAACCACCCGACCACACCGCGCTGTTGAGGGCGGCGAATTTGTTATCCTGGATCGGAACAACGGTGGAAAAGTATTCCCGGAAGAGGTCCGGATGCTGCTTGAGCCCGTTTTCGATGCTAAGGAAGATGACACCTTGCTTCGCAAGAGCTTCCTGTATGTTGTGGTAGACCATCTCCGAATCATACTGCGCGCCAACACCGGCGAGATACTTCTGCTCAGCTTCGGGAATACCCAGTTTATCGAACGTTGATTTGATCGTGTCCGGCACGTCCTCCCAGGATTTCTGGTCAATCTCCTCGGGACGAACGTAATAATAGATGCTTTCCAGGTCCAAACCGCTCAGGTCCGGCCCCCATGTGGGCATCGGACGCTGAATGTAATGGCGGTACGCCTTCAGGCGGAATTCGAGCATCCACTCCGGCTCTTCTTTATACGCTGAGATTTGCCGAACTACCGCTTCGGATAAGCCTTTTTGGCTTTTATACGCGGACCTTTCCGGATCATGGAACCCGTACTGATACTCCCTGCCCAGATCGTTCAGGAAGTCGCTGCCACTGGCTTCACTCATTGCTGCTTCCAGACTCTCCGTAGACCTCGCGGATCCAGTCGTAACCGCTTTCTTCAAGCCTGAGCGCCAGTTCTGCCTGACCCGTTTCAACGATCTTTCCCTGGTACATGATATGCACAAAGTCCGGTTTGAGGAAGTTCAACATGCGCTGATAGTGCGTAATGACCAGAACACCGAGGTTCTCACCCACCAGTGAATTGACTCCCTCCGAAACGATTCGAACCGCGTCGATATCCAAACCGCTGTCGGTCTCGTCAAGAACCGCGAACTTGGGCTCCAGCATTGCCAACTGCAGGATTTCAGCGCGTTTCTTCTCCCCACCAGAAAAGCCCTCGTTCAGGTAGCGCGCGGCAAAGGAATAATCCATTCCCAGGAAATCCATCTTCGACTTCATCGCTTTCCTGAAGGCAACCAGCGACAAGCCCTTGGAATCCGGATCCGAAGCTTTTAATTTTGAATTTATAGCCACGCGCAAAAAATTTGCCAAAGTCACGCCGGTAATCGAGACCGGGTATTGAAAAGCCAGAAAGAGTCCCCTGTTTGCCCGTTGATCCGTAGTGAGGTCTAAAATACTTTCCCCATCCAACAAAATATCGCCCGAAGTGACCTTATAACGCGGGTGACCCATGATGGCATTGGAAAGCGTCGATTTGCCGGTTCCATTAGGTCCCATCAGTGCATGGATCTCCCCCTGCTGCATCATCAAATTGAAGTCCTTGAGAATCTCCTTCCCTTCGACTTCAACAAAGAGGTTTCTTATCTCTAATTTCGCCATTATTTCCTGTTTTTCCGTCGGATTTCTGGCGGGATTATAGCATGCTAGGTGTTTTAAGTCAATTTATTATAATATCCCTTAACTTATTAACATAATATGGAAATCCAGTTTTTTAAGCTTGATAAGTAGCGGCATTTATTTTATTTCACCTGCATGTGAGGAGCCCTAAGGTTGTTGTTGCAGTGGACGCAATGTGTAAGCGAGAAGCATGCTGTCAAGGGCATCAAAAAAAATTTATAGAATTTGTTACAGATACCAGTGTTAAATTTAACTTATACATCTATAATCAATAAAGGTTTTGATAGATTAAAAATACTATTCATATGTCTTCTGAGCTTTAACCTTAAATAATAATCTGTCTAAAAAAACGTTTATAAAAAACGTCTATAAAAATCTGCTTGACTATTCCCCACAAAACGCTAAAATTGACTTGTCCATTAGGGAAGAGTCCTGTCCAAGCAGGCACCGAAGGGGCAAGCCGTTATGGTGAAACTCTCAGGTAAACAAACCCTTACAACCCCTGAAATCAATGATAACAGGGGCACAAAGATGTGCCTCTGTTCATAACACTATAAAGGAGACAAAATGTTAGTACCAGAAGAACTGAAATATCAGAAAACAGACGAGTGGGTCAAGATCGAGAACGGTATAGCCATCATCGGCATCACCGATTACGCGCAGGATTCCCTCTCCGATGTCGTTTTTGTTGAATTTGCCATCGATCCCGACGATGAGGTCAGCGTTGGCGACAGCTTGGCGACGATCGAATCCGTCAAAGCAGCGGCAGAAGTTAACTTCCCCGTCAGCGGTAAGGTCCTCGAGGTCAACCAGCAACTCACGGATACCCCCGAGCTGCTCAACTCCGAGCCCTACACAGGCGGCTGGCTCGCCAAAGTCCAGGTCAGCGATGAGTCCGAACTCGAAAAACTGATGGACGCGGCTGCCTACGAAACCTACTGCAAGGACCGCTAAGATCATGTTCACTCCACACACAAAAGCTGATGTGGAGGCAATGCTCAAAACCATCGGGGTCGGAAAGGTCGAGGACCTCTTTAAAGTGGTCCCTGAAAAATACCGTTTTCCAGACCTGAATTTGCCAGCGCCGCTCACAGAAATGCAGGCGGCGGAAGAATTGGAGGGCATCGCCTCAGCCAACGCCACCACCCGCGACTTTATCTCCTTCCTGGGTGCCGGCGCTTACCAACACTACATCCCCGCCGCGATCGATAACCTCCTGCAGCGCGGTGAGTTCTACACTGCCTACACTCCCTACCAACCCGAGATTTCCCAGGGCACGCTTCAGGCAATTTTCGAATTCCAGAGCCTGATCAGCCTCCTCACCGGCATGGACGTCAGCAACGCCTCCCACTACGACGGCGCCACGGCTGCCGCCGAAGCCGTCATCCTAGCAAACAACCACTTCCGCGGCAAACGCCGCAAGGTTCTGCTCTCCCGCGCGGTCAATCCCCAATACCGCGAGGTCATCCGCGCTTACATGCAGGCAAACACCGAAATCCAGATCACCGGTGATGACCCCGAAACTGGCATCGACCCCGATCTGCGGAAGTTCATCGACCAGATCGACCTCGATACCTCGCTTGTGATGGTCCAATATCCTGACTTTTTCGGCAGGATCATCGACTACAAGCCCCTCATCGAAGCTGCCCACGCCCAGGGAGCCCTCGTGGCGGTCGTGGCGAATCCCACGGCTTTAGCCCTCCTGACCCCTCCCGGCGAACTCGGCGCGGATATCGTGGTGGGCGAAGGTCAGCCGCTGGGCATTCCGCTCTCCTATGGCGGTCCCTACCTCGGTTTCTTTGCGGTCAAGAACGCGCTTCTGCGCAAGATTTCCGGGCGATTGGTCGGAGAGACTGTTGACGTCCAGGGCGAACTGGCATACGTTCTGACCCTCACCGCGCGCGAGCAGCACATCCGCCGTGAAAAAGCCTCCTCCAATATCTGCTCCAACCAGGGTCTGATGACCCTTGCAGCGGCGATCTACATGACCCTGCTCGGCAAGACCGGCTTCCAACAAGTCGCAAACCTCTGCTACCAAAATACCCACTACACTGCCAGTGCGGTTGAAGCCGTCCCGGGCTTCTCACTGCCCTTCAAAAACACGCCCTTCTTCCATGAATTCGTTGTCCGGGCAGACCAAAACCTTCCTGAGCTCCTGAGCCACCTGGAAGACCACGGCATCCTCGGCGGTTACGACCTCGGCGAAGCCTATCCCGAGCTCAAAGGTTGCCTGCTCATGGCAGTGACCGAAATGATCTCTCGCGAGGATATCGACTATCTGACCGAAGTACTAAGCGAGGTGCAGCATGCGTGAGCCGACCATTTTTGAGCTTTCTTCCACCGGACGCACCGGCGTTACCTTCCCCGAACCGGAAGTTCCGCTGACCGAACTCCCGCAGGAATTTGCGCGCGCTAGGCTGCCCTTCCCTGAAATTTCCGAGATGGGCGTTGTGCGCCACTTCACCCGCCTCTCCCAGAAAAATTATGCCGTTGACCTCGGTCTGTACCCTCTGGGCTCCTGTACCATGAAGTACAACCCAAAGATCAACGAAGTCACCTGCCGCTATCCTGGCTTCGCCAACACCCACCCTCTCCAGCCTGAAGATACCGTCCAGGGCAACCTATACCTGATGTACACCCTGCAACAATGGCTGGCAGAGATCGGCGGCTTCGCTGATGCCACCCTTGAGCCCGCAGCCGGAGCCCAGGGCGAGCTGGTCGGCACGATGATCATCCACAAATACCACCGCGACCGCGGAGACCACCAACGCACGCGCATCCTCATCCCCGATTCCGCCCACGGCACCAACCCCGCCTCCTCGGCAATGCTCGGGTTTGACCCTATCCAACTACCTTCGGATGAGCGCGGCAATGTGGATCTCGAAGCCCTCAAAGCGCTCTGTGATGACACGCTTGCCGGCTTGATGTTCACCAACCCCAACACGCTCGGCTTGTTCGACGAGAACACCGCCGAAGTCATCCGCATTGTCCACGAAGCTGGCGGTCTGGTCTATGGCGACGGCGCCAACATGAACGCCCTGCTTGGCGTGTTCAAGCCCGGCGAGTGCGGCATTGACGTCATGCACTACAACCTCCACAAAACCTTCTCCACCCCCCACGGCGGCGGAGGTCCCGGCAGCGGTCCGGTCATGGTCTGCGAGAAACTGGTCGATTACCTCCCCGACCCGCATGTCATCATGACCGATCCGGGCGATGATGAGACCCCGCCCACCTACGGCTTCGCTCGCCCCGAAAAGAGCATCGGGCGCGTCAAAGCCTTCCATGGGCACTTCGGCGTCCTCGTCCGCGCCTTCACCTATATCGCCATGCTTGGGCAGGAAGGTCTGCGGGATGTTGCCGAAAAAGCCGTCCTCAACGCCAATTACCTGCAGGAAAAACTGAAAGGCGCCTACACCCTGCCCTATGACCGTTCCTGCATGCATGAATTCGTGCTCGAGGGCTTCTGGAAGGATGTGCCGGATATTCACGCCCTGGATATCGCCAAGCGGCTCATGGATTATGACTTCCACCCGCCCACAAACTATTTCCCGCTGATCGTTCACGAAGCGCTGATGATCGAGCCGACCGAAACCGAGGACATCGAGACGCTCGACCGCTTTGCCGACACGATGCTCAAGATCGCCGAAGAAGCCCGCACCCAACCGGAATTGCTCAAGAACGCCCCGCACAATACCCCCGTGCGCCGCTGCGACGAGCTCAAAGCCGCCAAAGACCTCGTCTTCTGCTGCTACCCGGTGGGAGAGTGGGAAAATTAAGCGCTGAACAAAGCCGTAAACCACCCTTTTTACACCAGGAGGCTGCCCGGGAAACCAGACAGCCTCTTTTTTCAGTTCGGATCACCGCCCGCTTAACGCCGTTTTAACGCATAAAAATGAACAGATCCATCCTCACCATGCGCTTATTCATCTGATTCCGTACTTCTCGATGACATAGTCCAAATCCTTATCGCCTCTGCCTGAAAGGTTGATAAGAACAGCTCCTTTGCCCATCGACTTGGCGAGCTTCATGGCGTATGCGACGGCATGCGCGCTTTCGATCGCCGGAATGATGCCTTCCATTCTGGACAATTCAAAGAAAGCGTCAATCGTCTCATCGTCCGTTACCGCATCATATTTCACTCTGCCGAGGTCGTGCAGGAAGGCGTGTTCGGGTCCGCAAGACGGGTAATCCAATCCGGACGCCACCGAATAGACCGGAGCAGGTTCGCCGTTTTCATCCTTGAGCATGATACTCTTAAATCCGTGCATGATGCCTTCCTCGCCAAATGTCAGGCTTGCGGCGTGATCGCCGATCTTATCGCCCCTGCCGAGAGGCTCGACACCATAAATGTCCACAGGATCATTCAGGAAGCCGGTGAACAGCCCTATCGCGTTAGAGCCGCCGCCAACGCAGGCAACAACCGCGTCGGGAAGTTCTCCCGTCATGACGATAAACTGCGCGCGCGCTTCCATCCCGACAACCATCTGGAAATCCCGCACCATCATCGGGAACGGATGCGGTCCCACGACAGAGCCGATGCAGTAGATGGCGTCTTTGTGCTCCTCACGGTATGCGGCAAAAGCCGCGTCAACCGCCTCTTTCAGCGTCGCGAGACCATCCCTGACTTCGATGACCCTAGCGCCGAGGATTTTCATCCTTGCGACGTTAGGAGCCTGCTTTTTAATGTCAACCGCGCCCATATAAACGTCGCACTCCAGCCCGAAGTACGCGGCGGCGGTGGCAAGGGCAACCCCGTGCTGCCCCGCGCCGGTTTCCGCGATGACCTTCTTCTTGCCCATATATTTGGCAAGCAACGCCTCACCCATACAGTGATTGAGCTTGTGCGCGCCAGTATGGTTCAGGTCCTCACGCTTGCCGTAGAGCTGCACGCCCGTGCCGATCTTATCCGAAAGCCTTTCAAAATGGGAGATCGGGGTCGGTCTGCCCTGAAATTCCTTACGGATTCTACGCAGTTCACTGATGAACTTTCTGGATTTGCAAATGGTCTGATAAGCCGCGGTGATTTCGTCCATGGCAGCCTGCAGTTCCGGCGGGATGTAGGAGCCGCCGTATTTGCCGAAGCAGCCGTTTGCGTCAGGATATTTTTTATAGTAGGTATTGAATTCAATATCGTTAATTCTCATAGTGTTTTCCTTCAATAGAAAAAGTTAAGTTGGTTCTTTTAACATCAAATACCCGTTTAATTTTTCGTTTCGGCGCGCGGCGCGCCACCAATGTCTTGTCAACAGCATTGCCTTTACCTCCTTTAATCAGGAAAAAGCTCCAATTATTTTCTATTTCCAGTCAGAGGAGTTATACAAAAAAGTCCCTGACAGAAATTCATTCTCTGTCAAGGACGAACAGGTACTTATTCATTAAGTTACTATCCGCGGTGCCACCTTGATTCACAGCATGACCTGTGCGCTTGGCAGGATGCCAACATATCCCCGGCAACTGACGTATGCCAACACGTTGCAGAATACTCTGGGATGCTCCCATTTGACTGCACCCTCCGCGGTCCATTTGACAACTTGTTTCTTACCTGACTCTCAGCGCCGCAGGCTCTCTGTCAAGGCATCATTGCCCTTATCTCCGCATCAACGGTTTTGTGTATAAAATTTCCCCGTAAAGATAGCACCGCATTCCGCGGATGTCAATAGTTATTTGTGAATTTGCCCGTAAATTGTTACAAGTCGTCCATTCACCTTAGAATTATAAACAATCAAGCCCTCCCGGCTTTCCTTTTACACCGCAGGAGCAGTTTTCAGACCGCATTAGGAATTGTTAAATGGGATAAATGCTTCGATTACAAGCGGTAATCTATTCTCCACATTCACCATGATGTTGATGTTGATGGCATATGGTACCCGTCGATTTTAAAGAGCCTTTCAGATATGCTTCCACAGCATCCCTGGCATTTCCTTTTGCTCCAACAATAACCTCGATGTTCCTTTGATTAAAAATATCGACTGCGCCTCCGCCCATTCCTCCGCTGATAATAACATTTACGCCACGATCAGCCAGAAAGTTAGGTAAAAATCCAGGTCTATGTCCGGGATTGGCAATGGTTTCGCTTTTTTCGACCTTGTCGTTTTCCGCATCGAAAAGGATAAACCTTTCACAGTGCCCGAAATGTTCGGTCACCATCTCATTATCACTTGCTACAGCAATTCTCATCATTTAATCTCCTTCTTACTTATTGTATATTTTGCGTTTGAGAAGTCTATTTTAGGCTCTCGTTTTTCAGTTCATTCTTCCGAGCAATTCCAGCGATATTGATCGCAATTCTCGCTCATCATCTCACTCCATTTCAATAGCAGGCTGGTCGGCAAAATCTTTTGATATCGCTCTGGTTTCAAGCAAAGCCTTTACATGCATGACTTTAGCCACCATCTTCTTCAAAGAGCAGTTCCATTGTCTTTTGATAAATCTCTCTAACCGAGTCTCCCGATATACAGTCTATATCGACAATGGTTTGACCAGAATTAATAGCTCTTACTGCACTGGCATCAAAGGGTATCCTGCCAACAAAGGGCAGTCCTCGGTTTTTGCAAAAAGTTTCTATCGTTTCTGTGTTGATAACATTGGTATCGTATTTATTGATACATAAGGCTATCTTTGACCTAAAATTCGCTGCCGTGTTTACAACCCGCTCCATATCGCTGATACCGGATAAGGAAGGTTCAGCAACAATCAGAACCATATCCACGCCGCTAAGTGATGCAATTACAGGGCAACCTATTCCGGGAGAACCATCAATAATAGCTAACTCGGTATTCACCTTAGCTGATTTCATTTGTTTTTTCACTTCCGTGACGAGCATCCCGGAATTTCCACTGCCCATTTTAAGTTGTGCGGTTGAAAAAACTTTTTCTCCATCCGAATACAGCATCAGATCTCCAGCCACTGCCGGTTCCATAGTGATCGCTCCCGCAGGGCAGACATACTCGCAAACACCACAACCTTCACACGCATAGGAGACCACTTTGTATTCTTCATCTAGCGATATGGCATCAAATCGGCAGTTTATCCTGCACTGATCGCATCCTATGCATAAATCCGGGTTTATCCTCGCTTTTGGCAGACCGTAATAGTCCGTTTTTTTCGGTTTTGTACTCCAGGTATTTATCAGGTGCAGATTAGGAGCATCCACATCGCAATCTGCGCATGCCTTGGCGTTGGCTAGCTTTATAAAGGCGCTAGCTATTGTTGTCTTTCCGGTACCGCCCTTACCGCTAAGGATTAATAATTGTTTTATGCAGCACCTCTTTTCTCACCGTGTTTAGCAGAGAAGTAAACATTTCCCGGTATTGTTCATTTTCTCTAACAGCAATCTTTGCGTCTGAGTTTAATGAACCGAGGGTCGTGTCAAATGGAATTCGTCCTAAAATCTTGATGCTATTTTCTATGCAGAACGTTTCCGCAGGATTATCATCCTCTAAACATTTATTGAGGATCACCCCGAACGGCTTATGAAACAAATTGACCAATTCATAAACCATGTTTAGGTTGTGCACGCCAAATATAGTAGGTTCAGCTACCAGTAAACAATAATCCGCGTCTTCAATGCTTTCCATTACAACGCAAGAGCTTCCCGGAGGACAATCAACGATAGTCAGCTTGTTTCCTTCCGGACTATTCTCGGAAAGCAGTCTTTTAATAATCGGAACGCCTGAAGCCTCACCAGTATTTAATATGCCTGTATATACTGTTACTTGATCTGATTTCCCCTTTTGAACTTTGCCAATGACTCTTTTTTTTTCCGTTAGCGCCATTTTAGGGCAAACCAGAATACAGCCGCCGCATGAATGACAGACTTCGTCAAAGAGAATTGGTATTTTATTAATATAGGCAAGAGCATTGAACCGGCAAAAATCTATACATTTTCGACACCCATCGCATCGTTCTTTATCCACTTGCGGAATCAGTACCGATACTTTTTCCTCCTGCACCTCTTCCGGCTTAAAAAACAGATGTCCATTGGGTTCTTCGACATCGCAGTCTATGTATGTAGATGTTTCTGCAGCCGAAGCCAGATTTACCGATACCAGCGTTTTCCCCGCGCCCCCTTTGCCGCTCAGAACAGCTATCATCATATTAGCGGTCTGTTTTTCCGTGACGCCCCTCATGGATTTCATCCAGCAAAGGAAGTTTCCCTGCCATAAACGCATCAATATTATCTTTAACAGAGCCGGCTATCGTTTTATGGATATCGACCTTGGCGGTTTTTAACACTTCGGCGGCATTTCCTCCTAATCGTGGAGTGAGTAAAGCATTTGCTTTGTGATCTACGATAATTTGTGCGGCTTTGATCCCCGCGCCTCCTGTACTTTCCGACGCGCTGTTAACAACCAAATTTTCTTCCTTGGTTTCTGTATCATAAATCAAAAAGTACGGTGATCGTCCAAAGGCAACACCCACACTTGATTCTAAGTCTTTCCCATCTACCGGAATTGCAATCTTCACAACAAATCTCCTTTCTGTCCTCGTTTCTCATTATCTATAAAATGGCGACCACGTTTACGCCTGTGGCAGCCACGACCACATCCTTTGCCCTGACCTTCGCAAAGCCGATACTCACCACCCTCAATGGAAAGCATCTTCCCCTCAACCAGCAATTCAGCTATTTTTTTTCTGGCTTCACTATATATTCCTTGAATCGTAGTTCGAGCCACGTTCATTTGCTTGGCACACTCTTCTTGCGTAAAGCCTTCCAAGTCAATTAACCTTATGGCTTCATACTCATCAATAGTCATCCTTACACGGTTCTCTGCATATACGGGCGAATCAAGAGGTCCGAATTTATTTCTCTCAGGCAAACAACAAACCGTCCTCCATTTCATCGGTCGCGCCATCAGTCATCACCTCAATCTTGATAGGAGTAACCGGGGATATCCACCGGCTACTCACGAATTCTGTTATAGATTCTCTAATTGCTTATCTATAACGTCCAGTTGATCCTGCAGGAGTTTTTTCTGTTCACTGAGCAGCTCTTTTTTTGTTTTTGAGGGCGCCTGGTTGACTAAAAAACCTCTGCCAAAACCGCGTCTGCAGGCAAGACCGCGTCCAACGCCTCGTCCAAAACCAGGGCGTTGCGCCGGGGTTTGCTCACCATCACAGTTTCCAAAACCTCTTCCTGTCCTTGCCCCTGCTCCCAAGGGTCCAGTTCCATCTCCTCTAGGCATACAATTCACCTCCTTTTAGTTATTGACAAATGTCATTAATCCCTATTATACACAGTTTCCGACATATGTCAATAACATTCAAAAGATCGATTGCATGTAAACAGGGAACCAAAAACTATTTTGAAACTGACCCAAAAGCCCGAAATTTCAGAAAAAAGTTCTAAAAGTGGGGGTAAGGATCAGACTTCACCGTAAATTAATGGTGCAATCCCTAATTATTGACTGAAAAAACCTGGAAGTAGGGGGTAAATTCATGTTTGACTTTTGGGTCAGCCTCTTTTGTGTCTTTGATCGGAGCTCAGCAGCGCCAATCCACATTTTTCAGCCCGCAGGGCGGACAAAGCCGGACCCTAAAGTCGGAATGAAGGAGTCCGGCTTATCGCTGTTTACGTCAGTGTCAGATACAGGGCGGTCATGATGATTACATCTTGCATAAAATGAATCAGCCATGCCCAAAAGAAGCCCTTTGTTTCGTGAATACTTTTAGCCAAAAACCAGGCTAAAAATCCAGCCAATATAACACCCGGAATTTTTCCAGGCGTGCCAAGATAATGTACGCCCCCAAAGATAATCATCGACAAAGTTTTAGAAATAAACGGGCTGAGGTTATGGTATTCGACGATGCTTGTAAAAGTGTGGCGAAACGTGACCTCCTCAACAAAACTGTTCACGAGAGCAAATAACACAATCAGTATAAAAATTGGTACTGTGAGAGTTTGGATTACCCCGTTTCGGTAAACTTGAAAATATATGGCCACTGCTGTCACAACACTTATAATTATTGTGAAGTTTCGACCGAGTGTTTTCCAGGAATCTTTATTCTTTTTTGTAATACCGATCCAAGGTTCGGGAATAACTTCTCCGTCAATATTCTTTATTGATAACAACTTGAGAGATTGGAACCTGGTTTGTAAGGCGGTTATCAATACAATCACCAGGCTCAAACCAAGCGTGGTTGCCTGATAGACGAAGGTTTTGTTGAGATAATTTGTACTCAGCAAATTGAAGGTGAACAGCGAATTGTTCATAAGATAGAGAATGGCGGCTATCATTAATGCGACCACCAAAATAGTAATCATAAGATTGATGTAAGCTTTTTTCATAATTCTTCCTCGATTCGTTTGATTGCTTTTTCAAGCCATTTTATTGTTGCCTCATTTTCTACGATGCCATAATCTAAAACGAGGTCGTATGAGAGATTGTCCTGTTTAGTTGAAACAAACTCTTGTAGTTCGGAATAAACTTTACGCTGCAAAAGCAGCTCACTCAGAACCCTTTTTAAATCCTGCAGGATGGACGGATAATCCTTCTTTTTACTGACAAACAGCTTTAGCAGCAGCTCATTTCTATAGACTTCTGAGTGTTCATGGTTTGACAGCCATTCGGATAAAGCCTCTTTTCCGAGATCCGTAATTTCAAAAAGGTTCTTGTTTCTGCTTCCTTTTCCGGGCATTTTTCTTACAAGTTTCTCTTCAGCCAGAATTTTTAAAGTTCGGTGAACGTTGCTGTAAGATTCATTCCAGAAATAGCCTATAGATTCTTTTGCGAACTTTGCCAAATCATAAGCGGACATTTTTCTTATATTCAGTAAACCCAATAAGGCATATTTTGTAGACACAGACCCTCCTTATGATTGATACAGTATCTGAATAATTTGGATTAACAGTCTGAAACTGTCACCCATATCTTTCGTGTTGCCCACATTGAGGACAAAGCTCGCCTGTGTATCCGGGTCATACCAGGCATGTACGCCGGTGACACCCAGGTGTCCCTGTAAGCGCGGGAGACCTTTCAGGAGAAAGAAAAACTCTTCAAAGCGCACCTGCATCATGCCCAGTCCATAGTGGATGCCTTTGATATATTTGTGTTCAAAGGTTGCCATCATATCCAATGACTGTTGGCTGACAAAGCGCTCACTTTGCAAAGCGTCCAGAAATTTCAGTAAATCTTCAGCCGTAATGGACAATCCGCCGCCTGAAAAGTCGGCGCTGATGCTGCGAAACAGAT
>ERZ795031.3003-NODE-3003-length-15420-cov-4.801302_pt1 | contig 15420 bp, 10 predicted proteins | sample MGYA00375123_ERZ795031 | MGnify/ENA primary metagenome ERZ795031 (study PRJEB30166, sample SAMN05720159) | activated sludge metagenome | isolation source: anaerobic digester from wastewater treatment plant | place: USA | collected 2015-04-21 ... | reverse complement strand
TCATCCGGCGGAACTGAAAACCGACGCAGTTAAGAAGGCAATCAAACAAATTCGGGCTACGGGAGCACAAATTCGCACACAATCCCCCTTGCTAAAGAACATCAACGATAAACCCGAGATATGGGCCGAAATGTGGAGAAAGCAGGTAGATTTGGGATGTATTCCCTATTATATGTTTGTAGCACGCGATACGGGTTCAAAGCGATACTTTGAGCTTCCTTTGGATAAATGCTGGAATATCTTCCGAAAGGCATACAGACAGGTAAGCGGACTTTGTAGAACGGTAAGAGGTCCAAGCATGAGCTGTGAGCCCGGCAAAATTCAAGTGCTTGGAGTTCAAGAAGTAAAAGGTGAAAAAGTGTATGTGCTACGATTTCTACAAGGGCGAAATGCAAAATGGGTGGATATTCCATTTTTTGCAAAGTACGACCCGGAAGCAACTTGGTTTGACCAATTAGAACCCGCATTTGGAGAAGAAAAATTCTTTTTTGAAAAGGGAAGACGAAGACCGAAAACAAATGAAATATTATTCGAATGATCAAAATAAAACGACAAGAAAATCAGCAACTAAAGCCAAAAGCACCCACGGTGGCTGAAAGCATGGAGGGCTTTAAACAGGCCGTATGCTCGTGGGCGTCCAAGAACCGCAGCCGGTGTCGAAAGCATAGATAGAGCTAAACTCTCCTAAAGCCTCGAAGGATTTTTCGAGGCTTTTTTTTCCAGATTATATGCACTATCTTTCGGCCGTTTATCTCTACCCTGCCCCATAATGAAAGACTTTATACGACTGCTGTTTCGTTTGGTCCCGCCTTACAAAAAAAGTGTGTTCCTCAATGTGCTGAACAATTTCTTTTCGACTTTGTTCAGCCTGTTTTCCTTTGCCCTGGTTATTCCCATACTGGAAATCTTATTCCGGATCAACGAACAGACCTACACCTACCACGAAAACGTCTGGAGCCTACCCGCAGCCGATATTGCCGGAGCACTGAAGGATAACTTCTACTTTTTTGTTTCCACCACCATCGAAAAAAGCGGGGGAGGTGCTACCTTATTGATATTGGGAGCCTTTCTGATAGCCATGACTTTCCTGAAGACAGGTTTTGCGTATATGGCCTCGCTCAACATGATTACCATACGAACTTCCGTCTTGAGGGACTTACGCAATACGATCTTCGAAAAAGTACTGAATTTACCCCTGGGGTTTTTCTCCGAAGAAAAAAAAGGCGATATAATTTCGCGCATGTCAAATGATGTAACAGAGGTGGAGAATTCGGTGATGAGTTCACTGGATATGACCTTTAAGAACTTCATTATGATCATCATTTATTTTACCACCCTGTTGATTATCAGTTGGGAGCTTACGCTTTTTGTGCTCGTATTGTTACCCGTAGCGGGCTTCCTGATGGGTAGGGTAAGCAAACAATTGAAAAAACCCTCGCGCGAAAGCCAAGCACAATGGGGAGAACTACTTAGTCAAATAGAAGAAACACTGACCGGCCTCAGAATAATCAAGGCTTTTAATGCAGAGAACAAAATAAAGGCCAATTTCAACCGGCAAAACGAGACCTTGAAACGCACAACCAAAAGGATTATCCGCCGGCAGCAACTAGCTCACCCCATGAGCGAATTTCTGGGTACAACCATTATTGCCATCGTACTATGGTTTGGTGGTTCGCTGATTTTATCCGAATCGTCTCATACCATTACAGCACCGGTATTCATCTATTACCTTATTATTTTTTATAGCATCATCAATCCGGCCAAAGCCTTTTCGCAAGCCTGGTACAATGTACAGAAGGGTCTGGCCTCCATGGAAAGAATCGACCGGATACTCTTGACGGAAAATCATATTGCCGATCCCGAACATCCTGTTGATATAAAAGGATTTACCGAGGCCATCGAATACAAAAACGTCAGCTTTAAATACCAGACCGAACCCGTGTTGGAAAACATCGATCTCAAAATATCCAAAGGACAGACCGTGGCTTTAGTCGGGCAATCGGGTTCAGGAAAGTCGACACTGGTTGATTTGCTTCCTCGATTCTACGATGTGAACTCCGGCTAGATTCTGATCGACGGAATTGATATCCGACAAGTAAGAGTCAAAGACCTCAGAGCTCTAATGGGCAATGTCAATCAGGAAGCGATTCTGTTTAACGACAGCTTTTACAACAACATTGCTTTTGGGGTAAAAAACGCCAGCATCGAACAAGTGGTACAAGCTGCTAAAATCGCCAATGCCCACGATTTTATCATAGCCACCGAACAGGGTTACGACACCAATATCGGAGACCGCGGCAGTAAATTATCGGGCGGTCAACGTCAACGCATCAGCATAGCCCGGGCTATTCTGAAAAATCCGCCTATTCTGATACTGGACGAAGCCACTTCGGCCTTGGATACGGAATCCGAAAAATTGGTTCAGGAGGCTCTGGAAAACCTGATGAAAAACCGCACAACCATTGTGATTGCACACCGGCTATCGACTATCCGGAATGCCGATCTGATCTGCGTGCTGCACGAAGGCCGTATTGTCGAAAGAGGCACCCACAAAGCCTTGCTCAGAAAGAAGGGTCACTTCAAAAAACTGTACGACCTCCAGGCGCTCAAAGAGGAGCCAACCAGTCAAGAGTAAACACAGCAACAGCTATCCAGGCAGTCTTGATCGGATAACTTATAGAATCAATGAATCAAAACTAAACGCAGCGGATGTGGTCAACTGCTGACGCGATCGTCTCCTCAAAGGGTTAACGAGACAAGAGGAAACCCGCTTATTTTCTGTCGAAGTAGGGGCTTTTACCCGAAATGGAAAGCGGAATGGACAAAGCATAGAAACAATCTTTCAGCCAACCCAGCTCCAGGGCGGCCAGACCGGCGGTATACATTACGCGACTGTCCACCCGGCTGTCTGCGGCTACAGCGCAAGCCGAACCCAGGGCAATTCCAAGATCGGTAACCGGAAAGACACAGGGAAATGCCGGATGTTTACGTTTTTCGGCACAGTTGGGAAAACCGCAATATGCGCAATCCAACTCTTGTTCTCCCTGACGGCTGCCGATCAGTACTACAGCTTGTGACTGCCTTATGTTTTGGGCGTCTCTGGCAAAAGAAGGCCGCCGGTTTTTCAATCCAATCTCTTCCATTTTTTTAGCCAGGATTTCTAATTCTTCACCGCTGACACAACAGAGCTCCAAGCGGTCTATTCCTCTGGCTTTGGGAGCGGTACGTGCTGCGGTCATCATGCGCCGGGCCACCTCAAGGGCAGCCTGAATGGTGGTAGTTTTTTCGTTTTCGATCATAGTTTTAAATTATTTAGTTTTATCATAGATGTTATTAGTCGCTCTCTGCAAATCGGCATGAGCCGGTTTGCAGAGAATCCTCAAAGTTACAACAATCGTTTGCCGTAAAGAAATACTTTGCTTTCATCGGCTAAAGTGCAGGCAAAAACGAAATCCTCTCCCCCCTCTTTGAGGTTGAGCTTTTTTCGCAAGGCCTCCACACTCATCGGAACATTGCGGACGACCAAATTAGCCTGTTGCAGACCGGGCAATTTTTTGTGAAAATCTTTGGTTTTAGCTGACGATATTGTTTTGACTTCGAATATTTTCCCCGGAAAATCGGATTTGAATTTGTTTGACGTGTATAAATGAGTGTTTTTATGCAATTTTTCCAGCCCATAGGCTTGGGCGGGCATGATAAACGCTCCGGCTTTTAACAGGGAAACGTTGGGCTCGTACAAATAATCCCCTACTTGCGCCGTGTAAACGCAGCTTGCATTTGCCTCATCGCTTCTTCTGAATTTTAAAACCTGATCAGCGGCGTTATTCTTCAGATTGACGGCAGTGATCTCGGGTTCTGCCGTTTGATACTTTGCGTCAAGAAGAAACAAGACTTCTTTGCAATCGTTGTCAAGCGCAACCACATGAATCTGTCGGGTATGGGGCAAAGCTTTCAGCGCAAGCGACAAATCGATCATGGGCGAAAGTTTAATCAACACCAGGCCGGCTTTCTTAATTAAATCCTCGTACAATGTTGCCGGGTCGGGACTACAATCCCGAAGAGCTGTTACTTTGTTTCCATCCCGGTTTCGCCTTGAGGGATCCAGGTAAACAAAATCCAGCTTGCCGCTTTGTTGTAAAAATTCTTCCGATTCATTTTCGAACACTTGTATCCCCGGGCGGTTTAAAGCCTTGAAATTATGACTTGCTATCCGGCATAATTCAGGTTGTTTCTCCACGTAAAAGAACCGATCGAATACTTCCGACAGGTAATAGGCATCTACCCCAAAACCTCCGGTTAAATCGGCTCCGCTTATCGTCTGTTCTTGCTTTTGCTTCCGAATTATCGTTTTCATCAGGTCTCTTTTGTAGCAAGCCGTTTGCTGCGAAGAACATTGCTCCAGCGACAAAGTTGGAGGAAAGAGAATATCGGGGCAGGCATACCAGTCCGGAATTTTATTCACGATATGCTGATATCCGGATATCTGCCTAATCGCGAAGGGATAATTCATATCCTTCATGCCGTGGGTTTGCAAAGCCAGTTTGCGAACATCCTCTTTGATATGTTCCCGGATAAAACGGTATTCCATACTCTCTTTAATGTATTCCGACGGGTGCATGAACGGGTTTTTTGCAAATATAAGGAAATCGTCCGGCCAATGCGGAACAAATTTAATTTGACAGCTCAAGTCTCTGATTCACGCTGTTTTTGCTTACATTTGTGTTCCATTTCAAATTAGGACCATGACCGCAGACGACCGCCTCAAAAAATTGGATTTTAAAGATACCTCTTTTGCCAATCTGATGGTAAAACGTATTTTCAACATTTTGCTGATTTCAAGTAAGTACGATTTCTTTATGCTCGAAGACGACAGCAGGGTCGACGAACAAATCTTCAACGAATACATTTCACTTAATCTGCGTTATCCGCCGCGGTTTACCCAGGTGTCTAACAAAAAGGAAGCTCTGGAACAACTCGGGCAAAACAATTACGAGCTTATCATTTATATGCCCAGCGACAAGAGCAACGAACATTTTGAAATTGCCAAGCAAATTAAACATAAATGGCCGGCTATCCCTATCGTAGTACTGACTCCTTTTTCACGCGAAGTTTCGCAATACCTGGCCAATGCCGATACCAGTGCCATCGATTATGTATTCAGTTGGTTAGGCAATTCCGATTTGCTGCTGGCCATTATCAAACTTATGGAAGATAAGATGAACGTGGAAGAAGACGTTGCCTCCGTAGGAGTGCAAGTAATAATGCTGGTCGAAGATTCCATCCGCTCCTATTCTTCCATTTTGCCCAATCTTTATAAATACGTGCTGGAGCAATCAAGAAATTTTGCCACCGAAGCCCTGAATGCTCACCAACGCACCCTCAGAATGAGGGGGCGTCCCAAAATTCTGCTGGCCCGCAGCTACGAGGAGGCCATGGAAATACACGATAAATACAAGGATTATATGCTGGGTATAATCTCGGATGTCAGTTTTATGAAAGAAGGCAAAAAAACCCAAAACGCCGGTTTCCTTTTGTGCAATGAATTCAGGAAATACGACAAGGCGCTTCCCGTCATCATTAATTCTTCGGAAGCTTCCAACCGTACTTATGCAGAGCAAAATGAAATGGGTTTTATTCAAAAAAGCTCCAAAACCTATTCTAAAGAACTCAGACACTTGCTGGCAGATACCTTTGGTTTCGGCGATTTTGTGTTCAAAAATCCGCAAACCGGCGAAGAAGTGGCTCGTATACAAAACATACAGGAGCTGCAGTCGGCCATTTTCGATATTCCCGACGACTCTTTACGTTATCATTTTGAACGCGATCACGCCTCCCGCTGGTTGTTCTCCAGGGCTATGTTCCCTATCGCCCGCTTTATGAAAGGTATTCTTATCCAGGATTATGAAGACACTGCTCCGGTGCGGAAAATGCTTTTTGACGCCATTGTTCTCTATCGCAGGGTAAAAAATCAAGGCATCGTGGCAGAATTTCAGAAAGGACGCTTCGACAAGTATTCCAATTTTGCCCGCATCGGTGAAGGCTCCCTGGGAGGCAAAGGCAGAGGCCTGGCTTTTCTGGATGTCATGCTCAAAAGCCATCCGGAACTGAATACTTACCGAAATGTACATATAGGCATTCCCAAAACCTTGGTTTTGTGCACGGATATTTTCGATGAATTCATGGATAATAACCATTTGCACGAGCTTGCCATGTCGGATCAGACGGACGAAATTATTTTAGAAAATTTTCTCAAAGCTTCCCTGCCGCCCCGTCTGCTCGAAAACCTGACGGCTTTTGTGGATGTTGTCCAAAAACCCATCGCCATCCGCTCTTCCAGCTTGCTCGAAGACGCTCATTATCAGCCCTTTGCCGGAATCTATTCCACCTACATGATCCCCTACAACGAGCACGCAGAAGACATGCTGATCATGCTAAAGTCCGCCATTAAAGCAGTTTACGCTTCAGCGTTTTTTCAACAAAGCAAGGCTTATATGCAAGCCACTTCCAACCTGATTGATCAGGAAAAAATGGCGATTATTCTCGAAGAAGTCTGCGGTACTGCGTTCGATGAGCGGTTTTATCCGACCTTCTCGGGAGTTGCCCGGTCGCTGAATTATTATCCCATAGGCGAAGAAGAGGCCGGCGACGGAATTGCCAATGTGGCTCTGGGTCTGGGTAAATACATTGTCGATGGCGGCACAACTCTAAGATTCTCGCCCAAGCATCCCAAGCATCTGTTGCAAATGAGCTCGCTGAATTATGCCCTGAGCGAAACCCAGACGCATTTTCTGGCTCTGGACCTCAAAAACAAATCCTTCCGGCTCAAAGTTGACGACGGGCAAAACTTGCTGGAGCTACCTATAAGTGAAGCCGAAAAAGACGGCAACCTTAAATTTCTAGCCTCCACTTTCGACCCACTCGATCAGGTAATAAGAGACGGATTATGGGAAGGAGGCCGAAAAATAATCTCCTTTGCTCATATTCTTCAAAACGATGTTTTCCCACTGGCAGACATTTTATCCAAGATTTTGAAATTGGGAGAACAGGAAATGGGACGACCCATCGAAATTGAATTTGCGGTCGACTTTCACCCACGCGACGAAGACGACAGCCCGGAACAAAGATACTTCTATCTTTTGCAGATTCGCCCCATTGTAGATACCAAAGAAATGTTGGACGAAGATCTGGACGAGATCCCCGAAGAACAATTGCTGATAAAAACCATTTCTGCACTGGGCCATGGCATAGTAGACGATATTTACGACCTGATCTTTATCAAACCCGAACTGTTTAGCTCCTCTAATAATCAACTTTGCGTACACGAAATTGAGAAAATAAATAAGCAGCTCGGCGACGAAGGACGTAATTACATTTTAATCGGACCGGGGCGTTGGGGATCGAGCGATTCCTGGATGGGCATCCCCGTTCGCTGGTCTCAAATAAGCAATGCCCGGCTGATAGTTGAAACAGGTCTAAGAAAATATCAGATCGATCCCAGTCAGGGCACGCACTTTTTTCAAAACCTCACTTCGTTTGGAGTCCATTACTACAGCCTGCCCAACAGCGATATGGCTTATAATTACGTTGATTACGAATACATACACAATCAACCGGCCTTGTTCGAAAACCAGTTCCTAAAACATGTAAGATTCGAAAATCCCCTGGTATTTAAAACGGACGGCAAAAAGGGGAAGGGCGTATTGTTAAAAGCAAATAGGCTCAGTGTAGCTTTCCCAAAAATGAGCTAAAAAGGGAAGGGTGTATTGTTAAAAGGCGATTAGGAGCCTTTCTGGAGATCGGTGAACCTGCTCATTAATTTGTTGCTAAAAGTTTTTGATACCGGTATATCCGGCACCAGGTCGCTGTCCAACTCGAGACTGAGGCCTTCTTCACTTTTGCGGAGTATTTTTATCTTGTCAAAATTAACGATATACGAACGATGGCAACGCACCAGGTATTTGTCTCCAAACAAATCATCGATGGTTTTGAGCGAGCTCCTCAACATAAAGTGCTGCATCTTGCCTTTGTTTAAATAATGAATCTTGACGTAATTGTCGGCCGATTCTATGTAATAGAGGCTGTTGATATCGACGGATAAACGTAAAACTCCCTTGTCATCGTAAAAAGAAATCAACCCGCTTTTTTGTTTCTCCGCCAGCAGGCTTTCCTGTTCACGGATACGTTTCAGCATTTTCTCGTTATCACGCCATGAAAAATACAACCATAGAATGGCATAAGGCAACAACAAAATCAAACTGGTATTGATGGTGGCATTTTTCCAAATTTCGAGGAAGGGACGCGTATCGTTGAGTGCAAAAAATTGGAAAAGTGTGTAAAACAAGGACATGGCAATGACTTCCATCACCACCCATGCCAGATACAAAAGGACGGAGATTTCGTGATTTTTGTTGTAATGGTACATGATGATACGGCTTATGGCCACCACACACATGCCCACCAAAATTACCAGGTTGGAAAAAAGAAAGTAAGTAAGATCCGAAACTCCCCCCTGCCAATTTTTTGAGCCGAAAGGCTCATAAATATTTATAAACAGTAGAGCAAAGACAGCAGTAAGTACCACCAAGCGCACCACATTGCCTTTTTCGTTAATGTAATCCGGAATCTTTCTGTCCATAAATCAGGGGCTTCCCTCTATTGAGAATAAGTACAAAGATAGAAATTTTACATTTTACCCGCAAGAGGTAAAGTAATTTCGTCCCACATAGAGGGTTTTCACCCTGTATTTGGACAAAAATCCCCCAAAATCCCCCTAAGTCCCTTTTTTTTGCTCAAGTAGAAAGACCTTTGTTTTTTTGTTTCGTTCTTAAAACGACAGGCTATGAATTTAGCGCAAAGACAAGAGGAACTTCAAAGACAATTTAAATTGGGAATAGATACCAAACTGGAGAATTCACCGGTTGAAATTCGTCATTTCCCTTATACATCTCTTGACGAAGATAAAGGGGAAAAGGCCCGAGGATCCGACTCCGATATTCTGGAAAATCGCGAATTTGTCTATCCCATATTCAAACTAAAAAGTCAGGATAAGTGCCCGGGAGCCATATTTCTGATGCACGGACTGAATGAACGCAGTTGGAACAAATACCTGTGCTGGGCAGAATATCTATGTATGCACACAGGGAAAGCAGTTGTCTTGCTGCCCATTGCCTTTCATATCAACCGGTCACCGCTGAGTTGGCTCAATCCCCGATTGATCTCTCCTATTTTGGAAAAACGAAGGCAAATCCTGGGCAAGGAACAATCTCAAAGCATTGCAAATACGATTTTGAGTGAACGCCTAAGCGAAGACCCTAAGCGTTTTTACCGTTCCGGCAAACAAAGTCTCAGCGATTTGACCGGCCTGGTGAGACAAATCAAAGAAGGGCGCCATCCTTTGTTTACTTCAGGAACCGGAGTGGATTTTTTTGCCTATTCCATCGGTGCTTTTTTAGTTCAAATAGCACTACTGAGCGATAAAGAGGGTTTATTGGAAGACTCCGGACTCTTTTTGTTTTGCGGAGGTTCTATTTTCAAGCAAATGAACGGAACATCGCGTTTTATTATGGACAAGCTCACCTTCGATAAATTATGCGATTATTATCTCTATCGCTTCGAAAGCGACAACCGGATTGACCAAACTTCGGAAGCCTCCATGATTGCTTTCAACACCATGATCGAGAAAGAGCGCGGTGCTGAAGAGCGCTACCGTATCTTCAATGAAATGGGGAACAAAATCCAGGTGATGGCCTTGAAAAAAGACAGCGTAATCCCCTACAACGGCATAGTAGAAGCTCTGGGTACAGAATGCGCTCAAAGACACAGTAGCCTGATTGACTTCCCCTACGAATACAGCCACGAACAACCCTTCCCCATTATAAAGGGGCAAAAAGAACAAAACGACCTGGTCAATTTGTGTTTCAATGGGGTGTTTTCACAGGCAGCAGCCTTTTTGAGTAAATAAAAATCCGCCTGGCCGGGAATGCAACCGGTTTATTTATACAGAAAACGTTTGATGCTGCGTTTGGGTGTTTTTTCAAATTCCTTCTTTACCAACTCTATTTTCATAATTCGGGCGAATGCCGGCAGAAGTTTATTCAGTGACAAACGATTTTGTTCCATGATTTCATTTATGGCTTCTTCCTTGGATTCTCCTCCGGCCGCATCGAAGTCGGGATAAACCAAGGCCACTAGCTTTTCATCTCTTTCTACTACCACCGATTCTACAACCAGAGGTAAATTGTTCAATTTATCCTCGATTTCTTCGGGGTAAATATTCTGCCCCGACGAACCTAAAATCATGCTTTTGCTTCGACCCTTAATGTAAATATTTCCCCGTTTGTCCAGCAAACCGAGGTCGCCGGTGCGCATCCAGCCATCCTGAGTGAAAGCAGCTTCAGTGGCTTCATCGTTTTTATAATACCCCAACATCACGTTGTCGCCCTTAACCTGGATTTCCCCCGCTTCCTTGTACGGATTGGCCGAGTCTATCCGCAATTCGATCCGATGCACCGGTTTTCCACAAGAAGCTTTTGCAAAATGTCTCCAGTCTTCGTAACCCAGCAAGGGGCCGCATTCGGTCATGCCGTAGCCCACCGTATAGGGGAAACGTATCTGCTTCAGGCAATTTTCAACCTCAAAGTTCAAAGCGGCACCTCCGATAATCAAATACCTAAGTTTGCCGCCAAAAGCCGTCATCAATTTTTTTCTGACCGCATTGCGTAACACAAGATTGATGCCGGGAGTATACCACAACACCTTCATAACAGGCTTGTGTATGACGGGGAAGACGGTCTTTTTGAAGATCTTTTCTATCACCAGCGGAACAGTGAGTATCATGTAAGGATTGGTATCTGCAAAGGCTTTCATCAAAACCTGAGGCGAAGGAGTTTTATTCAGGAAATACACATGGCAACCGCCGGCCAGTTGATACAAAAACTCAAAAGTAAGCCCGAACATATGCGCCAAAGGCAACATGGAGACAATATTCCAGCCCACCTGGTTGGGAATACGTGCCTGCCCAAATTCAACGTTGGAGCTTATGCTTCTGTGAGTAAGCATTACGCCTTTGGGTGCACTGGTGGTGCCCGAAGTGTAATTAATTACCGCAAGGTCATCGAAATTATTCTTTGGGTAAGAAATATCCTGCATTTGCAAACCATTGGGATAATGCCGGCCAAAAAGCTGATCTTTGATTGCAAAAGCCTGCTTTACGGCAGCCGATTTGGTTTGTATAAGTTCAAAATTTCTGAGCGACACTATGCTCTTCAATTGGGGCATTTTTTCTGCTTCGAGGTTTTCCCAAACCGAGGGTCCCACAAACAACAGCGATGCCTCTGAATGATTCACCAATGCATGAATGCTGTCTACATGAAAATCCGGCAAAATAGACACCACCACGGCTTCGTAGGTATTCGCCGCCAAAAAGGACATTGCCCAGTTAACACTGTTTCTGCCACAGATGGCAATTTTCTCTCCCTTTTGAAGACCCATTTCCTTAAACAACAAATGCAACTGGGCGATATGTTCAGCCAGTTCGCCATAGGTCATGGTGAAATCGGTTTCATAGTCGGTTATGGCCGGAGCGTCCCAATGGTTTTTGATGGTATCTTCCAGGAAGCTAAAAAAATGTTTGCTCATTGCGGTAAATTAATTTTGTTTTTTGAAGTTAGGTTCACTATCAGGGTTAACCGGTTCAAGGTTTTCCCTTTGAAATTTTTTGCCGGGCAAAAGTAGCCTCGTGCGCGGGCATTTAAAAAAAATGGGCTATGCCATCTCAAAACTGGGACGAAAACACAAATGTGTACGCCAAATGCCCTATTTAGGGACGAAAGTTCTGCGACTGCAGGCTTGAAAAAGCCTTCCCTAAATGAAATTATCAAAGCATATTCCAATTATTTGCTATATTTGTGCCTCTCAATTTGAATCATATTTTAATAATCTAACTATTACCCACTATGCAACTTAAAGGTTCCAAAACAGAACAAAACCTGCTTAAAGCTTTTGCAGGAGAATCTCAAGCTAAAACCCGTTATGAATTTTTTGCCGGCGTAGCAAAAAAAGAAGGTTACGAACAAATCAGCGCTTTCTTTACCGAAACTGCCCTCAACGAAAAAGAACATGCCGAATTGTTCTTTAAATATCTTGAGGGAGGAATGGTTGAAATCACAGCCTCCTATCCCGCCGGTGTAATCGGCACTACTGCCGAAAACCTGAAAGCTGCCGCCGACGGCGAACACGAAGAATGGGCCGAGTTATATCCTCTGTTTGCACAGATTGCCAAAGAGGAAGGTTTCAAAGATATTTCCGCCACTTTTACTCTGGTGGCCAAAGTGGAAGCCGAACACGAAAAACGCTATCGCAAGTTGTTGCAAAACATCGTCGAAAACAAAGTGTTCGAAGACGACGAAAACACCTCCTGGACCTGTCGCAATTGCGGCTACGTGCACAAGGGCAAAAACGTTCCCGATCTCTGCCCCGTTTGTAAACACGCTAAAGCCTATTTCGAAAGAAGGTGCGAAAATTATTAAAAGCGCTGAATTTGGTATAAATCAGTCTGTGGCTATTCTTACTTGAATCGCCACCAGTCGAAATTAAACAAATTCTTCCCTGTACCTCTGAAGACAAAATAGAGGTCGTGCGTTCCGCGCAATCTGGGTTTCAATTTACAACTTACCGTGTGATATTGTGATTCACCGCCGGTAGGTGATATGGGTAGTGTGCCCGCTAACGGACCATCCGGACTGTCGAGACGTATTTCAATGCGGGCCAGACTGTCGGTGGCAACCGAAGCATAGAACTTCCTGGCGCCTTTGTTCCCGAATTTTACACCGCTCACCTTTATGTGCTCACCATCATCAATATTGGTGACAAACATATTGGTAGAGTTTTTATTCTCCTCGTCCATGCGCTTGGTTTTCAAGCCATAGCCCCAGGACATGGTCTCAGCCTCTACACGACGATAGGGATCAAACGGTTTGATCTGCTCAACCACATTATCCATAAAATAGGGAACTTCCTGAATGGTGCCATCGGGATTATAGTGCATCTCGGCCAATGCTGCCGAACGCTGCTCGGCATGGGCAAATGTTGTAAGATGCATAATATCATAATTCAGGCCAAACACATAATGTTTGCCCTTATATGAGATTATTCCGGGGTGGTTGCCGCGGGTACGTACCGTATGGTCCATTATATGTCCTTTGTACTCCCAGGGTCCTTCCGGACCGTCACTCATAGCATAACCGATACCTTCCGGACAGCATGTCGATGCAAAAGCCAGATAGTAGCGTCCCTCATGCTTCCAAATCCAGGGTCCCTCCTGATAATCCTGTATTTTGGGATGTTTGACAATAGGACCGGCCAACGATATCATATCATTGCCCAATTTTACGGAATAGAGATCGGGGTTACCCCAATACATATATACCTGACCGTCGTCATCGATCAAAATCGTAGGATCAATATCATTCCAATGTTCTTTCTGCCATACCAGAGGTTCTCCCAGCGGATCCTTAAACGGTCCGTATGGCGAATCGGACATAAGTACGCCTATTCCGCGACCATGTATGGGGCAGTACATATAGTATGCTCCGTTGGCCTCGACCACCTCCTGGGCCCACGCACCGTTCTTTCCGTCATAGTACTTAAAGTCATCGAGCGAAGCTACAGCGCCATGGTCCTGCCAGTTTACCATATCGTCCGATGTGTAAAGCAGCCAGTCAAACATCTGGAATCCGCGGGCGCCGTCTTCATCGTGTGTGGTATAGAGGAATACCGTGTCGTTGATCACCACAGGGGCGGGGTCGGCAGTGAAGCTGGTCTGTATTATGGGCAGATTGGCATGAGAGTTAAACTGCCACCAGTCAAAGGTGAAAGGCTCGGGAATCTCGCACCGGAACACAATATACAGGTCATGTACACCGGTGACGTTTGTGTCAATCAGGTACGAGAAGGCTGCAGTGGGAAATCCCGCATTGTCCGTATTTACCGGAACAGTGCAGAACGGCTCACCTTCCATATTGTCTATATGGAACTCAATGGTTCCCTTGCCTCTCTGCCTTCCCACAACCACGGTAACAAGTTTCTGACCGCAATCCTTAAAATCAACCGAGCGCACGCGCATCCAGTCACCATCGTGTATATCAGTCACATAGTGATCCTTGCCGGCAAGACGGTCATTCTTCAGCCCGCGTGCCTCTGCCATCGTTTCGGCCTCAACACGTTTATATGGGTCAAGATTCTTGATTGGTGTTACCACACCCTCTTTTGTGAAGGGGATGAACGGAATTGAGCCATCCTCATTGAACTTGAACTCCTCTACACAGGCGGAGCGGTTAAAGCCGCCGCCTCCCGGGAGCATGCCGTTATGATAAAACATGAAGTCACGTCCCTTGAACGTTATATTTCCTCCGTGAATGGTAAAACTGTTTTCTGCCTCATCCATGATACGGCCCCGATAGGTCCAGGGACCATGCACGGTAGGCGCTGTCGAGTAAGCCATATGTTCAGGTACGCCGCCTGCCGGATAAGAGAGGTAGTAGATACCGTTCCGCTTCATAAGCCACGGTCCCTCCTCAAACTGGGTCATCATTTCATTACGGCCGCGCGCCCAATTCATTTTGGATTGCAACTCACCGAAAGATTTCGGATCACGATAGCCGGGCACCTCTTTCCATCCATCCTTAAACGAGACCATATCATCGTTCAGTTCACCGTACCAAAGACCTTTATTGCCCCAGAAAAGATAGGCACGACCGTCATCGTCAATGAATACCGTAGGGTCAATAAAACCGAATCCCTCGGCCAGAGGCTTGCCTATGGCATCCATCCATGGGCCTTGAGGATCGTCTGCAACAGCCACAGCCAGGGCATCGCCGCCGCCGGCTATATTGCAGCAGACATACCAGTACCACTTGCCGTCGCGCTCCACACCTTGTGAGGCCCAAGCCATCTTGCCCTGTCTTGCCCACGAGAAAGTGGCAGTTGTGACCTGTGTGCCCAGATAGGTCCAGTTCACCATATCCTCGGTGCTGAACAACAACCAGTCTTTCATGTTGAAGTCCGTATTGTGTCCGTCCTCATCATGGTCGGTAAACAGATAGACCTTGTCACCATATACGAAAGGCGCAGGGTCGGGAGTAAACATCGTGCTTATTATCGGATTTTGGGCAAAAACCGGTACCGTCAAAGCGACTGTAAAAGTCAATAATAGTTTTAAGGTTCTCATAGGTTTATATCATTCAGTTTAGTAATTCTTTAATCAGTCAAGATTACAAATCCGCCGCGAGGCTGCAAAATAAAAGTTTCGGGCAGGTCGACATTCTCATTGATCTCGAAACCCTGACCGGGTTCCTGACCCCTGTCGGTAAATACCGTCACCTTACCCTTCTGCTCCAACCGGCTGAAATCGGGAGCGATTTC
>ERZ795031.3002-NODE-3002-length-15421-cov-9.786802_pt1 | contig 15421 bp, 7 predicted proteins | sample MGYA00375123_ERZ795031 | MGnify/ENA primary metagenome ERZ795031 (study PRJEB30166, sample SAMN05720159) | activated sludge metagenome | isolation source: anaerobic digester from wastewater treatment plant | place: USA | collected 2015-04-21 ... | reverse complement strand
CGGCCCGCAAACTCGCTGTAGTGCATGGCTTTATCGTGGCCGCTTGAACTCCAACGGGATCAAGTGGAGTTCACATGAAAAGCCTTGCTGTCATTCCCGGGGAGGAGGCTGTGTGAAAATGGCGCATTGAGCCCCATCAGGGGCGATATTTTAGCTAGATTACGTGTGCCAGACACAGGTCCGAGCCCCGTCAGGGGCGATATTTCAGATTCTTGCCTCACATCAGAAGCCGTTGCCTAACAGTGCTCAACGCATCTAAAATGCCGCCCCTGAAGGGGCTAGTTACATGAGAGAGGGAGCGGGTTGTCTATCTAAAATATCGCCCCTGACGGGACTCTATACGCCATTTTCGCACAAGCTCGGAGACGGGAATCCAGCTTACAGACAACTCTTTGCTACACAACGGGCTGGAAAGAGGGATCGCACTTCGCATTCCGGGATTTACATGCTTGTTCGATTGACCTTGGAAAACTTCCTGCTTGACAGGCAATGCAGGGCAAAGATACGTTGGAATAAAGAGAAAATCGAGGAGAAACCATGCGACGGATACTTACGCTCGCGGCTGTGCTGCTGTGGGTTGGCCTGAGTGCTCTGAGCACGGAAGTGGGATCCATCCGCGGATTTCTCTATGGCTCCGAACCAGCCTGTGCCTATGACAACTGGGTGTCTCACGTGGCGGAGGGAAAGGTCAGCTGGCTGAACGTTTACGCTCCCTGGGACGAGCAGAACAACGACTTTGGGGATTACCACATCCCCAGCACTGAAGAGCTGAATCAATGGGCTCAGGTGGTGCAGGCCTGGCTGGCTCTGGATTTGGAAGGGGCCCAGGCTGTGATCGACAGCTGCGGCTTCCCCTATGACGTTGTGCAGTTTCAGGATACGGATAGCGGCCGGCTCTTTTACATGCTGAGGGAGCAGATCAACGCTCAGCTAGACACCAACGACTCCGAAGACCCTGAGCTGTATGAATATGGCAGCTTCGATTATGGCTGGGGACTATATATCTATGACCCTTCCGCTTCACGGCCGATGATGATCACAGCGCCGCATCCCTGCGACGATTATCCCAGCCCCGTGATCAGTATCGAGGCCCTCCTGGCCTGGGACGCGCGCTTTTTGCTGGTGGCCGGAGCGGGTAGAGAAGTGGCCTACTTTCCCCCCTACCACTCCAACAATCAATCGATCAGCGATCCCTCCCGCTTTGCCGATCATCCCTTCAACGTGACCTACCAGCACGCCGCCACTCAGTTACGGGGACTCACCGGACGGACGGAATTCAGCGTGCAGTTGCACACCTACGACTGGAATAAATACCCCAACAAGGCTCCCGTGATGCTGTCGGCCGGAAACGGAAGACTGCATCCCACCCTGCCGGTCAGAGACCATCGACGCGCTCCCAACGACCTCATTCACAACACGCCCTGGCAAGTGATGGAAGCCAACAGCTTCGGCACTCACGACGCCGTCGATGTGAGCCAGTATTACAGCATCTATCGCGCTTCGGCTTATGAAATCTACTATGAGCAGGATGGCATCAGCGCTTTCATTCCTCAAAACACCGACCTCCCCGGCGCTTCGGAAAACTGCCAGATGCTTTTCACCCAGCAGTTTAACCTCTATGACAGCTACAGCCCCTTCCTGCATATCGAGATGGATGAACTGCCCCGCTGCTTTGATCAGAGCGGTGATCAGCGGGATCTGTTCTATGGTTACTCCGAGGAAATGGGCTGGCCGCTCGCGACGCGCTACACCAGGTTCCTGGGTTTTTACTGGCCGGTGATCGAGGCTCTGGACCTCTGCCTGGACGAGCTGTTGATGATGAACGACGGCAACGCGCCTTCCAACCCCGAAAATTTCAGGATCAGCGGAGTAAGTGCTTCCGCTTACGTGCTCACCTGGCAGCGCTCTTATGATTACGATTTCGACACTTATGAGATCCAGACGCGCTGGCACGATGGGGTGAGCTGGCAACTCAGCGAAAGCGACCGCAACCTCTATGAAGACCTGGCCTGGCAGCCCCTGAACGAGTATATGCTGTCTTTCCCAGAGAACTCAACAATGATCTATGTGAGAATGAGGGCCAGAGATAAACACGGCAACGTGAGCGCCTGGACGGAAGAGCTGAAGGTGTTTCGTCCCGCGTCCGGAATGGGATCTTTCGCGCAGTTTGCTCTCCAACCGGATAACGGCAGGATCAAAGTATCCTTCCAGGCCAACATCACCGCCGCGGTGGGTTATAACGTCAACCGGGGCACGGGATCAGGGCCGATCTCTGCTTACGCCACCGCGGAGGAGCATCCCGAGCTGCAGCACAACCAGCAGGGCGTCTATGAGTTTTGGGACAACGCCGCCACCAACGGACAGGTCTATCGCTATCAGCTCAGCGCCGTTTACGCGGACGGATCAGAGTACTGGAGCCCTCAAATCCTCTCAGCCCATGCGTTTAAACCTATCACTCTTTATTTCAGAGACCTCGGCAACGGCCAGGCCGACAGCCTCAAAATCGCTGTCAATGCCTTCGCTACCGATGCACAAGACGCTCTGGACATCGAAAAACCCGGTCCGGGGTTTTCAACTGTCTGGATCGCTTCCACTTTGGCAAATCCGGCGGCCACTCTGGCCCGGGACGTCAAAGCTCCCTACTATCCGCACAGCGACTCCAAACCATGGACCGTCAAAGTCTTCAACTCCTTAGCCGGTCAGCAGTTGAGGCTGGAGAATGATTTTAACGTCACACCCCAGGAAGGGGACCTGCTGATCAAAGACAACTACAGCGGTCTCTGGCACGACTTCAGGACTGGTCCCCTCACCTGGACAGCCACTTCCTCTGGCTACAGGACTTTTGAGCTCTGGTGGGGCTACAAAGCGCCCTGGATTGAGTTTCCAGCCCTGGGTTTGCAGCGCTTTGAGGCCGGAACGCCTGTGACTCTGAACTGGCAGGTGGTCAATCCCGCCAGAGTGACATCCGTAGAGCTCTGGATGGTGGGCCCTGAAGACAGTATCCTGGTCTGCACTGGACTAAGCCCCACCCAAACCGCATTTGTGTGGAGTGGGTCGGGCTTGCCTATGATCGGATCCCGGCTGGTGGTCAAGGGCCTGGCCACCGACGGCTCAGAGTTGAGAGGGGAATCTCCCTATCTGTATGATCTGCTTCCACATAACATGGTTTACAATGGAGCGGCGGGGCACAGCCTGATCTGCATTCCTATAGCGGGCTGGAGCGCTGGGGTGGATGAGTTATTTTCCGCGGGGACCACAGTCTGGGAACTGGACAGCGTGGCCAATTGGCAAAACGTTGACACGCTTACAGGTAACCACTCATATCTGGTGTGGGGACCTCAAGCCTGGCAACTGAGCCTTCCGATGACCGAAAACCTGGGCCTGGCTTACCAGAATCTGAACCATGGCTGGAATCTGGTGGCCAATCCTCACTACCATCGCTACGCGCTGGGACAGCTAAGTTTCGACCTGGCAGGCGCTTCCTACTCATGGGACGAGCTCGTGGCCCAGGAAATAATCTCGCCCCGGCTTTACGCTTTCTCTGAAACGGGATGGGCTCTCACGGACCATATCGAGCCCCTCTCAGCGGTCCTCATGTGGTATCAGGGCTCTCAGCCCCTGAACCTGATCTTTAACCCGCAAGTATCTGGCACGGCAGTGAATAGCTGGCCACTGCTTTGGAGCTTGAGCCTGAGCGCCTGGGATGGATTCAGAGGCCGGGATGGCGTCGAGATCGGAGTGGCGGACGACGCTTCGGAGACCTGGGACCCGCAGTTTGATCTTTCCAAAGCCCTTCTGATGCCCGCTCAGGAGCTTAGCCTGGCGCTTGGGACGGTCGCGACAGGCCCTCTGCAGAGTGAGATCAAAGGCTTGTATCCCGATAACGACCAGGTGACCAAAACCTGGACCTTCAATCTGGAAGTGGCCAACAGCGGTCCGGTGGCCTTCAGTTACTGCAGTTCAGACCTACCCGCCAGTTATGAAGTGGAGCTCTATCTGGATGGACAAATCCGCCTTCTGACACCCGCAACTTATAGCTGGATAGACGTTTCCGCCGGTACCCACGAGGGGCAGATCAGAGTCCGAAACTATCAATCGGCCAGCCTCTATGCCGCCAGGCTTCCGGAACTGAAAGCCTGGCCAAATCCCTTCCGCGGTTCCGTAGCCCTCAGTGTGACGTCTGGCAAAGCCGATTTCATGAAAGCGGAGGTTTACAACCTCAGAGGCCAGAAAGTCCGTGGCCTCAAAGCTATTCCCGATGGTGACAAACTCACCTTCTCTTGGGACGGCAAAGACTCCTCGGGTCATTCCACCGCGTCCGGGATCTATTTTATCCGGGTGGGTCATGGCGCTAAGGCCAAGACTGTCAGGGTTTTGAAGCTGGATTGACAGATCAAGCGCGCTGGCAGGAAGCAGGAGTTTGCGAAAACTGGTGAAGCCGGAGACTGACATACACCCGTTGGAGTTCAAGCGGCCACGATAAAGGTATGCATGACAACGAGTTTGCGGGCCGCTTGGACTTCAACCAGCACATGTTATCCACTATCAAAAGACGCGGACCTGAGGGCCCGCGTCTGCTATTCACAACTGGTTGAGGGGGTTATTTTATCAATACCACTCTGGCCGTCTGGCTGAATCCCGTCACCCCAATGCGGCAGAGATATACTCCGCTGGCCACAGATCTGCCGGCTGCGTCGCGTCCATCCCATCGGAAGATATATTCTCCAGCTTTATCGGGATAGATTATGATGCTACGGATTAACTGACCGCGGGCGTTATAGATGTTCAACGTGAGCGGACCGCGTTTGGCGTCGTTGACCATCACCTTGAGGTCCACATGGTTTTTGAAGGGATTGGGGCCACAAGCCGTGATCCTGATAGGATGCAGAGCAGGCGGGACGGTGTCTTCGGGATTGGCCACTTCTCCACCAGAGAAACTGGTGAAGCTGCACAGCACTCCATAATCGATGCTGATCTGCACGATCTGGTCATGCAGCGCGATCGCTTGAGGGGAATAGGGGTCCAGCTGGTAGTAGAGCGCCATCAGATGCTCGATCTTGAGCTTGGCCCAGATCTTCATCAGGAACTGCATGCCAGGCTCTGAGGTCTGGCCCAGCGCGTGCTCATAGTGGTAATTCACATGGCTGCCAAGCACATAGCCGCCTATGTTGAAGACCAGGTTGGCCGCTTGATGATACCTGCCGCAGAGGATCATCTGATTGCCCAGATAGAGGTTGGGCAGCGGATCGGGATAGATTTGTGTGATGTTGCCGGTCTGGCCCACCACTTCAAGTTCGGGGTCCAGCAGGATGGGGTTGCGGATCTTGGTGTAGAAGTCGATCAGCACATCCAGCAGTTCATTGAGTCCCACGTAGGTGGCGATGCCCTGATGGGCTGCCGAGATCATCGAAAGCAGTTGGAAGGCTACGTTGGTGCCCACTCCAAAGCAGAAGATATTCACGTCTCTATCCGTGGCCGTGACGAGGTTGTCGATATGGTCCACGAGAGTAGGGGTGTCGATGATCCCCGTGCTGGGATGCCCGATCGTGAGAAACACGATCACGTGGGCCGCTTCGTCCGGAGCGCCGCCAAACTGAGGAATGGCCGTATCGAAGGCCCCGGAGATGTTGCAGGAACCCTCTGGCTCCAGATTGGCAATGTAGGAAAGGGCCAGATCGCGGTTGGCGGGATTGAAGGGTACGTGGTTCACGGCAAAAGTTCCCGCCACGGTGGCAAAATCCACGATGTTGAAGTAATCGCCGGCGTTGAGGTTTTGGATCATATAGGAGGCCGCGTCTTTGGCCTGCTGCATGCTGGCGTCGTTCATCATGCCGCTGCGGTCCAGCATAAAGGTAAAGTATTTCTGGATCACGTCCGCGCTGGGCTGCGGCTCCACAATGCTCATAAAGAAGCCGTCGCCGAGGTCGTCAGGCACGTATTGATGGTCGATAAAGGTGCTGAAGGTGCTGGCCCCCAGGTTTTCCATGGCCAGATCATAGCTGAGCTCGATATCGAGGTCCAGATTGAAGGTGCTTGCCATCAGGTCCACTGACGCGGTCGGGCCGTCGATGTCGATATTGACATTGGTGAAGCCTGGCAGCAGCACATTGCTGATCGTGCGGTTTCCGGAGATCTGAATATCCACGCTCAGTGAGTCCAGGGGTTGATTGGTCAGATAGCCGTAGGAGCTGTTGAAGTCATACTCCACCCGGCCGTTCAGATAGGGCAGCAGCTGCACATAGGTGACGCGGAAGATCATCTCAGCAGCGGGCTGCACATGCTCCGACACCGGAAAAGCCAGATAGGTCTTACCCAGATAGTTGTCTAAAGCGGGGTACATATCTTCGCCGGGCGGGACTACCGAACCTCCCGCTCCGGGCTCGATCACGGCATCATGCCAGGCGCCGTTGACAAACCAGCTGAGAGCGGTGGGACTGGCTTCCGGGGGATGAGGAAAGGCAAACACGGTGCTGGTGGAGACGCTGTAGTTGTTGTAAAAGCGCATGGTGGCAACGGTGGTGGCCACCTGATTGGTGATCACCGTCTCCACCCGGCAGCCTGTGATGGTCAGATACTGACCGGAGATGCCGTTTTTGATCAGGACGCCATTGGCAAACAGGCTGTAAGCGAGCAGGACGAGCAACAGGAATATACTAAGCTTTTTCATGATATCCTCCTCATTGGGCGATCAGCAGTTTTCCGCTGGCGGCATAGCCATCGGCTTGAAGGCGATAGAGATAGACTCCACTGGAGACGCGTGCGCCCTCCTTGTCTTTGAGGTCCCACCAGAGGGTGTGCTGGCCAGGAACCAGATGTTTGTCAGACAATTCTTTGACAAGTTGACCTCTGAGGTTGTAGATTCTGGCCTGGACTGATGTTTCCTCTTTGAGGCTGAAACCGATGCTCACATATCCGGCCCGTTGGGATAACGAAACGGGATTGGGCCAGGCCCTGGAATCAAAGATAAGCGATTCGGCATCAGAGACTTGAGGGGCCAAAGCGCCAGCCGTCACATACAGAGGCTCATCGGGATTGCCGAGATAGGTGATCAACTGGTTGGCCTGAGTGCAGAGGATGTAATACTGCACTCCCAGGGAGCCGAGATTCTGGTTGATCGTGGCGCTGAAGTTGTTGCCGCTCTGGGCCATAGCCGCTTCCTCATAGATCAGGGCACCCATGGGACGGTAATACAGCTTGAGCTGGGGAGTGGTGAAAGCCGTGGCCGTCACACTCACTGCCAGTTGACTCGAGGAGGAATAGCTGGCCGTGGGAGTGCCAAAACTGGCATGCCCGGCAGGAGAAACCGCGATGCTGAAAGGATGCAGCTCAGGTTCGCTGGAAGGCAGAGTAACGCTCGTCTGACCGTCGCTGGCGCTGATGTAATACTCAATTCCAGCCCCGGAGACCTGGTTGGCCGGCAGGATGGCCTGATAGTAATCTTCCTTGATCATGGTCATCGGAGCTGAATACCAAGCGCTGGTGCCTACGTGGCGCCATATGATGGATTGAGTGAGGAGGCCTGGCGGCACCCGGTCCTCAATCACCACTTCCAGTTCCAGTGGCCACACAGCGGGCACGGGAGTGTAGTCCAGGGCTTCCAGTTCCGCTTCGCGTGTGATGATTGGCGATATCCCAGGCAGATAGAAGGCATAATCCTCTGAGCTGTCGGCCCCACTGCTGGCGGTGAGTTTCACGATCCGGCTCATGGGGTCATCCGCCTGGACTGGAGATATGTAATGCACTGTATAGAGAGAGGTTATATAGTTCCCAATCTCTGAGATGATGTCATTGAAATTATCGTAGATATAATAGCAGGCGGCACTGGGATTAGTCTGCTGGGCGATAGGCAAATACTGGGCCAACTGACCGCTATTGTTGGTGTTGAAGATCGGAAACACCATCACTTCATTGGGCAGAAGCCTCTGGGCCAGGAGGTCGTTGACGGTCCAGTCCGTGACGTAGTCAGCCTCGTGAGCGGTGGCATCTGTGAGCATGATCATCACTCTGGAAGCTCCTGGGCGCCAGCTGAATACGCTGCCTTCGGCCATCGCTTCCAGTTGGTTTTCCGGGCCGTCTCCTCCGCTTCCGATGTTATGTTCGCCGAGTTCGATATTGCTGATGATATTCATGATCTCGGTGAAGCTGGTATAAAAGAAGTATTGATTGTAAACATAGACGATATCTCCAAAGACCACAAAGCCGATGCGATAGTCCATGTTCTGGCCCTGCAGGTGGTTCATAAATGCCTGCATATTGGCCCGCACGGAAGCGATCTCGTCTCCCATGCTGCCTGTCACATCCAGCACGAACACGATATCGGTGGAGCTGGCGGTCTGGCTGTTATCAGGAGCTATGACGCTGAAGAGATTCGTCTGAGCGCTGGAATTTTCCCACACGCTGAAATTGGATTGAGTGAGAGTGGTGACCGGACCATCAGGAGAGCGCACCGAGGCGGTCAGGTAGACCGAAGGCAGGTTTGAGATATTGATGCCGGTGATGTCCAGTTCCAGGGGATGAGGCTCTACAATATCGATGGCGGCGCAGTCCAGATACCATCCCAAAGCCGGGACCGAGGCATCGGAAGTGAGGTGAAACACCACCTGAATGCTGCTACCCTGCCAGCGGGTGACATCTATGGAAGTTTCACGCCACTGACCTCCGCTCGTACCGCTGCGGGCATCGACGCTGTAATAGGTACTGCCCTGTTTGATCTCCACCCAGCCAAAGTCGTAATCGCTCTCCAGTTGAAACCACTCCGTGAAACTCAGTTCCACATAGCTGGCAGCGGGAATTGGGATGCTGGGGCTCAGGGCCCGGATGTTTGAATCATTGGCATAGAAGCCTGCCAGGTTGGTGGCCAGACAGCCATTGCCATCCGGGACGGTGTCCGGTCCCATGGTGGGTGTGCCCATATTCCAGGCGTAGGCCAGGTCCCAGCCGGTGGAACTGCTGAAGTTGGTGCTCCAGATTGTGGTGCGGTCTGCACCTTTGGCCTGCTGCTCCAGTTTTGAAACCCGGTAGGGGCTTTGCGGAAAAAATTCAAATCTGCCCTTGGCGGGCGGATCGTTTTGGTCGGCAAGCAGCCAGCCTGCCATAAACAGCATAAGCATTGACATAAGCACTCTTCTCATCTTGAGCCTCCTTTGTGTCAGAGTCTACTTGGGAGCAAGTATTGTTCCATTTGACAAGCAAAGCTCAAAGTCTGCCGATTTTCAAACCGGCCACAGATAACTCAAGTATGGGAAGGGGGGTTTGACTTGACAGAATAACCCCGCAAAATTCCTTGACTCGCAAGGAAATATATCACAAGCATGAAAAAAGAGAAGCTCTACGTCCTGGAACAGATGCCCATTACGCGTTCCATCATCCACCTGGCTTTGCCCAGCGTGCTCAGCATGCTGGTGAATATCCTTTACAACCTCACGGATACCTTTTTTATCGGCAAGCTCAACGATCCCTACCAGGTGGCGGCCGTATCGATCTCTCTGCCGCTCTTCACTTTCCAAATGGCAATCGCCGGCATCTTTGGCAACGGGGGCGGCAGCTATCTTTCCAGGCTGCTGGGCAAAAAGCAGTATCAGGAAGCCCATGAAACTGCCACCACCGCGATCTTCTCATCCGCCGCGAGTTCTATACTGCTGGCGGTTTTGGGGATTCTGAGCATTCCGCTGTTCCTGAAAGCGGTGGGAGCCAGCGGAATGGTGAAAGCACCCGCTTACGACTATATGTTTATCATCCTGCTGGGCACCCCTTTCATCATGCTCAAGTTCACTCTGGTGCAGCTTCTGAGGGCTGAAGGGGCTGCCAAAGCGGCCATGGCGGGCCTTTTTATCGGGACTGGGGTCAATATCATTCTCGATCCGCTGTTTATCTTTGTCTTCAAGATGGGAGTCACCGGGGCCGCCGTCGCCACCGTGATCGGTCAGGGACTGGGAGCTTCCTTTTATCTATATTACTACTTAAGCGGACGCAGCCTCGCTTCGCCTGGGCTCAAGTATCTGTGTTTCAAGCTGGAAACCTATCGCCAGATCCTCTATATCGGCATTCCAGCCTCACTGAGCCAGATCATGATGAGCATCGGAAACACCATATCCTACAAGCTGGCAGCCGATTATGGCGATCACGCCGTGGCCGCTTTGGGGGTGGCCGCCAGGGTCTTCAGCATCCCCATCTTTGTGTTTATCGGCATCTCGGTGGGGGTACAGGCCCTGATCGGTTACAACTATGGCGCGCGCAATTATCCCAGGATGAAAAAGGCCATCCGCACCTCGATCACGATCTCCCTGTGGCTGGGAGCCTTCTTCACGCTGATGTTTGCCCTCTTCCCCGCCCAGTTGATCACCGCCTTCATCAAAGACGTCAAGATCATGGAACTCGGTACCGTCATCCTGGAAGCCTATGTTTTTGCCATCCCCATGGCGGCCATCGGAATGATCCTGATGGCCAGCCTTCAGGCTATGGGCAAAGCGCTGCCGGCTCTGATCGTAGCGCTGTCCAGACAGGGCATCGCCTATATCCCGCTCATCTATTTGCTTACCCGCCTCTATGGCTTTGAAGGCCTCGTGTTCGCGCTTCCGCTGGCAGACTATCTCACCACCGCGGTGTCTTTTGGCTTTGTGTGGTTCATCCTTCGCGGGCTAAAAACCCAAGGGCTGGGGCCTGTGGCAGAGCGGATGCCGGAAACCCTCTGATAGAATCAATTACAGATAACTGAGCCGCGCGGACCCCGATCTCATTCTGGAGTGGGATAAGGTCCCCGGGGCGGATGGATACAAAGTGTGGCATGCGCCGCTTCCCGATGGCTTGTTTATGCTGTTGGGAGAGACAGACCTCAACCAGTACATCCACTCCGGAGGGGCTGTCGCTCCCAGAGCGTTCTACAGAGTGCTCACGATCGACAGCGAATAGCCCTTCCGTTTTGGAAGCCTATTGTGCTTGACAAATATGATAAGACTCCAGGGATGGAATCAAATATTAGCCAAGGAGGCCAAGATGAAAGCCAGGATCGCGATCTGCATGATCGCCGCGATGATGTTTGGCGTGCTTTACGCCGCTGATGAAGAGCTGGTTCCCGTAGTTGATTTCAGCATTTCCGAAACCCCTCGGGAAGCTAAGATGGAAGAAATGACGGTGGCCGGATTTCAGGTGATGAACACCATGGAACACGATGCCATGATGAAGGTGTGGGGCGATTTTATGAGCGTGGTGGGAAAGCTCCCCTGTGATCCTTCCGCTCCCTATTATGGCGTCAATTTCTTTACCAAAGACTATAATCCCCAGGACCACACAGGCTTCGGCTATATGGCCTGCGCGCCGGTCCTCAGCACCGAAAAGCTCCCCGAGGGAGTGGTGGCCCGCAAGATTCCCGCCCGGGATTATATCGTCTTTGAGCACAAAGGCCCTCTCAAGTATCTCGAAGAGAGCTTTAACTACATATTCTACAAATATCTGCCCCAGAGTGATTACAAGGCCCTCTTCACAGACGTGCTGGAAGTCTATGATTGCCGCTTTGATGCCGAATCTCTTGATTCCATCATCGAAATCTGGATGCCCGTCGAGCCCAAAGAATAATCCACCCGCTTTTCTAACCGCGTTTCAGGCCCCGGAGTATGCTTCGGGGCCTGTTGTTTACATAGAGAAATGGAGAGAATATGAGAACATTTTACCATGAGATATGAGAATATGAGGCTCTCTTTCTTACTATTCCAGCATCATCCCTTATCCATGGGCCCTGTGTCTGTCACTACCATGTCCTACCCATCCCGAACTTGATTGGGGATGCCTTGGGGGAGGTACGGACAGGCAAGCGAACCACGAGTAAGGGCGAAGAGGCAAATCAAAAACGGAAGCTCAACTACTGGGTCTTCATCCTTGCTCTTTAGCCGCCCTTGAGATGCCGTGCGCCCTCCCGCGATTTTCGGCGGAGAGCCCACGGCATCTCAAGGGCGGGTGACCAGGCAAGGACAGGGAAAAGTCTGAGATCTAATCAGATAGGGATCGTCGCGCAAAGTTGACGGAGTGGTGCAATCACTTGTCAATCAGTCGGATGCGACGTTTGAGTGTGATCCGATGCCGTTCAGTTGCTCAGATCGATGATCTCAATGAGGTGATTGGCAATTGGATTGAGGTTTGAGGGGCCTTTCACCAGGATCAGAAGGTGGGAAGATAGCTGCATGTCGCAGGTAACGGACCTGATAAAGGCATCCCAATCCTGGGGTTCATCATCCACCTGATAGGGAAAAACCCCGCTGGAGAACTGCAGATTCTGGCACACAGAATGCTCAGAGGCCACAGCCAGCATCCACACCGGCAGCTTGAACCTGGCTATCATCCTGGCCGTGTGGCCGGTAACCGTATTGGCCACCACCATGGCAGGATGTAGTTTTTCCACGCTAATGGAAACGTTGTGGGTGATCAGATCGGATATATGGTCCGCGTCGCCCCGGAAAAAATCCTTGCGGGGCTTGCCGATTTCGGGGTCATTGCGTTGCGCTTCAGTATGTTCAGCGATCCTGGCCAGCATCTGGACCGCGCTGACGGGATTTTTCCCCACCGCGGATTCTTCAGACAGCATCACGCAATCGGTGCCATCCAGAATGGCATTGGCCACATCCGTGACCTCAGCCCTGGTGGGAAGAGGATTTGAGACCATGGATTCCAGCATCTGGGTGGCTGTGATCACGGGAACGCCAAAGTAATTGGCCCGGGCGGTAAGATGTTTCTGGACCAACGCGATGCGGGAAATATCGGTCTCGACTCCCAGATCGCCTCTGGCGATCATGATGGCATCCGAAACCGCGCAAATCGCATCGATCCCCCGGACCGCTTCGCCACGCTCTATCTTGGCGATCACGAAGGGGTTGTAGCCCAGCCTGGCAGCTTCCTCACGCAGGGCGAGAATGTCCTGGGCCCGGTTGACAAAAGACTGGCTGACGGCATCGACTCCGTTTTCTAAAGCGGATTTGAGGCATTCGCGGTCGTGGGAGGTGAAGACGTCTATGCCCAGATCGATGTCGAGTATATTCAGGCCCTTGTTGGAGCGAATCTCGCCACCGACTTTGATTAGGCAGACAACATCGTTTCCGAGCACCTTGGCCACCTCAACCTGGATGATCCCGTCGTTCAAAGATATCTTGTCGCCGGGTTTCACAACACGGGGCAAGGGCTCAAAACTCACGGACACGCGTTGGTAGTTTCCGATGATGGACTCGGTGGTGAGGATGAGTTCATCGCCTGTCCTAAGAATATAGCTTTCGCGGTCCAGTTTGCCTATCCGCATTTTCGGGCCGGGAAGGTCTGCCATGATGGTAAGCCTTCTGCCCTCTTCATGAGCGGCTTTGCGGAGCTTGAGGATGTTGGCGGCGTGATAGGAGAAATCCCCATGAGAATAATTGAGGCGGGCAATATCCATCCCGGCCGCGATCATCTGGCGCATCATCTCAGGAGAGTCGATGGCGGGGCCTATCGTGCAGACTATCTTGGTTTTATGGGAGCGGAAATTCATGGTGGGCTCCTTTGGGCGCGGGATTTTACGCCCTGTCATGATGGCCAATTATCTGTTCACCCCGTATATTGTCAAGTAATCCTGTTAAATCAGGGATATGACTCCCAGATTTGTCCATTGCCATTGTAACACATTCCAAAACAAGCTGATAGCATCCAAAACTGCTAAACGTCATTTCAAATATGTCTGAGCCTGCTATACTCGAAATAGCTATTCATGATTAGCATTAGAATAAGCCTGATGATGATAGAAGGACATGGTTCTCCATACACCACCTTATAGCATAAATACCTTGTCCAAGCTATGGATTACTGCATTAATAGCGAGGGATAACAAGATGTATAGATATACACTGAATACATGTAGATAAGCCGCACCTGAGATTCCGCTTGACAACATCAGCCTTTCCAGATTTAGCACAGCGCAGTGAAAAACAGCACCAAGGAGTCATTGGTTTATGAAGAATGTGTCGATCGCCCCGGATGGGAAAGAGTATGTAATGCCGACCGCGGAAGAAAGCGCGGCGGAACGTGAACTACTGATCAAGATAACGGAAGAACAACGTAAACTGGGCCGCCAGATCGTGGCCGTGCAGGGTTTGGGCTTTGTGGGCTGCGTGATGGCCACCGTGGTGGCGGACGCCACCGATAAAGACGGCAAGCCTTACTACTACGTGCACGGGCATCAACGTGCCTCCAAGCGGTCCTATTGGAAAGTGCCGGTCATCAACAGTGGCATTCCACCGGTGGCATCTTCCGATCCAGAAGTGCCCCAGATCTTTCACCGCACCGTGGTGGAAAAGCAGAACTTCCGCGGCACAAGCGAAGACTTTGTCTATAGCCTGGTGGACGTGGTGGTGGTGGATATCCAGCTCGATGCCACCAAGCCTGCTTTTGGTGAAGCCGAAAAAGGCTATTGCGACATCACCCATTTCCGGGAAGGCATCCGCACTCTGGGCCAGAACATCCAGCCTCACTGTCTGGTGCTGGTGGAGACAACCGTCCCGCCCGGAACCTGCGAGAAAGTGGTGAAACCCATTCTGGAAGAAGAATTTACCAAGCGCGGCATCGATATCAGGATCAATCCTCCTTTGGTGGCCCATTCCTATGAACGTGTGATGCCGGGCAGCAAATACGTGGCCTCCATCCGTGATTTTTGGAGAGTCTTTTCCGGCGTGAACCAAAAGAGCATCGAGCTCTGCCGTGAGTTCCTCTCCAACTGCCTGGACGTGGACAACTATCCCCTCACCCAGCTTGAAAGCACCAACGCCTCCGAGCTTTCCAAGACCATGGAAAACTCCTATCGGGCCACCAATATCGCTCTCACTTTGGAATGGGCCCGCTTCGCCGAACAGATCGGCGTGGACATCTTCAAGGTGCGCGACGCCATCCGCAAACGTAAAGGCACGCATGACAACCTCTTGCGTCCCAGCCTGGGAGTGGGCGGTTATTGCCTCACCAAGGATCCCGTGCTGGCAAACTGGGCCATGCAGACCCTCTTTGGCCTGGAAGGCAGCCTCGACGTGGCCATCCGCTCCGTCAATATCAACGACACCATGCCCCTGCACACCGTCAGGCTGATCGAGCGCGAATATCAGACCCTCCGCAACATCAAAGTGGCCGTGCTGGGAGTGAGCTATCTGGAAAACGTGGGCGACACCCGTCACTCTCCTTCCAAGACCTTTGTGGAAGCCCTGCGCAAGGATTTTGCCATTGTCCGCACCCATGATCCCTATGTGGAAGCCTGGCCGGAACTGGAAGATTCCTGCGTGGAAAGCGACCTCATGGCCGTGCTGCCGGAAGCCGATGTGGTGGTCTTCGCCGTTGGCCATGACCAGTATATGAAGCTCAAACCGGAAGAATTGATCGCCATGTGCGGCACCAAACCCCTCATCGTGGATTGCTCAAACTTCCTCTC
>ERZ795031.2998-NODE-2998-length-15429-cov-4.758749_pt1 | contig 15429 bp, 11 predicted proteins | sample MGYA00375123_ERZ795031 | MGnify/ENA primary metagenome ERZ795031 (study PRJEB30166, sample SAMN05720159) | activated sludge metagenome | isolation source: anaerobic digester from wastewater treatment plant | place: USA | collected 2015-04-21 ... | reverse complement strand
TAAAATATTAAATGAGGGTCAGAAAGTATCCTTCAAAGAAATTGAAAAAATATCGGATGTAAATGAAAAAATAAATGTCTCCGGACTCGAGGTTTTAAAAGCCGCAAAAATTTCTTTTGACCTTTACCAATCTCACGGATATCCAATGGAAATGTTCGTTGAAGATATGAAGGAAAAAAACAATATCGATGAAGCTTTATCAAGTAAAATTTGTGAGGATGTCGGAAAATTAATATTTTCTCATCAGAACACTTCCAGAAAAGGGGCGGAAAAGAAATTTAAAGGAGGTCTGTCCGATGAAAGTAACGAGGTGTTAAGATATCACACGGCGACCCATCTTTTAAATAAAGCTTTAAGAGAAGTTCTGGGAAACCACGTTAGGCAAATTGGGAGCAACATCACTCCTGAAAGATTAAGATTTGACTTCCCGAATAATTCAAAATTAACCCAGGAAGAAATTGAAAAAGTGCAAAATATCATTAACGATGTAGTCGACAGAGAACTTCCTGTTAATTTTATAGTTTGTTCTCAGGAGGATGCTGTGAGTTGCGGTGCGACCCATCTTGAAGGTGAGAAATATCCAGAGCAAGTTAAGGTTTATTTTATCGGTGATAGTTTAGAATCTAGTTTCAGTAAGGAATTTTGCGGAGGTCCGCATGTTAAAAACACAAAAGATATCGGCCACATTGAAATTTTCAAACAGGATAAAATAGGTGAGGGTAAGATGAGAGTATACGCAAGATTTGAGAGTTAATTGCAGGGGTTGAATTGACCTACCCGAAAGTGTTATATATTTGTTTGATCTACTAACTTAGGTATTTCATATTTAAAATAGGAGGTATTTTTATGACCAGTATAGGAAAAATAAAACCTTTATCAGATTATTTACTTATAGAACCTCTTGAAAAAGAGACGGTTCTTCCTTCAGGAATTGTTGTTCCTGATACAGCAAAAGACAAGCCCTCCGAAGGTAAGGTGCTCGCTGTGGGCCCGGGAAAAAAAGATGAGAAAGGAAGTGTGACGCCGGTTGAGGTTAAAGCCGGTTCCGTTGTCATGTATAAAAAATGGGGCGGGACCGAAATTAAAGCTGAAGGAAAAGAACTTCTCTTAGTGAGAGAAGAGGATGTAATAGCAATAATTGAAGGTTAATTAATTTTAAGGAGAAATAATTATGTCAGCAAAAGATATTATTTACGGAGAGAATGCTAGAGAAAAATTAAAAAAAGGTGTGGAAAAATTAGCTAAGGCTGTGGGTACAACCTTGGGTCCTAAGGGCGGAAATGTCGCCTTAGATAAAAGCTGGGGGACACCGCAGATTGTTAATGACGGGGTAACCATAGCTAAGGAAATTGATCTGGAGGATAAATTTGAAAACATGGGAGCTCAAATTGTAAAGGAAGCCGCTTCGAAAACTAATGATTTAGCCGGAGACGGAACAACCACTGCGGTAGTCTTAGCCCGAGCTGTCGTTAATGAAGGTTTAAAAAATATATCTGCAGGTACTAACGCTATGATACTACGGGGTGGGTTAGAGAAGGCAACTGACGCAGTAGTTAAAGAAATTGCGAAATTTGCAAAAAAGATTTCCAGTAAGGAGGAAAAGATTCAGGTTGCAACAATCTCAGCACAAAATAAGGAAGTTGGAGAATTGATTGCGGAAGCAATGGAAAAGGTAGGAGAAGCAGGTGTTATAACAGTGGATGAATCTAAAGGATCCAACATTGAGCTGGAATATAAAGAGGGGATGCAGTTTGATAAAGGTTATCTTTCTCCTTATTTTGTTACCAATGCTGAAAAAATGGAATCTGTTCTGGAAAACCCATACATATTAATTACCGATTCAAAAATTTCCAATATGCAGGATATGTTGCCTTTGTTGGAAAATTTGATGAAAGTATCTAAAGATTTAGTAATTATTTCCGACGATGTTGACGGTGAAGCTTTGGCTACATTGGTTGTTAATAAATTAAGAGGTGTTTTAAACGTTTTGGCTATTAAAGCCCCGGGTTTTGGAGATAATAGAAAAGCTCTACTTGAAGATATATCAATTCTTACAGGCGCTTCTTTAATAAGTGAGGAGATGGGAAAGAAAATTAATGGGGTTACTGTTGAAGATTTAGGAAGAGCAGATCGGGTAATATCGGACAAGGATAGCACCACTGTAGTTGGGGGTAAGGGTAACGAGGCAGAGATAAAGGACAGAGTAAAAATGATTCAGACACAGATTGAAAATGAAACATCCGCCTATGAAAAAGAAAAACTTCAGGAAAGATTGGCTAAGCTTAGTGGCGGTGTAGCAGTAGTTAAGGTTGGTGCTGCCACAGAGGCTGAGTTAAAAGAATTGAAGCTTAGGGTGGAAGACGCGGTTAATGCCACCAAGGCGGCTGTGGAAGAAGGTATAGTGCCCGGAGGAGGTATAGCCTTTTTGAGAGCAAGAAAAGCCCTAAAGGACTTGCAGTTAGATGGTGATGAGCAGGTAGGTGTTACTATTCTTGAAAAAGCTTTGGAGCAACCAATAAGGATGATAATAAAAAACACCGGAGGAGACGACGGAAAAGTAATGGCTGAGATAGAAAGAAAATCAAAAGAGGCCAACAATGAAAATATTGGTTATGACGTATTAAAGATGGATTATGTGGATATGGTGGAATCAGGAATTATCGACCCTGCTAAAGTTACGAGAAGCGCTTTACAGAATGCCGTATCAGCTGCAACTATGATTATAACTACAGAATGTTTGGTGACGGAGCTTCCAAAAAAAGAAGATAAAGCGCAGATGCAGATGCCCGAGGATTATTAATTAACCGGTGTATACAAAAGGGGAGGCTTCGCCTCCCCTTTTTTCGTTTTATTTTTTATTGTTTTTCTTCTATCCTAAATCTTCTTTTCCGTTTCACTTTTGTTCTTACCCTTAATCTTTCTTCCTTCATTGGATTTCTTTGAAATTTTGCTATTTTTAACGTCTTTCGCAGGTTTTTTAATTTTAGCTCGGTTTTCCAAATCTTTTTCTAATTTTTTTACCGTATCTTTATATATTTTTTTATAACTGTTTAGGATTCCTTTACTCGAATCGTTTTTATTAAAGTGTATTAGTTTTTTATTAACAGTCTCTGTTGTAATGTACTTTCTCATATGTGATATCTGAATTTTCATAGCAAACGACTCAATAAAACTCATAAGCAGATTTTTTCTTCCTTTTTTCTTTTTATTTTCTTTTGAAGCATTGACTATAAAATTGGGGTAATACTTGCTTATCCAGTTATTTGTTTTAATGAATTTAAAATATATATCATCTTTCCACAGATAAGGTTTCATCGATATTATATTTTGGGCAACATATAGATTTCTTCTCTTTTTCGTCCAACCCATACTACCCTCTTCTATAAAAATGTTAGGGCAGATTTCTCTTTTACTTTTATCAGTAGGTAATTTTCCGATTATTTTAAGAACAGTAAAAACCAATCCTCTACATATCCATAATCTGTTACTTTCCGTTATAAATAAAATATCAACATCAGCGTCTTTATCAGCATTTTGATTTGCGACCGAGCCTGTTAGTGCAATCATTTTTATCCATGGAATTTTAGATACTATTTTTATGTACGGCTTGTTCTTTTCTATAATTTCGGAAGTTTTTTTTAATCTTTTTTCTCTATCTACATTTTTTACCCCGGCTATTATGTATCTACCTTTTGTTTTTCTTACAGCCCTCATGTTTACGAGTTCTTCTAAATTCTTTTTAATTAATTTCTCCGAGAATTTACTTTGTGAAATTAAATTAGTTGTAATCTCATAAAAACCGAGAGGAAATCCAAAAACACTACTGTAGGAAAGGGTTTTTATTATGGAAATCTTGCAAGGGTTTATGCTGTTTTTCTTCATTTTTATTTAAATTGTATCAAGTACTTCGTTCACTATTTTGTCGGCTATGTAATTCTTCTCTCTGGGGATATGGTTGTATTTAACCGATTCAAAATTCTTTTCGACTATTTTTATCTCATTAAAAAAGTTTTTCATCCGCGGTTCTTTTACTTTAAACTTTCCGTTAAGCTGGCTAACTACCAAAAGACTGTCTATATAGAAAACAATTTCACTGCCTTTCAATTCTTTTGCTGCTTTTAATCCTTCTAAAACAGCTTTGTACTCCGCCTCATTATTTGTTGATTTACCGATGTATTTTCCAATTTCCTTAATAACTTTCTTTTTTTCATCCAATACCGCTACTCCTATGGCTCCCGGCCCGGGATTACCTCTTGCTCCTCCGTCTGTGTGAATAAATAATTTCATATAGCTAATCCTTGAAATATTCTTTGAAGCTGATTATTAATATTCCTAAGGAAAAGCCACAGAGAATTCCCAAAAAGCTTGTTATCGAAAGGGGTTTGTAACTCTCTTTAATAAAGGGTTCTTCGGAAATTTTTATCACCGCAAGTTTCCCGTCCCCATCACGATTAATTTCTTTGGAAGTTTCTATTAAGATATCCGACATATTTTCCCAAATTGTTTTAGCCTTATTAGCATCCTTATCTTTAAAAGTGATGTTAATTATTTGAGGACCTGTCTTTTTTACTGACATGGATTTATTAATTTTTCTAACATTGTATCCGTTTACAGGCAAATTTAATCTATTTAAAACTTGCTTTTTTACATCTACACTTTCCGCCAAGGCTACTACCGAGTTGGTGTATGTTGTAGCCGTTTGTTGAGAATAATAACCCTCATAGGTAAAAAATAATTCGGAATTATCTTCTTTTCTGGTTACATAAAAAGACCCCGAAGCAGTGTAATTAGAAGGTAAGAAGTGCAGAAGAACCCCGGCTGACAGCCCGATTAAAGCACATATAGCCAATATCCTACGGTTTTTTCTTGTTTTTTTAAATACATCTCTAAATTCCATATAACCAATTATACCAGCAAAAAAGTTATTGTAATAAGCTATGTACCTTAAAAAAGGTAATGAAGTTAAGCATTAAATTATGTATACTTTAATAAATTTATTTAAAAATTAAACATCACTGCCCGAATGCCAAAAAAACAAACAATAACTAAATCTTCTCTTATACCTACGGTGTTGATATCGGGAGGAGCCGGTTTTATAGGTTCTCATTTGGTGGAATACCTTCTTCAAAATAAATCCAGAGTGGTTGTTTTGGATAATTTTAAAACGGGCAAGGAGATACATGTTAAACATTTTTTATCTGATAAAAATTTCGCTCTTTATGATGTCGATATAAATGAGGGCATACCTCCGGAGATTCAGAGTGTAGATTATATTTTTCATTTGGCCGGTCTAGAGGAATATTTTTACAGTAAGAATTATTTGAATTTGGAATCTCTTTTTACAAATTCCTTAGGGACTAAAAATCTTCTTGATTTAGCAAAAAAATCTTCAGCAAAGTTTTTACTTGCCTCCACTATAGATATTTATCAGGAAAGGCCTTCTCAGGTAGATCTTGGAAAGTATTTTGGTTCTTCCGAAGGTGAGGAGAATAAATTTAGTTTGCTTGAAGCAAAGAGATTTGCTGAGGCTTTAGTTTGGGAGTATTTCAAAAAGTACAATCTTAATGTGAGAATCGTAAGACTTCCTGAGGTTTATGGACCCAGAATGGACTTGTCTTCAAGCGGTTTTCTGGGGGGTTATATCAAAAATGTTTTAGAGGGTTCTTCGATTGAAATTTACGGTGAGGGTACTGAAAAAGAATATTATTTATATATTTCGGATGTAGTTTCAGGATTGGTCAGGGCTCAATTTAGTGAAAATACTTCCGGAAATATTTACTCGCTTGCACCTGAAAACCCTGTTTCATCTTTGGAAGCTGCTTATTTAGTCAGAAGCGTGGCGGATTCCAAGCTTTCTATTCAATTTAAAGATGGTTTGTCGGAAATAAATGAGCCCGTAACCATTCCCGGAAATTCTAACGTTAAATCCATTGGTTGGAAACCTAAAGTGCAACTTAAAGAGGGTGTGATGAAAACGCTGGAATCTTTTAACTACTCCCCAAATACGAATGCTTTTAAACCGGCTAAATATATGGAGCAAAGAAGTAAAAAATCTGAGTTGGTGCCTGAAAGTATAGTTTCTTTGCAGGGGGTAAAGATATCAAGCTTTCCGAAACCGGCAAGAGTCGAACAGTCTTTGGAAAGCACTATAAAGGAATCCGTTGTTGCTGAAAATATTCAAAATAGAGCTTTGTCCGAGAACATAGCAAAGAAGAAATTTAAATTTCCTGTTTTTCATAAGTCAAATAAAAACACGACCTTAAAGGATTTCGGCAATAAGGTCAGAGCCGATTTAGGTTATTTTAATGCAATACTGGGTATCGTAATATCCGCACTTTTGGTTTTTGTAGGTATTCCTTCTTTGAGTACTTACCTGAATATAAAAAAAGGTTATACCTCATTAAATAGAGTAAAACAAAATGTTATGTCTTTGGATTCCGAAAAACTAAGCTTGGATACTTTATCAGCCTATAACGGTTTTAAAAACGGAAAATCTTCGCTCAGTAGAATCAGGTGGATTTTTAAGATTATCGGCAAGGATGAAAATTACTTAACTTATGATAGGTTGTTAAGCTCTTTAATGTTTTTTTCAAAAGCAGGAAATTTGGGTTCAGATGCTTTGAGGCCTGTTGAATCCATGATGCAAACTCTGAAGCCGGGGAATACGGCGGTTTTGGATAATACATTGTTCGATACCGCTAAAATCGGAATAATCGGGGCTCGGGATTATCTTAGAATGGCTGAGGCTGATTTGATAGGTATCGACAGCTCTTTGATTCCTAAAAAGTACAAGAATTATTACGACGAGTATCAGGGAATATTGGTTCAATCTCAGGACATTGCCAACTCGGCTTCTGTGGTTATGGGCGGTCTCCCGCAGCTTTTGGGTATGAATGGCGGGAAGAAGTACATAGTTTGGTTTCAGAACTCCAATGAAATCAGGCCCACCGGCGGGTTTATCGGTTCCTACGCTATGATTAATATTGATTCAGGAAAGATAAAAAATATTTTTATTGATGATATATACAATCCCGATGGTCAGATAGATATCAGAAACATCAAGACTACGCCTCCCGAGCCCATTAAAACTTTTCTTGGCGAGGAAGTTTTGTATTTAAGAAATTCCAATTGGGACCCAGATTTCACAAAATCGGCCAAAGATTTTGATGATATTTATTTTAAAATTACAGGAGAGTCTATAGATGGTTATATAGCCATTGATTTAGATTTTGTTGAAAGTCTTCTTAGGATAACAGGCCCGGTGTTTTTAGCTTCATACAACGAGGATATAAACGCTGATAACTTTGATGAGAGAGCTCAGTACTATAGTGGTTTTGACTATAGAGAAGGTTCTACTGACAAAAAATCTTTTTTAACAATTCTCGGCGGAAAACTTCTTGAAAAAGTATTTTCTCTGAAAAAAGAAGATTTTCCTAAAGTTGTTGCTGAGCTGGGCAGATCTCTGGAAGAAAGGCATCTTCAGATTTATCTAAATAATAATCAAATAAATTCTTTGCTGACTGAAAATAAATGGGATGGCCGTTTAGTTGATACTGCGGGGGATTATTTATATGTGGTCAACGCTAATCTGGGAGGCACTAAATCCAATTATTACGTTGAAAATAAAATGACTTACGAAGTTAATTCTATGACCAGAGATGGTTTACTTAGAGCAAATTTGTACCTGGATTACAAGAATAACGCTGAAAACGACTCGTGGCCCGGGGGTCCCTATACTGATTATGTCAGAGTTTTGGTCCAAGATGGTTCTAAATTGACGGGAGGTAAGATAATAAACAACGCAGGCGGGGAAATAGATATATTTGAAGATTTAGTTGTTTCAAAGGTCGGAGATTACACTTCTTTTGAAACCAACTTTAAATTACTTCCGAAAGAATCAATAAGGTTGGTGATAAGTTATGATCTTCCTCAAAATGTTTCCGTGGCCAAGGGAAGTAGTTCTTACACTTTGTATTGGCAAAAACAGCCCGGAACAAGCAATGATGGTTACTCGTTTATTTTTAACCCTCCTTTTGGATCAGTTATCGAAAATTTCTCGGATAATCTGCAAATTGACGGTAATTCGATAAAATCATCGGGTATTCTATCGAAAGACTTGGAATATTCAATAAGTTTAAAATAAGTTTTTATTGCTTAATATTTCGTGGAGCAATATAATTATCTCAATGTCTTCAGCATACATGCCCCAATCCAATAGACAACATCCGGTACCTCAAAATATTATGGATGTGGAGTTTAAACTCATCGGGGATCTGACTATGCGTCAGTTTTCCTATCTTTTGATATTCGGTTTGGCATCCTATATAAGTTTAAATCAAATTCCGGGTTTATTTAGGATTCCCGTAGCTATTTTTTTTGGTCTGCTGGCTTTAGGTTTGGCATTTGTACCCGTAGGTGAGAGAGGTTTGGATGAATGGATAGTAAATTTTTATAGATCTATTAACTCCCCTACTCAGAGGAAGTGGTTGAAGGAACCCCAGCTGCCGACAGCGTTTTTATACGATAACCTGGCTATTGTTCAGCAAGAAATGATAACTCTTGCTCCCACGTCCAGCCGTAGAAAGCTTGAGGAATATTTGAAATTTAAATCGCTTGAGAGTGACGAAGATCCGTTGGATATCCCTGAAAAATCTTATGTTATGAAGTTAAAACAATTTTATCAGGATACACGTAGTTCTGATTCAACAGGTGGGGTTGGTTTGGCAGTTGATGAGCCTGAGGTATTAGTAAGTCCCGGGATTCCTGAGGTTCGTGATGTCGGGCAATTTGATACTGATTCAGAAAAAAAAGAACTTAGTCAGGGCACTCTTCCGGTTCCCGATTATAAGGCAGTTTCAACTACCGAAGAGTCCGATAGAGATCTTGGAAAAGAAAGTAAGATATTAGAAGAGCCAACGGTTGAACAAAAATCTTCAACTTCCCAAATCCTGCAAAAGTCAAGGTTTGTTGATACCGGTGCAGACAGACAAAAGATAAGGAGAAGAGATATTTCCGGCAAAGCTGAAATTGAAAAAGATTATTCACCGCCAAGCAGTTTGGATATGTATTCTTATAGTTCAATCACACCTGATATGCATTCGGGTAGGAAGTTTACTAATCTGGTACCCTCCGAGGGTGAAATAATCCTACCTATTAGGGGTGAGAGAGTTTTAAGTACTTCTGAAGAGTTGTCAATTGATAACGATATTCAGGAAAAAGCCAGAAAACTTGAGGAACTTTTGCAAAAAATCAGCCAAGAAGAAGGTGTAGTTATTAAAAAACCTCAGGTTCAAAAACCTGCTGAAGCTCAGGTGGATAAAGAGGCCGAAGAAGTGGCCGAAAGACTTAAAAAGCAAAATGAAGAACTTAACATTGAAATTAAAAGGTTGAAGGATCAAATACAGAAGGGGAAGTCTTCCTCCGTAGAAACCAGTGAGCAGGAAGATCTTCTGAAAAAACTTGAATTTCAGAAAGGCGATATTGCGTCAAGTTACTCTGAATTGAGAAAGCAGGTCCAGGATTTACAAATGAAATTGGATGAGAAAGTTAAGGTTTCCACAGGTGAGGAGTTTTTAAATAAGATGAAAAAACAACTTCCGATCTTAACAGATAAACCAAATGTTTTGACAGGAGTTGTCAGGGATGCGGAAGGAAAGGCTTTAGGAGATACCTTGTTGATAGTAAAAAACGCAAGGGGAGACACGGTTAGGGCTTTAAAAACTAATTCTTTAGGCCAGTTTGTTGTTTCTACGCCTCTTCAGAACGGAACTTACACTGTAGAAGTTAGTCCGGTTAACAAAACTAACTTAACTTTTGCTATAATTCCCATTGAAGCGAAAGGAGAAGTAATACCCACGCTGGATGTGGTAGGAAAATAATATGTCTGCCCAAAAGATTGTAGCAACAACTCAAGATCATTTAGACATCCTTGATATAAAGGATAATTACACCATTCTAAAAAATGGAACTGTTTGCGCAGTGATACAAACCACTGCAGTTAATTTTGATTTGCTTTCAGAAATTGAGCAGGATGCAATAATTGCTGCTTTCTCAATGCTTTTAAACTCTATCACCTTTCCCATGCAAGTAGTTATCAGATCCAGAAAGTTGGACATTTCAAAATACGTGGATAAGGTAAGAAAAGTGGAGTCCAAAATCAATGACCCTCTTCTGAAACACCAGGCTGAATCATACAGAAAATTTGTTCAGGATGTCATTAAAGTAAACGAAGTTTTGGATAAGAGGTTTTATGTGGTTGTATCAACTTCAAATGTAGTAGTAACACAAAAAGGAGGTGGCGCGTTTGATTGGTTGGTAAAGTTGTCAGGATTCCAAAACAAAAGAGTGGGCGCTGTTAATATGGAGAAAATTTTGCAGGATGGGCGTACCCAGCTCAGTCCGAGAGTCGACCACGTAATCAGAGAGTTCGGGAGAATAGGTATTAAATGTAAACAATTGACTACTCAGGAATTAGTAGAACTTTATTTTGATATATATAATCCCAGCAATATTCACGGTCAGAGGATAAGAACAAATGTAGATGATTATAAAACAGCTATAGTGAACCCGGCTATTATCGAGGAATAAAAATGGCACTAAATATTTTTGATCTTTTTAAAAAAACAGCTAAAAAAAATAATAAGACTGAAGAAGGCGGGGACGAAAAAACCCCACCGGAAATTTTGGCCGAAGGCATGATGAATGTTAGAGATATTATAGCTCCTTCGGCTATAGAGATTGATTTTAATGATATAAGAATCGGAGATATGTATTACAGAACCTTCTTTGTTTCAGGATATCCCAGATTTGTCGGTGCAAACTGGCTGTCTCCCGTGATTAATTTTGATCACACCCTTCTGATTTCAATGTTCTATTATCCGGTAAAATCAAAAGTCATCCTTGACGATTTAAGAAAAAAAATAACCGAGTTGGAAGCGACAACTATGACTAATAGAGAAAAAGGTAAAATTGCAGATCCTGTAGTAGAAGCAGCACTCGAAGATGCGACAGCTTTACAGGAGCAATTGGTTAAGGGTGTTGAAAAATATTTTCAATTTTCTTTTTACATCACTATTCCCGCTTACGATAAAGATGAGTTAGATAGTGTTAGCTCTAAGCTTGAATCTATACTTGCGTCTTTATTGCTGATATCAAAAGCCTCCTCTTTGCAGATGGAGGATGCTTTTAGATCCTGTATTCCAACAGGCATAGACAGATTGATGGTGACAAGAAATATGGATACAACAAGCTTGGCAACCACGTTTCCTTTTACCTCGTCTGATCTGACAATGGAGGAAGGGATAATGTATGGGATTAATAGACACAACGGATCTTTAGTTATTTTTGATCGTTTTTCTTTGGAGAACGCTAATTCGGTTGTATTTGCTAAGTCAGGCGCTGGAAAATCTTACTTTGTTAAGCTGGAAGCTCTGAGGCACTTGGTATTTGGAGCTCAGGTTATGATTATTGATCCGGAGGAGGAGTACTACAATCTTTGCGAGGTAGTCGGGGGGAATTATATTGGTTTTTCTGCTAATTCAAAATATAAAATTAACCCTTTCGATCTTTCGGGAATAGCGACTGAAGGAGAAAACGAATTGGGTCAAAAACTCATTTCCTTAGTAACTCTATTAAAATTAATGTTAGGTCAGCTAAATTCAACTGAGGAAGCCATTCTTGATAGAGCGTTGATTGAAACTTATAGAATGAAGGGTATAACTACAGATCCTGATACCCAAAGCAGCAAGGAACCCCCGGTAATGGAGGACTTATACAAGGTTTTGCTAGGCGGCAGCGAGCCGGAATCCAAAAGTATGGCTGATAGATTAGAGAAATTTATTAAAGGTTCCATGGCCGGAATATTTGATTCGCAGTCAAATATAAATTTGGAAAGCAATATGACTGTGTTCTCGACCAAAAACCTTGAAGACGCGCTTAGACCTATTGCTTTTTATATGATATTGGATTTTGTATGGACCACAATTAGAAGGGATTTAAGAAAAAGAATACTGATAGTGGAAGAAGCTTGGTATTTAATGCAAAATCCGGATAGTGCGAGATTTATATATGGAATAGCTAAAAGAGCTAGAAAATATTATTTGGGTTTAACCACGATATCACAAGATGTAGATGACTTTTTAACATCCGAATATGGGAAGGCTGTCGTTACAAACTCATCTATTCAAATGTTGTTTAAACAACACCCCGCAGCAATCGATAAGGTTGTGGAGACGTTTTACCTTTCAGAAGGTGAAAAAAGATTCTTACTATCCGCAGGGGTGGGTGAGGGATTATTTTTTGCCGGTTCCAACCATGTAGCTATTAAAGTTATGGCTTCTGAATCTGAGCATAAGCTTATAACTACCAATCCTGAAGAGGTTTTGAAATTAAGAGAAGAAAGAAGGCTCGAAGAGAAAAAAGGTCAGTTGGATTTAGCAAGAAAAGAAGAATCAAGAATGGAATATAAGCCCTACAAGGCTCCTGAGCCAATGGATAAGTACACTACCTTTGATGATCTTGGAAACGCTAGACCGGAATTCAAGCCTTTAAAAAATAATGAAAAAGAAATCGTAAAACCAAGTGTTGTAAATGATACTTTGCCAAAAGACATACCCGTAAATGAACCTAAAAATGACTTAACTATTAAAGCAAGGTTTAACGAGGGGGTTTCTGCGCAGTCTTCGAAAATTACACCCTCAGTAAATGTTCAAAAAGAACAAAATCCTGTCGTGATAGATTTGAATAAAAACAGCCAAACTTCTGATACTATGGTGAACAAAAATCCGGTTCCTAATCCTATCCAAGATGTCAGGGATAATAGCCAAATATCTCAGCCGTCTCCGCAAAAGCCTAAAAATGCCCTTGATAGCAAGGTTATTGAGTTGAGAAAGAAAATGTTGCAGGATGAGGATAGTTTCTTAGATAGCACCCCTTCTGCGGATGATATTATGGATTCGGTTGAGGAGATGAAGAGAAACAAGCAGGCAGCCAATAACCAGTCTCCGATTCAAAACGTTCCCACAAATAAATAAGGTATTTTAAATTTGCATCGGCATTATTATGTGGACGAAGTCTTTTACACCATCCGGCACAAAAGTACATGGCGATAAGTTGCCGTTAGATTTAAATTCTATATTTTCCGATTTTACATTTCCCAAAAAATCTAAAAGATACTTTGAGTTAAAGGCAATTTCAACCAGCTCCCCCTCGACCTCGCCGTTCAGGTTGCTTTCATGCTGACCTGTTTCTTCCGATAATGATGTTATTTTAATTTTACCTTCCGGGTCAAATCTTATTTTAATGATACTATTTCCCTCTTTAGCAAAAATGTCCGTTAATCTGACTGCTTCGGTAAATTCTAAGGTTGAAAAATTTGCTTTAACAATATGCTCGGTTGGTATAATTTTTTTATAATCAGGATAATCCCCGTCAAGCACTCTTGTAGCAATTAAAGTATCTTCTGCTTTAAACAAACATAGGTTTTCATCCTGATTTAGTGCAAATTCTATCGGCTCTGATGAAGTCGAAAATATTTTGGCCACTTCCATTAGAGTTTTGGCCGGTATTACAACCTTAAAATCATTAATATCGCCTTTTATTTTTATACTTTTTTCTGATAATCTGAAGCCGTCCGTCGATGTTATCGTGAGTTTTTCTTTTGAGTAATCCATATATATCCCCGTGAATATTGGTCTGCTGGTATCCACCCCCGAGGCAAAAGCCACGACTCCGACTGCGTTGTTTAACAATTCAGGATCAATAGATAATCCCTTAGCATTTTTTGGAAAAGACGGTAATTCCGGAAAATCTTTCGGGCTGCTTCCGTTAAATTTGGATTTTGTGGATTTGGAATTTACAATCAGTATCTCGTCTTTAACGGATGCGTTAATAGTTCCGGGAGGCAAGTTAGATACAAAATCTTTTAGTAATCTGGCCGGAATTGTGATAGAGCCTTCTTCTTCAATAGAAGCACCCACATAGGTTGTTATAGCAGTCTCTAAATTAGTGGCTGACAGCTTTATTCTTCCTTTATCGGTTTCTATCAAAACGTTTGATAAAATAGGCAAAGAACTTTTAGCCGGTATGGCGTGCATTATGGTCTGAAGACCTTTTGAAAGATTTTCCTGCAGAAAAGAAAATTTCATTTTTTTATATTTATTCCTTTTTACCTTTAGTTAACTTTTTTGGTTTTAATACAACTCTTCTATTTTCACCTTCACCCGTGCTTTCCGATTCAATATCGTCGTACTCAGAAACCAGAACATGTACTTGTCTTCTTTCCCAAGGGCTCATTCTCGGCATCTCTACTTCTTTTTGAAAAAATCTGACCTTGTCTATGAAGGTTTTAGCCATATCCTGGATTTTTTCACTTTTTCTATTTTTGTAATCATTTATGTCCAGTGTAATTAAAGGTTGTGTCTGGGTTTCTCTGTATATCATCAATCTTAAAATATTTTGCAGTCCGTCCAACGATTGTCCTCTAAAACCTATTAAAAAATTAAGATCATCTCCGGACACCACAACATTAAAATTATTCTCTTCAATTTCCTGAACCGAAAGTTCAGGTTTGATACCGATGTACTGAAAAATTTTATTCATTTTTTTCTCAATTAATTCTTTAATATCCATCTTATTTAATGATTTCCTTTTAGGGGCAGAACAACTACGGATTCTTTTTACCAGATTTCAACTTATTAATAAAGGGTTTTAAACCTCCCCAGCCCGAGAAGAAATATGTTTGCGCAATTTGAAACACCGTCGATACGAAAATATAAAGCATAACTCCTGAAGGTAATGTAATACCGAATATGAAAAACATTAACGGCATAATGTATTGGTTTTGCTTCTGCATCGCTTGCATCATATCGTCTGCCTGTCCTGGTGTTTTCTTTACAGCTTTATTTGATGCCTCTGTGAAAGGCGACATCATTTTTGTAGCAATGAATTGAGCTACTACGGTTAGTATTGTTAGTATCAAATAAGGGTCGGGTTCTGTTAAATTTAAATGCAGGAATTTTGTAGCAAGTGCTTCATCTTGGGCAAATTTAAAGGAATCTATATAAATTCTGCTGTTTAGAGCCATTAAGTCGCTGGCAGCTGTGAGAGTAGTCAGTGACCTATAAATGGCAATCATAAGAACAAACGTTATTATTGTTGTGATACACCCCGCTCCGGGATTAATCCCGTGTTTTTTGAAAAGTTCCATTTGAAGCTCAGCTTGTTTTTTCTTGTCGTATTTAAATTTCTGTTTTATTTTCTCTAATTCAGGTTGGATGTCCCTCTGTTTTTTTGCCATCTTTAGGGAAGGCATTGTAGCCGGGATTAGGGCTGCCTTAGCGATAATTGTGAACAAAATTATCGAAACACCCAGATTCCCGAAAACTCTGTATAAAACTATGAGAAGATTAAATATTGGATTTATTAGTATTG
>ERZ795031.2996-NODE-2996-length-15436-cov-7.089201_pt1 | contig 15436 bp, 8 predicted proteins | sample MGYA00375123_ERZ795031 | MGnify/ENA primary metagenome ERZ795031 (study PRJEB30166, sample SAMN05720159) | activated sludge metagenome | isolation source: anaerobic digester from wastewater treatment plant | place: USA | collected 2015-04-21 ... | reverse complement strand
GCCGCCGCGCATTTTCATGCGGGCCTCTCGCCGGAGGTGAAAAAGGCGACACAGACCCGATTTATCGCCGGGGAGTTGCTCGTAATCGCCGCCACCAACGCTTTCGGCATGGGCATAGACAAGCCGGACGTGCGGCTGGTCGTGCACGCGGACATTCCGGGCACGCTGGAGAACTATGTGCAGGAGGCGGGTCGAGCAGGCCGCGACGGGCTTCCCGCGCGGTGTGTGCTGCTTTACTGCCCGCAGGACGTGGAGAACCAATTCGGTCTGTCCGCCCTTTCCCGCCTCACCCTGCCGGAGATACAGGCGGTGCTGCGGGCCGCGCGCAACAAGGCGGGCGGGAAACGGCGTCCGCCTGACCGGGACGTGGAATTGGTCGTGACGCCGGGGGAACTCGTGCAGGGCGAGGAGGAGGCCCCCTTGGACGACAACGAGGACCGCCGGGACACAAAAGTGCGGACGGCGATCTCCTGGCTGGAAATGGCCAAGCTGCTGTCCCGCGAGGTCAACCGGTACGAGGTGTTTCCGTCCTCCCTGCGGGTGACGGACATGGCGAAGGCCGACGAGCGCCTCCAAGAGGTCGAGATGCCCTATCGCGGTCAGCTGCGGGCCATTGTGCAGGCACTCCTGGACGCGGAACCGGACGAGGGGGTGACGACGGACGAGCTCACGGGAGTGTCCCGTTTGTCCCTGTCGAAGGTGCGCCAGGCCATGGCGGACCTCGAAAGTCTTGGCATCCTTACCGACGATTCGCGGATGACTGCCCTGGTGCACTGGGGCGTTCAGCGGGCTTCCCGCGACCGCTTCAAGGAGGCGGTGCGGCTGGAGGAGGCATTGCTGTCGGCGCTGCGGGAGGCGGCCCCGGACCTGGAGCGCGACGAGCACGCCCCCCTGTATCTCCGACTGCTTTCCCAGCAATTGCAGACCGCGGGCCACGAGAACGCGCTTCCGGAGCGGCTGCACCAGATACTCCGGGGCGTGGCGGGCGACGGCAAGGACGAGGAGGGGGGCAAGGGAAGCCTTTCCTTGAAGAAGACCGACGCGGAGACCGTGCTGGTGACGCTCCGGCGCGACTGGGATGCCCTGCTGATCACGGCAGCGCGTCGCCGGAAAGCGGCAGACCTTCTGCTGGCGCATCTTCTGGAGCAGCTTCCCGCAGGGGCGCGGGGGCTCGACTTGCAGGTCGAAACGACTTTCGGCAGGTTGCGGAGCGTTCTGGAGTCGGACATTGAGTTGAAGCAGGAGATTAAGGACGCGGAAAAGCTCATGAGCCGGGCGCTGCTGTGGCTCCATGAAATGGAAATCGCCCGGCTGGGGCGGGGCATGATCGTGTTGCGCCCCGCCATGACCCTGCGCGTGCGGCCCGGGTCCGCCTCCTTTACCAGGAACCATTACGCGGAACTGGAGGACCACTACCGCGAGCAGGTGATCCAGATTCACGTCATGGCGCAGTACGCCGCGCAGGGGCTGGAGGACATGACTTCGGCAACGGGCATGCTGTCCGAATATTTTCAACTTCCCCGGGAGGAATTTCTGAAGCGCCATGTTCGCCGAAACAGCCGGGAGCTTGCCCGGCAGACCACGGAGGCTTCCTGGAACGCCATCGTGGAGGACTTGAACCCTGTTCAACGCCGGATTGTGGCCGATGACAGCGACAAGGCCAATGTGCTCGTGCTTGCCGGGCCGGGTTCGGGCAAGACGAGGGTGCTGGTGCACCGCGTCGCGTATCTGGTCCGGGTGCGGCGCGAGAACCCGCGCGGGATCATGGCGCTGGCCTACAACCGCCACGCGGCCGTTGAAATCCGCCGCCGCCTCCGAGACCTGATCGGCGAGGACGCCCGGGGGGTCACCGTGATGACCTGCCATGGTCTGGCGATGCGGGTCACCGGCACCAGTTTCGCGGAAGATATGCCGACAGACCAAGCCTTTGCCGAGGTGCTTCGCCGGGCTGTAGGGTTGCTCCGGGGGCGCGACCTGCCGCCCGACGAGGCGGACGAACAGCGCGAGCGGCTGCTGGCGGGGTTCCGGTGGATCCTTGTGGATGAGTACCAGGACATCAACCGGGACCAGTACGACCTCATCTCGGCGCTTGCCGGAAGGACCCTGAACGACCCCGAGCGGCAGCTGTCGCTGCTGGCTGTGGGTGACGACGATCAGAACGTCTACAGCTTCGCCGGGGCCTCGGTTGACTTCATCCGCAGATTCACGAAGGACTACGGAGCGGCGCCGGAATACTTGGTGGAGAACTACCGGTCCACGGCGAACATCATCGCCGCCGCAAACGTGCTCGTCGCCCCGGCGAGCAACCGCATGAAGAAGGGCCACGACATCACCGTGGACCAGCACCGGCGGAAGGCACCGCCTGGTGGTGTCTGGGAAAATGCTGACCCGGAGGCCGGGGGGCGGGTGCAAATCCTTGAGACGGGCGACTCTTCCGTCGGGCAGGCCGTGGCGGTCATGAAGGAACTGGCCCGCCTTTCCCGGTGCGCCCCCGGCTGGGACTGGTCCCGGGCCGCCGTCATTGCCCGGGAATGGAAATATCTGTATCCCGTCCGCGCGTGGTGTGAGAAGAATGGCGTTACTGCGCAGATGGCCTCCGATGAGGCACCGCCCTTGTGGCATTTGAGGGAAACTACCGCCCTGCTTGGGTGGATGGGAGGCGGGGATTCGTGTACTCGTCGCGTTGCGGCCTTGGATGAATGGATGCAAAGGCAGCCGGGGTCCCCCTGGTGGGACTGTCTCCGGGCGGCCTTGGATGCATACTTTCTGGAGTTTGGCGGCGACACGGTGCATGTGCCCCATTTCCGCGACTGGCTCTACGGGTGGGGCAGGGACCTGCGCCAGTCCCAGACCGGCCTGCTGCTGCTCACTGCGCACCGGGCGAAGGGCCTGGAGTTTGACCACGTTGCCGTGCTGGACGGCGGGTGGGACAAAATGGGGAATGATGAGGATCCGGATGCGCGGCGGCGTCTTTACTATGTGGCCATGACCCGAGCGCGTCAAACGCTCCTGCTAACCCGCATGGGGGACGGCAACTGCCTGATTGCCAACCTGCCCGACCTGCCCTGCCTGATCCGCCGCGCCGGGGCGGCAGTCTCGGAAGAGGAAGCCGCCGGACTGAACCGCATGTACCAGAGACTCAGCATGGCGGATGTGGACCTGAGTTACGCGGGACGGCATCCTGACGTCACAGAATACATACGGGAGCAGGCGTGCGGCGCGCCCCTCCGTCTGTGCCAGACGGACGATGGATGGTTCCTGGCCACGGCGAAAGGTCTTCGTATGGGAAAACTTGCGAAGAAATTCTCCCCCCCGCCCGATACCGCCGCATGTGTTTCCGCGACCGTCCACGCCGTCATTGCATGGGGCAGGGAGAAGAGCGGGGAGGAATACCGTGCCGGATTGAAATGCGACCGGTGGGAAGTCCTTCTTCCCGAACTGGTCTGGGAGGCGGCCCCCAGGGCTCCGTTGCCCGAAAGTTGACAATTAATTGGGCGGCGTGCGATACTTTCCGGGATTCTGAATGGTGTGAAAGGGCGTTTCCGGTCAGTGGCGGGAACGCGGGACGAGTCTTACGGGGCGTTTTTCAGGGTTGATGCCGCCCCAAACCCTCTGTCAGCACCTTCGGGGTTGCGGTGTATTTCCGCGCTGGGATACGCGTTTTTCGGCTTTTGCCCTCCGGATTCCCGGGGACACAGGGTTCCGGGCGGGGGGCAGGGGATGTTTGGCCAAGAGGACGACCCGGGTGATGGTAGCCCCGGGCGCAACGAAACAGTTCACGAAAGGAACAGAGCATCATGGCGACAAAGATCGGTATCAACGGGTTCGGGCGCATCGGCCGCAACGTTTTCAAGCTCCTCATGAAGGATCCGGCCTTCGAGGTGGTGAGCATCAACGACCTGACGGACGCCAAGACGCTGGCGCACCTGCTGAAGTATGACAGCGTGTTCGGCGTGTACGACGCGGAGGTCTCGCACACGGACGACGCGATCATCGTGAACGGCAAGGAAGTGAAGATCACGGCGATCAAGGACCCGGCGGAGATCGGGTGGGGCGCCCGGGGCGTGGAGATGGTGCTGGAGTCCACGGGCCGCTTCTCGAGCAAGGCGGACTGCATGAAGCACATCGCGGGCGGCGCCAAGAAGGTGCTGCTGAGCGTGCCGCCGAAGGACGCGGTGGACGCGATCATCGTGGTCGGCGTGAACTGCGAGACGCTGAAGGCGACCGACCAGATCGTGTCGAACGCCTCGTGCACGACGAACTGCCTGGCGCCGGTCGCGAAGGTCCTCCATGAGACCTTCGGGATCAAGCGCGGCATGATGAACACGATCCACGCGTACACGAACGACCAGGCCGTGCTGGACGTGCCCCACAAGGACCTGCGCCGTGCCCGCGCCGCCGCGAACGCGATCATCCCCACCACGACGGGCGCCGCGCGCGCCGTCGGCAAGGTGCTTCCGGCCCTGAACGGCAAGCTGGACGGCTTCTCCATGCGCGTGCCGGTCATTGACGGCTCCGTGGTGGACCTGACGGTCGAGCTGGAAAAGAACGTGACGAAGGAGGAGATCAACGCGGCGGTGAAGGCGGCGTCCGAGGGCGCGCTGAAGGGCGTGCTGGCGTACTGCGCCGACCCGGTCGTGTCCTGTGACATCATCGGCAACCCGCACTCCAGCGTGTTCGACTCCCTGATGACGATGGTCATGGACGGGAACTTCGCCAAGGTCGTGTCGTGGTACGACAACGAGTTCGGCTACTCCAACCGCTGCGTGGACCTCTTCAAGAAGATGGCCTGAGCGGATTGCGCGTGAATTCCGGGGCCGCGCCGCAGGGCGCGGCCCCTTTCCCCAAACAGACCGGCCTTTGAACGACGGGTGAACGACATGACGATGAAGAAGTTGGGCATCGAGGATCTGGACCTTGCGGGCAAGACCGTGCTCATGCGCGTGGACTTCAACGTGCCGCAGCACGCGGACGGGACGGTGCGCGACGACATGCGCATCCGGGCCGCCCTGAAGAGCATCAACTATGTCCGCGAGCGCGGCGGCAAGCTGGTGCTCATGTCGCACCTGGGCCGCCCGAAGAAGGTGAAGGACGACGCGGTGAAGCTGGCGCTGCTGAAGATGGACCCGGTGGCGGACCATCTGCGCTCGCTGGTGGGCGGCAACGTGACGAAGCTGGACGAGGTGGCCGGGCCGGCCGTGGAGGCCGCCGTGGCCGCCATGCAGCCGGGCGACATCATCCTGCTGGAGAACACGCGCTTCCACCCGGGCGAGGAGAAGAACGACCCCGAACTGTCGCAGCAGCTGGCGAAGCTGGGCGACGTGTACGTGAGCGACGCGTTCGGCACGGTGCACCGGGCGCACGCCTCCACCGAGGGCGTGACGCGGTATGTCGCGCAGAGCGCGGCGGGCTTCCTCGTGGCGAAGGAGATGGAGTATTTCGGCAAGGTGCTCCAGTCGCCGGAGCGGCCGCTGGTGGCGATCCTGGGCGGCGCGAAGGTGTCGGACAAGATTTTGGTGATCGACAACCTGCTGAACCTGGTGGACACGCTGGTGATCGGCGGCGGCATGGCCTACACCTTCATGAAGGCGAAGGGCATGGAGATCGGGAAGTCGCTGCTGGACAAGGACGGCGTCGAGGTGGCGGCGAAGGCGATGGAGAAGGCCGCGGCGCAGGGCGTGAAGCTGCTGCTGCCGGTGGACTTCAAGGTCGCCGACGCGTTCGACAACAACGCGAACACCCAGATTGTGGCGGCGGACGCCATCCCGGCGGACTGGGAGGGCCTCGACATCGGCCCCGAGACCGTCAAGCTGTTCACGGACGAGATCAACCGCGCGGCCATGATCGTGTGGAACGGCCCCGTGGGCGTGTTCGAGATGCCGAATTTCGCCGTGGGCACGCGCGCCCTGGCGGACACGATGGCGGCCTGCAAGGGCGTGACGATCATCGGCGGCGGCGACACGGCGGCGGCGGTGATCCAGTTCGGCCTGGCCGACAAGATGTCCCATGTGTCCACCGGCGGCGGCGCGTCGCTGGAGATGCTTGAGGGCAAGGAGCTTCCGGGCCTTGTGGCCCTGACGGACAAACCGGGCGGCTGCGGCTGCTGCTGCTGCGGCGGCTGAGCCCCCGACAACCCCCTACCCGGCGCCCGGCCGTTCGACACACCGACGGCGCGCCTGGCCCCGGGCGAACCAGAAGGAAAAGGTGAAGAAGATGCCCCTGACGAAAGAGAAGAAAGAGGAACTGATCAAGAAGTACGGCAAGGCCGAGGGCGACACGGGCTCGCCGGAGGTGCAGGCGGCGCTCCTGACGGAGCGGATCCTCCACCTGACCGAGCACTCCAAGGCCCACCCCAAGGACCACGCCACGCGGCGCGGCCTCCTGAAGCTGGTCGGACGCCGCCGCCACCTGCTGGACTACGTCCGGCGGTGCGACATCGAGCGGTACCGCGAGCTGGTGAAGGCGCTGGGCCTGCGCAAGTAGGGCAACGACGCCCGGGGCGGCGGGTGCCGTCCCGGGCCTTTTCCGGACCCTCCGGCGCCCCCCGCGAAACGCGCGGGGACGGGGCCCCGGACGACGGCATCCGGACAGGAAAGAAGAAGAGAGAGAGAAAAAACAATGACATTATGGAACCCCATGCATGCTGTTCCATTGTCAAGGGAGCAACAGCGAACATGGTAGAACGCATTTCAGTGATGGTCGGCTCCGACGCCGTCGAATTCGAGACCGGCCGCATCGCCAAGCAGGCGCACGGCGCCGTCATTTGCCAGAGCGGGGACACGATGGTCCTTTCGGCCGTCGTCGTGGCGCCCGAATCGAAGCCGGGGCAGGACTTCTTCCCCATGACCGTGGACTACCGCGAGCGGTTTTACTCGGTGGGGCAGATTCCGGGGAACTTTTTCCGGCGCGAGGCGCGCCCCTCGGAGCGCGAGATCCTCGTGTGCCGCCTGACGGACCGCCCCCTGCGGCCCCTTTTCCCCAAGGGCTTCACCAATGAGACCCTGGTCTGCCAGACCGTGCTGTCGGCGGACAACATCCACAACCCCGACGTGCTGTCCATGAACGCGGCGTCGGCGGCCCTGCACATCTCCAAGATTCCCCTCACCGAGCCCATCGGCGCCGTGCGCGTCGGGTGCATCGAGGGGGTGCTCGTCGTGAACCCGCCCATGGACCAGATGGCCGCCAGCACCCTCGACATCGTCGTCGCGGGCACGGCGGGGGCCCTGTGCATGGTCGAGGGCCAGGCGAAGGAGGTGCCGGAGAGCCTGATGACCGACGCCCTTGAGTTCGCCCACGGGCACATCAAGAACATCGTGGCGGCCATCGAGGAGCTGCGCACGCGCGTGGGCGCCGAGAAGATGGCCTTCACGCCGCCCGTGCTTGAGGACGAGGTGGTGGCCGACGTCGCCGCCCTCGCCGAGGCCCGCCTCAAGGAGGCGCTGGCCATCCGCGAGAAGGCCCTGCGCCTGGACACGATCGACGCGGTGAAGGCCGAGACCCTGGAGGCCCTCAAGGCGAAGTACGGCGAGGAGCTCTACGCGGAGCGCGAGGCCGGCATCGGCTCGGCGTTCTCCGACCTGAAGAAGCGCACCATGCGCGGCGCGGTCATCGAGACCAGCGTGCGCATGGACGGCCGCCGCCTGGACGAGGTGCGCCCCATCACCATCGAGGTGGGGGTGCTGCCCCGGGCCCACGGCTCGGCGCTGTTCACGCGCGGCGAGACGCAGGCGCTCGTGGCGACCACGCTGGGCACGAGCCGCGACGAGATGCGGCTGGACGAGCTCACGGGCGACAGCTTCCAGCGCTTCTTCCTGCACTACAACTTTCCGTCCTGGTCGGTCGGCGAGGTGCGCCGGATCACCGGCCCGGGCCGCCGCGAGGTGGGCCACGGGAAGCTGGCCGAGCGCGCGCTCCAGTCGGTCATGACCTTCCTGGAGGAGGGCGAGAACGCCCCGGCGCCCGAGGACGACTTCCCCTACACCCTGCGCATCGTGTCCGAGGTGACCGAGAGCAACGGCTCCAGCTCCATGGCCACGGTGTGCGGCGGGTCGCTCAGCCTGATGGACGCCGGCGTGCCGGTGTCGGCCCCGGTGGCGGGCATCGCCATGGGCATGATCAAGGAGGGCGACGAGATCCGCATCCTGTCCGACATCCTGGGCGACGAGGACCACCTCGGCGACATGGACTTCAAGGTGTGCGGCACGGCGAAGGGCATCACGGCGTTCCAGATGGACACCAAGGTGAAGGGCCTTTCGCGCGACGTGATGGAGCGCGCGCTGGCGCAGGCCCGCGCGGGCCGCGAGCACATCCTCGGCAAGATGAACGCGGTGCTTGACAAGCCGCGCTCCGACATCTCGCCGTACGCGCCGCGGATATACACCATCACGATTGATCCGGACAAGATCCGCGAGGTGATCGGACCCGGCGGCAAGGTCATCCGCGAGATCCAGAGCGCCAGCGGCGCCGAGATCGAGATCGAGGACGACGGGCGGATCCATGTGGCGGCCGTGGACAAGGCCAGCGCCGACGCGGCCATCGAGATGATCCGCGAGATCGTCGCCGAGGTCGAGGTCGGAAAGATCTACCACGGCACCATCACGCGCCTCATGAACTTCGGCGCCTTCTGCTCCGTCTTCGGGAACAAGGAGGGCCTGATCCACATCTCCGAGATGGCCCCGCACCGGGTCAACGAGGTCACCGACGTGCTCAACGTCGGCGACGAGGTGGACGTGAAGGTCATCGAGATTGACAAGATGGGCCGCGTCAACCTGTCCAAGCTGGCGGCGGACATCGAGCTCGGCCGGGTGGACCCGTCCGAGGTCGAGAACCGCGGCGGCGGCGACCGGGGCGGCGACCGCGGCGGACGCGGCGGCGACCGGGACCGCGGCGGGCGCGGCGGCGACCGTGGCGGGCGCGGCGGCGACCGCGGCCGGGGCGGCGACCGCGGCGGACGCGGGGGCGACCGCCGGCGGTAAGCCGGCAGCCCCTTCCTGAGGCTTCTTTCCGGGGCGGCGCCGTTCCGACCGAACAGCGTCGCCCCGGTTTTTCGTGAACGGAGACAGCATGAACGCAGCGTCATCCCCCGGGGAGGAGGTGCGGGTGCGGCGGCTCGGCAACGGGTTCACCGTCGCGCTGGAGCCGCTTCCGTACCTGCGCACGGCCTCCTTCGGCCTGTGGGTCCGGGCGGGCTCCTCGTCGGAGGACGCCCGCACCGCCGGGGCCGCCCACTTCCTGGAGCACCTGTTCTTCAAGGGCACCGAGCGCCGCACGGTCCACGAGCTGATGGCCGCGGTGGAGGGCCGCGGCGGGTACATCAACGCGTCCACGGGCCGCGAGTACACCGAGCTGTACCTGCGGATCCCGTCGCACCATGTGGCCGCCGGGATGGACATCCTCGCCGAGATCGCCCGCGAGTCCCTCTTCTGCGACATGGAGAAGGAGCGCGGGGTCATCCTGGAGGAGATCGCCTCCATCGAGGACAGCCCCGAGGACCTCGTCTTCGACCTGTCCGCCGAGGCCCACTGGCCGGACCACCCCCTGGGCCGCCCCGTTGCGGGCACGGCCGCGTCCGTCTCCGCCCTCACGCGGGACGACATCGTGGACTTCTACCGCGCCTGGTACACGCCGGAAAACATGGTCTTCTCCGTGTCCGGCGGCTTTGACGAGGCCGACGTGATGGCCCGGGCCGAGGCGCTCTTCGGCGACTGGCCCGCCGCGCCGCCGCCGCCCTTCGCGACCGCGCCCGCCTTCCGCGCGGGAACGGCGGCCGTGGCGCGCCCCGTGTCGCAGGCGCACCTGGTGCTGACCTTTCCCGGCGTGTCCGTGTCGGACCCCCGGTACTACACGGCGTCCCTGCTGGCGAACCTGCTGGGCGGCGGGTCCACCTCGCGTCTCTTCGAGCGCATCCGCGAGGAGGAGGGCCTGGCCTACAGCGTCTACGCCTCCCACAACTGCTACGCGCGGGCGGGCGTGTTCGACGTGTACGAGGCCGTCGCCCGGAAACACACGCGCCGCGCGCTGTCCCTCGCCTGCGCCGAGCTGCGGCGCGTGCGCACCGAGCCCGCCCCGGCGGAGGAGGTGGCGACGAACCGCGAGGAGATCAAGGGCGCCATGCTCATGTCCCTCGAAAGCTCCCTGTCCCGCGCCGCGCGCGCGGCGAAAAACCTGCTGTTTTTGGGTCGCATCCTCGACGTCGGCGAGGTCATGGCGGGCTTCGACGCCGTCACGCCGGAGGCCCTGCTGGAGATGGCCGCCGAAACCTTCACCCCGGACCGCTGCGCCTTCATGGCGCTGCTGCCCCGGGGCATGAAACCGCCGGAGGTGAACCTGTCATGAGCGAGCCGCTGGAGGTTGTGGTGGACATCGCGCGCGAGCCGGGCACGGAGGACCTCCCCCTGCCGCGCTACGAGACGGACCACGCCGCGGGCATGGACCTGCGGGCGGCGGTCACGGAGCCGCTGACCGTCGCGCCGGGCGCGCGCGCCCTCGTTCCCACGGGCCTGCGCATCGCGGTGCCGCCGGGCTACGAGGCCCAGGTGCGCCCGCGTAGCGGCCTTGCCCTGAAGCACGGCATCACGCTGCCCAACAGCCCCGGCACCATAGACGCGGACTACCGCGGCGAGGTGAAGGTGATCCTCATGAACGCGGGGGACGAGCCCTTCGTGGTCCGGCGGGGCGACCGCATCGCCCAGCTCGTGGTCGCGCCCGTGGCGCGGGCGGTGTGGCGGCCCGCCGACGAGCTGCCCCCCACGGCGCGCGGCGACGGCGGCTTCGGCCACACCGGCACCTGAGGGCGCCGCATGTTCGGCTTCCTCGACGAGTTCATCCTTCCCGGCACCAGCCCGTGGCTCTTCTGGTCCTTCGTGCTCACGGGGGTCATCATCCAGGGCATCAGCAAGTCCGGGTTCGCGGGCGGCGCGGGCATCCTGTCGCTGCCGATGATGATGCTCGTCATGCCCGTGGACCGCGTGCCCGCCGTGCTCCTGCCGCTGCTCATCCTCTTCGACATGAACGCCGTCTACCACCACCGGCGCAACAAGGACCTGCGCCTCGTCAGGACCATCTTCTTCCCCTCCCTGATCGGCACCGCGCTGGCCACCTGGGTCTGGTACAAAGTGGGCAAGGAGGGCGTCGGGGAGTACGGCGGCTACATCAAGCAGTTCACCGGCGTCATCGCCATCCTCTTCGCCGCCTACATCTTCGCCAAGGAGACGTCCATGAAGTGGGTGAGCGGGCGGAAGGCCGGCCCGGGGCTCGGCGTCGTGGCGGGCGTCGCCGCGGGCTTCACCTCCACCATCAACCACTCCGCCGGGCCCATCGTCAGCCTCTACATGTTCTCCCAGAACCTCGGCAAGAGCTACTTCACCGGCACCGTCGCGTGGACCTTCGCCTGCATCAACCTGAGCAAGCTGCCGTCCTACGCGGGCCTCGGGCTCATAGACTACAGCGTCCTCAAATTCGACCTGCTCCTCCTGCCGCTGATCCCCCTCGGCTCCTGGATCGGCAAATGGATGCACCACAACGTCTCCGAGCGCGCCTTCAACTGGGTCATCTTCGTGCTGACGGTGATCGCCAGCGTGCACCTGGTGTTCGGGGTGAATCTGGTGTCGCTGGCGCTCGGGCTGGTTTTCTGAGATGGACGATATGGACGGTATGGACGGTATGGACAGGATGGCTTGATTGCTCCTTGTCCATACTGTCCATATCGTCCATTCGGTCCATCTTCTCTCCTCCCCCCCGCCCTTTCTTGTAGACAAGTCCGTTGCCCCGTCCGCCGGGGCTCTGCTATTCTGCGGGGGTCGCGAAAGGTACTCGCCATGAAAACCCCGCTGGCCGTATTCCTTCTAGGGCTGTCGCTTGCGGCGCAGTCGTTCGCCGCGCCGGAGAACCTGGCCTATTCCGCCCGCATCACCGCGAACAGCGAGTTCAGCCCGGACTACGCCGCGGCGGGCGTGGCCGACGGCCGCATTCCGCCGATGGGGTCGCAGGGCGACCTGGGCCAGGCCTGGTGCGTGAACGGCGCGGCGGGCACGGAGCGGGGCGAGCTGGTGTTCGAATGGGACGCCCGGGTGACGGTGGGCGAGGTGGTGTTTCATGCGCGGAACGCGTGGCTGCAGGAGGACGGCTGGCGGCGGTGCGCCCTGTACGCCGGCAGCGCGGCGCGCCCCTTTCACGAGGCGGCGCTGGAGATGCGCGACGGCCCCCAGCGCATTTCCCTGCCCGAGCCGGTTTCCCTGCGCAAGCTGCGGCTGGTCTTCACGGAGCCCTTCGGCGGGCCGAACCCGGGCGCGTCGGAGGTGCAGGTTTTCGCCGAATCCCCCGACGACGCGGCGCTGGCCGCGCTCAAACAGCGCGCCGCCCTCCGGCTCATGCCGTGGGTGGACCGCGTGGACCCGGACCGGCTGGAGGCGCTGATCCGGCGGCTTTCGGCGGCCCAGGGCGCGGCGTATCCCGAGGCGCAAACCCATCTGGAAACGCTGGCGGAACTGCGGAACACGCCGGACAACGGGGAGGCGCTGGCGCGGCTTCAGCGCGCCGTGCTGCTGTTCGACGTGGACGCGCTGCTGGCGATCCGCCGCCATGAGATCGTGGCGTCGCATGTCTACACCTACCACTACGAGGGGTTCAAGGCGGGCGGCGGGCTGTACGTTGTCCCCGCGCACGACGACACCGCCGCACCCCTGGAGCTGGCGACCTCCCCCGAGGGGCAGATTCTCGACTGCGACCTGTCGTATGACGGGCAGACCGTCCTGTTCAGCCTGCGGCAGACGGAGAAGGAGGGCTACCACCTCTGGACGGTGAACGTGGACGGCACGGGGCTGAGGCAGGTGACCGAGGGGCCGTGGCACGACTACAACGGCTGCTGGCTGCCGGACGGCGGCATCGCCTTCCTCAGCACGCGCGACGCGCAGTTCGCCTACTGCTGGCACGCGCCCGTCGGCGTGGTCCACCGGATGGACGCGGACGGCGGCAACGTCCGCCGCCTGTCGGCGAACTACCTGAACGACTTCACGCCCTACGTGCTCGACGACGGCCGGATCATCTTCTCGCGGTGGGAGTACGTGGACCGTCCGGCGATCCCGATCCAGAGCCTGTGGACCGTCAACCCCGACGGCACCACGCTGGCCGGGTATTTCGGCAACCGCGTGCTGTCGCCGGGCACCTTCATGGAGGCGCGGTCCATCCCCGGCACGGGAAAGATCGTCTGCACCATGACGGGCCACAACGGCCCCACGCGCGGGGCCATCGGCGTGGTGGACCGCAGCTTCGGCGTGAACGCGCAGGAGGCCATCCTGAACATCACGCCCGACGTGCCCGTGCCCGCGGTGGACGAGGGCAACGGCAACACGGACGGCACCAAGCAGTACAGCTGCCCCGTGCCGCTGGACGCCGACCGCCTGCTGCTGTCCGCGCAGGGGCCGGCGCTTGTGCGCGATTTTGAGGGGACCTGCCAGTCCCAGGCCCTGCCCGCGCCCGGCGACGGCATGCAGTGGTTCTCCGCGCAGCCCGTGCGGCCGCGGTTCCGCCCGCCGGTCATCGCGCCGGCCCCGGCGCCCGCGGACCCGGCGGCGGACGCGGTGGTGACGCTTCAGGACGTGTACGCGGGCCTCGGCCCCAAGGTGCGCCGGGGCGACGTGGCGCGGATCCGCATCGTGCGCGAGATGCCCAAGACCGTCCGCATCGACCCCAGCCTGCGCGCCTTCGGGTTCCAGTTTCCCGTGGTCTCCTGCGGGGCCACCTACGCGCCCAAGGACGTGCTGGGCGAGGTGCCCGTCGCCCCCGACGGCTCCGCGTGCTTCCGCGTGCCCGCGGGGATCCCGGTGTATTTCATGGCCCTCGACACCGAGGGGCGCGCGCTCCAGCGCATGCGCACCTTCACCCAGTTCATGCCCGGCGAGCGCCAGGGCTGCGTCGGCTGCCACGAGCCGCGCCTCCAGACCCCGGCGGCGCGTCGGAGCCTCGGCGCGTCCGCCGCGCCCTCCGCGATTGAGCCGCCCGAGTGGGGCGCGGGCGGGTTCAGCTATCCCGGCGTGGTCCAGCCGGTCCTCGACCGCCACTGCGTGGCGTGCCACGAGCCGCGCAACGCCGGGGGCGGCCTCGACCTCACGGGCGGCCGGACCGACTACTTCAGCGTGTCCTATGAGATGCTGGCGCGCGAGCCGCAGGGCCCGGCGGGCAGCCCCTACGTGAGCTGGATCCCCACGTACAACGGGCAGGAGCAGAACATTCTCAAGGTGGACCCGCTGACCTGGGGTTCCCCCGCGAGCCGGCTGGCGGACCTGGTGCGGAGCGGCCATCCGGACGCCGCCGGGAACCCGCGCGTGCAACTGAACGACGCGGAGAAGCGGCGCGTGTATGCGTGGATAGACCTGAACGTGCCCTACTACGCCACCAGCGAGACCTCGCACCCCGACGCGGAGGGCTGCCGCCGCATCTACAGCCCCGCCGTGGACGAGACGCTGAAGGCCGTGGCCGCGCGCCGCTGCGCGGAGTGCCACGCCCAAGGCGTGCCCCGCCACGAGTGGACGCGCGTCACCGAGCCGGAGCTGAACCCCTTCCTGCTGGCCCCCCTCGCCCGCGCCGCGGGCGGCACGCAGCGCTGCGGAAGGGCCGTCTTCGCCGACACCGGCGACCCCGACTACCAGGCGATCCTGGCCACGCTCACCCCCCTGGAGGAGGGGCTGCGCAGCCACCCGCGCACGGACATGCCCGGCGCCGTGCCCGCCCCGGACGTCTGCCGCGACAGGTACTGAGCGCGCGGGGGCACCGCTCTAGAGCGGAAGCAACCCCAACTGACTCCGCGGCGCGCGGCGCGTGGTCTATACTACCGGACACCCCTGATCCGGAGACCACGCCCCGCCCATGAAGCCGTTTGACAGAGAGATCGTGTCGGGAAGCATTCTGCGCTCGGTGTGGAAGCTTTCGTGGCCGCTGGTGCTGCTGAACCTCGTGAACGGGGCGCACGGGGTGGTGGACCATGTGCTGGTGGGGCGTTTTGTGGCGTCGGCGGACAACGCGGCGAACGCGGCCATCGGCGTGGCCTGGCAGGTGTTTCTCGTGGTGGTGGTGTTTGTGGCGTCGATCTTCCACGGGACCAACGTGCTGATCGCGCGCTACGCGGGCCGCGAGGACCGCGAAACCCTGAGCGAAGTCTTCCATTCCTCCCTCCTGTGCGCGGTGTTCGTGCTGTTCTTCGTGGTGGCGCCGCTGGGGTGGCTGGCCGCGCCCCGGCTGCTGGATTTTGTGGAGGCCGGGCCGTCGGTCCGGGTCCACGCGCTGCCCTACCTGCGCATTCTGTTCGCCTGCGGCGCGCCGCTGTTCCTCATGTTCATGCTGACGGGGGCGTTCAACGCCTCGGGCGACCCCAAGACGCCGCTGAAGCTTGGCGTGCTGACCACGCTGCTGAATGTCGTCATCAGCATCACGCTCATTACGG
>ERZ795031.2975-NODE-2975-length-15513-cov-12.967137_pt1 | contig 15513 bp, 12 predicted proteins | sample MGYA00375123_ERZ795031 | MGnify/ENA primary metagenome ERZ795031 (study PRJEB30166, sample SAMN05720159) | activated sludge metagenome | isolation source: anaerobic digester from wastewater treatment plant | place: USA | collected 2015-04-21 ... | reverse complement strand
ACAGAAACATTGGCGAAGTGACTTGACAAATTTTCGCTTTCTTGTGATATACTAATCCTCCGCGCCTCCAACAGGTGAGGCGTTTATATTGCATGAGTATTGAAGGGAATTTGTTATGAACCATACAGAATTATTGAAATCTGTTGAAGCCGAAAAGAATGTGAATATCCCGGATCTTTTCCCCGGTGATACTGTCAGCGTGCACACTATTATTAAAGAAGGCGATCGTGAACGTATTCAGGAGTTTAAGGGTGTAGTCTTATACGTCCGCGGGAATGCCAACGATGGCACTTTCACTGTTCGGCGTGTCGCCAGCAATGGGATCGGCGTGGAGCGTACTTTCCTCTTCAATTCCCCCCGCGTCGCGAAAGTGGTTGTTGAACGCCACAATAAGGTCCGCCGCGCCCGCCTGTACTTTTTGCGGGAACGCACCGGCAAGAGCGCTCGCCTGAAACAACGTTTCTAAATGCAAGTCTTTTTGCACTTTGAAAGCCTTCACCATTTCATCCGTAAATGGGAAGGCTTTTATATTTAACAACGAAGGAGCATCCATGAAACCCCGCATCGCAATCGCAGCCTACCGCATGTATAAGCCCGGAAGTACTCCCGCCTATTCCTCCCGCGAGGAACTGGTGCGCGCCATTCTGGCGGCCGGCGGTAGACCTTATCTTCTGCCTTCCGCGCTGCCAAGCGATTCGGTTGAGGAAATTATCAGCGACTTCGACGGCGTTTTCATTACAGGCGGCGGGGATATTCATCCGGACCGCTTTGGCGGCGCAATGCACCCCTCCGTTGGCAATATCGACCCCGAGCGGGACGTTTTTGAGCTGGCTCTCTGCAGCCAGGCAGTCGCCATGGGCAAAACATTGCTTGGGATTTGCCGCGGGATGCAGGTGTTGAATGTGGCAATGGGAGGCACTTTGGTGACGGATATCCCCACTTTTTTGCCGGATGCCGGTAGGCACGAGTGGTGGCCCCGCTATAAACGCAGCCGGCTTTCTCACCCGGTGAGGGTGGAAGAAGATAGCCACTTGGCAGGCATCCTGGGTGGAACGGAGTTTATGGTGAACAGTCTGCATCACCAATCCGTAAAAAATCTCGGGCAGGGATTAAAAATTGCGGCTACTGCTCCGGATGGAGTCATTGAAGCGATAGAAATGTCCGCCAAACCCTTTGTTTTGGGTGTGCAATGGCATCCGGAATGGCTGCTTAATTCTGAGCCTATGCAGCGTATCTTCGATGCTTTCGTGGAAGCAAGCGCAAGAGCGAGGTAACAAACTGCGGTTCATTCTTTAGAATCTTGAACAATGGCATATGGTCAGTTGAAATAGCTTGCTAAAAAATATACCCGACCGAACTTTCCGAAAAAGCAGGGATTACAATGAGCAATCTCTCTATCCTGAAAACCGGTAAGGTCAAGGCGATTCGATTCAGCACGCTTGACACAATATGCAAAGTATTGAAATGTCAACCAGGAGATATTTTAGAGTACGGGGATTAAACCGCGATCCCAATCACCAATTTAAGCGCGAGAGGGAGTATCCACAATCAATTTGTTACCTCAACAGCGTGTTAAAATAAGCGCATGACCAACAAACAAGCGCCTATTGGCGTTTACGATTCAGGCGTGGGCGGGCTTTCAGTGCTGCAAGCAATCCACGCACAACTGCCTTCTGAGAACACGATTTATTTCGCGGACCAGGCGAAGGTTCCTTACGGCGAACGCCCTCTCGAAGAAGTACGCCAACTCGCTGAAAGCGTCACACGCAGGTTGATGCAGGAAGGCGCGAAACTAATCGTCATCGCCTGCAATACCGCGTCCGCAGCAGCCCTCAAACACTTGCGAGCCCTCCATCCGGATTTCCCCTTCGTCGGCATGGAACCGGCGGTCAAACCCGCCGCGGAGCAGACCCTCAGCGGAAAAGTGAGTGTGCTGGCAACGCCGTCCACTTTTCACGGAGAGTTGTACGCTTCGGTAGTGGAACGCTTTGCCAGGGACGTGAAAGTCTACCAGGCGACCTGCCCCGGGCTGGTACGGCAAATAGAAAAAGGATTCCTGGAAACGCCGAAAACGCGCCGCATTCTGGAGGAAGCCCTCAAGCCAATGCTGTTGGAGGGCGTGGATACCCTGGTGATGGGCTGCACGCACTTTCCTTTTGTCATACCCCTGATACGAAAAATTGCTGGCGAGGAGGTCCGGGTGATCGACCCCGCGCCGGCGGTGGCAAGGCAGGTGGGGCGGGTCCTGGAAGCCTGGAACCTCCTGAATCCTTCGGGTACGCTCGGTAAGGCAACTTTTTTTACCAGCGGTGACCCGAAAAAACTGCAGAGCATTCTTCCGCGTCTGATTGGGATTGAAGCGGAAGTTTTTAAAGCTTAGAAAAACCCATCGTTTTCAGAAGGAAACTAACCCTTTCAAGCTAGACGTTCGAGCGCCATAATAGTGAACCGATTCAGCGGGCAGTTGAACGGCTGAAGCTTGTGATAAGATTGAACCGCAAATCATACCCCGGGAGGCTCCGATGACAGAAGTACCCATTCAATGGCTGCAAAACAATCACGCGCTCGAAAACCCAAAATCCGAACTGGCAGCGGAGCTCTTTCCTCCCGGCTTGCCCCAGCGCGTGCGGCGGCTGCACAGCGAAATCCCCGGCTATCGCATGAGCCCGCTCAAGAGCCTGCCGCATCTTGCGCGGCGCATAGGCGTTGGCGGCATCTGGGTGAAGGACGAATCGGCGAGGCTCTCGCTCAACTCTTTCAAGGTGCTTGGCGGTGCATACGCCATCTACAAGAAGCTGCTTGATCGCGGAGGTTTCAGCGACCAGGAACTGACCCTGCGCGATCTGCTGCAGTTGGAGGGCGATAAGCGGGAAAAACTCGGGCATCCCACCTTCGCCACAGCGACAGACGGCAACCACGGCACCGGCGTGGCATGGGCAGCCAGCAAAATGGGCTTCCCTTCCGTCATCTATGTCCACTCCCTGACCACTAAGGACCGCATCCGCGGAATCCAGCGCAAGGGCGGAAGAGTGGTTGTGGTGGACGGCAATTACGATGACGCCGTGCGGCAGGTTTCGATTGACGCCGAGAAAAACGGATGGGAGGTGATTTCGGATACCTCCTGGGAAGGTTATCAGGACGTGCCCAAATGGATCATGCAGGGCTACGCCACGATGTTCGTGGAAGCGCAGGAGCAATTCGCCGCCCAGGGTATCCGCCGACCAACACATCTGCTGGTACAGGCGGGCGTTGGCTCGCTGGCAGCCGCCGCGATCGGCTTCTATTCCGTGCTATTTGAAGACAACGTGCCGCTATCACTGGTGGTGGAACCGACCAAAGCCGCTTGTTTGTTCGAATCGATGCGCGTTGGCGACGGCAAGCCCCACAGCGTCACGGGCGACCTGAACACGGTGATGGCGGGGCTGGCATGCGGTGATCCTAATCCGCTCGCGTGGGAGACGCTCTACAACTGCGCGGATTATTTTGCCAAGTGCCCCGATTACGTGGCGGCAAAAGGCATGCGCGTGTATTCCGTGCCCCTGACAGACGATCCGTTTATTGTTTCGGGGGAATCGGGCGCGGTCACGCTGGGCGCGCTGATGTACATGATGGAATACGAAGGGGCAAGAGAGCTGCGCGACGCAATGGGGCTGGACAAGGATTCCCAGGTGCTGCTGATCAACACAGAGGGCAACACCTCGCCGGATGAATTCCGGAGCGTGGTCTGGGAAGGCAGCCTGCCAGTACCCGAGGAATACAAAATTCCCTTCAGAGAAGAAGAGGAATAAGACCTCTTTTGGTGATTAAAAAAAGCAGCCCAGAGGTTTCCAGGCTGCTTTTGGTAAAAGCAAGATGTCAGGAAATTGCGGGAAGGGATGCCTTTGCGGCACAGATGACACCCACCAAACCTCTACCGGTATGCGCGCCAAGTGCCGTACCGAGGGTGACAGTCGGTTTCCAATGGCACTTGAACACCTTCTCCAGGGAAGCCTTGAGCTGTTCGGCGCCGTCCGGGTTGGCTGCCGAGACGATCTGGGCGACAATTTCCGTGCCCGCGGGATGGATCTTTTTTACCAAATCTGTGATACTGTCGATCGCATTGCGGAAGGAGCGTTTCTTGGCCTTGTCGTAATATTTACCGTCTTCTTTGCTGACTTCGATCACCGGTTTTATGCCCAGCAGTGATGCCAACAAGCCTTTGAGGTGGCTGATGCGTCCGCCGGCGATCAGGTATTTCAGATCGGGCAGTGTAAAGAAGGTGAAGGAAGCCTCCTGTATTTGGTGCAAAGTCTTGACAACTTCCTCAAGCTTCTGCCCGGCATGCATCATCGCCGCAGCCGCCCGCACCTGCCAGGCGGTGCCTGCTGAGAGAGTGAGGGTGTCGATCAGGGTGACCTTCGCCTCGGGGACCAGCGCCGCGGCTTGGACTGCGGCGTTATAGGTGCCGCTCAGCCCGGAGGAAAGATGGATGGAAAGAATTTCGGGATCTTCTTCCGCGAGGGTTTTGTATACTTCCACAAATTCACCCACAGATGGTGTGGATGTGATCGGCATGGTTGGACTGGCATCCATCAAATCATAAAACTCGTCCGGATCGATATCCACTCCAGACTGATATGATTTTCCGTTGACTTCAACTTTCAACGGGATCATGGTGATCCCGAGTGCCCTGCACTCCTCAAAGGAGATATCTGCGCCGCTGTCTGTAACAATTTTCATTTCTTCCTCTTCAACATCAAAGGCGGCTCCTGGATTAAAACCAATCACAATCGTCAGGTTTTCAGCCGCCTGTATTGCCCAATTATAACTTGTATCAAGATAACCAGGTCAACGATTTTTCGCAAGGTTTTATTAGTAGAAGATCGCCGTTTGCCGCACTCGTCAGTACATAAAGTCTGGCTTGGGATGCCTGGCTGAAAAGCCGGAACAGATAAAACCATCCATTCCCTTACCCTTGGCGGATTGAGCGGCGGGAGCGATCCGCTAATAAACAAGCATGCTCCGCAACCATACTGAATTGAAGGAATAAAAACGACACATTAAAACGACAGCCCCAGGAAACCCGGGGCTGTCTGTGTTTTGTATCAGGCTTCAAGCGCTTGATGCCAGGTCTGGATCACCTTGCGATTGCGCTTCTCAAGGGTTTGGGTCATCTGGTCGATCTTCGCGAGGATATCTGCCATCTCCCATTGATGTTCCGCGATGACTTCGCGCACGGACCGTTCCGTGCCCTCGCTCAGGCGGGACTGGCAGAGCATGTCCACGAGATGCCAGGGGGATCGCGCCTTTCGCAGCGTGTCGGCGGTGATGTCCTCCAGCTTCTTAAGGACTTCCGCCATCATCCGCTGCCCGGTCTGCAGGTCGGCGGCTTCAATGTACACGCGGTTGATCGGTTCGGTGCCGGAGGCGCGCATTCGCAGATAATAATGATCATTTCCGGTCTGATCGCTGAGCTGCATTTCCACGAGTTCGTAGCGAATGCCACCGAGGTAATCAATGTTCAAACCGGCAATTTTCAGATCATCCCTGCCGGCATGCTCCGCCAGGTCGAGATAGTAATCAATGAAGGCTTCCTTTGCTTCAAGCGGGGCGTCCACATCAGAGCGGCCGGCGTGGGAGCTTGGATCCGAAGAGGTGCCAAAGGATTCCCAGAGACCGGGCAGATGAACGAGCTCGCTCCAGATTTCCTGGAGTGTTCCGAGCGGTTTTTCGGGTCGGGTGCCGTAGTAGGCAAGCATGTCCAGAATAAGCAGGTTCGCCCAGGGACCATCTTTGTCGGTGATGTGACCGCGCGTGGTCAGCCCGGAAGATTCCTCCCCGCCCACCAGGATGCGGTCGCGCCAGTCTTCAGGGAGAACTTTCAGGTTGTTGTAAGCATTATCAGTGCGGCGGATCTCTTCGATATATTTGATCCCAACCGGGACCGCGAAAGCGTTCCTGAGGCTGCGAGATGCGATATCGCCCACGCGGCATTTGTAAATGCGCTGTCCCACATAGCCCGGCAGGGCTCCTGGGGTGGGTTTGTTCGCTTCATTGCCTGCGATCATGCCCGCCAGCACCTCGAGCAGCGGGGAACCGGTTTGGGTGGCGATGACACGCCCGGTAATTCCGCGATCCACGCCCAAATAGCGCAGCAGCATCGGCAGGATTTGGTTGGGTCTAAAGTACACCCCACCCTTATCCACGATCCCGAAGCGGTCGGCGTCCGTATCCATGCCCATGCCGATCTGCGCGCCGGTTTGGGCGACGGTTTCCTTGAGCAGTTGGTTGAAGGGTTCCTCTGGATTGGCGTAATCCTGCCCGCCCAGGTCGGGATCAACCGAGGCATGAATGACCGTATAGCGAACTCCGGCTTCGCCGAGCAGACGAGTCAGGTAGCCCCTTCCGGAGCCGTGCATCTCGTCCACGACGACCATCTTGTCGGCAAAGAAGCGGCGGATGCGGTCAAAATCGATCGGAATGCGGGCGTTGCCGTTGCCGTTATTCTTGATCCAGTTGACGTAGCTGTCCAGCGGGTCAAAATCTTCCACGAGACCGCGTGAACGAGCGGTTTCCACATCGCTCTGACCGCCGCCGTGATCGATGAGCTGCAGCTCGTTGATGCGGAAAGCGATGAAATCAGTGACGTTGGTGGGAGCGGGGTAGCCCAGGCGCGGGTTAAACTTGATGCCCTGCCATTCGGGAGGGTTGTGGCTGGCTGTCGCGATGATCAAGCCTGCAACGTCCTCAGGCGGAACCACTTCGGTTTCGTAATAAACCAGGGCGGGCGTGGGCACGTCGCGCGTGCCGATATGCGTTTTGAAACCGTTGGCGAGGCAAGTCTCGGCAGCCCAGTCTGTGACCACGTCCGAGTTGCGGCGGGTGTCATGCCCGAGCACAACCACTTTGCCCGAGAGGTCTTCCGCGCCGACAAACGCGGGCACGTTCGCGTTATTCAGGAAGTCGCAAATCGCCTGCACCACCTGGCGTGCTCGGGTTTCCGTAAAGTCGAAGCCCCAACGCCCGCGCACTCCGGACGTGCCAAACCGCAGATACTTGCGGTCATAAATTTCGCGCAGCAGTCCTTTTTTGCCCGCCAACCCTAGCAAAACCGGGTCACCCGTGCGCAGCCGCAGGGCAAAAAGACGCTCAAAGATGTTGCCGATCTGGATCACGCGGTACGCCATGAAGCGGTCCGGGTCCACTTTGTCGTTCAGGCTTTTGAGCAGGGGCAAAATCTCGTGGCGGATGGCGTCCGAGAGGCTGGCAAAGACCGGACTTTGCAGGTAGTTTTCAGCCAGCGCGATAGCTTTGCGGCGCATGTCGCCCGAACGGGGCAGATAATCCTCATCGATTTGGGCGCGGGTGGCTCTGCCGGCTTCGTCTTTTGGCTGGAAGAGTTCCAGACGCCCCTGGGTGCCCGTGGCAGCCAGGGTGAGCAGCAAGCTGAAAACGCGCGAAGACGTTACGATGTCTTCTCCAATCACAGACGGGTTTTCCGTCAGCCAGTCTTCCAACCGGGACAAGAACGCGTTCATGTCTGCGATGGCAGGCTGCCAGGTCTGGGGTTTATCGGCGGTGAGAATGGCGCGGTTGAGGCAGTTAAATTCGGTTGCCAGCCCAGCGCTGAATTGATGATTTCCGGCGTTAGCGTGCATAGATTCTCCTTGATCAGCGGTCATTTTCAGGGCGGGGAATCAAGCCCCCCGCGGAGACGTTCAGAACTTCAATTTTAGCACCAGGCGGCGTGTTTGTCTCGCGCTGGATCAGATCGCAGACTTCCCAGCAGAGGACTGCCAGCTCGCGTGTGCTGTGGCGGGTGTCGGCTTCGAGCATCAGACGGTATTTGGGCTCTGTGCCGGAATAGCGTGAGTTGAGCTGCACCAGGCCGGGCAAACGCCGCTTGACCTCATCCAGCTTTACCTGGAGGGGCAGCAGGGTTTTCAAGTCGGGCTTGCTGGCAACGTTGCAAGACGCGATCAGTTGGGGATACTTTTGGATTTGGGAAGCAAGCGCTGCCAGGGAAGGCTTTTCCTGCTGGAGCAGCACGCGCAGCATAAAAAGCGCGGTGCGCAAACCGTCGCCCGTGCGGTGGTTGGCGTCCAGCAAAATGATATGCCCGGACTGTTCGCCGCCTAAGCCAAACTGTCCGTCAGCGGTATTTTGCGCCGTCAGACCGAGCAAGGCTTCAGTGACGTACTTATCGCCAACCGGGGTTTGGATCAATTCAAAATGATGTTCAGCGGCAAATTGGTGCAGGGCGCCGTTTGCCATAACCGTGGTCACGAGAGTGTTCGCCAACAGGCTGTTTTCCCGGTGGAGCGCGTCTGCCAGGATTGCCAGCACATGGTCGCCATCGATCAACTGACCGTTCTCGTCCATCAGGATAACGCGATCGGCGTCGCCATCAAAGGTGATCGCAAAGTCCGCGTGGCGCTCAGCGATCAGCGCCGCCAGGGCTTGCGGCTTGGAACGGGCATATTCCGAACCCGACTGCACATTGATGTTGACCCCGTCCGATTCGGTGTGGAGGGCGATCACTTCGGCGCCGAGCCGCCGGAAAAGCTCCGGACCGATGCGGTGCGAAGCGCCGTTGGAGCAGTCCAGCAGGATTTTCAGCCCGCTCAGGTCCAGGTCTTTTTGAGTGGCGAGCAGATCCTGCAGATAGAGTTCATAATACTGGCTGCCGTCCACCCTGCGACCGGTTTCCGGCAAATTCAGCGCGCCTTCAGGCAGGCTGGCGAGATAGGCTTCGAGCGCTTGTTCCTGACTTTCCGAAAGCTTCATCCCTTGCGCGTTCAGAAACTTGATGCCGTTTTCTGCCGCGGGGTTATGCGAGGCGGAAATGACCGCGCCGGCGGTCGCGCCGAGCTCGCGCGTGAGCCAGGCAATTCCGGGAGTTGGCAGGATGCCGAGGTCCAAAACGCTCGCGCCGCTGGTGAGCAGACCGCGGGTCAGGGCTTCTTGCAGCATTGGACCCGAGACGCGCGTATCGCGCCCGATCACAAAGAGGTCGGTTCCGGGCGTCTCCAGACTGAGCACATGCCCCACCGCCACCCCAAGGCGGTAAACAAATTCTGCTGTCATGGGGTGTGTGCCGACTGTACCGCGGATGCCATCCGTACCAAAATACTGATTGCTTGCCATTAAGTATTCCTCTATTGAAAAGTAATGTCCGCCACAATGGGCAGGTGATCAGAGATCTCTCGCGCGAGGGGCGTATTGACGACGAAACACGTATAGTTCTCCAGGCGGCTGGCAGGGTAAAAATAAATATGGTCGACAGTCCCGGCTTTTGGATGCGTGGCGATATCCTCCTGCGGTTTCAATTGGATGATACCGTGGTCCCGTTCGAGCATTTCCCGCAGGGTGTACTCTTCGGCAGTCGCGTTGAAGTCGCCCATCAGGATCATCGGCAGTTTTGGGATCAGGATATGCTTCTCGATCAGGCTGATCAAACCGCTGATCTGCCGCGAACGCGTGATCCTGGCGGCATCCACCACCTCGCTCCAGGCATTCTTACCCCTTTCCCCGACCAGGGTGGTGAGGTGGAGGTTGAGGACGAACGGATAGGGGGCTTGTTTGAGGCGTGAGAGGATCACATAGCGCGGGTCGGTATCGCGTGAGCCCTCATAACTGGTTGGCTGGAAGAGCGGCACATTGCGCGGCACGCCGGTTTTGGAGATATCGCCCAGCCGACTGAAAGCAATGTTGGAGAAAAGCGCGTTGCCTTTGGACCAATCCCACCAGTCGTTGAACAGACCGTTGACCATCAGGTCTTTCTTGACCTGCATGTGGCGCTTCATGGAAAGCGTCTCACCGTAGAAGGCATGCTGGAAGCCGCCCTCTGTGTGGATGCAGTCAACCATGCTGTGGGTAATGCCGTCCGCGTCGATGTAGTGTGCGATTTCCTGAACGCCGAGCACGTCTGGTCTGATTTCCTCGAGGAGTTGGATAAGCGCCTCTGATTTATTTTTTGTTTGCTCAGGCGAGCCGGTAAAGTTCTTTTCCCCTCCGCCCAAATTGAATGTCATCGCTCTAAGTGTTTGCATAACAGATCGCATCCTTACGTTATCTGAGGGGTATTATACCAATCAAGCCCTTTCCATTACGATGCAAAACTGAATGAGGAGGAAAAGAGGAACCTCAGGGCAATTACGTCTCATTTATCTCCCGTCCTAAAGAACTGAACTTGCGGGTATTGAGCCTTCCAGATAGAGGATCAGCAAGGCTTGCCCTCGTCCGCGCGGGTATTGCCGGGATGATTGTGCCTTTCGATCGGCTTGATGATCTTCCGGTCATGGATTCCAAAATATGTTCACGGGAACAAATTAATGCGATTGCCTTGCGGCTGAGATACGCGTAGTAAACCCATCTGATTTAAAAAAGCCCGGAGGAGACCCGGGCTTTAATTAATAATTTGTCGTGTTGCGGGTTTAGCTGATCCGCTTGACGAAGCGGTCAATCCTTTCCAGTGCCTCCTCGAGCTTCTCATAAGAGGTCGCGTACGAGACCCGCGCAAATCCCAAGCCGGCATCCCCAAACGCGTTTCCGGGGACCATAGCCACGTATTCTTCGCGCAGCAATCGGTTGCAGAACTCGTCATCACTCAAACCAGTCGACCGCAGATCCGGAAAGGCATAGAAGGCGCCCTTGGGCTCGAAGGTCTTTAGCCCGATGGAGTTCAGACCGTTGACCACCAACTTACGTCGGCGGTCATACTCGCGCAGCATTTCCTGCACGTAGGGCTCGCCCACCATCAGCGCGGTCAGGGCAGCGTATTGCGAAACAGTCGGGGCGCACATGACGGAATACTGGTGCACACGCACCATACCGCCGATGATCTCTTTCGGTCCGGCGGCGAAGCCGATGCGCCAGCCAGTCATCGCATACGCTTTGGAGAAACCGCCCAGCAGGACGGTTCGGGACTGCATGCCGGGCAAACTGGGGAAGCAGACATGTTCTGTGCCGTAGACCAGACGATCATAGATCTCATCTGAGATGACCAACAGGTCATGTTTTTCCGCCAGTTCAGCCAATTTCACCATGAATTCGCGCGGGTATACAGCGCCAGTCGGGTTGCTTGGGCTACCGATGAAGATCGCGCGGGTTCTGGGGGTGATGGCTGCTTCGATGTCTTCAATGCGAGGGACGAAACAATCTTCTACATGAGTCGCCACTTCCACAGGCACACCGCCCGCCAAGGTGACTTCCGCCTGGTAGGAAACAAAACACGGAGTGGGGATAATAACTTCATCATCGGGGTCCAGTATCGCCGCGAAAACGAGATAAAGCGCCTCGGAAACGCCGACTGTCACCAGGATTTCAGATTGGGCAAAGTATTCGAGCCCATAGAGGTACTTGAGACGGTCGCTGATTGCCTGCCGAAGTACAAGCAGCCCATGGTTGGAGGTATAGTGAGTTTCTCCCCGTCTCAGGGCTTCAATCCCTGCCTGGATGACAGGTTCCGGTGTCGCGAAATCCGGCTCGCCGATCCCCAGCGAGATCACATCCTTCATTGTTGCTGCGATTTCAAAGAACATGCGGATGCCGGACGGCTTCAACATTGCCACCTTTTCAGATAATCTGATTGCCATGCACTCTCCTTTTTATGTTGTGATGATTTCTACCAATTAGCCCAGGAGTTATCTCCCAGGTTGAATCTGCCAATCAAGCCGTTGACCACGACATCGTAGCCCAATAAAGAGCCCTCAAGGTTGGCGTTGGTGATATGCGCGCCAGGGCTCAGGATGGAATCACGGATGGAACTATGCTGCACGAGGCTCCCTGCCCCCACCGACACAAAAGGTCCGATAATGGAGGTGCTCACGCGCGCCTCCGGGTGGATGTATACCGGCGGTATGATGACCGTGTCTTCCAACTGACCGGGAGCAGGCTCGCGGTCGCAGCCGTGTTCGAGCAAGTGACGGTTGGTATCCAGAAGGGCTTCCGAGGTGCCGGCGTCCAGCCAGGTCTTCACCTGTTCGATGCGCATCGGCAGGTTCTTTTCGAGCATCAGGTTGATCGCATCCACGAGGTAATACTCGCCTTTCAGCGAAATATTCCTTTTCACCTGTTCTTCGATCGCCGCGATCAGCTTGCTCCCATGCGGGAAGTAGTAACACCCCACCACCGCGAGGTTGTTGTTCATATCGTTGGGCTTCTCGATCAGGCTTAACACCTGTCCGCGTGAGTCCACCTCCGCCACGCCAAATCTCCGCGGATCCGGTACTGCCTTAACCCAGGCGATTGCCTGCTCCTGGGCTTCCGCAAGAAAAGAAAAATCGCTGTCGATCAGCGTATCCGAAAAGAGCACCAACGCCTCACCCGAAAGGTATTCGCGTGCGTGCCAGAGAGCATCCGACTGCCCTTTCTTATCGGGTTGTTCGACAAAATGGACTTTGACATGGGGGTGGTTCTTTTGCATGTGGGCTTGAATCAGCGGCTGCTGCCCGGGCGACATGATGAAGACATACTCCACGTCATCTCGATCCGCGATGCATTTAAACATCGCCAGCAGGTGATCCAGAACGGTCGCGCCAGCCAGCGAGACCAAGGGTTTCGGTCGGCTCCAGGTGAGGGGGCGCAATCTGCTGCCCAATCCTGCCATTGGGATGACGATGCTGAGTTTATCGGACATAACTGCCCTCCAGAATTTTTTCCACACTGCCAGTGGTTTATTTCATTATATCCCTAAGCCGCAGAAGGAGTCAATTAAACCGCGTCACAAAAGGTATTCTTCCTAACCCTGAGAAACTATCCTGGTGAAGATGCTGATCTTATAGTCTTTCGATTCAGGTGCTTCGGGTGAGGCTGGGCTGCTGGTTCAGCCGTTCAACGCAACGTGCGCGCAACACCATGCTGAAGACTATAATGGCAGTAGCATAGGGATGACCTTTGAGTGCTTCATGTACGTTCCTCCTATTAATTAATCATGTCGGTAACTGGAATAAAAGGAGATGCGCGCTCGTAAGCAAGTATGCTCTACAGACCCCCTTGCAATTGCTGACAACAGTATTGTCCTTTGTCAAAAATGATCCAATTCATTTTTTTACTTTTCGATACTTTCGTCAGGTCTTATGGACGTAACGACTTCTTCGCAGCGTTTAAGGGAGAGGGAAGGGAAGGACTGAACCGTATACGCCTTGAATTTTTCCCAAAATGCCTGTGGGCTGTTATAGAGTTTTTTATTTGGGAAGAATCCAGCAAACCGGGCGGGATGGAACTGATGGGGAGTTCATCGCTCCTGAATTCCCCACCAGCCCCAAGTACCTCAGCAACTTGTTTGAGCCAAAGTCCTTATTTCTGAATCAAAGGCAGGTATGTTTTGAAAAACTGCCTCGTTACTTTCAGATTATCGGTTGCGTCAACAGGACAAGTAGGGCAAGCCCGAAACACAGGCTGGATGTAGGCAATCGATGTCAGACCAGCGCTGTTGATCGAAATATCGTTCCATATCCCGGTCGTGGAATACGCATTGCCATCTACCACCTGCTTTTTCCACCCGGTACCCTCACCAACCCGCGCCGCCGGGTAAGAAATGTACAGTCGCTGGGCAGAGTCCCCGGTATATTTGTTGTTCCAAGAGACCACCGGAAAATCATTTGGATCGAAGGTGACCGCGAAGGTTGTATCAGCCAGGTTGTCGATGAACGCGTCCACATCTCTGCAATTCCAACGATAAACAGGCTGTGGGGAGGGTCCTATTGTATTCCCATCTCCCCCACAGTCTCCCCCACTGCCCACATAAGATGCCCTCATCAGCATATCTTTTGTGGTAGGACGTATGCTGTACACGATCTCCGCATGTGTGTCATCACTTCCGTAAGCAAGGGCAACGCGGCTGCCGACCGTCGCCCCACCGCTCGGATTTACAATATCAATGCACCTCCAGGGATTATCTTCTGTCCCGCAATTGACCGGTCGATCGGGCGGGTAAATAGGGGGGTCCCACGGGTAAGCATAACGAACAGCGTTGCCTTTCACATACGCGATACCGGTATCTTCGCCAGCATACGCCAGGGACGGGCTGGCAATTGAAGCCCCAGACTCGATCACATCACACTGATAGCCGCTTGGGGTTGAAGAACAGGATGTATTATCATTGCCACCGACATACTGCATATATACGAGGCGATAAAACCTGATGTCCCCTTGGTATTCCCAGATGACCACTGCCATACGATAACGCCCCCCTATTCTTTCAATCGAAGGGGCATCAGCAACGTAAGTACCGAATTTGGAAATTTGAATCAGGTTATCCAAAGTGTACGTAAGAAGTCTCATATCGTTTTTATATTCTCTGGAATAACCGACTATAAACGCACCCTGTTGAAAAGCCCAAGCGACACCAAAAGTATCAGGACCATAACGGCTTGTCGCCACATTACTCAAAGAAGAGTTAACAATCGTTGGTGAAAACAACGCACGGTTACAATGCCAGGAGTTGTTTACACCACAATTTCCGGGAGCTTCAGCAGTTGCCGGGTGAGTCCATTGAAGACCACTTGTGTCTTGAATTGTGTAACTGATAAAAGGATACTGACGAGTGCCCACCAGTGTGGTTGACAGGTTAAGCACATTTTCTTCATCGTCATCGATGATCTCTGAATTAAATGGAATCTTCACCACGTCCTCCGGTGAAGAAAAAGATGCCATCGCGCTCGTATGACCTAAGAGCAAGAACAAACTAAATAGAATTAATACTCCTCTCGTGATTTTCATATCTTCTCCTTAGACACCTGCTTCTAACAATGTTTGGACCATCTCAGAGGGATTCAGACTTTCCCTGTCTATATATTTTGCAGAAGGGGCGTTAAGTCAGCGTTAATTAAGCGCGTCGGCATAAAATGATTACCGAAAGAGTTCCTTGTTAAGGATGTCCTCTGCTTTCGAGAAGAACGATTAAGAGAGATTGCTGATGAATTGGATGGCTGCTTTAACGACCGGGACTTCAAAACCTTCCGTCATTTGATTGAGAATATCAGAAAGCAGGAGCCTTGCCTGTCTGGACATGTTCTGGCTTGCCCAAAGATTAGCAAGCCCTAATGCTGATTTGAGTTCAAAAAAGCGCGCCTGCTGGGCTCGCGCCATTTGGATGCTCTCCAAAAAGATTTCTTCAGCAAGTCGCATTTGAGGTGATTTCATCAACATGAGTGTTTCCGCCTGAATTCGCAATATTTCCGGGATGAAAAATCCTTCACCTTTTTGCCGGGCTGTATCCGCTTCCTGCTGGATGATCTGGTACGCGTCAGCCACCCTTCCATGCCTTGCCATTATTTCTGCCCGCATCGAATTCATGATGCCAAACGAAACTCTCACGTCTGTATCATTTACCATCGCCATGGCTTCAGACAACAAGTTGACGCCCTTTTCTCCTTCTCCTAGGTGCCCTAATGCCAAACCCAGCGAATGCAAGCCGCCGGAAAGCCAATAAACAAAATTGTATTTTTTACACAGCTCAATTAATTCCTCTGCGGTAATCTTGAGTTGTTCAAACTGGCTGATGTTTCCGTAGATTATTGAAATCCAGGT
>ERZ795031.2968-NODE-2968-length-15533-cov-4.216307_pt1 | contig 15533 bp, 11 predicted proteins | sample MGYA00375123_ERZ795031 | MGnify/ENA primary metagenome ERZ795031 (study PRJEB30166, sample SAMN05720159) | activated sludge metagenome | isolation source: anaerobic digester from wastewater treatment plant | place: USA | collected 2015-04-21 ... | reverse complement strand
GGCTGGCCTAATATTATGCAGGAAAAAGACTGGGATTATGATAATCATAAATATGAAAATACTTTGTTGCCAGGAGAACTACTTGCCAGATACAATCTATCTGCACAATATATGGGAATAGGCGTCGAAAGAATTGATTATACAAAAGGAATTGCGGAAAGGTTCCTTGCAATTGAACATTTTCTGAATAATAACCCTGAGTTCATCGGCAGGTTCACTTTCGTCCAGTTAGGTGCTCCAAGCAGAATGGTAATAAAGAGTTACTCTGATACAATTTCAAGGGTTGAATCTGAAGCAGCCAGGATAAACCAGAAATTTAAAGTGAAAGATTGGATGCCTATACTTCTTCTTGTCCGTCATCATAGTCATGAAGAAATAGCTCCCTTTTACAAAGCTGCAAATTTTTGTATGGTTACCTCCTTGCACGACGGGATGAATCTTGTGGCAAAGGAATTTGTTGCTTCGAGGAATAATAACGACGGGGTTCTTATTTTAAGCAGATTTGCAGGTGCCAGCAGAGAACTTAAGGGGGCTCTTAAGATAAATCCATATGATACGGTCCAGATGTCAGAAGCAATAAAGCTGGCGCTGGAAATGCCGAAGAAAACCCAGACTCACAGGATGCAACAAATGAGGCAGCAGATTGTGGAAAATAATATCTACTTGTGGGCGGCCCGGATACTGAGAACAATGGTTTCAATTCAGTCCTGAGAATTATCTTAAAATGTAGTGTTATGTTTATCGTAAATTGACGGATATAGTCTCTTTAATTTCACTCTTGCCTGCTTGTTTGTGAACTGCCAGTTTATTTTACTTTTTTTGTTATTCCTGTTTGTTTTCCATGCTACTACTTTCTCTTGTATTTTATCCATCGTGGGAATATGCCGGTTTAGGCATTACCCGTTCAGTACATGCAGCTCTATCTCAGCCATATTAAGCCAGTTTCCATGTTTCGGTGTATATACAAATTCAAACCTGTCCCATAACCTTTTTGCTTCTTCTGGTTTGAATGTTTCATAAAATGCCGACGCTGCGTGAGTAGAATAATTTTATATTTAACATAACAATAAATTAACTTTTCAGGAATTAAATCTAAAAACGTCGCCGAAGCTTCAGCGAAGGCGGAGTGAGCAATCTCCCCAAATATTTCTTTGCTTCTGTATATCCGGTAAAATTTGCTCTTACCATCCTCCCCATTATAAATTTTGCTTTTAAAATTAATCTCTGTACCTTTGTTACCATTGTAACTATTACGGCAGTAACTAAATTTTAAGATCATGAGATTTTATAACAGAACAAGTGAACTTACAGAGCTGGAACGGATAAAGAAACTGTCCTTCAACGATTACTCAAGACTGACTGTCGTAACAGGAAGAAGAAGGATCGGGAAAACGAGTCTCATCATGAGATCCACTGAGGATACTCTTACGATATATCTTTTTGTCGGGCGGAAGAATGAGGCAACACTTTGCTCCGAATTTATTCCGGTTATAAGTAAGTCACTCGACACTTTTGTCCCGGAAAGTATCAGAACTTTCAGGTCGTTATTCCAATATATGATGGAATTAGCTACCAGCCGTTCTTTCAACCTTGTAATTGACGAATTTCAGGAATTTTTTAATATAAATGAATCCGTGTACAGCGATATGCAGAACATCTGGGACAGTTACAGGAAGAAATCGCATATGAATTTGATTGTCAGCGGATCAGTCTATTCACTGATGCAAAAGATATTTCTCAATGCAAAAGAATCTTTGTTCGGCCGGGCAGATAATATAATTAAGCTGTCATCCTTCGATACTGTTACTTTAAAAGAAATAATGAAAGATAATTACCCGCAATACACAAATGAAGATTTGCTGGCATTATACACCTTTACCGGCGGCATTCCCAGGTATATTGAATTATTCTGTGATAATGGCAGGCTGGATAAAGACGGAATGATCGAGTTTATGGTTCGTGAAAACTCTTCTTTTACAGACGAAGGAAAGAACCTCCTTATTGAAGAATTCGGGAAAAACTACGCTACATATTTTTCAATACTGAGTTCCATTTCCGGTGGAATAAATACTCAACCTGAAATAGAAGCTGCCTTAGGCAACAAAAGCATAGGAGGTCAGTTAAAAAGGCTTATTGAAGATTATAATATTATTGTCCGGCAAAGGCCTGTTTTATCGAAAAAAGGAACGCAGGCTGTCCGTTATGAAATCCATGATAATTTTATTCGTTTTTGGTTTAACTACTTTGACCGTCACCGTTCATTGATTGAAATCAGGAACTTCAAAGGTTTGGAAAGTATAATAAAATCTGATTATGCAACTTATTCTGGAAAAATGCTGGAACGCTATTTTAAACAGCAGTTTGCAGAAAGTAATCTTTATCGCGAAATTGGTTCATGGTGGGAACTTAAGAACGGCGAAAATGAAATAGATATAGTCGCACTAAAGCTTGAAAAAAAGCAGGCGTTGGTAGCTGAAGTAAAGCGCCGGAAGAAAAATTTCAAGCACGGATTACTGGCAGCAAAAGCAGAACACCTGAAGCATAAAGTATTGCAAAAATACAATATAGAAACACAATGCCTGTCTTTAGAAGATATGTAAGGTCTTTTTATTGATTTGCATACTTACGCTGCCGCTCCTATTCTTCTTCTGACGAATGGACATAAGGTAAATATAGGTTGAGACACCCATATCCAACAAAGAAATCCCTTGCATACTATATATCAAGTGATTAAAATTTCATAAGGTTAAAAAACGCTCAAAACAAAAAAAAATCCGGCGAGTGAAACGAGCAGGGAATAATTTGGAGTTGCAGGGATTGCCCACAGGAATCGTGAGCGAATTGCATCCACCGGACCCTTGCTCAAAGATTTATATCTCCCTTCTTTATCATCCTGCTGATTTGTTTACGTATGGCAGTTTTGTTAGCTTCCAGCCGGTTTATAATAGCTGTGAATTCAGGATCACTCCTCAGATAATCAAATCCGGGAAAGATATTATATCCGTAAGGTGCGTTACTACAGCCTATTTTTTCAAGTTCAGATAATGTCTTCAGGCATTTTTCCCTCTCTCCAAGCAATGCATAGCATGCAGCAACTATTTCATAATTCTGACTGAACCAAGGTATTTTTCCCGTGCTGCTTAAACGTTCCTGCAATGTAGCCAGAAATTTTATATTTGGGTAAGCTTCATTCCTTTTACCGGTTTCAATCAGAAAATAGTTATAATAAAGGTCCGCGTTATCGAAATACCGGATATCAATTCTGTTCAGATAAACTGATGCACTGTCATATAACCGGAGTACAGTAAACAGATGAACTCTCATCACATTACAGAGCTGTTCACAAGGTATAACATTCTTTACCGAGTCAATAAAATGAAGGGTTTTTTCATAGTTTTTCCCGCCCAGGAGAAAAGTAAAGGCCTCACGTGCATAATTGCATGTGGGGCTAATATAGAGTGCTTTGCGGGCATATGAATATGCCTTTTCGTAATCACCTATAGCATAAAACAGCATGCCAATATTCATATTTATTCCCGCTATGGTGTCTCCTCCGGCTTCCAATGCTTTCTGATAGTAGGGTAATGATTCAATAACCCTGTTTTTCTGAAAGAACAATACCTGACCTATACCAAGATATGACCAATATCTTTCTTCAAGACTGGGATATTCAAGAGTTTTCTTCCAGTATTTAAGTGCACTGTCTGAAGCATTAGTATAGAAATAATAATGTGCCATTTCATTCAGAGCCTTTGGATTTTCCGGGTCAAGTCCAAGAGTTTTTTTTGCGTAATAAAATGATGAATCCCGATTCCCCAGAAAATAGTAACATCGGGATTTGACTAAAAGAGCTCCGGTATAATCCGGATCATATTCAAGTGCCTGATTGGCAAGATTCAAAGCTAACCTGTAATAGGCAAACCCACCTCCTTCAATAGCTGTAGTTAACATATCCATACTCTTCATATACAGCTCATGAGCCTGCATATTATGAGTCGGGACCAGTTCAATTTTTTCCATTTCCCGGGGAGTGATCACCGCATTCAATGATTCAGCAACTTTCTTTGCAACACTACTTTGAAACTCAAATATGGCAATAGAATATTTCCCGTCATAGGTCTCTGACCAGAGATGATCTCCGGTCTTTGCATCTATCAGTTGAGCAGTAATCCTGAGATCATCGCCCGACTTCCTTACACTTCCCTCCATTATGAGCGATACATTCAGCTCCTTCCCGATCGCTCTTGTATCCAATCTTGAATTACGGTACTTCTCGACCGAAGTTCTTGCTTTTACCCTGAGATCCCTGATCCTGACCAGCTGGTTAAGTATCTCATCAGTGATCCCGTTTGAGAAGTATACGTTTTCGCTGTCAGGACTGAAATTGGCAAATGGCAAAACGGCTATTGATTTCTCCCGGCTTTCTGCTGAATTACCTGATTCAGCAGAAGAATTTCTGAAAAAGTTCAAATAATCCAGATATGCCAATACGGAAATTACCAGAATACCTGATGAGGCCGTAATGATTTTCTTCCAAATGAATCCTTTTTGTTTGTATTCCTTTGTGATCTGAGGAGGAATGTTACCATTGTTCTTTTCAAAATTTTCTTTTCTTACCTGTCCGGGAGGGAAGCCATAAAGTTCATGAAAACACGTACTGAAATAAGCCGGACTGCCGAATCCGACTTTATAGGCTGCCTCCGCTGCTGTCAGCTTCCCCTCTTTCAACATCTCAAAAGCCTTCTTCAGACGAACTTCCCGGATGAACTGATTAATATTTTTATCAGCGATATTCCTGAACTTCCGGCTTAAGCTCGTATATGTCATTCCTGATTCTTCGATCAGTTCCTTCACACCGAAATTCTCATCTGACAGATTGGCCAGGACTATTTCTGCAAGCTTACTGATGAATAACTGATCAGTTTCAGGAAAACCTGTCATAGGATGAAAAAGGTTTAAACCGTTGTATAAAACAAAGCGCCTATATACAAATTTCAATGATTTAAAGATTATCTGCAAATTTTTCCTGATAGAACATGCTCACTGGCAAGATCCAATTTTATCACCCGGGAGTCAGGATTACTGTCTGCAAATATTATACCTGAAGAAAAGCTTCCTCTCCGCGAAAAATTTGAAAGGATCATGAAAAAAATGAAATAATAATAAAATAATTGAAAGGTTTTCATTCAGAATCTGGTATCAAAAATCTGGCAATTACGGGAAATTTATATAAGATAACCTTGACTAAATATGATAACACTGACTAAATTTATTTACAATGAATAAGTCTAAAATCTCAGTCGTTTTGTGCACTCTTTTAGGTTCGGTGATCTTTTTAAATGCACAAACATTTGATCCCGTTTATTCTGCCGATCTCCTTTTACCCGACAATGTAAAAGAGAATAAGGTTGTTCCGGAAGTTGTCCCTCCGTATAAAATAACAACCAGACGGTATCTTTCTCATTTCTCTATGCAGAGATTCAGTCAGGGAAATGAGATAAGAATTAAGATTTTGCTGAATTCTGTCGAAAATACCGATATCGAAGATTTTGCTCTGGCATACGATAGTGGTAATGAATATCGGATGGGCAATATTTATGGCATTGACCATGTGACCTTCCCATTGTATGTTAAGGTCACATACCGGACCTGGAATGCATTCCATGCAGTTCAGTCGGATGTGGTATTTGAATTTACAATTAACTGCCCGGGAACCTGGAATGTTACCCTCTTCAATTAAAAGGTCGTGATATATATAATATTATCATGTCCGGCCAGGAATTATTCCAATAGGTCAGGAAGGGTTTCAAAACATACTAACAGACTTTAAGGTGGCACTATCTTCTGATCATAAACCGTTGTTCTTACTTACAAATATTTAGTGCCACCTTCCTCTTTACCAGGTTTTGCCTGTTGCCGCAATCCCGTTCAGATCCCATACTATTTTACCAGCCCTTATCGTAAGTTCGGCAACAAGCTTTTGAGTTCCTTTCAGCTTTTCGCCGCTTATATCAAGAAAACCGAAATCGCCTTTCATCATACTGAAAACTGCAATGTCGGCTTCCGATCCGATATCAAGGTTACCCAGATCTGGCCTGTTAATCATCATTGCGGGATTCCAGGTTGACCTCAGTATGACATCCTGAAGCGGTAATCCCAAATTCAGCACTTTCGACATAAGATTGGCCATATCTTTCATTCCGCTGTTCATACTGCCGGTATGAAGGTCTGAACTGATTGCATCTGTAATAAATCCCTGTTTCACGGATGGAATTGCCTGTTTCCATGTGAAAGATCCTCCACCATGTCCCAGATCGAATCTGATCCCGCGTTTCTGAGCTGCGAAAACAAAAGGCTTTACTTTGCCGTTTTCATCAACTACCGTTTCCCTTGAATCGGGGAAACAGGCATAAGGATGTGTGAAAATATCACCCGGACGAAGGTGCTTCATAAATAACTCTTCAATTGAAAGCGGCGGTGTAGCTGATCCGAAATCTATCATGACCGGCAGATTTGCCAGTTTACCTGCCATGACGGCACTGTCTGTCGGACCCCACTCATGCCCGCTGTAATGGGCAAGCTTAATACCAACGACGATAGACGGATTATCCTTTGCACACTGGGCGGTTCTACTGGGATTCATATCAAGAGTGGTTTGTTCAAACGGCCCTCCCCTCATGCCCTCTGCAGCAATATTAAGGAAAGCAAGAACCCTTGTCTGGGAATTTTCAATAGTCTGTCTTTTGAAATCAGGAAATGATCTCCAGCCTGAACTTCCGACATCCACAAAGGTGGTTACCCCTGCACGGAATGAGAAAGCATCGGGCTGAACCGATGAAGGGCCATTCATTAATCCCTGATCCATCTTTGTACCATAATAAACATGCACATGCATGTCAATAATCCCGGGAGTAACATACATGCCTGAAACATTTATTACCCGCCGGGCTTCAGAGGCATCGATACTTTTTGCTATCCTGGTTATTTTACCATCTTTGACAGCAACATCCATTATTCTGTCAGTCCTGTTTTTCGGATCTATTACATGCCCGCCTTTCAGAAGGATATCATAATCCTGGGCATTTGTCACAATCGTCTTTGCCAGTATAAAGACTAAAAGAAATAATAATACTTTTTTCATCAGTATATAATTTTTATTTTAATGGCCTGATGGAACCCACATGTTTGAAAATTATAAACATATGTGTTTGTGTATGCAATACATGTGGGTTTCATATGAAACATTTTTTATGGGACGTATAATTATTAGAGTTTCCTATCAGGGTAAACCCTATTCATAAATTTTATCAATATAAAGTAAATTTATTGCAGTTGTTTTTCATTCTGTACTTTCATGGCAGTTTTAAGCAGATCCTGTTAGCCAACCGAAAAAATAATACCGGCGGCTTCTTAAAACTGTCTCCGGTTGTAATAGGAATCATAGCTGTTTTTCTTAACCAGGCGTTTTAAAAATGATAACTTTGTAAACTGTTCAAGATGTATAGTATCAAATTTAATATTTGATACTGAGAAAACAAACTGGATTGATATAATCTTACACCTTTTCGAATCAGGATGAAGAAACAATTACTACTTTTAATTTCAGTTATCTTACCTCTGACCGTTGCCTCTCAGTTAAACATGGAGATCAATGGAGGAAGTACTCTGGCAACATACAAGTCTGCAACCGATGAAGGAATAATCCCGGAGTACAATATTCTGGCTGGATTTCAGGTTGGCGCGTTTACTGAAGTTGTCATTAATAACTATTTATCTTTGAAACCAGGGTTACTGTTCAGTAAACGAGGCGCCAGATCGGAAATTATTCAAACTTTTACTGTCCCGGGCACAACCGGATTTACATCAGTGTCAATAAAAATGAAGACCACATTTAATCCTTATTATCTTGATTTCCCTGTTTATTTAAAGGCAGCTTTCCCTTCTGCAGGATCAGATAAATTCATTATTGGAGCAGGTCCGTGGTTTAGTTATGGTATAGGAGGCAAAGCTGACATCAAAGCTACTGTCGAAAGTGTAAATGCTACAACGGAATTGAGATTATTTTCGAAAGACAAGATAGTACTAAAAGATAATGATGGAAATACATACCCGATTGATGAATCATACTCCACTTTGCAAAAACGATTTGACGCTGGCCTCTCGGGTTTTGTATCTTATGAATTCAATGCCCGTATAATCCTTGCTTTAACTTATCAGTACGGATTAAGAAATATAAGTGATGATCCAGACGAAGATCTCTGGAACAGGTGCCTGACAATTTCCGCAGGATATAAATTCAAATAATGCTGCCTCAATTCTTTAAAGAAACTGACGCCGTAAGAATACCTTTATCAGTATATCAATTTATCAAATGATTCAGGTGTGGTTAAAATAAAGATCCTTACGGTTCCTTTGTGTTTATTCTTTATTACCCGCTGGTTTTTATCTTATGCCCGATAGTGGCATAGAACAGTATATAGAGATAGATCGGAATCACAATCCAGTAAGCGTTCCGGGGATCGATGACATCGGCTATTTTTCCGTACAGAAGCGGGATCACAGCTGCCCCGCAGATAGCCATCACCATCATTGAAGAGCCGACCTTTGTAAAGCGTCCGAGACCTTTAATTGCCAGCGGCCAGATTGAAGGCCACATAAGCGAATTTGCCAGGCCGAACAAAGCAACAAACATTACCGAAGTAAAGCCTTTTGTCATGAGGGCAACAAAAGCAAATATAACCCCCAGAACAGAAGAAATGATAAGGGCTCGTTTCTGCGAAAAATATTTCGGAATCCCGATTATACCTATCACATATCCCACAAGCATTGCAAAAATTGTAAAGGATGAAAAGAACCTTGCGGTCGAGATTGGTATATTCAGGTAAACTCCATAGCTTATTATGGTATTCCCGGCAATAACTTCCACCCCTGTATACAGGAATATTGCAAATACGCCCAGAAGCAAATGAGGAAACTGGAAAATACTTGTCTTTTTAAGGCTTCCTTCATCAGAAATTGCATTTTCTTCTTCAGAATTGATATCGGGGAGATTTGAGAAATACAGAAATACAGCAAGAATTATCAGCGAGATCATTATAAGCAGATAAGGTACGATCACCCGTGATGCCAGGGCTGTAAGCTCAATATCTTTCTGCTGTGGGGTCATCGTAGTGATCCTGGCAACTATCTCATCAGCTCCCTGAAGAGTAATGAATCCCAGAATGGCCGGGGCGATCACACCAGCTATTCCGTTACATATACCCATGATGCTGATTCGTTTTGCTGCACTTTCTATTGGACCGATTATCGTAACATAAGGATTTGATGCGGTCTGTAACAGCGCCATGCCTGCTCCCTGAATGAACAGACCCGTAAGGAACAATCCGTATGTCCTGGTAAGAGCAGCAGGGACAAATACTACAGATCCCACGGCCATCACCAGCAATCCGATCGTCATCCCCTTCTTATAGCCAGTATGTTCCAGCAGCCATCCTGATGGGACCGACATGAAGAAATAGGCTATGTAGAATGAGAAGGCGACAAGATATGACTGGAAATTATTCAGTTCACAGGCAATTTTCAGATAAGGAACAAGGACTGCACTGAGCCATGTTATAAATCCGAAAATAAAAAACAGGGTGCCGATTATAACAATCGGACTGGAAATCCTTCTGTAGATTTCTTTCAGCTTTTTCATATATGTTAAAACAGGTTTATTGTCATCACATTGCAGGAGATCTTCTCAAAATGCTTTACGTATTCAATAGTGTTTCCCGCGGGATGAACAGGTTCATAGTTCATCGGGCAAGTTTTTCAATGGTCTCCAGAATGATTTCTTCAACACCCTCCGGGAAAGTATTTGGCATGCCATACCAGAAAAAGGATCCCAGCCCTTCATAATTCTTCGCCCTGATATGTAAAGTTGAAGGAAGATAACTCGATACATCATTTGTATATCCTGCAACAGAAATATGTTTTCCTGGCCACATTTTTTTTACTCCAAAACTATAAGGTGTTGTCGTTTCCCTTGAAAAACCAGCCAGCTTCCAGTTCCCTATGTTAAGAGTATGATAATAAACCGGCATCACTTTGGGCATTGTCCCTTCATCAAGATATTTAAGCATCAGATTACTCCACTTAACATCCCTCTCGGCACTTATATCACCTGCTTTATCGATATTATCGGCTCTCAGCTTCCGGATGTCTTCTCTCGACCATGGCATAACCGGAATATTGATAGTATCGAGGAAAAATGAAATAGATCCGGTGATCTCGTTCATTGGCCTGCTTAATACTGAAATAACTTCATTTGCCAGTTTTTCCCCGCTTATATATTCCCCGTTATCTCCCGGATTTATATCTCCGGCTGTCCCCTGGAGGAAAATCGAATTTTCAGTATCTGTTCTCTCCTCAACCAGTTTACGTGCAACTCCCGGATAATTTGCACTTATTGTATAATGCAAGGTGCCGGCAGTGCTGAATACCGGATGGCAGGCAGCAAGAAAAAGATAACTCTCCGTATTGTCAGTATATTGGACTTTCAAAACATCGACGTCACTGTCATAAAGTTCCGGATGATCCTTAAGGCTCCTGTTATAGCCAATATCCGTCTTTCCCCTTCCGAAATACAGTCTGGCCGGCTTTTCTGCTGAAATTGCCTCATCAACTGATCTCAGAATGCCTTTCCTGACCACTGAATAAAGGAATAAACTGTCAGGTAACTGGTTTGGAGGCTGCCATGTAAGCCAGTTCTGTGATACGGGAGCAAAATGTGTATGTGTTGAATTAATAAAAACCGCTGCTGCAGGTATTTTGTGTTTCTGATAAATCTCCTTTTTTACAATTTCTGCAAATGTGTCATTGATACCACATACATCGAGAGATACTATCAGAACTGTATTATTTCCACTGGTTATTGCCATTGTCCTTGCAGTAAGATTACCTTCAGTCCGGTGTTCCCCTTCATAGAGATTATTCTCCTGATCAATCCCGTAAAGCAGACCGCCGGCTATGGTGATCTGTTTAATATCTTCCCTGATAGTAAGGTTGTTCCTGTAAGCGGCCATAAGCCAGTAAGCATCTTTTTTTTCAGGCTGGCACCTGTACACTTCCCCATCTCCTGTAAGAGCATACAGATGACGATCATTTGCAGCAAGGGAGACAATATTATTAAGTGGTACAATTTTTGACCAGCCCTTTCCAGGTGAAGAAACCGGGACCCTCCATATTTCTCCGCGGTTGTTTGCAACGTAAATATTGTTCCTGTAAACAGTAATGCTGTTCACTGATCTGTCTACCTGGGCTGTCTTCTTCCACTTAATTTTCATTTCATCTGACTGAAGCAATTCTCCGTTTTTATTGACAGTATAAAGCTTACCCCCTGATGCAGCTATTGCGTTAATCCCGTGTGAATTACCTGCTTTTGTCCAGTTACCCTTTTCGGACAGTTTCCTCCATAGAATTTCTTCGTTGCTGATGACATATAGTTTATCATTACTCCCGGAGATTGAAGTAATCCCTGATAATGCCTCCAGGTTCTTCCACTGAAGGGTGAAACGGCCATCTCTGGGGGCACCATAACCACCCAGATGTAATGATATGTTAGTCTGGTCAGGTTCGATACTTACAGATGAAGTTCCCGCCCTGTATTCCTGTGCAGATATCGAAAAAGGAATAATACTAAGTGCCAGAAGTATTGATCTATAACCAGATGCCATTTTACGATATATTTTTTAATTATCTTCTTTTCAGAGTCATTTTCTGGTTCTGATTCCAATATCCTTAAGAACCGATATGACTGCATTTTTAACTTTTTGTTCCACATTATTCTTCAGAGGAGCCGGAAATCCTTTATATATCATGCTGCTGTAGGGCTCATATCCTCCTTCATTCAATATTCTGACTGTAGGGATATAGAGCATAACTTCATTACTGTAGCCTGCAATGAATAAATTCTGACCAGGATATTCATTTTTTATGAAAAGCGCATAATCCACAACAACTTCACCGCCTAATCCGATGAAGGTAAGATCGTTCCCGAAACGTACAGCCTGTACCGGGTATTGGATCCTGCTCATATCCCACCCTTTATTGTATGCTTCCAGGATCAGTTTAGCCCTTCTTTGACGGTATTTGTCCTGACTCAGGATTTCTTCGTTATAATATTCAATATCAGCTGGTTGGAATTCCAGATCGATCACCCTGTATCCTGAACGGATTGGATCATCAATCTGCTTCATTTCACCTGACAGCACACCGCTTACTGCTTCTGCAATAGTGAGACCATGCTGCTGAGCGTGAGCAATTGTCCCCCGGGGTGACGGATCGATATCAGCACCACAACCCTGGAAAAACATGGCAGTGATTCCGTCATATCGTTTTTCAAGCTCAATTTGTGCAAAACCGGCATAATCTCCGCAAATCTCATAATTACTGCCGGTCAGAGTGGTATTGTGGCAGGCATACCCGAATAATACTGCTCTGAGCTTACCATCAGGAGCTGATATTGCAAGTACCGGAACATCATGATCCTCCGGACGGATCTTAATCGACTCAGCACGCCTGTTCTTTCCGAAAGCGGCATTACCGTGACCCGAGGACAATTTTGCCGGTTTCAGATCGCTCCATGCATTACATACTACGTCAAAAATGTCATCTGTAAGTTTCTGTGCGTACCTTGCAACTGTCTGCAGTTCGTTTGGAGTGAATTCGAAATATGAAGGCAGGATAACCGGACCTGAATGATTATGCGAACATGTCAGTAAAAGCTCCGATCTCTTAATGCCAAATTTATTAATTATCTTTTCAGCCACTTCCTCTGAAATCTGATGAGAAATTGATAAAAGATCGGTTGTGACAATAACAAAATGTCCCCCTTTTGAGTTCTCAATCACGATTGCCTTTGCCCAGATATCGTGAATCACACCTGATGCAGGTTTTGTACGGGCTGCATATCCACCCATCCATATTGATACAGGATCAGGAGTTATTGCTTTCCTGGCAACACCTGCTTTTATTCCGGTACCTGAAAGACCGGAGGAGATTAATAGAAAAACAAAGATCAGAGATATATGCTTCATTTTCAGGAAGAATTACTCTGGTTACGCTCCAGCCACTGATTCATAAAATTCAAACCTTCACATAATCACATGAATTTAAACAATATTTTCAGATGACTTGCCGGTTCGTTCTGAAGCAAAAGAAAAGCTTTCTGAGCTTCCGACGGATGAAGTATATCGGATACAAGTGCATCAGGTTTCAGGGTTCCTTTCTTCATATTTTCAATCGTTTCGGCGAATTCGCCGTGTGAGACTCTTGATGTGACGATCTTTCCTTCCTTCCAGATCAGTTCTTTCATCAGAACCGGAACGGGTTCATTTCCCAGACCAAGTGTACAGACCACTCCTGCACCACGGATACTTTGAATACAACCCTGTAAAGGATTGACTGTTCCGGGTATTTCAACAAAATGTCCAACGGCTTCAAAGGCTAAATCAACTCCTTTTGTTCCTGTTATTTCCTTTATCCTTTTTACAGGATCTTCCTTTGCTGCATTTATAGTATAAATATCAGGATAAGCGCCGCGGGCCCGGGAAAGCCGCTCCTCAAGAATATCCACCATAATAAGTGTATTGTTTGTTTTGGTCCGTGCTGCCTGAAGGATACTTTGCCCCACCTTGCCGGCTCCCCATATTACTATGGTGTCATTCTCCTTAACTCCGGCTCTCCTGCAGGCATGAAATCCTATAGAAAGGATCTCTACCAGACCTGCATGTATATCGGAAATCTCCGGGGCAATTCCGTATAACATGGATTCCGGCACATTAATATATTCACCAAATCCTCCATTCATATCAACCCCGATTAACTTAAGGGAAGTACATGCGGGATAATGTCCGATCTGACAAGCGGGACAGTTGCCGCACCAGATAATCGGATCGACTGCAACACGATCTCCGGTTTTATACGCTTTTACATCTGCTCCGGTTTCAACAATTGTTCCGGCAAACTCATGCCCCGGAATAAACGGGACCCGGGTCCTGGGATGAAATTCCCCCAGAAAAATATGCTGATCCGTGCCACAGATCCCCGCGTATGAAACCCTGATCAGGACTTCGTCGTCTTTAATCTCAGGAATATCCGTCTCCATCCAGCTAATCTTCCCGTACTCACTCAGTACAGCAGCTTTCATCTTTTGCATAAAATTAATTTTAACTGTAATTAATATAAATTTAACATTATACTTAATCTATTGTATTCCATTGTATTAATCCGTGAAGAACTTCCAATTTTCCGTTGCAGAAAAAACCTCATAAGAAAACTGCATACAGACTATACAGTGCAAAAAGTGCAATTGCCGATGCGCTTATGATAAAAATTATATTATACAATTTCCCTGCCTTCAGATTTGATACTGTCTGCTTATATTTATAGTTTAATGAAACATAAACCACGATCAAAAGCATAATGCTTGTCGCAGTTCCCCCGATTGTGACCATGAGCACCGGCAGTTTGACCAGGAGAAACATTATTGTCCATAAGGCCGGGAAAAACCAGGCTAGGAATGTAATTGTCCGTTTTCTTTGCGCCAGATCATTAAATCTGATCCATCCAAGCTGGCCGAAAATATCTGAAAATATCCTGGTCCATGCCGCAAGAGCGGCAAACAGAGTTGAATAAAGTACAACAATTGCCCCGGCCATGAAATATGATTTAGCCCATGGTCCGAGAGATTGCGTGTACATTGTCGACAGGCTTTCAATCATGCTGTAACCTTCGGGGATATTCTGAGTATTATGCAAAACAGAAGCTCCAAGAAGGTAAAATGCAATTGTCACAATAGTATAGATCACCATTGAAATAAATGCATCAAGATACATGATCTTTATCCAGCCTCGTGCCCTTTTTCTCCATTCTTCTGAATTGTCATTGGGCCCGGTATATCTGGCATATCCTTTTTCGAGGCACCAATAATGATATGCAACAATTTCATCTCCTCCCACTCCGGTCAGTCCGAATGCAGCAATTGTGATAGCCATTGCATCGGGTGAAAATCTGAATTTCAACCCCTCAAGGATGTTTCCGGGGTGTATTGCATATGGAGTGAAGTGAAGGAAATAAAGTGATGTAAGTGTGAACAATGTAAAAAGGAACATCATTATTATCGATAGCTGCTGAATTGATTTATAATAGCCGCCCGAAACAAGTATCGCCACACTACCGGCTGTAAAAACTGTAAATACCGGGATATTAATCTGCGGGAACCACATATTAAGGGTCAGAGCAACTCCACCGAGTACACCTCCAACCTGAAGTGGTTTTACAATCCATAATAAGAACCACATCCATATTGTCCAGTTTGTCCCTCTGATCCTTAATCCCGGAAGATCATTGAATGTTTTCATCACAGTCTTTCCATGACAAATCGCATTCTTTCCGAACTCGAGCTGTATTGCCACTTTGATAACACAACTGAGTAATATGATCCACAAAGCAACAAATCCTGCCTTTGCACCGAGGGTTGTGGTGGCTAT
>ERZ795031.2967-NODE-2967-length-15533-cov-5.492505_pt1 | contig 15533 bp, 13 predicted proteins | sample MGYA00375123_ERZ795031 | MGnify/ENA primary metagenome ERZ795031 (study PRJEB30166, sample SAMN05720159) | activated sludge metagenome | isolation source: anaerobic digester from wastewater treatment plant | place: USA | collected 2015-04-21 ... | reverse complement strand
TAAGGAGGATTAGACATGGCACTTATAGAATGCAAGGAACCTGTATTTGACAGACAAGTTAATAAGGTTTTAACCCTACTTGATGAGGGAAAAGAGAAAGAAGATATAGCTGAAGAATTAGGTTATAGCAATCCAGCATCTCTTGATAACTACATGAGAAGAAGAAACTTCGCCTGGGAATCCAGAGATGGAAAATATGTACCAGCTGCAGAAAAGTATTCTGGGAAAGCAAGAAACAATCTTCTACAACTAAAGGGAATATCAAAAGCTGCCCTTATAATTTCACTCTTTACAGAAGACGGAGCAAACCCTAAAGACATTGCAGAACAAACTGGTTTTACAAGTCACAATGAGATGGCAACCTTTATGAAAAGAAAAAAATATGAATGGGATGTTAAGAAAAACAACTATGTAAAGATAAAAAGAGAAGAAGGGGATAACGCAAACCTAAGAATGTTAAATCTCGAATCAGAAGCCTTGGAAGAAGTATTAATGGAGGTGCTCCAAGGAATAAATGAACTAAAGAGTGGGAAGAAAAAGGCTGTAAAAAATGGTGCTACAGATGAAGAAGCTGATGAGCTTCCAAGATATAAAATAGAGGGAAACTACAAATCAAAAGCATTTAATATGAATTCTACTTTAGAAAACATGATAATAGATTTTAGTAAGAATAGAAGGATTAGTCAAAAAGATATATTTGAGATAGCAGTAGTGGATTTCCTTTTAAAATATGGAGAAGCAGAAGCTGTAGAGGACTTATTTGATTAGAATATAAGTAGTGGAAAAATTAAGAAAATTAGAAAAAATATTTGTTGTTAGTTGTAGATTAGTGTGGTATAATTTGGGTAAACATCGAATATACAGGCTATAAGAAGAATACCATCTCCACACTATTTGTAATAGAGAACTTTGATATATAAAATAGTTATAGATACAATCAACAAAACTAACTAATGGTGAGCATAAAATGGCTTTCAAGTTGCTTAATACTATTGCAATAGCTATGAAAACATATGATTTGGTTGTGATAGCTAACAAAACCATATATTAAGAATGTAAAAACCCCGATAAATCGCAGAAAACAGCCATTCGTACTTACAAAGCACATCAACAAATAGTGAGAATTTTTCGGGTTCACCCTTATTGAACTGATTGTTGTTATTGCAATTTTAGGTATTTTGGCTGCTATAGCTATTCCTAGGTTTGCTAATGTTCAAACGAGTGCAAATGAAAAGGCTAACAAAGCTAATATCGCAACATTAGAAAGTGCAATTACTCTCTACATGGCAAACACAAACGCGACATGCTCTTTTGAAGATGTAGTAATGACAAATACTGGAGCACTAAGTGCAGCTTCTGGACTTACTGCAGGTAGTTTAGTTCCAGGATATGTGAATGAAATGCCTAAACAACCTGGCTCAACTACGTTAACATACGTAAAAGCTGCTGGTGCTGGTTCTAAAGTTGTTGCTGAAACTACTCCATAAGATTGAAGGCTATAGTGCGAGGCACTTAGGCTTGGAGGCTAGCTAAGCCTGTAACCTAAGTTGAGAATGACCGGTGACAGGCACCACTGACTTGAGTTATTGTTGTTGAAATTCCAATGGTTATGGAGACTGATTTTGTCAGTTAACAATTGAACTTGAGTTATTGACTTATTGAAGTGTCTATTGGGGACGGTTCTTGTTGGATCATTTCCACGTGTTATTTGTCTTATTACATCAAACAGAACTAAGCAGCAATACTGCTTAGTTCTTATAAAACGACTGGTGCCTGGCACTTGAGTTATTGAGTTATTAACTTATTGAATGTTATGGAAGTAAAATTCAATAAAGCAAAATTCTATTGTAACAAAAAAGAACTAAATAGCAATGCTATTTAGTTCTTGTACCATTTTTATATTGAGAAATATTATATTTATGAATCATAACATACGGACTAATAATTTTATTTAGAAGAGTAGACGTTTTCAGATAAGTGTTTTAAGTAGATTATTGTATAATCTTTATGGGGGATAAAAGCTTGGAAAATAATTTTATGAAGCAACAATTTGAAGAACATCAATATCTATATCATTATACAACTGTAGAAAGTATATTGTTTATTCTTATTAATAAAGTACTGAAATTTAACAAAGTAGACAATTTTAATGATTTGTCTGAATCTATTAGAAATGAATATGTCAAATTCTTCGCTAGTTGCCTTACTTATTCAAAGGAAGAGTCCATACCTCTTTGGCATATTTATGCTAACAAAGAAAATGGTATAAGAATTGGGTTCCCAAATATATATATCTTTGGAGAAGATGTTTATTTCTACAATGATGATGGGAATAAGAATATAATTAATCTATCAACTATTAGTGGAATTCTATATGGTCAAATGGAGTATGACAACCAGCTTGCTAGTAAGAGTCCATCAGAAGGTAATGATTCTATAAGATTGACAAATGTTTATAATATGGCTTGCCAAAAGAGAGAAGTGTGGAGTTACGAAGAGGAATTGAGGTATTTCATAGTCGATGATGCCAACCTCATAAGGGATGCAAACTGCCTATATGTTTCATTGAATGATGAATTCTTTAATAATATGGAAATTACCTTCAATCCATATATGGCCGATTACAAGAAACTGATAATAAAAGAGGCTGTTAGGAACTTAGGATATGATAAAATACAATGTAAGAATAGTAAACTAATGGACACAATAAGATAGTTTTTAGGTTACGGTCTTGGCCAGTCTTTATAAATAGATGGTGATATATTACACTCTCAACTATGAGACACCAAGAAACCGGTGCCTGCAATTGAGTTAATGAATTAATTGAATATGTTGTACAATTATTGTTTTAAATTTAAAAATTTATTTTATTGATTTGGGGGTAGGTGATAATATGACAAGAAAAATATTTAAGTTAAACAATACAAGATCTGGTTCTGCTTTAGCTTTTGTTCTTATATCATTTCTTGTTGTGTTTATTTTATTATCATCTGTGTTTATATTATCCCAAAGCAATACTAAACAAGTTGTTGCACAGGAGCAGGGAATACACTCCGAATATATTGCCCGTTCTGGTGCGGAAGCTATGTTTGAATTTTTAGTAAATGATGCAACAAGGCTTTCACAATATGATTCATGGAGCAATCCTTATATAACTAATGAGGTTATTGATTTTTCGGAAGGAAAGGCTATTGTATCTGTAGAAAAAACTACCCATGAGGGCAGGAAAAGAGTAAAAATCATATCCATAGGTGAAGCAAATGGAACCAGTATAAGCAGAAAAGCAGTACTTGAATTTGACCTTAACGGATTTAAAAATATCAAGTGGTCAAGATAAGGGGAAATGTTATGTTTAGTAAATTGAATCATAAAAGAAAAGGAATTACTTTAGTAGAAGTTATACTTGTTTTAGCAATAGTAGGAATAGTTATTTCCCTAAGTACTACAATGATGATTTTTTCAACTCGTTCACATAGAATTGTTGATGAAGAGTTTCAGATTCAGTCTAATATTAGATTAACAAGTCAAATTATAGGTAATTACATCAAAGAATCAAGTGCTATCTTTATGCTGAATGATGCATATTTTGACAATAACAGCCTAAAAAACGAATGGGATTATTTTGCATTAAGTGCTGATAAAACTCAAGTTGTACAATACAAATGGAATACTGCAACAAACACTCACGATAAAATTATATTATCTGATTCTTATCCAGGCTTAGTATACAGTTTGTCATTTGATAAGTCGAATGATGATTCTTTATTGGGAGGGTTTAGTTTAAAAGCTGTCGGGCAATCCGGAACAGTTAAAGCAAATATTCAAAATGAAGTGAATGCATTAAATTCAGTTGTTGTTGACAATTCGGGCAATGCTTCCAATCCTGCAGTAGCCTTGGCTTATAGAACTGAAGATATTCCCGACCCAAGCAAACCCAGAATTTCTGTAACATTAGTATTGGATAAATCCGGTAGTATGGCATGGAATTTAGATGGGGACACCATATACAATGGTTTTGATAATTCAAATAGCAGATTTGCAATTATGAAATTAAAAACCGTTGACTTGTTAAATGAATTAGAAGGTATTGGAAACGTTCATGTTGCAGTTGTTCCTTTCGACACTGATGCAAATAAATCAGGTAATTATCATAATCTTTATAGAATAAGCGATTATAAAACTACATTAGTTAATTTGGTTAATGGGATTCCAAAAGATGGTGGCGGTACTAACATAGGAGACGCCATGAGGCGTGCTTACTATATTCATGATTCGTTTAAAACATCAAATACAGGTAACTTACTTCATTACAACATTATGCTTATGGATGGAAATCCAACATATTGGACTCGAAAAGATGGAGGTGGTTACTATTATAGCACTGGAGATATTTCAAGTTCTCTTATAAGGGGAACAGGACAAGAAGATACATCTAACGTTAACGATTGTATGAATTATGTTAGTGCAGTGGGTGAAAATATGTATAAGTTAGGAAGCGTTGAGATTAAAACATTTGTTATAGGGTTTTCTGCAAATTCTGCCAACATAAACAGACTGAATAATATAGCAGGATATGTTACCAGTCCTACCAATACAAAAATTGTAGGACGTTACTACGAGGCAACAAGCGGCGAAGCTTTACAAGATGTATATAAAGATATAAGTAAACAGATAGAAATGGATGCGTGGCATATATTTGGCCCTTATAATTAGTAAAACATACCTCGTTAAGGAGGAAGAAGTATGAAAAGAAATAGAAGCGGAATGACTTTAATTGAAGTTATTGTATCTATAGCATTGTTAGGTATTATATCTGTATCCTTAATAGGTGGCTTTCCGTCTCAGTTGATTAATATTAACAAGGGAACAGCTATTACTGTTCAAGCTTTAGAAGAGCAGTCTAACTTTGAAGATATAATCTACAATGTTAAAACAATGATTAAAGACCATAATCCGGCAGAATCATTGGATTCATTGGTTTCTACAGTACCTGAGTGGTCATATGAAACAGTGGAGGTATTAGGCGAAAATATAGTTATGCAAAAGCTTAATAAAAGCTATGCAGAGGTAGCCAAAGATAATACCATTTATTTGTCTAGACAATTGGCAGAGAAAGAAAAAGTAAACAAATTGTCATTGACTGGTGTTATGATTGATGTAAGTACAGATGTAGATGATTTAGTAGCTGATTTATCATTATCTCCTTTGCCTAACTTAAAAGCTGTCCATGATGACAATACAAGCGATCCAAACTTTTATGTAAATTTATATCGATGGTGGAAGTCAAATCCGGGTAAAGATTTAGCGTCATTGGTATTTCCCGATGATTTTACGATGATTAATGTAAGTCAGACAACAGATGTTTTAACTAATTTATTGGATAACGTAGGAGCAGGCAGATTTGTTGCATTGACAGTAACACCTGTTGATATTAACGGAAATAGAGGAAATACAATGCTCAGCTCAAATTATGTGTTTGTAAAGGGTGCTGAATGGAGAGTTGGTCCTTTCCCATGGGCAGACATTAACAATGATTATAATTTTGTTGATAGTGATGATGTTCGAATTGCTCCGGAAAGAATTAATAAACCATTGAATGCATCAACTGATTCTATTCCTAAGTTTCTAAGCCCTACTGAAATGCTGTCAATTAAAAATTCAAGTTTATTTGTTCCTATGAATATTGAGCCGGTGGGTGGTTTAATTCCTGGAGATGTACCTGTACAAATATCAGGAGAAGATGTTATAAATTGGTCCTTCGAAAACAGTATAAATATAGCTAAAGATTTTCAGGTTTTAAATAACAGTGACGTTAATATTACAGCCGGTACTGACGGAAATGGGGGCGGCATTTATTTTTATCCTTACGTTGAATTAGATGCAGACGGAAACCCTGTTTATGTTGGAGGATTTCCTGTTATTATAAATCACGGCGCTTCAATTTCCACTGATGGGAATATTAATTTAAAAACAATGAGCAGGGGCGACATAGAGCTTTTAAATCATAATCAATTGAAAGCAAATAGTATTAATCTTGAAGCAAGAGGAAGCATACAAATTACCAATTCAACACTGCTTTCAAATAACCACATTGTTCTTAATACTAAGAAAAACCCTGAGATAACAGGAGACAGATCAATAAAACTGCAAAATGCAAATTTTTCAAGTATTAATCCTAATAGCAACATAATGTTAGAATCAGAGGGAGATATTTTGTTTAAGGGAGGAGGATGGTCAAGCAATCAAACTCTATACCTACCAGACAACAAAGATATTTTGTTTGTAAAAGGGGATGTCAAGGTTCAGAATGCAGGTATTATCGATGCAGGCAATACAAATAAAATGTACTTCCAAAATTCAATGATTGAAGATTTAGCCAGGTCTTTAAGAATAAGATTGGAAAAGAATTCCGATAATTCATTTAAATTAACTACAATAAATTATATTAGAAATGTAAATTATGCCAGCCCATCAAATAATCAAAAGGTAATAATGCCTGGGCTATGGACTAAATTAGGAAGCAATAACCAAAACTTTGAATTTTCAACGAGTGTGTTAAGCGGCAACGGTGATGTTAAAGATTTAGAATACTCATTTGACAATGGTATAATTACAGTAAACGTTGTAACAACCAATGTAAGGAATAACACCAAAATTAAATTTGATGTTAGGGACAGATATAACTATGAAATTATAGGAAGCGGATATTTTGTATATTCAGTTGATAGTTCAGGAAATTCTACGATAGTTGTCGAAGATCCACCACCGCTAAATTTCTATACCATTACTTTTAATACAAATGGTGGCTCTGAAATTTCTCCTATAGAAGGCTATGCAGGGGATAGCGTTGGGACAGTACCTGATCCAACAAGAACCGGATATAGATTCGTAGGGTGGGATAAAACTGTTCCTTCTGTAATTCCTGATTATGATTTACAAGTAAATGCAATCTGGGAACCAATTCTATACACTATAACTTTAGACAGCAATGGCGGAAATTATATAAATGATTTAAAGTATATGTATGGTCAGGAAATATCTATTCCAAATCCAAGCAGGACAGGACATACATTTAACGGCTGGAATGAAACCCCGCCGGATAAGATGCCGGCACATGATTTGCACTATGTTGCACAGTGGACAAAAAATACATTGACAATTACTTTTGACTCAAATGGAGGAACTTCTCCAAATCCAACATCAAAACAAGTTACTTATGATGAGCCATATGGTACTTTAGCTGCGACAACCAGATCAGGATATGTGTTCTCAGGGTGGTATACAGCCCGCACTAATGGAACGCTGATTACAGGAACAACATTAGTTTCAAATCCTAACAATCATATATTGTATGCACATTGGTCATCAAATTCATATACAGTATACTTTGACAGCAATGGGGGAAGCAATCCGAACCCATCATCAAAAACAATTGCAATTGGCAGTAACTATGGTGCATTGCCTACAGTAACTAATGGAAATCGTAATTTCGATGGTTGGTTTACGGATAGAGTTGGTGGAGATTTAGTTACTTCAACCACACTATTTACAAAAACTTATGACCATACATTGTATGCTCAATGGAGCGGTGGTGGTGGTGTAAGCTGCCCGTTTGTATATTCCTTTGATGGAACAGATTATCATTTTGAACATGAGTCTATACCGTTCTCTATCAGCAGAGCATTGGAAACAACATCATATGGAACTTTAAGAAAACTCCAATCGGTAGAGGGTATATATAACGTAAGAATTGCTGAAGAGCTTGATGAAAAATCCTTTGTTAACGGATTTAGTCTTTATGCAGTTGATTATCCAAAGAATTCAGGTATAGAGTATGTGAAGGCTGACATATTTGGCAATCCTCATACGATTGCGGATAAGCAATATCCCTTAAGTATGGAAGAAAAAACTACCGGGAAGGATGTACTATATGATGTAACAACGGAAGGGGTATTAGCAGGCACTGATTTCAGACAAATTGACAGCAAAGATTTCATGAGTAGGTATGAAGTGAAATTTAATAAACCATCAAGAGAAACAAAACTTGGAAAGTTTATGATTACCGTTCAAAAGTCACACTATACTACAATCCTTGGTGAATATTATTTGGATAAAGTTAATGCACAAACTGATTTCTGGTTTTTAGAAAAATTATTGGGTTTACCACTGGTAGAGAATCGATTTGAGGACTTCATGAAAGTAATAACCATGACTGTGGAAGTCTGGGATGGTAAGCAGTGGATTGAACAAGGCAATATAAAAGCCGGGCGGGATTTAATGGAAGAATTCCTTGTACCGATTGACTTATCACTTATTACTCAAAATACTGATGAAGTAATCATCAGGCTTTCTCACGGTGCAGGATTATTTGAGATTGAATCTGTATCCATGGATTACTCCATCAATCAAATTAATACGGTAAGAAAATTGAAGATATCTTCCGCATTATTAAATGGAGAAACGGATGTTTATAATGATTTAAAAAAACATAATGACAACAAGAGAACAAAAATGATTCAGGGAGATACAATAGATTTAAAATATGTTGCTCCTGAATTGGATGAAAACATGAATAGAGGTTATTATGTTGCATTAACCGGATATTACTACATGGATCCGGATATTCAAGAAGTTTCAGATATGCTTGAACCGGGGTATAAATCAATAATTAATAATATAAAAACGTTATATGATTCAGTTAAAGGTATTTATGAAGATAATAGAGATACGTTTAAATGGTTAATAGGTTTAATGGCAGATTCCTTCAAAAAACCTTTAGATTACAAAGTAGAGTTAATAATTAAGAGTCAGTACAATGAAATATTGGAGTTTATTAAGAATAGAGAATAGGGGAGGCAGGGCGTGATCCTGTCCTTTAACCAAACGTTAAGGAGGAACCAATGACCATACTGATTTTCATATACGGACTTATTATCGGTTCCTTCTTAAATGTATGTATATACAGAATACCAAGGGAAGAAAGTATTGCATGGCCGGGCTCTCATTGCCCGGCATGCAGCCACAGCCTCAAATGGTATGACAATATTCCCTTGGCTTCATATTTAGTGTTAAAGGGCAGGTGCAGGTATTGTAAGACTAAAATTTCGGCACGCTATCCCTTGGTTGAATCATTAAATGCTTTTATTTACATTACTATGTATTTAAAATTTGGCTTTGGAGCAGATTTTATATTTTATTCATTGATGTCTTCGGTACTTTTGGCAATAGTGTTTATTGATTTAAAGGAAATGATTATTCCGGACAGCTTGGTACTATGCATATTAGTTTTATCTATAGTACAAAAGGCAATTAATTATTTTCTGTATGGCATATCTCCTGATTTAATCGGCAGTATATTAGGATTGCTGACCGGAGGCGGATTGTTTTTAGCCATTGCGGTAATATCCCGGGGCGGCATGGGCGGAGGAGATGTAACTTTAACCGGTGCCTTAGGCTTTGTTTTGGGAGTTAAATATATATTATTGAATATATTTTTATCATTTGTTTTAGGTGCAATTATTTCTATAGTTTTATTGGCTTCAAAGATTAAAACACGGAAAGACCCTATTCCCTTTGGACCGTTTATCGTATTAGGATTTTTGATAACGTCCTTGTGGGGAGGGGAAATTATAAATTGGTATTTTATTCTATTATAATAAGGGGTGATGACTTTGGGTTTACTTAATAAAAAAACCACCATTTCTATCGAATTCTGTTCGGATGAGGTAAAGGTGGTAGAAGGAAGGTATAATAAGAAAAATATCATTGTTGATAAGTGCTTTTCTGTAGAGGTTCCTGAGGGTTTATATGAAGACGGAGTAATAAAGGATATGGATAAGTTTTCATATGTATTGCAAAAGGGGCTGTCAAAGAACAATGTATCTCGTGGTGATGTGTACGGCGTAATAAAATCCTCAAATTTAATCATCAGAGAAATAAGAATTCCAAGGGTTGAACAAAAACAGATTGCTTCGATTTTAAACTATCAATTGGATGAATATTTGCCTGTTGACCCTGAAGGCTATGTTGTTCAATATATTCCTCTTGATGTTGTTGAGGATGAAGGTGTTGAAAAACAAAATGTTATGTTGGTAGGAATTCCTAAGTTTATGGTTGAAACCCATTTCAATTTATTGCAGAATTTAGGATTGAAACCTGTAGTTTTAGATTATGCGGGTAATGCCATAAGCAAGTTAATTAATTTCAGTGACAGCATAAATGGCGTGTATGACAAGAATATTACTATTGCCTGTGTGGACTTAGGGCAGGAGAGCACAGCCCTTAATATTACAGACAAAGGGTTGATGAGTTTGTCAAGGGTTGTAAAGGAAGAGATAAAACCAAGTGTTAACGAAACTCCTTTCATTGCCTTCGATGAGTCTTATGACGGAGAGACTGCCGCGGTTTCAGGGGTTAAGAGCATTCTTGGAGCGGTGCTTGACGGGATTGACATGGTGTTTAGATACTATAATTCTCGAGAAGCAGATAATAATATTGAATTAGTTTTGATTTACGGTAATTATTCTAATGTTGATGGAATTGAGAGTATGCTGAGCAGTTATTATGACAGACCATGTGTTAAATTAAGTGTTATAGACAAAGTAAAATTTTACGGTGACCTGGCAAAGTATGCTAATGCTATAGGGGCACTAATAAGAGTGAATGGGGTGAAGTGATGGTTGATCTTAATTTTTTTGAACCCTATATAGAAAAACGGGAATTCAAGTTTAATAAAATGATTTTGTTATACACATTGCTTGTGCTGTCTGTAGCCGGGGTTACAGCAATAGGAATATATAATCAAATTCAAATAAATATTCTTAAGCGTCAGGTAGAGGATAGGCGTGCAATTGCCGAAGAGCCTGCAAGGGTTAATAAGTATAACGAAATAAAAGGGCTTGAAAATGAAACAATGGTTTTTAGAGAAGAAGTTGACAATATAATTGCCATGGATAAAAATATTGCAAAAAGTGATATTATAAGTGAAAATTTGTTGTCTGAAATCAAATCAAAGATGCCTGAAGATTTATTCCTGACTAATTTTAATGCAAGCGGCAGGGATGTACATATTTCCGGTGTGGCAAAGAGCAGTAATTCTATAGCGGAATTCAGCAAAGGTCTTGGGTTTATTGATGATGTTGAATCGGTATTTATATCAAGTATTGATATTGTGGAAGATAATTATAATTTTGTTTTAAATACTACTTTTAAGGATGTGAATATAGATGAATAAGAATCTCAAGGGTAGTAAAATAAGGTTAAGACCTCTTACTAAAAGTGAAAGGGTATTGCTTTCGTTATTGGGAATAGCACTGGTAGTCTATTTGTCAAATCGCTTCATACTTACCCCTCAGGTAGAAAAGGCAAGCAGCTTAGCGACTGAAGTTGTGGAGTTGGATAATAGAATAGCTGATATGAACAATACAATACAGAAGGAAGCTAACATTAAAAAGGAATGGGAAATGCTCCATAGAGAGAGAGAAGAAATATTAAAAAATTATTTTCCTGTTCTTGACCAAGCTCAGATGATATATTTGTTAAATGAGTTGATTGATGATGACAAGGTAGCTGTAAATGAATTTAGCTTCAGCAGTCCTAATAAAGAAACAATGGGAGAATTAGCTGTTCAAAATATGAGTATTACAGTTCCGTATACCGGCAGTTATGAAGGGACAATTGAAGTTGTTAAGGCATTGGGAGAAAGCCCGAGAAGAATCGTTGTTGATAATTTATTTATGAATAGAGAAAATGATGCTAATCTTTCGGGAAGTATGGCATTAAAGATATACAGCCTTGAGGGAATTGCCGAAACTGATCCTGAGGTAATACTTGTAAATGTTGCGGATGGCTCCAGTGAAGGCTCGTTGTTTGCTTCGTATGACGGATACGATGACATTTCCGTATCCGGCGGAGCTGCCGGAGGTGCTTATGGAGGAAGCAGCGGTTCCGGCACTTCCATAAATGACGGTGATTATTCTAAGGTGTATATGCTTCATGACTTTGAAACCAGAAATTACAGCTTTATTCCTTCAAATGAATATATTAAGGGAAATGCCGAGCCTTCCACAATAAAAAAATCCGGCAGATACTCATTGAGATTTGAGTACAATATGTTAGCCGTGGGGCAGGAGAATAGAGCGTATATTGATTTAGGAACTGATATTGAATTTAAATATCCTCCTAACAGTATAAGTATGGGGGTTAATGCCTTCGGATATTCTCCCGGAACATTAGGGTTCAGGTTTAGAACCCAAGATGGTCAGGATATAGATGTAGAAGCTTCCAAAGGGATATCTTGGTTAGGGTGGTCTGATGTAGAGGCTATGCCGCCGCAGGATTTAAATTTGTATCCGCTTAAATTGACTCATATCTACTTTGAAATGCCATTTAACAGGGATGATATAGGTGTATTCTTAATAGATAAACTTCAGGCATTTTATCCTGTCAACCAAGATTCACAAGGGAACAATCAACCGATTTATGATTTCTATGTAGTTAAATCGGGTGACACGGTAACGGATATTTCAAGACAGATATATGGAACTATATCTTATAAAAATGAAATTATGAAAAACAATAGTTTGACTGCAGGTGATATATTACCGGTAGGAAAAGTATTAGTACTTGTGAGGAGGTAAGGCAAATGAAAATTACAAATAGAATATTATCAATTTTGATAGTTTTGTTAATGCTTTTAAATACCGTAACTGTCTTTGCTGCTACCGACAGCTATGATGCAGGATATGATGCGGGGTATGACATTGGCTATGATAAAGCAAACAGCAATGTAACTGCAAGATCTACGTATAGAAATAGTTATAAAGACTCTCGAAAGCATAATAATATTAAGAAAGATATAGTTGATTATAATGAAAGTGAATTTGAAAAAGGGTTTTTAGACGGATATGATGATGGCAGTGACGATGGTTATGATGAAAAATATGATAAAAAAACAGATCAAAAAGTAGATTATGCTACTACATTAGGTAAAGCACTTGGTGAGATCTATGGTGCTAAAGATTTTCAGAATAGTGAATCATCTGATTGGAAAGATTTGCTTCCAAGCAGAAGTAAGATTAGTAATATGTATAACTTAGATAAACAAAGTACAGCATATAAGAACAAATTTATTACTGAATTTAATAAAGCTTTTCAAGAAGGATATATTGACGCTTATGACAAAGCTATGTTTGAGCCTGATAAGCTTACATTGGAGCAAGGGGTTAGTGATGGTGAAGCTGCCGGTTTGATTATTGGAGCTGCTTATGGTGCCAAGGATTTTTATGAAGGCACGGATTCTCTTGTTTACAACAATTTGCCTACAGAATCAGAAATTATAAGGGATTATGCTTTAAGCAATGACAATGATGAATATGAGGATGGTTTTATATCCGGATTTTTAAGGGCATATGAAGAAGCTTATAATACAGCTTTTAGAGAAGCAAATATGAACAATGCAATGAAAAAAGCAACAACAAATGTCATCCCAATATCAGGTGCTGAAGTAATGACTGCAGATAATAGATTTGCTATAAATATTCCTTCCGGCACATATTATCATGATGTAAACTGCGTAATTACAACTACTTATGATGCAGGACTTAGTCAATATGGCAGGTTGATTAAAGCATCTGATAGCTATAATGTTAAAATAGCTAATTCATCCGGAAATGTAGATGACAGCAAGCTTATAGAATTGACATTTGAATACTATGGAGATAAGGCACAAGGCGGTATATATAGACAAAACGGAAATACATGGCTATATGTTCCTACAAATGTAAAAGAGGGTATGTTGACTGCAAAAATTAATCCGTCAAGTTTAAGTTCAAGCGGCACAACTTTCAGTGCATTTGCAGATACCAATGTTACAATATTCCGTGATTCAAGGGGACATTGGGCTGGTGATGAAATAGATGCACTTGTAAGACGTGGTATTATCAGTGGCTATGGTGATAATACTTTTAAGCCTGAAAACAGTATTTCAAGGGCTGAGTTTATTACATTATTAAGCAGGGTTTACAATTGGAATACATCCTGGTATATCGGCAACGTAACTGCTTTTAAAGATGCCAACATATTTGGAAATTACACTGATGTTATAAACTATGCAACTTATCATGGTTTTATATACGGGTATGGGGACGGTACTTTTAAACCAAACAACCCAATCACCTACACTGAAATTGAAATTATCATGCAAAGGGTTTTACCTTACAGTTATTTTAGATGGGTTAATATATCTAATGATATGCTTTACGAAAAACAGACACGTTCTAACAGTTTAAATAGTTTGAATAATAATATTACCAGAGCAGAGGTAGCCTACATGCTCTACAACCTAACCGAATAACGAAAAGATGAGATTCTTCGAGCTAAAGCTCTCAGAATGACACGTAGCTTATTCATATCAATGACAAAAATGACGATTAATAATCGTCATTTTTGTCATCCTGAGTGAAACGAAGGATCTCATGTTTGTCATCCTAAGTGCATGACAAGGGGGCGGGGTTGCTGTCATCATTGATGACAACTGACACCCTGTGATATCAATCGTCTTGCCTATGTTTGAAATGGTCAATACTGTGCAATGAGATAGAAAACCTTTAACCTGACATTTCGAACCACATATAATGACATTGTATTGAAGATGCAAGGAAATGTAAACATATATATTGACAAGTTAATGTAAAATGCATATAATGGATGTATGAAAGGAAGTGTTTAAAATGGCAAATGTAAATATTCGCGTTGAAGATACACTTAAAAAGGAAGCTGAAGAAATATTTGCGGAACTCGGTTTGTCTATGTCTGCCGCCACAAATGTGTTTTACAAACAGGTAGTCAGATACGGTGGGATTCCTTTTGAGCTGCGTATAACCGACCCATTTTATTGTGCTGAAAACCAGGAACGTTTACAAAAATCTATCAAAGACTATGAAACGGACAAAAAACTCCCAATTATAAAGAAAATGAGCGATCTAGAGGAAATGGCTGATGAGTAACTTGGTTTTCCTGCAAGAAGGATGGGAAGATTATCTTTATTGGCAAGGGCAAGATAAAAAAATGCTACGCAAGATCAATTTGCTTTTACAGGATATCTCACGAAATTCATTCGAAGGGTTGGGAAAGCCAGAACCGTTGCGGGGGAATTTAACCGGTTGGTGGAGCAGGCGTATTGATGATTCAAATCGTCTGGTATATCGCATTCAAGGAAATGGTAACATTGAGATTGCTCAATGTCGTGGACATTATAAGGACAAATAACTGATACCCCCTTGTTTCATAATTCTGTTCTATAATAGCGTCTTTATTATAACTAAATGCTCAAAATTTCAAGTTTTGTATGTTTTTCGCTTTATTTATTTCCAAATATTGACATAAAACTTGAAATTTCGAGCATATTTTAGTCTAAAACCTGCCTTTTTAAAAAAAATCCACACAAAACTTGAAATTTTGCACATATTGATTCAATCAATAGTTATGCCCGTATAATGGTGTAAATTAGAAAAATAAAGAGACCATGTCTCATC
>ERZ795031.2957-NODE-2957-length-15559-cov-138.921762_pt1 | contig 15559 bp, 9 predicted proteins | sample MGYA00375123_ERZ795031 | MGnify/ENA primary metagenome ERZ795031 (study PRJEB30166, sample SAMN05720159) | activated sludge metagenome | isolation source: anaerobic digester from wastewater treatment plant | place: USA | collected 2015-04-21 ... | reverse complement strand
ATCCCCTTAGCTCCACCACTCCTTTTCCCGCCCTGCCACAGGGCGGTTTCTTTTTTCCCGTCAGTTTTGGCGGGCAGGAAGGTCGATTGATGTCCGGGCTGATTGGGGTGGTCTGTTTTTGGATCGAGTGTTCATTTGAGGCTTGAAAAGACTGGATCCCGGGTCACGCCACCCCAACGGATCGTTACCAATCCGTCGGGGGCCCCGGCTTGCCCGGGATGACACAGTATATAGTCTGATGGGGTCTGTTTCGGGTCTGGTAGCTGATTCTATACGGCGCTTCAGTAAACGCAGATACAGTTGAGGCGGTCGCTAAACCGCCTCGTATTACTTATTTAACTCTTTAGTTTTCCAATATATCCGCGCAGATCCTGATATCCGCGTTATCTTTCTCCTTTCAGCACAATTAGCTACCCAGGATGCCCAGCAGCACTCCCGCCGCGACGGCAGAGCCCACCACGCCCGCCACATTGGGTGCCATGGCGTGCATCAGCAGGTAGTTGGTGCGGTCGTAACGCTGCCCCATCACCTGGGAAACCCTGGCACTGGCAGGAACCGCGGAAACCCCGGCGCTGCCGATGAGGGGATTGATCTTGTCTTTGACAAACAGGTTCATGAACTTGGCGAAGAGTACTCCGCCAGCGGTGGCGATGGAGAAGGACAGGGCGCCCAAAAAGAAGATGCCGAGCGACCGCGGGGTGAGGAAGACGTCCGCGGTGGTCTTGGCGCCCACGGTGAAGCCCACCAGCACGGTCACGATGTCGATCAGCGAGGTGCGGGCGGTAACAGCCAGGCGTTCGGTGACGCCGCTTTCCTTGATCAGATTGCCCAGGAAGAGCATCGCCAGCAGCACCACTCCGCCGGGAGCGATCAGGGAAGTGACCAGGAAGGCGATGATGGGGAAGAAGATGCGTTCCTTTTGGGTCACCTGTCGCGCGGGTTTCATGCGGATGAGGCGTTCTTTTTTGGTTGTGAGCAGGCGCATGATGGGCGGCTGGATCACGGGCACCAAAGACATGTAGGAATAGGCAGCCAAAGCGATGGGGCCCAGCAGATGGGGAGCCAGTTTGGAAGCCAGAAAGATGGAGGTGGGGCCGTCCGCGCCGCCGATGATGCCGATCGAAGCGGCTTCCATCACGTCAAAACCGATCAGCAGCGCTCCGATGAAGGTGCCGAAGATGCCAATCTGCGCAGCCGCGCCCAGCAGGATCAGCTTGGGGTTGGCGATCAGGGTGGAAAAGTCCGTCATCGCCCCGATTCCAAGGAAGATGAGGGACGGATAGATGCCGGTTCCCACTCCAAAATAGAGATAGTTGAGCACCGAGCCTTCGCTCACCACGCCCAGTCCCTGCTCGAGCATTCCGGGGATGTTTCCCACCACGATGCCAAAGCCGATTGGCACCAGCAGCAGGGGTTCAAAGCCTTTCACAATGGCAAGAAAGATGAATACCGCACCCGCCAGGATCATCAGGACATTTCCCCACGTTACGCTTACAAAGCCGGTTGTGTTCAGAATTTGCAGAAGTTCTTCCATGTCTTAGTTCTCCAACTCGATGAGGGGATCGCCTTCCTGCACGCTGTCGCCTTTGCGCACGTGAATCTTGCGCACCCTGCCAACCAGGTTGCTGTGGATTTCGCTTTCCATTTTCATGGCTTCCAGTATCACCACGGCCTGATCTTCACGCACCAAATCGCCGATGCTGACCTTCACATCCACGATCACGCCGGGCAGCGGAGCGCGGACAACGCCGTCCTTAGCGGCCTGGGGGGCGGGAGTTGGGGCGGGTTGCTGGCGCGCCGGCTTGGGGGCGGGTCTTTCTTTCACTTCAACGCCTTCCAGGGTCATCAGGAGGTCGCCTTCCTGCACCGGGGCGCGTTCCTTCACATGTATTTTACCGATGGTGCAGTCCAGGGGAGCCGCAATTTCGGATTCCATTTTCATGGCTTCCAGCACCAGGATGGCCTGCCCTTTCTTCACCGCCTCACCCTCTTTCACTTTGATGGAGGCGATCACGCCCGGCAGAGGGGCGCGCAGTTCGCCGCTGCCGGCGGCAAAGTCACTGCTGAAAGCGGGAGCGAGGGGCACCGCCTGTTCCTGTTGTGGCAGCACCGGGGCTTTGGGCAACATATCGTCCTCGATCTGCACCAGATAGTCTGTTCCGTTGATGTTGATGCGGGCCTGACTGCTTGTATATTCCACGATCTTGGCTTCATAGCGCTGGCCGCCGATGATCAGCTTGTAGGTCTTCATGCTCTTTATCTCCTTTTGCGCAGGAAGCGCAGATTGGGCATGGAAAGCACCGCGCTGCTGTGCCACTGGTCAGCCCGTTGGCGGCGGAAGGTGAGCAGCAGTCTGCGTCGGTCTTCGATGTTTTGTTTATGCATGTGCAGCGCCGTGATGGCAGCCGCGATGATATCCATGTTCAGATCCTGGGGATGCGAGATCACTTTCCCCTGCTTGTCAGCCACGATGACCTGCTCCTGCTTCTTTTTGGGTTCTTTGTTCAGGCGCTTGAGCTGGCTGATGACCAGCGCGGTAATGGAGAGGGCAAAAAAGACAACCAGGATCCCAAAAACCGTGATAGTCAAACCATAGTTGAGCATTTCCGATCTGAACTTCCCGACAAATTCCTCCAGTTCCGCCGGCGTCTTGCCGAGGGCTTGCAGGGAGTTATTGTCGAAACGCTTGTCTGAAGAGGAAAGCCCCGCCCAGGCACGCAGTTTTTTCACCGGGACGCTTTTGATGGCTGCCAATTCGCTGAGGGTGCTCAGTTCGGTAAAGCCGTGGATGCTGTATTGCTGTGCCAGCAAGGCCTTGTAGCTGGTGATGCCCAGTTTGCGCAGGCTCATGCGATCCAGCACCGGGTTTTCCGGCTCGATGCCCAGATACCTTTTCCATTTGGGGATGTTTTCGATCTTCAGCTTTTCCGCCACCGTGGACAAGGCATCCCTGTCCTTGAAGCCATAGTCGGTGAGGATTTCGCTTTCCCTCAGTTGCAGCAGGCTGTCCGAAAGCGCCTGCACGCGCAGGGTCAGCTCTTCGGGGGAAAGCAGTTCCATTTCCTCCGCTTCTTCTGCCTGGGCTGTCAAAAGACAGGTCCCGATCAGCAACAGCAGAGCCAAAATTATATTTCGCACCATGCCCGCGCTCCTAAAGGGGGATGTTCCCGTGCTTGCGGGGCGGGATGCTGTCTTTTTTGTTGGCCAGCATCTCCAGGGCGCGGATCAGCCTGAAGCGGGTGCGGGAGGGTTCGATGATGTCGTCGATGTAGCCGCGTTCGGCAGCGGCGTAGGGATTGGCGAACTTTTCGGCATACTCCGCCTCGCGTTCGAGCAGGGTCTGCTTGGGATCGGAGGAGTTCTGCGCCTCTTTGCGGAAGATCACCTCCACCGCGCTCTTGGCGCCCATCACGGCGATCTCGGCGCTCGGCCAGGCATAGACCAGGTCAGCCCGCATGTGGCGGCTGTTCATGACGCAATAGGCTCCGCCATAGGCTTTGCGCAGGATGACGGTGATCTTGGGCACGGTGGCTTCGGCGAAGGCATAGAGGAGCTTGGCGCCGTTGCGAATGATGCCGTTGTGTTCCTGGTTGGTGCCAGGCAGGAAGCCGGGGACGTCCTCCAGCACAATGAGCGGGATGTTGAAAGCGTCGCAAAAGCGGACAAAACGCGCGCCCTTGACCGAAGCGTCGATATCCAGCACTCCCGCCAGAACCTTGGGCTGGTTGGCCACGATGCCCACGGGGAAGCCGTTCAGCCGGGCAAAGCCGGTGATGATGTTTTGGGCAAAGTTCATCATCACCTGCAGGAACTCGCCTTCATCCGCGATGGAGTGGATGACGTCCAGCATGTCGTAGGGCTTGTTCGGGTTTTCGGGGATGATGTCGTTCAGGATGTCACAGGAGCGGTCAACCGGGTCGTGGGTGGGTTCATAGGGCGGGTCTTCCATGTTGTTGGAAGGCAGGTAGCTGAGCAGCTTTTTGATGAGCAGGATGGTCTCTTCCTCGCTGTTGGTGATGAAGTGGGCCACACCGCTCTTGCTGGAGTGCACGCCCGCGCCGCCCAGGTCTTCCGTGGTGACGGTCTCATTGAGCACCGTTTTCACCACCTTGGGGCCGGTCACGAACATGTAGCTGTTGCGCTTTTCCATGATCACAAAGTCCGTGATCGCGGGGGAATAGACCGCGCCGCCGGCGCAGGGGCCGAGGATGGCGGAGATTTGGGGCACCACGCCGCTTGCCATCACGTTACGCCAGAAGATTTCGGCATAACCAGCCAGGGCGTCAACCCCTTCCTGGATGCGGGCTCCGCCGCTGTCGTTCAAACCGATCACAGGACAGCCGTTTTTGAGCGCCATGTCCATGATCTTACAAATCTTTTCCGCGTAGGTTTTGGAAAGAGAACCACCAAAGACGGTGAAATCCTGGGCGAAGATATAGACCAGGCGCTGGTTGATGGTGGCGCTGCCCGTTACCACGCCGTCGCCGGGGATGAGCTGTTCTTCCATGCCAAAGTTGGTGCATCTGTGGGTGACAAAGAGGTCAAACTCCTCGAAGCTGCCGGGGTCAACCAACAGCTCGATCCTTTCCCGGGCTGTGAGCTTGCCTTTTTCGTGCTGTTCCTGGATGCGTTTTTCGCCTCCACCCAGAACCGCCTGATCGCGCTTCTGACGAAGGCTGATGATCGCTTTGCTTGCTGCCATCTGCATATCCTTCCTGTCTTTATTTAACAAAATAATTGACATGCTAAGGGGATGGAACAGCGGCCGTTAGCGCCAACCCACCCATCCCTTGGGGGACAGATTATTTTACCGCGCTTTTTAGTAAAGCCCTATTATCCGTTCTGATGGGAATTCCAAGGGAAAAAAAGGATCATGCCCGCCTGGACGCCATTCTACCGCGGCGCGCGGCCAACTTTCAGCGGATAAATGCGTTGACAAAAGAAGCCCGTCCCATCAGGATGCGACTTGTGCCGCTGGCGCGGACAGATCCCTGAAAGAGGAGTTTATGAACGCGAAACAAGTGTGTGTTTTTCTTTGCCTGGCCCTGTTGGGAAGCCTGATCTCCCCCCTGGCCGCCAACCAGCCTTTCTGGAGCATGGAGCCCAGCACCCGCGAGATCGAACGGGCGGATTCCCTCACCGGATTTAACATCAGCAAATATGTGGTGAACCTGCAGATCAACGACCAAACCCGCTACATCCAGGGCAGCGTGACTTCCTTCGTTGACGCCCTACAGAACCTTGACGGCATCGACTATGAACTGGAAGGCGACTCGCTGCAGGTGGACGGCGTGCTGGTGAATGGCCAGCCCGCAGTTTTCACCCACCAAAACGGCGTCATCCACATCCCGCTCTCGGCGTCGCAGGGAACATTCACCACCACGGTCAACTACTCCGGGGTGCCCAACCGCAGCCCCGCGCCCTACAACATCGGCATGATCTTCACCCCAAACTGCATCTACACCCTCTCCAACCCGGATGCCGGACGCTATTGGTGGCCCAGCTATGACCATCCCTGGAAAAAGGCTTTGGTGGACTGGAACATCACCGTGCGGGAAGACTGGCTGGTGGCAGCCAACGGAATCCGCACCGGTATCACGGACAACGGGAACGGCACCCGCACACACCATTGGAGCTGCAACTCCAACGTAGCCACCTATGTGATGGGTTTCGCCGCGGGGCCATACATAGAGTTTTTGCAGCAGGCGGGAGACCTGCCCATCCAGAATTTCGTGAACCCAGGGCAACTCGCCAACGCCCAGGCGGACTTCGTCAACCTGCCGGAGATGATCTCCTTTTTCAGCGACACCTTCGGCCCCTATCCCTTCCAGAAATACGGGCACATGATCGTTCCCATGACGACCTACGCGGCGATGGAGCATCAGACCATGACCACCTACGGCGCCGCCTATCTCACCGGCGACCGGCAGTATGAATCCATCGTGGCCCACGAGCTGGCGCACCAGTGGTATGGCAACCATGTGACCCCCATCACCATGCGCGAGGTGTGGCTCAAAGAAAGCTTCGCCACCTATTCCGAATTCCTCTGGGAAGCGCATCACGGGGGCTGGCAGGCTGGCTGTGACTACTTGCGTGACGAAATCCAGCAATACTATATCACTTGGGAAAACAACAACGGCCCCCACACCATCTTCAACCCGGAATACAACCTGATGTTCGCCCCGCCAACCTACCAGAAAAGCGCCTCAGTCCTGCACATGCTGCGCCTCAAGATGGGAAACGCCGCCTTCTTCCAGTTCATCCGCTCCATCCTCACCACCTATCCCGGGGGCAATATCAACACGGCGGAGTTCATCAGCCTCGCGGAACAGGCCTGCGGGCAGGACCTAAGCCAGTTTTTCCTCCAGTGGATCTACTCTCCCGGCATCCCCAACGCGGAACTGTCGGTATTCGCAAGCCCCGCCGGAACCGTCAGGGTGCGCGCCTCTAGCAGCAGCCCCACCTCCACCCTCTTCGACCTGGACATCCCTTTGAGGATAGGAGGCTCCGCACAACCGGATTCAGTGCTTGTGCGCGCCACACCCCAGGGCTGCGTCAGCTACTTTACCTACTCGCCGCAAAACGACATCTCCACCCTGGAAGTTGACCCCAACCACTGGCTGCTGCTGCGCCAATACACCGTCCACAGCCAGCAACTGGCCATGTGCCTGCCTTACGACCAAGCCGTGGATGTTTCCTGGAACGCCTGGCCGGGACCGGATCAGCTCTCCGGCTACCACGTCTATCGCCGTCAACTGCCTTCCGGCGAATGGGAGAGGATCACGGACTCTCCCGTGCAGGGGCTTTTTTACAGCGACCTGAACGTGGTCAACGGCCTCACCTATGAGTACCGGGTGAGCGCCGTGGACGCGGAAGGCTACCTCTCGCTGCCCTCGAACACATTGCAGGCCACTCCGCTGGACTTCCCCTTCGACCGCGGTTTTTTGGTGGTGGATGAGACCCGCGACGGCAACGGCGCCAATATCTCCCCCACGGATCAGATGGTGGACGACTTCTACGCCTACGTCCTGGGCGAATTCTGGCACGGCAACTGGGATCTGGCCAGCCAGGGCGCGCCTTCCCTGGAAACGCTCAGCCATCACCCCCTGGTGCTCTGGCATTGCGACGACTTCACCGACATGCAGCTCATCAACAACCTCAACACACTGGGCAGCTACGTGCTCAGCGGCGGCAAGCTGATGATCTCCGGCTGGAAGTATCCCAGCCAGTTCGACACCGGCTTCCTCACCCGCTTTTTACCGGGCATCCAACCCTTGCTCAACAACAGCGCGGTCTTTTTGTCCGCCCAATCCCCGACCTGGCCGCACCTCCACCCCGACCCCGCCAAGCTGGCCACGCCCTGGAACGGCATGCTGCCCATGAGCTATGTGTTTTCCGGAGGCGGCCAAACCCTCTACACGGCGCAGATTTCCGGCGGCGGGCCAAACGACGGCCTGCCCGCGGCGATCAGGGTGGACAGCAACGGCAGCCTGGTCCTGCTGGGTTTTCCCCTCTATTTCATGTTGCAGGATGAAGTCCGCGCCTTCCTCACCCAATACCTGCCCGTCCTGCATCCCTTGGTGGCGGCCGCAGACCCCCTCGCTCCGTGCCTGAAGCCCTCCCTCAGCAGCCAGCCCAATCCCTTCCGAAGCTCCGTGAAGATAAGCTGCGATCCCGGCAAGGATGCCGGCCCCTTCAGCCTGCGCGTCTTCAACCTGCGCGGTCAGATGCTGCGCGAACTCCCCCTGGCAGCCAAGAGCGGCGTCCAACACCTGGAATGGGACGGCAGAGACGGACAGGGCAAGCCTTTGGCGTCCGGAGTCTATATCCTGGAACTGCGTGGCAAAAACCTGCGCAAGACACTCAAAATCCTCAGGCTGGAGTAGCTCTTCCGGCGTAAGCTGTGGAAAGGCGGAATGGGAAGAGAACGCGGATGACAGGATCTTTGAAGGTGGAAAGCTGTTTTTGAGGTGGAAAGGTGGAATGGTGGAATGGTGAAAAGGTTCCCCTGAAACAAGTCCACCACACTATCTACCGTGTCATCCCGGGCCATCGGGGTCCCCGCCGAAGCGCGTAGCGGTTTGGTGGGGTGGAATGACCCGGGATCCAGTCTTTTGAAGCCCAAACAACCGCCAACCCCAATCCGCACCCTATATGCTGATCGCCCATTGACCGCCCATTGACGTCCGAGCAATCGCTGGCCCAATAATTGGCCGGACCTCAACTGCCTATCGGATGGAGATCAAGGCACCAAGGAGGAATCACCGGAGCATTCAGTTAAGAGATATCATTATTATTCATATTGCATCATTTTCAACTTATACCTAATGCAAATCTGCTCTTTCAGCTTTGCTTTGATTTCTTTATAATTCTTTGCTTTAACAATACTAAGATGTTTCAAATCGAATAGGACATCTTTATCTACGTCAGGCTTTGGATAGTTTGAGTCAATACCTACATGGAAACATATAAGGTTTTTGAATCTATTTCCTCGATTCTGTTCAAGACCCATCTTGTACCCAATTTCGTAATAAACATTAGCATTACCAAAAGTCAAGTCAGCTAGCATAAGACCACATTCCTCAATGTGACTGAGAATATCTGACACAATATCGAATGTATTGCCTTTTTTCTTCTTGTCAATACGCAGAGGACGTAGTTCAAGTCCCAATGTAGGATTTTCCTGATTCAAATTATTAATTACCTCTTTCACATTCTTGTATGTTTTATTAGTAGTCGTGTAAAAAGGCATGGCAATAAAGATAGTTTTTGAGATGGAATCAAGGATGGCATTAAATACAGTGATGATTTCACTTCCTTTGATTGTTGGAATCCTGAATAATTGGTTCTCAAGAATCCAGGTTTTAAATGCCGCGAAATGCCAGTTATCAGTCATGTAGTAGTAAATGAAAGCTTGTAATAAACCTAAAGAGCAGCTCTTCCATGCGGTACGATTAGTCTGAAGAAACGACTCTAGTTGAGTAAGAGCATCTTTTATGGATTCTTCTATGGTATTTTCAATATGAATCGAACCATTGTCGATTAAATCGTAAAGTTCTTTGAAGAATGTCAATGGAACAGGATGATTATTATATGGGTCTTTAAGGCATGATTTTAAATGAGTTAATGATTCTATAATATGTCGATTGCACATATTCCGTACAAATAAATATGCATTTCCAAAATCAGCTTCTTTTAGCCTTTCGTCGGGAAAGCTTTCGTTATCTTTTATTATGGAATCCAGTAGAAACTCATCTTTTAATGGGACAGCCTTGGAATTGATATTGTGAAATAGGGTTTTTCTGATTCTTTTTGCTTTGTCTGGGTATAATAGAGTAACGCAGAAGGGGATTTGTTTATCTAAAATCCTCTCATCTGTGTTGCCAAATTCTGCAAACGCGATAAGTCGGTGATTACCATCAATCCTTAACATCAACTCTTTACCTTCTTCAGGTTCTTCCATTATACGAATTGAGGCAGGCAAAGACCAGTCTGTCTTCCCTCTTGCCTTTGTGACCCAGATTTCATAATTATCTACATTTGATTTAAATTTTTTACGTGCAAATAGAAGAGAGTACCAATCATTTTTAGGTGTTGGAATTTCGTCCTTTGTATAGTCATATGTTAATTCCAAAGCTAAAATAATTTCTGGGAAAAAAACATCCTTGCCTTCTCGATAAAACTCAATTAAGCTCTTCTTATGTTCTTCAATTATCGATCTTTGAAAGTCACCCGGTTTTGAACATTTTATAATGTCTCTAATGGGGGCATACCCTCTAATTGTTGCTATTCCCTCATAGGTTAGGCCTAATAATCCCTTTAATATAATCATTTCACACTCCTAATATCAGTTTTTCAACTTTTTCTTTAGCAGATTTGATAATATCATCAGCTTGTTGTCGTAGTTGAATTGCCTTAGTTCGTAAGTTCTCAATTTCATCAGTGATTGCATCTTGAATACCTAATGGTGGAACAGGGATTGAGAGTTTTCTAAAAAAAGTTGCATCAACCCGTTGCTGTCCAGCAGACCCAGAGAACCATCTCGTTGCCTGTAATCGCAGGGCTCGTAGCCTAACAATCGCATGAATGTATTCCGCACGAACTAAGGAAGTAGGTCTAAATACATGAAATTCTGTAGATCCAAAACCAATTCCATTTGTTAACCCGATGACAACAGCTGACTTCCCATTCTGCATACATGGGGTGATTTTCGCCCATATAATGTCGCCTTCTTGGAAAAGTGTGTAACCCGTTTTTTCAAAAAAAGGGCGGGTTAAGTCGGAGGTAACAATTCCCAACCAGTCTGAAACGGCTTCCATGGGTATAAACGTAACTTGAGTAGTTTTATCTATTGAGAATATTTTCGTTGGGGGATTAATCCTGACAGCATTAGAAAACGGCACTATGGAATACCTGCTTTTTGTAAATGAGAAAGAGGTTGAATTTGCTGAACAATCCCATCTTCCCCCAGTAAGTTCACTCCATTCCTTTTTAAACATACGGCCTTTAATCGTGTTCGAGTCTCCAAGTGGCAGAGAAATCCCCAATTCCTGAAGAAAGTAATCGTCAATGCTATCCAATAATCGCTGGGCTTCGGTTTCTTTCTCCTTTTTCTGCTCATAAGCACTATTCATAATTGAAACTACTTGTTTTTGAACAACTGGGCACGGTACTGGAATTTGAAGTGATGAATACTCCCGAGCATTAATATTAGGTTGTCCTGTGACTCGTTGAGTTGTAAAAACCCATTTTTTGAACACTGGCAGTTGTAGGTAATAGAATATATATTCTGGATCCGCTTTGCGGGAGTCTACTTTTAGTCTTAGCAAGTAGCCAGCATATATATATCTACCATTAACTTCTTTATGTATGTATGATTTTCCCACAGTGTTCCCCGATCTTGCTATTAGAATATCATTGTAATCAACTGCGTACTTTGGATCAGCTTTGGCAACTGTGGCTCCAAGTCCTTGAACAAGATTCCCATGCTCATCAATATCAGAAATCCTAATGTATCTAACTTGATTTGAATCACTACGAGGTAATCCTTGTTCATTAGCACCGTATTCAGGACATCCTACTAGTAACTGTCTAAGTTTAAGCACTTGTTGACATGTAGAGCGTCTCATTTGGTTCTGATACTGAAGGTAAACTGGGTCCCATCGACTTACGCTAACATCACTCCAATCAATGATTAATTGTTTTTTACTGTTTTTATTTTCTGATTTCTTGAATGCCATGATTATTCCTCACCATTATCGATAGCAATAATGAAGCGAGCTAACTCAGACGCAACTTCATCCAGCTCGGTACTGTCTGTAGCTCGCCCAGTGGCATCATAACCCACGTCATCTATAATCGCCATATAGATTCTATAGTCAAGATCTGGAGATGCAAAAGCTTTCTTCTTACGCTCATCATATAGATCAATCATCTTTTCTTTAAGCTCTTCAAGTTGTTCTGTATATTGGGTCTTAACATTTTTTTTCCACTCTTTATAATCATCGCTTTTATTAAGTTCCGATTTTGGGATGCTTTTATCTCCTTTGAAACCCTGAAGATTTTTTATATGTGCATCCCGAGTTTCTGTTATACGCCGATACGCATTAAGATAATTATGTTCTTGTTTTAACTGAGTTTTCAATTTTTCTCGAGTATTTTTGATTTTTTTGGTAATGGGAACTGGGTGTTTTCTCAAGAATAACACAGAGCTCTTTACGCCCGCCCCAGTATGGGTAAAAGCGTTTTGGGGTAGTGAGACCACAGCCACGATTCGGTACATTTCCTCGATGTTATCCCTTACATATTGGAGGCTTGAGTTCGTAAGTATACCATCTGGAATAATAATAGCGAGATATCCATCTTCTTTCAAATAGTTGTAACATTGCTCTATAAACAGAACTTCCGTACTCTGTGTTTTTCGTGTTTCATTTTTTTTTGCTGCTGGGTTCAACCAATCGATTTCCTTCTTTACCATCCGGAAATCCTCATAATAAGCTTTCTCAGACTGTTTAATACTTGAACCAAAAGGTGGATTTGTGATTATAAAATCAAACCTATTGAACTGAAACCCTTGATTTTTGGTTAGGCTTCTGACTGCCTCATCTGTTAGTAAACCATCTGCAGCCACAACGTTAGTGTGTCCATCGTCATGGATAATCATGTTCATTTTGGCTGTTCTTGCAATCTGCTCATTTATCTCTATCCCAAATAGATTATTTTGAGCGAAATCGTGCCAGTATTTGTAAAACTCCACCGTGCCTTCTTTATAATATTCGCCAGCTTGTTTTCTAACTTTATCCAAAGCATGTAGAAGAAAGCCTCCGCTGCCACATGATGTATCTAGTACCAGAGAAGTATTATTTATTGGTAGAACACTTACAATTAATTCTACAATAGATCTAGGTGTAAAGTACTGACCAAAATCGCCACGAAAATACGAACCCATAAATGACTCAAATGCTCTCCCCTTGCTATCCAAGTCTGTTTCACCGATATTAACACCTTCAAGATATCCAACAACAGTCCTAAGTTTACCTGCATCTAAACGAATATCGTCTTTGAAAACCTCGGGGTCTTTTTCTCTGCCCTCATTATACAGAGCTCTGATCCTTTGTAGTAGGTTAGTGTTAGTCTCCTGTTCTGTAGATTCTGCTATTACTTGAAAATCATAAGGCTCTCCAGCTTTCCTTGTTTTCTTTTCATCCCATATTTTACAAAAAATCAGCTTGTCTAACTCGTCAAAGGCAGTCGACGGATTTAGTTCTCCACCGCCCCACAAAGCCTGGTGCGCTTGTTTGAAGCGCCTAGTCAGTTCGCTTTCAGAGACTGGTTCAAGCTCAAAGAGTTTCTGACCCTTGTACTCACCGCCATCTTTGGCAAATTTGAATCTTGCGAGTTCTTGAACACCATACTGTGGTATATCGGGTACAGAGACGTGTTCTTTACTGTCTTTGTTCACTCGAAAATATTGGTTTTTGATGCCAGAAGTAACCCAAATGAATTTAATTGTTCCAGCCAGAGCATAAGCATATGAGAAACTTTGATCCACGGCTTGCTTGAGTTCGGCTTCAGTAACTTCCTGCCTCTTACATTCCACAACTATGAAGGGTTGGTAACATTCGTCATCGTTATAAATAACAATATCTGCTTCTCGCGTATCCGATCCCATAGTAACCGGGACAAACAATCTGACACGCTTAACAGGATAACGATAAGTGAGTATGATTTTCAAAAATGTATCTAATTCAATCAACTCCTCAGGATTATTGTAGTTACGCCTGATGTTCTCGTGGATGTATATTATTGTGTTGGTTTTCTCATCTAACCGAATTAAACCCTTTCTAATGCCTTGCCTAAGTCTGAGTTTATAATATTCTTCTATGGCTCGTGTTTTATTTTTAGTATTCATAATGGATCCTTTTTACTCCATTCATTTGTAATCCCTTCCACTATATGGGATCTATCTTGCTTGAGTGGTACTTATCTAACTTGATACCTTTCTCATCTGCCCAATTAATATATCCAATTGATGCTCTTCCAAGAAATAGATATGAGACTGGGGATTGTGCCTCGAAAATCAGAACTATTGTCAGCACGTTTTTGGTACCTGATGGGTTTAATTGCAATAATCCAGACTCAATCATTCTTTTCTTTTGTTCAAAATAACTCCCTTTGAATGATAAACAATGGTCTTTAACCACTTTAGGCAACTAATCAATCATGGTTTTATTTGTCAACCAAAAAACTGTCTCATTTGGTCTTATCATTGATTTGCCGGCATGCTGCTTAGTGCTTTCCCGGCTCCATGAAGTTTGAAAAAGGCGCTATGGCAAGTGCCTGCACTGTGGCGGCGCTCGCTGAAGCGCCGCAAAGGATCAACTACCAAGCCCCGAAACAGACCACACCAGTCTATACACCGCGTCATCCCGGGCAACCTGGATCCCCGCCGAAGCGCATAGCGGTTTGGTGGGGTGGTGTGACCCGGGATCCAGCCCCCAGGGGTGGCAAAGTCCGTTTGCCACAGAGACCGTAGGTCTCTTCCAAACAGGCAACTCCGTTGCCTCTGCCGGACAGACTTCGGCAGCCCTTATATTATCCGCGTTCTATTCCACCCTTCCATGGTCATTTCAAAAGACTGGATCCCGGGTCAAGCTATTCCACCCCAACGGATCGTTACCGATCCGTCGAGGACCCCGGCTTGCCCGGGATGACACGGTTTATAGTCTGGTGTGGTCTGTTTCGAGGTCTGGTGCTTGTTTCTGGGTTGGACGCTTGTCCTTGTATCCTGTTTTAATTCGTGTTAATTTGTGTAATTTGTGGATGATTTTAAAAGACTGGATCCCGGGTCAAGCATGCGCTTGCCCGGGATGACACGGTGTGTAGTCTGGTGAGTTTTGTTTCGGGGTAACCTTTCCACCATTCCACCTTTCCACCTCAAAAACACCTTTCCACGGCACTTTCAGGGTCGTAGCACCTATATATAATGGGGGCCTCATTTGCATAGTCTGCTTTGTGTGATGTCATCCTGGGGTCAACCTTATAATTTATAAGGATGACCTAAGGATGATGGCCCGCAAGCGCGGCCCCTCAAAGCAAAACGAGGAGGACAAGATGAAAGTGAATTACAAAAATCCGCTGCTCAGCTACAGCGGGCTCTGTGACGGGCTTATCTATTACTACCACAGGCGGTTGAAGGTGTATCTTGCCAAGGAATACACCAAGCCGCGCCGTAGCGGGCAAAACGAGAGGATGGCGGCCGTGACCCGCAACCTGTGGGCGCTGGAGCCATCCCCGGGCTGGCTCTACGATCTGGACATCTACCGCCAAATCCACAATGGCAACACGGGTGAAAACGAGCCCCAACTGCTGAGCGCGCAGGGCCTCTACATCAAGCTGATGTGGGCCATGGGACGGAAACTGGGGCTGGATCTCGCCACGCTGACCCGGGACGACATCGCGGATCTGCCCTGCCGCACCGTGAAAAGCGCGGTGGAGGCGGGACTGCTGCCCCGGGTGGCGGGCTGCGAAAACTTCACGCGGGAGTTTTGAGGCGGACATCGTTCCGCCTTTTCCTCCCTTGCACGCTCTATAATTCGTGTAACTTAAGGGCTGCCGTGTATTGGGCTGCCGAAGTCCGTTCGGCAGAGGCAACGGAGTTGCCTGTTTGGAAGAGACCTCCGGTCTCTGTGGCAAACGGATTTTGCCACCCCTGGGCACTGGATCCCGGTGTGTAGTCTGGTATGGTCTGTTTCGGGGTCTGGTGCTTGTTTTTGGGTTGGACGCTTGTCCTTGTATCCTGTTTTAATTCGTGTTAATTTGTGTAATTTAAGGGCTGCCGAAGTCTGTTCGGCAGAGGCAACGGAGTTGCCTGTTTGGAAGAGACCTTCGGTCTCTGTGGCAAACGGACTTTGCCACCCCTGGCACTGGATCCCGGGTCAAGCATGCGCTTGCCCGGGATGACACGGTGTGTAGTCTGGTATGGTCTGTTTCGGGGTCTGGTGTTTGTTTCTGGGTTGGACGCTTGTCTTTGTATCCTGTTTTAATTCGTGTTAATTTG
>ERZ795031.2954-NODE-2954-length-15577-cov-4.096637_pt1 | contig 15577 bp, 14 predicted proteins | sample MGYA00375123_ERZ795031 | MGnify/ENA primary metagenome ERZ795031 (study PRJEB30166, sample SAMN05720159) | activated sludge metagenome | isolation source: anaerobic digester from wastewater treatment plant | place: USA | collected 2015-04-21 ... | reverse complement strand
GAGCAGGGGCTCATCGGCGGCAGCGCCTACGATGCCTTCGGCACCCCCCTGCCGGAGGAAAGCCTCAAGCTGGCACTGGCCAGTGACGCGGTGCTTCTGGGGGCGGTCGGCGGCCTGAAATGGGAAGGGCTGGACTACAGTGTCCGACCGGAGCGCGCCCTTTTGGGGCTCAGGGAAAAACTGGGGCTTTTCGCTAATTTACGACCGGTGGTGGTCTTTAACGAGTTGCTTGATGCATCACCGCTGAAAAAGGAAGTGGTTCAAGGCGTTGACATCATGATCGTGCGGGAGCTGACCGGCGATGTATATTTCGGCCGTCCCCGCGGTGTGACGCGGGATGATCAAAACCGCCGCACCGGTGTCAACACGATGGTTTACACCGAGGGGGAAGTTCACCGGATAGCCGTGAGGGCATTCGAGCTGGCGCGTGCGCGGAGAAAAAAGCTCATGTCGGTGGACAAGGCCAATGTGCTGGAGACGACAGAGCTGTGGCGCGACGTGGTCACCGAGGCTGGCAGGGATTATCCCGATGTGGAGCTCGGTCACATGTATGTGGACAACTGCGCGATGCAGCTTGTCCGCAACCCGTCGCAATTTGACGTGATCGTGACTACGAATCTCTTCGGCGACATATTAAGCGACGAGGCGGCCATGATCACCGGTTCCATCGGCATGCTCCCGTCGGCCAGCCTGGGCCGGGACCGTGCCCTGTACGAGCCGATTCACGGATCCGCCCCGGACATTGCCGGGAAAGGTATTGCCAACCCGCTGGCCATGATTTTGTCTGTGGCCATGATGCTGCGCCACTCCCTGGGAGCACCGGATGCGGCGCTTGCCGTGGAAAGAGCGGTGACAGGAGTATTGCAGGAGGGGTTGAGGACTTCCGACATCCAAATGGCGGGAGGGCGGACTGTAGGCACAAAAGAAATGGGGGAGGCGCTCATCCGGAAGCTTCTGCCCTGAACCGTTAACATGAACAGGAGTTTGCGGCTTTGAAAGGGAAAATACTGATTGTTGACGACGAGGCCTCGGCCCGGGAACTATTCTCCGATGTCTTCGGCAAAGAGGGTTATGAAGTCATTGCCGCCGAGGACGGCAACCGGGCGCTGGATATTCTTAAACAAGACAATATTGATGTCATCTTTCTGGATTTGAAGCTCTTCGGCATGAACGGCATTGATCTTTGTCGTCAGATTCGCGTAACAAAGCCAGTGTCGATCATTTTCGCAATCACCGGCTGGGCCCCTCTTTTTGAAATTGAGGAGTGTCGTGAGGCGGGTTTTGACGACTACTTCGAAAAACCTCTCGATATGGACTTCATGCTTGCCGTTGTAGAAGATGCCTTCAAAAAGCTGGAACGCTGGAAGAGGCGCTACAATAACATTCAGGCATAATATCAAAGGCGATGAGGAGCGGTTTTGTCCGGGCCTCTTCTGTCTGTAATCCCCGCGCTCATGGCCGGGGCGGTTGCCGAAGGGAGGCAACAGCCGGACGGTCATTTGTCAGTTTCGGGCGAATAAGCGGCGAGGCGCCGCCAGAGGCGCATTGAATAGATGATGCAGCCGTCGATACTCATCAGGGCTTTTTCGCGGAGCCGTCATGCACGAATCAGTAAAAATTTTGGATAGGATCATCATCGCCCCGCCGATGGGCGCCATCTACCAGCGCCTGGGTTTCAGAAAAAAAGCCACACAGATAAGCGATGACGCACGAAAGGAAACGGACCGCCATATTGAAGAGGCTCGGTCACTGATTGCACTTAAAGGGCTTTATCTTCGCCTTGCCGTTTCGGGTAACGACGGACAAACCATCATCCTGGAGGGAGGCCTGTCTTTCAGCTCGGCAAAACTTGCCACCTTCCTGGGTACAAGCCGAGAGGCGATACTCATGGGGGCCACCGCAGGAAATGTCATCATGGAGGCGATCCGTGAGAAAACCAATCGCCAGGAGATGGCCGCGGCTGTCGTCTATGATGCGACCGCCAGCGAAATGGCGGATGCGGCGCTCGACTGGATCACAGGCTTTATCAACCGACAGATTCGCCGTGAGGGGAAGACAATGCTTGAACGACGCTTTTCCGCCGGCTACGGCGACTTTGCGCTGGAAAATCAAAAACTCATCTATGATGCGCTCAGGATGGACCAAATCGGTGTCGCCATCAGCGAACGCTTTCTTCTGATACCGGAAAAATCGGTCACCGCCTTGAGCGGCATCCGGCCGATACTGTGATTTACCGACTGCGGCGTTCCGGGTGGAGCCGCGCCGTCCGGCCCTGCACGACCTGATACCGGTATGATTGCACTCCAGGCGGCTTCAGCTCCTGCCCGCGAATTTACCTTCTGCTTTCAATTTTTCTATTTCTTCCTGTTCCAGATCATCCCATTCCAGGCGGGTTTCCCAATTCAGGTGGTGCGGTTCGAGGGGTTCACCGTATTCATCTTCTTCAATCCACCAATCTTCGGGGGCAAGGCTTCCCAGCAGTTCTCTGGCTAAAGAATCCCTGACATAATATACAAACTGGCGATACTCATTATTGGTAATCTCAGTTTCATCCATATAAAAAGCCTGAACGGTCACGGTTTTATGCTGTGCTGTCAGCGAATAAGGCACATCCTGATCGCTGGGGCCCATCTGATAACTTCCCGGGGGGATAAACAACATGCCGTAAGGTGTTGGCTGGTAAAATCCTTCCCTTCCGGAAACTCCCGTGAGTTCTCCGTTACCATTATTCTTGCATCCTGTGAAAGCGAGGCTTGCAAAAATTACTATGATTATCAGGAATTTTTTCATATTCTTTTTTTTACTTACTATTTTTTCGCTTTTTATGTTCCTTTTTTGCCCGTTGGTAACATTAAAACGTAAAAGTACATCTTTTTGTTACAATCAACGTAATTTTTTTTACAGATATCTTGTATTCAAATATTTCGTAATATTCTTCTTTATCTCAATTTTAAAGCAATAACCGAGCATTACTTCGTGTGATCCGCTACTTCTTTTATTTCTTCCTAACGCCGAGGTTGTGATATCATAAGAATATCCGATACGGAGATTTTGCAGTGCCGGGCTCATGGAAGGCTGATTTAGCGGGTAGGCGCCCACGATAATGGCTACGGCATCCTGCACGCGGTAAGAAACGCCGGCCCAGATCATGTTTCTCCATTTGCACATGGCGGTAATATCATACTGTGCAGAGGCAAAATCTGTTTTTATCAATACGTAAGGACTGAGTTCCCAGTCAGGGTTGTTGGGCAGTGTCCAGTGGTAACCGCCGGTGAGGTAGTAATGTCTTTTTAGTTTCGACTTGGATTCTCCGGCTAACTTGATTTTACTTTCGATAAGCTGATCGGCCGATAAGCCCACATAGGCTTTCCCGGGAATATTATAAAATGCACCGAAAGCGATATCGGTCATAAATGTGCTTTTTTTGCCGCTATTGCTCATGAGCAAAGGATCATTCTGATCCAGCGGATTGAATTTCGAAAAATCTATTGATTTATTCAGGAATCCGGCCTGCAATCCCAAACCCAGCGTTCCTATGGCAATATTGACATGAAAAGAATAGGCCAGTTTAACACCTATGTTGTTTTCAAATCCGAGTTTATCACTGAAAACCGACAGGCCGATACCACCATGCAGAACACGTATTGGAGCATCCACGGTAAGCAGAATGGTCTGGGGAGCGCCTTTGTGTGTTTTTGTTTCACCGCCTTCGAGATAGGAATCCGTAAAACCTGTCCATTGCTGACGGTACAGTGTTGTGAGGCATATCTGTTTGCTGATGCCTGCATAACCCGGATTCACGAACATATTTGTAAACATGTTTTGCGTGAACTGTGCGTCCTGCTGGCCAAAAACAGACAATGAAAACACGGAAACAACAATAAAAAAGTAGATTTTTTTCATATGGTTTTTATTGATAAAATTCAAAAATGGGGATAAAGTAACGCATATTTTTTAATATTAACAAGCAATTGTTAACAATTTTTAATTATACAAGATTCGCTTTTTTGTAAAACCCTCATAAACAAATAGTTAAAATTTCTTGTCAGAAAAATTTTTCACATTGTTTTTTTACGGAAAGCTGCACAAAAAAGTTTCAAATGCAAAGATAATTTTTTTCAGGAATTCATCAACTGATTGATAAAAAAATGCCCATGAAAAAACATTTTTTTTCAACAAATAATTAACAGCGTTTGCTAAGAGAAAATAAAACTAAAGATAACAGAAGTAGATGAAAGGCAGAAAAAACGGCTTACATAATTTTCTGAAACGCCTGCCACCAGCGGTCTGGGATATCCTCTTTCATGGCTGTTTCATAATCTTTGTATGAACAGGGAACGAGGTAATGCCTTTCATATTTGGATTTCAGCCGCGTGGGGCATGGCACTTCCATCCACCAGCGGTTTGTTTTTTTACTTTTATAAAAAACTATCTCGTTTTGAAGTTCTTTGATAGCTACCCGGTATTTGATATAGAACTTTTTATCTTTAATCGGAAAATCCTGTTTCCGGCTATAAAATCCGTCGATAAAATACCATAAGGCTTGTGCCGCAAGGCTTGCCGTCTGGCCATAATGGTCAAATTCCGGATTTATTTCGTATAATCCCACGGAGGTAAGTTTGTCGCTTAATCCGGCGTATCGCATGATGCGACACAGTTCTTCGCCGTAAAATCCGTTGGGTGTGGCACAGCCGTTGCCCGGGGCATCGGATTTACGCACGGCAGCAATATCCACCGAAAGAATATCCGCATTACGCACCATGGGTTCCACTTCTTCGATATCGGTTTGGACCAGGCCCAGACGGTACACATCAAAAAACAACTTATCCATAAGAGCCACGGCTTCTTTATCGACAAAATAAGATTGATAACCTATGTTGGAATAATTGAAAAGGAAGCTGGGCTGGTGGGTAATGATATTGCTTAAAAAAGTTTTTGATGTCAGTGGGCTGTCAATGGCCCCTAAATCGAAGGCCATATCAACACAAACAAGGTTGATAATCCGGCCAATGGATTCATAGGCAAGATAGTTGGCATAGGTTATATCCTGGCTGCCACCGATAATAAGGGGAATGATGTTTTTCTTCAGCAGGGCGGCTGCAATGTCGCTCACAGCAAAATAGGTGTCGTTAATGGCTTTACCGGGATTTACATTGCCCAGATCGGCAATTTTTATGTTATGGTGCTTAAACAAGGGATAAAAATATTTCCTAACCTGTCCGGGAGCACCTTTACAACCGCTATTGCCAATGGCTGCGCGGCTTTCGTTTACGCCCATAATAGCCATATCAACACCGTCGAGCGATGGAAATGAATTTTCCTTGGTATATATGGACAACGCATTTTTTATATGATTGGGATGCTGTTGTTCTTCATCATATACTTGATTGATGTTGACCGGTTCGAAGTATAAAGAAATATCCATTTTTGTCAGGTATTTTTCCTTTTGTATTATCGTACCATTCACTTAAAAACGGGCATTATTTTTTTGCCGTTTTTTTGGCAACACTTTTTTTCACCGCTTTTTTAACGGTTGTTTTTTTTGCTGCGGTTTTTTTGGTTATGGTTTTTTTGGCTGCGGTTTTTTTGGCAACCGTTTTTTTTATGCCTGTTTTTTTTGCCGGTCGTTTTTTTGCGCCTTCTTTTCCGGAAGCCTCTTCGGCTATCCGCATGCAATCTTCGATTGTTAAGTCAGCAGGATTATATTCTTTTGGTATTTTGTAGTTGTTTTTATTCATCGAGATGTACGGTCCGAAACGCCCTTTTAATACGCGTACTCCGGGGTTTTCCGCAAATTCCTTTATGGTGCTGTTTTCTATTTTCGAAATTTTTTCATTTATGATTTCGATGGCCCGGCTGAGGGTTAAGGTGATCGGATTATCAGTTTTTTTCAAGGAATAAAACTTACCATCGTGGCGGATATAGGGGCCAAAACGACCTAATCCGGCTACAATTTCTGTATCCTGGTAGGTGCCGATGAGTTTGGGAAAACTCAACAAAGACAGGGCTTCCTGCAGGCTGATGGTTTCGATGCTTTGACCTTTCAGCAAGCCAACAAAACGCGGTTTTTCCTCATCGGTATTTTCGCCCAGTTGCAACATACCTCCAAATTTGCCCAGTTTGGCATAGATGTTTTTGCCGCTTTCAGGATGGAAACCCAGGAGCCTTACGCCACTAACCTTTTTAGAAGTTTTTTCCGTCTCACTGATCTGATTGTGGAAAGGAAAATAAAACTCCCTGATCATTTCGTTCCAGGCTTTTTTCCCTTCGGCAATTTCATCAAACTCTTTTTCCACGCTGGCTGTAAAATTATAGTCCAGGATATTTTCAAAATTCTGTATCAGGAAATTATTTACCAGCGTACCTACATCAGTAGGGAAAAGTTTGGCTTTTTCGTAACCAAAATTTTCAGTTTTTTGCGTTTCCTGGATTTTATCATTGATAAGTGAGAGGAAGAGGTACTTACGTTCAGCGCCTTCTTTATTACCAAAGGTGACGTATTCTCTTTTTTGAATGGTGGAAATGATAGGTGCGTAAGTTGACGGTCTGCCGATGCCAAGCTCTTCAAGCTTTTTCACCAGGCTGGCTTCGGTATATCGTGGAGGCTGCTGTGTAAATCGTTCCACCACATTGATTTCATCGGGGTGCATTTTATCGCCTTGCGCAATAGGCGGCAAAATACCTTTTTGTTCTTCTTCCTCATCATCGGTGGATTCGAGATAGACTTTCAGAAATCCGTCGAACTTTACAATTTCACCGGTAGCAAGAAAATAATCGCTGATAGACGGGCTTTCGATATATACATTTGTTTTTTCAAGTTCAGCATCACTCATCTGCGAGGCAATAGTTCTCTTCCATATCAGGTCATAAAGTTTCTTCTGATCGGAGTTGCCTTCAATAACATGATTATTGATATAAGTAGGCCTGATAGCTTCGTGGGCTTCCTGTGCCCCTTTGCTTTTGGTGATATAATTGCGGATTTTTACATAGCCGGGGCCATAAAAGGATTCGATTTCATTTTTCGCCATGGCAAGCGCCATTTTCGACAGGTTCACCGAATCGGTACGCATATAGGTTATTTTTCCCGACTCGTAAAGTTGCTGGGCGATGAGCATGGTTTTCGACACCGAAAACCCCAGTTTACGGCTGGCTTCCTGTTGTAAGGTCGAAGTGGTGAACGGCGGTGCGGGCGACTTTTTGGCGGGTTTGGTTTCAATGTCTTTTACATGAAATTGTGCCCCTATACATTTTTTCAAAAAATCCATGGCATTGCCAGGAGCAGTGAATTTTCTGGATAGTTCGGCTTTTATCCGGTAGGTTTTATTATCTTTCACAAAGGAAAATATGGCGGATCCTTTATAAAACGATACTGATTTAAAGTTGTTTATTTCATTTTCGCGTTCTACGATAAGCCTCACGGCAACAGACTGAACACGGCCTGCCGACAATGATGGTCTAATTTTTTTCCATAACAACGGAGACAGCTCGTACCCCACCAGCCTGTCGAGCACCCGGCGTGCCTGCTGTGCATCCACCAGGTCGATGTTTATCTGCCGGGGTTGGGCAATGGCTTCCTGGATGGCAGTTTTGGTGATTTCGTGAAATGCAATTCTTTTTATCTTTTTCTTATCAATTTGGAGGGCTTCGCTAAGGTGCCACGAGATGGCTTCTCCTTCGCGGTCTTCATCGGAGGCGAGCCACACCGTCTGGGCATCTTTGGACATTTTTTTCAACTCGCCGACGATTTTGGCCTTATCATCCGGAATTTCATATTGAGGGATGAACCCATTTTGAATATCAACACCCAGATCTTTTTTGGACAGGTCGCGGATATGCCCGAAACATGATCTTACCGTGAAGTCTTCACCAAGAAATTTTTCTATGGTTTTGGCTTTTGCCGGTGACTCAACAATTACAAGATTTTTTATCATGAATGTATTTTTGGGTAAGTAAAAAAGTTGTGCAAAATAAAACAAAAAAAATTTTTCAGCGACAATTTATTTTTTTTCAATGAGTTGTTTCGCTAATTTTGCCTCCGATTTGCGGGTATGAAAAAAACGTTTTATATTGAGACCTATGGCTGTCAGATGAATTTTTCGGACAGCGAAATAGTGGCTTCCATTTTAACAAAAGAAAATTTTTCGGAGGCAGCCACCCCGGAAGATGCCGGGTTGATTTTGCTCAACACCTGTTCTATCAGAGAAAATGCGGAACAGCGAATCTTTAACCGCCTTCGTCACCTGAAGAGCCTAAAGAAAAAAAACAAGGGTTTGATGATAGGCATTTTGGGGTGTATGGCCGAAAGGCTTAAAGAACAGCTATTCGAAGATGGCATTGTAGATATCGTTGCCGGGCCGGATTCATACCGCGAGCTTCCACAATTGATTTTCCAGGCCTGCGAACATGGCCAGGCATTCAATATATTGCTTTCGGCCGAAGAAACCTATGCTGACATCAACCCGGTGAGGATTGACAGTAATGGCGTTTCGGCATTTATCTCGATCATGCGCGGTTGCCAGAATTTTTGTTCTTATTGCGTGGTGCCTTACACCCGGGGCAAAGAGCGCAGCCGTTCTTCGGAAACCATCATCAGCGAGGCTACCGGATTATTTAATGACGGGTTTCGCGAAATAACGTTACTCGGCCAAAATGTAAACTCGTACAATTATAATGACATCAATTTTCCTAAATTATTAAGCGAGGTTGCCTTGATAAACCCCGCGCTGAGGATACGATTTGCAACGTCGCATCCGAAAGATTTATCCGATGAACTTATTGATGTTATTGCCTCGCATGATAATATTTGCAAGTCAATTCACCTGCCACTGCAATCGGGCAGTAACAGGATTTTGAAATTGATGAAACGAAATTACACACGAGAATCTTACATGGACATTATCGAAAAAATATATGCCCGAATCCCCGGATGCAGCCTCTCGACTGATATCATCAGCGGTTTTTGCAGCGAAACGGAACAGGACCACGAAGACACCCTCGACATCATGCGGCGTGCTGCTTACGACAGCGCCTTTATGTTCAAGTATTCGGAACGTCAGGGAACTTTTGCTGCTGCCCGATACAAGGACGATGTGCCCGAAGATGTAAAAACCAGGCGGTTGAATGAAATCATCGCGTTGCAGAACAAACTTTCGCTGGCGAAAAACAAGAAGGATGTGGGTAAAACCTTTGAAGTATTAATTGAAGGGCGTTCGAAAAAATCGGAGTCACAACTTTCGGGAAGGAACTCGCAGAATAAAGTTGTGGTATTTACTGACGACAAGCATAAAGCGGGAGATTACGTAATGGTGAAGATTACAGGGTGTACTTCGGCAACGCTGAAGGGAGAAATTCTACCATGAGGCTGTCTCAAAAGGTTGATTTTATGATTTTCACCGCCTTCTTTTTCCCCTCCCTAAAGGGTGGAAGTCGCTGAAAATCAGCACTCCCTTCAGGGATGGGGTAATGATGATTTTCAGCAAAGGTAGTTTTGAGACAGCCTCATGGTAGAATTGTTGTGTTTTGTAATGGTTTTAACCATTTTCAAATCCATATAATTTTAAAAAATCATTATACTCCTGGAGAAAGGTCATTTTTGCATGATGTGATTTTTGATTTTTAATATATTCAAAAACCTTTTCAACTGCAGACTCACTTACCGAATAAGCGGCATAACCCGTTTGCCATGAGAATTTACCTTCAATAAGATTTTGTTCATTTATGAAATGAGATGTGCTCCCCTTTATTTGCTTAATTATTTCAGCAATTGATTTTTGAGGGTTTAACAAAAACAAACAATGCACATGATCGGGCATTCCGCTAATAATCCTTACGGGACAGCCTGATTCAATAAATTGTTCCCGCATGTATTGATAAACCTGGAATTCAATTTTTGGCATAATTAATTGATCCCGGTATTTGGTTGACCAGATGGCGTGTATCCAAATTTTATTATAGGAATGTGGCATGGTATGATTTTTTTATAAACCGTTGAAACGGTTTTGATGAATATGTTTTTTTCCAATAGCCAACGGTTTAAACCGTTGGCTATGATTTTTTTGTAATGGTTTTAACCATTTTTTTTTGAATAAATTTAATAAACCGTTGAAACGGTTTTGATGAATATGAATTTTTTCCATAGCCAATTAAATTCAACTGCTGACTTTTAAATCATAATCGCAATAAATCAGCGATGATGAACTTCCTGATTTTTGAAAACTTTTCAAAAACGAGCGGTGCTTTAACCGGATCATTCATTAGCTGGTAAAGCACCTCGGGAATAATTTGCCATGAAACTCCATATTTATCTTTGAGCCAGCCACACATGCTCTCTTCGCCACCATCAGTAAGGCGCTGCCAATAGTAATCAATTTCCTCCTGTGTATCACAATCAACAACAAGAGAAACAGCTTCAGAAAACTTATATAAAGGGCCACCGTTCACTCCTAAAAACCGGCGACCATTCAATTGAAAGGTGACAACCACAGGTGTTTCAGAAATTATTGATGAATTTTTAAAAATGGAGCAGTAAAATTCCGCTGCTTCGTGGGCTTGTCCGTCAAACCACAAACATGTATAGATCGGTTTGTTCATTTTTTCTTTTTTTTAAGCAAATTTTCATTAACACGATATACCACGATTTCTTTTATAAGCTCAAGAGGCAGTGGCGAATCCAGAGGAAATTGAATAGTCCCTTTAGAAGTTTTATACTGCTCCAGTTTCTTTTTATAGGCCTCAACAGCTGAAATACCGGGATAAAATCCAATGTGATTTTTATGCGCTGCAAAAAAGAGTAACATCCCGTTTTGTTTATATGCCGGCATCCTGAAACTAATAACTTCCATAGCGTCAGGAGCCATTTCTTTAACAATAACTCTTATTTGTTTCAGCAGTTTACTTTTTTCTTTTGTAAGTTGAGCAATATACTCATCAACAGTAGCAGGGGCTTTTATGTCCATTTTATGCGGATTTTATATTATACTGTTTCAATTATTTTTTATTTGTTTGAATTTTTATTCGAATAAAATTTATAAACCATTGAAATGATTTTGATAAATATGAGTTTTTTTCCACAGCCAACGGGTCAATCCGTTGGCTATTATTATTCATCAAATATAAAATAAAAATATTAATGTTGAAAAATTATTTGTTAATTAGAAAACCATTAAATACCTTTGGTTTATTATTAACCGCGCCCTGGTTTTTTATTAGAAACACTTTTAATTATTAATTTTTATGAAAAAAATTTACCTATTATTAATCACAATCCTAGGACTGTTTCTTTGTAACGATCAAAACTACGCACAAGACACTACATGGTTCAAAAATGTTACAAATCAAGTGGGCCTTAGTGGTGTAAAATCTTTTTATTAAATGGTTGCAGATGTCAACAACGATGATTATCCCGACCTGCTAAGCATCTGGACCGGAAATATTTATGGCAAAGACAACATGAGAGTTTATATCAATGTGCAGGATACCAATTCAGCAGATCCGCTTGACAGAATATTTCTTGATATAACACCGATTACCGGGATCAATGCTAATATCATTCCCGATTCGGCAGGACACCGGATTTTGAATGCAGTATTTGCCGATGTGAATAATGACGGGAATATTGACATGATTACAGGGAACGATACGTACAATCTGGAGTCCTACTATGATAATGGTGACCGGGGCGAAGTATTGCTGGGCGATGGCACAGGAGCATTCCTGACAGTACCTGATAACGGGATTCACACGGCCATTTTAAATAATCCTACAGGACATTCGATGCTGGATTATGACCGTGATGGCAATCTGGATGTTTTTATGGGTACCTTTTTTAAGAATTATAATTCAAACATCTGGAATCATGGGTTTCTCTATAAAGGCAACGGTGACGGGACCTTTACGGACGTTTCCTCTCCGGCTGGACTTACTGTTAAAAATGAACCTGATTACGGCTGTCAGGTAACCGACTGGAACAACGATGGCTGGCCGGATATTATTACCTCGCCCTATTGCAGAAATGGCGGAACATTATGGAAAAATAACGGTAACGGAACTTTTTCCGACGTGTCGGCCATAACCGGCTACGATACACAATTTATGCAAGGCGATAACGGACAGAATCTCTGCAACTGGATAGCTGCTCCTGAAGATTTTGATAACGACGGGGATATGGACCTGATGCTTGCACTCGTCCATGGAGGAAATGATGCCAACGAAGGCCGCAGCACAATCGTGATCAATGAAGGCCCAACCGCAGGCTATCATTTGCATTGGGATCTGAACAGGGTTACCTGGGATGCTCCGAAATCGACGCATCACGGTGATTATGATGTGTCGTGGTTCGACTTCGACAACGACGGGCTTGAAGATATGTCGCTTCAGCAGGGACATTATATGCCTGCCTCCGACAGGTTGTACATGTTCTACCAGAATCCCGATCACACTTTTTCGGATATTAATGCCGAACTGGGATTTATTGGCGATACCACGTTTGCAAATACACATGCATCGGAACCCCTGGATTACGATCTTGACGGTGACGATGATCTTATATTCGCTAAAGATGGCACTGTAAAAACATATTTATTACGAAATGAAATAGGCAACCAAAACAACTGGGTTACCGTTAAACTAATTGCTCCCGCCGGATGTAACTATAATTCTATCGGTGCAAGGATCTATGTTTATGCAGATTCTCTGGTAAAAATGAGAGATGTGTATGCCGGAAGGGGAAATAAATGCGGGCAGCAACCTTTTAATCTGGTTTTCGGGTTGGGGGCTCATAATTCTATTGACTCTATAGTGGTTCGCTGGCCTGATTCATTGTTTACGGTTACCACAGCGGTAAATCCGCCCATTAATCAGATAGTTGTTATTGATGTAAATGGATATGTTGCTAATGTTCCTGAAAACCATAGTGATGTGGCGGAGAACATAAAACTGTATCCCAATCCGGCACAGGATCATTTTGTGCTGCAAGGTATCAATAATTATTCTTTGAATGGTGTTGCCGCTATTGAGATATACGATATTGGGGGCAGAAAAATCAGTAATTTCAGCTATTACAACAATAATAGCACGATCGCTGTAGTGAACGTCTCAAAACTGGATCAGGGCGCTTATATAACCCGTATCATATCGAAAGAAGGCGGAGTTATTACGAAACAATTCATAAAGATGTAATCATGCCGGTGGCCTGAATAAATTTAGGTTGCTGAATTTGCGGGCAAGCACTGTATCTTCAGAATAATCCCAGATTGAGCAATAGGAACGTAGTGAACTATTGCGCAGTGGGTGGCATCGTGCGCTGTATCTGGGTAACCCCGACTTAGAAAATGTTTCCGCTATGGCGGTATTACATTTTCTTTGTCGATTACGCATTAACGAATCAAATCATATATTATTGATTATTAGAAGATAATGATTGATTAGTCCTATTGCTACACGATAGAAATATTTAATGCGTAATATGGGGTAATGCAAATGTCAGGCATTATTTATAAAATTTTTTCCAGCTCGACATATAATTTCTGGGTAGGCAGGCCCATCACATTATAAAATGAACCTTCTATATGTTCGATACCGGCAAACCCTATCCATTCCTGAGCGCCATAAGCGCCAGCCTTATCAAAAGGCTGATAATGATTCACATACCACAGAATCTCTTCGTCGCTGAGTGTGCGAAAACTAACTTTTGAACAGGCATGAAAGCAATGGATGGTTTTTTTTGTTTTGAGGCATACACCGGTGTAAACCTCATGGCATTTTCCTGACAACTGTTTTAACAAACTGATGGCATGCTCCTTATTTTCGGGCTTGCCTATGATGCAGCCATCAAGCCACACTATGGTATCGGCTGTAATAACAAGAGTTTTAGGGCCAAATTCGTCAGGATTATAAGCAGCTGATTTGAGTTCGGCAAGATATACAGGGATCTCCTCTCTTTGCAAATATTCGGGGAAAGTCTCCCTGGTTTCGCGCACCACTACTTCAAAATCAATGCCCAACCCTTTGAGCAGGCTATGGCGGCGCGGCGAGGCAGAAGCCAGTATGACACGGTAATCTTTTAATTTTTCGGGTAACGTCATATCAAAAATAAGAATAAAGCACCTGGGTTGATAACAGGCCGGCAACTATGATAATTTTAGCAAACATGCTTAAAAAATGAAATTCCGAAACATCTCTGGCCCTTTTTACCTTGATAATAAGGTAAACAAGCATGGCTTGTATCACCACAAGGTACAGGCTCAATGCGGTTTGCGTCGTAAAAAGCAGCGCCTGGCACACAGCCAGCAATATTATAATAATAACACTCAGCACCAGCACCCACCGCTGTGCTGCCGGCATACCTTTTTTTATTGGCAGGGTATTGCATCCAACGGCTTCGTCGCCGCGTACATCTTCGATATCTTTGATAAACTCCCGTAACAAGGTCAGCAAAAAGGCAAATACTGCAAATCCGAGTATGAAATAAGAAATTTCTTTTCGGGCATCTATAGTATGGATGTAGATGTAAGGGTCTCCGGCTTTGGCCAGCGAAAAAATGGCAAAAAACTGAAATAACCACACCGAAAACACAGCATATGCCGTCATCAGCGCCACAACAATATTTCCGGTAAGAAACTGCCGTTTATATTTCAACGAATAATAATACAGCGCCAGGGCAATTACCACAAAGAAGAATCCAAGCATGATGTAGCCTACCTTATAAGCGCAACAAAAACCGATGATGCCAGCCAGAGAGTTCATAATGATATTCATCCGGTAGGCATGGCGGCGCGGAATTTTATTTTCGAGCACATTTTTGCCGGGTTTGTTGATGCTGTCGGCTTCGATGTCAAAATAATCATTGATGGCATACCCTGCGGCAGCAAGCAGCAGATTGGCAAGTACAAAAAGTGCAAAATCAAGATGACTCATCTGCAACCCGCACGAATTTTCAGCCAGGAAAGGTTTGATGATCCAGAACAACATCAGGTATTGCGTAAGGGCAATAATAAGCAGGTTTACAGGACGGATAAGTTTAAAATAGTGTCGCATGCGGTATTTTTTGCAAAGATAATCTTATTTGAAAATTCTTTCTTATGATTCAAAAATCACAAGATGACAAAAAAACCTCCCGCTTCATGAAACATATTTTCCCACCACAGGCATTCTGCGGCCCATTCCAAAAGCCTTGGGGGAGACGCGCAGGATAGGTGCCGACTGATACCTTTTATATTCGTTGGTGTTTACCATTTTCAGCACACGGTGCACCAGGGCGGGATCGCAACCCTGTGCGATAAGTTGTTCGGGACTGAGACTTTGCTCGATATATCCGAAAAGTATTTTGTCCAGCAGGTCATACTCGGGCAATGAGTCAGAATCTTTTTGTCCGGGCCTCAGCTCAGCCGAAGGCGGCTTGATGATCGTATTCAATGGAATAATTTCCTTGTGACGGTTTACATAATTTGCCAACTCATGAGTCACCGCAACGAAGCCAAAGCTATTCTTTAAAATGAACCTCCTGAAGAGATAATTATAGAAACCACGAATCACTGAAGTCAAATAATACTCTTCCACATCCTTAGTATTAATCTCGAAA
>ERZ795031.2937-NODE-2937-length-15627-cov-6.319612_pt1 | contig 15627 bp, 12 predicted proteins | sample MGYA00375123_ERZ795031 | MGnify/ENA primary metagenome ERZ795031 (study PRJEB30166, sample SAMN05720159) | activated sludge metagenome | isolation source: anaerobic digester from wastewater treatment plant | place: USA | collected 2015-04-21 ... | reverse complement strand
TGGAAACTTCCTGATGAAATTCCGGCAAATGAGTTCTTAAACCTTGAAGGACAGAAGATCTCAACAAGCAAAAACTGGGCGATATGGGTTCACGAATTTCTTGAAATATTCAACCCCGATGCAGTCAGATTCTATCTCGCTTCGATTGCTCCGGAAACAAAAGATGCAGACTTTTCGTTCAAAGGATTTCAAGACGCTAATAACGGTCTTCTTGCAAGCATTTACGGCAATTTTGTCAACCGCAACCTCGCTTTCATAAATAAGTTTTTTAACGGAAAAATCGAAGGTGAAGTGAAATATACTGAAGAAGATGACAAACTGTGGAGTGATGTAAAAAAGGAACTTCGTGAAGTGCTTGACTGCTATGAAACTTTCAAAGTGAGAGATGCGGTTTTCCACCTGATGGAGATCGGCAGAATTTCAAATAAATATTTCGATTCGATGGCTCCCTGGGCATTAAGAAAGAACGATCCTGCCCGCTGTAACGGAGTTTTCATCAACTGCCTGAACCTTATAAATGTGATCGCGACTGCAATGGAACCGATCACTCCCACCTCGAGCAGAAAAGTTAAGAAAATGCTTAACCTCCCTGAAACATTTGATTTTTCAACAATTTATGAACAACAGATACACTCAGGCATAACACTCGGACCAGTTGAGATCCTCTTCACCATGATCGATGACGAAACAATAGAAAAAGAAAAAGCCAAGCTGGGATAAACCCGAATATCTAAAATAGAAAGGTAAAAGCAATATCAAGAGTCAATGTAAAGTCAATCACTATTGATTTGTGTTTCTCATGCAACGCACAAAAAATTCATTGTCTTTTGATTCTGAGAAAAATGTTCCATTATTGAAATTTATCAGCCAGTTATGCTCTTTAATGTCTGTTCTGCTTGATCTTGTCCATAAAGATTCGGTGTCTCCTAATTTTGAATAATAAATATCGTTTCTGGGAGGACATGAATCATAACGAACATCTTTTGATTCATCTCCGCAGTAACAGTCACATTCGTCTTCATAACATTCCCATCCCGATGAACAGCCCATACAGTCACATTCATCAATTACGAAATAGCCACCTCCTGTCAGACAGTTATCTGTTAAACCGCAATCTCCTCCGGTTTTTGTGCGGGCACAATTTTTTACAAGTGTCCTCAACTCTGATACTGAGGGAAGAAACCAGTCATCAGTTCCATTTTCTTCAAGATTTTCACAAAAATTTACCGCATCAGATAAACTCATCTTTTTTTCTGAAATTACCGACCATTTTTGAATAACCTGATTTTCGCTGCACACATTATTATAAAACGAATAGCCATCTTTACAGACATATTTGCATTCTGTTGTAGTCGGTTTTTCATCATAACTTCCAAGCAGAGACGGTTCCCATTCACTGCCGTTCCAAGTTTGAGTTATCTCATCAACTGAATTCCATAATCCGTCTTCAACGAGTGCCTCACATTTCTGACCTGACCTAGTCTCGCCCTTGTCGGCCCTTACACATCTCACAGATAAAAGTTCATCTTTTCTTATGTAGTTTAATATTTGACCTCTGAAAAAATTAACTGACCAGGCATTATCTGACAAAAAAGAGTGTGATGACCAGAAAATTCCTGTTTCCCAGAATTTTGAGTATTCGTTTTCATTTACCAGTTCGCATCCGTCACAGTATCGGGTATAAGGTTTTTCGTAATATGAATCATAATTATCCACAGTTTCACATACTCCCCCTGTTTCAGTAGACGGACAATTCTGAATAAGGGTTCTGAGTTCAGATAAAAGTGGAAGATGCCAGTCACTTTTTCCATTTTCTTCAAGATTTTCACAATACATTTTAGCATCTTCCCAATTCATTTTTTGTTCTGCCCTTTTTGACCATTTTTTTGCCAGTCCTGGCTCAACGCAACGGTTGTCAAAACCCACAAAACCCTCTTTACATTTGAATCTGCACTCTTTATCACTTGGTTTTTCATTAAACACTCCAATTACTGAAGGTGTCCATTCATTGCCATCCCAGGTCTGTGTAATTTTGTTAACACTGTTCCACACTCCTGATCCCGGCAGATTACGACATGGCTGGTTTTCTCTTTTATCTCCCGGGTTGTTTCGTACACATCTTGCATAAGCACATTCAGTTTCAGCATCGTATATTTCTTCAATGCCGGCAGTATCAAGATTAAACACAGTCGGGCGTAAAAAATATGAATATCCGGAATTGTTTATTAATGTTGAAGTCCAGAAACTACCTGCCTCACCAAATTTATCGTATGTGCCGTCTACAGAATAAGTGCATCCCTTACATTCATTTATGTTAAAAATATAATGTTCTGTTAGAGGACACTCCCCACCGCTTTCAGTTGACGAACAGTTCTTCACAACAGTTCTCCATTCAGAAATATTTGGAAGCCGCCAGTCTGAAAAACCGTTTTCCTGAAGTTTTTCACAGTAATCTGAAGCATTTTTAAAATTCATTGAGAAAGGAGAATGGTTAGACCACATATATAGTTGATCCGGTTCACTAAATTTTGATTCATAAGCTTTTTTTTCTTTTTGTTTCAGTGAAATACTACCGTTTTCTGATAGTCTTACGCAGCGTGTATAGCATTCCTGCCATCCATATGTACTCTTTCCATAATCAAAATCCAGAAACAAAGGAAATTCCTTTTCAGCAGGACTTTTAAAAAGACCGGGGCCACATTCTTCGGTTCCGCCGATAGCAGAAGATGAACAAAAAACACCTCTGTCTCCGAGTTTTGAATATCTTCGGTCAATTGCATATCTGCATCCTTCAATATTATCTTCAGGAACATTTACCAGAAGAGTTTCAAGCTGTTCAATAGTCGGAACCTCCCAGTCATCAAATCCACCTTGAAAAAGAGCAGAACAGTAATGGTGAGAAATTTGAGAAGAATCACTTCTTTTTGACCATTGTAAGCCAGTTTCATTATCATAATAAACATCTTCGTCAACATAATTGCTTTCATCAGTTATATCATCAGTTGTATCATCTATTTTATTATCCTGGTCTGAGCCTGTCACTGTTGTGTTGGCTTTGCCACAGGAAATAAAAATAATTATGCTTAAAAACAGGAAAAAAAATTTCTTATTCATCATATCCTCTAAAAAGTTAATGATCTTATCTATTAGTGTCCTGTTTCTCCAGTTCTTATTTATATTATTTAAGTTGAGAAAAAATTCAACAAATCCTTTCATTTGACTTAAATCTGATAACGGCTAAAATTGGTCTGTTATTTCAAAGGAGGTTCTCATGAAAAGATTTTCTGCAGTTTTTGTTGTTTTTGCAGTTCTGATGGTTGTATCGTGTCAGAACAACACTCTCGACATAAGCAAATTTACTAAACCTGATTCCGGCAACACTGCCGATGATTCAGATGACAGCAATACAGGAAACGACAGCGACACAGGCAACACAGGCAACACAGGTGACACCGGCAACACAGGCGACACAGGCGACACAGGCGACACAGGCGACACTGGCGACACTGGCGACACTGGCAACACTGGCAACACAGGCAACACTGGCGACACAGGTGACACCGGCAACACAGGCGACACAGGCGACACTGGCAACACAGTCTACACCGACAACACAGGCGACACCGGCAACACAGGCGACACTGGAAACACAGGTAACACAGGCAACACTGGTAATACGGGCAATACTGGTAATACGGGCAACACCGGAAACACCGGCGACACAGGCGTGACGCCCGACTATGAATTGAGTTTTACCGGTGTGATAAATACCGCAGATTCCACAAATAAGACAGGCGGAACAGGCACTGCCGGTTTCAGTTTTAAAGCCACCGACTATGTTTACACGACTCAGAACCTGATGTATATAACAACCCCTTTTGCAAATACTGAAACTCAGACTCCAACATATTCGATCACATGGATAGAACCCCTTTCGGGAGGCATCAGCACAACAATAAAATTTTTCGCAATCTATATTCCGCAGAGCCAGAACAATGGAGAATATCCTTCCGGCGGCACAGGATCAATGGTCATATTCGGGGACCTTCAGCAGGGAAGCAGCGAATTTACACTTAAATGCGTAAGGGCAATAGGAGATGACACCTATATGGATTACGAAAAATCGGGAAACAACTTAACTGTTATTGCTGAAGGAAATCTTGCTGAACCAGCTCCGGGAAGCGGATTTACCGTCTGCACCGACTGAAAACAGCGACCCTGTCTATTCCGTTGTAATCTTTTTTTATTTTGTGAAGTTCAATTTTTCCGTAAACATCTTTAATGAACTTTGATCCTTCAAATCCAAGTTCAACAGCAATGATTCCGTCATGATTTAAATATTCACCCGCCTCATTTAAAAGCTTTTCGGTGAATTCAAACCCGCTCTCTCCTCCCGAAAGTGCATTCTCAGGTTCGTATCTGAGATCATTTTTTGCAAATTCAGCCATATCCTTTTTTGAAAGATATGGGGGGTTTGCAGTTATCACATCATACTTTTCATTAACATTTTCAAACAGATCGCTCTGAATAAGCTTAATATCATCTCTTTGAGGAAAAAGTTTTCCAACATTTACAGAGGTCACATCCAGAGCATCTTTAGAAATATCTGACATCGAAAGATCGCAGTCAATAACTCTCAGAATGCTGAGTCCCACACAGCCGCTTCCACAACAGATATCAAGCACCGCCGGCATTTTCTCATAACTTTTCAGATGGGTAATTGCTTCCATAACAAGAAATTCTGTTTCAGGTCTCGGGATCAGAACGCGGGAATCAACATAAAAAACATCTTCAAAAAACGGTTTTTCATTAATTATGTATGCAACCGGCTCAAAATTCATCCTTCTTTTTAAAAGTTCCGCAAATCTTTTTTCATCAACAATATCTGTCGAATCATTTGCTTTCATTAAAAGATCAAATCTCGAAAGATTCAAAACACGGGAGAGCATGATCTCTACATCGAGCCGCGGAGAATCGCTTATGTTTTCAAGCTCTTTAGAATATTTGAGGATTAAATTACTGATCGTCAGAGTCATTTCCGAACTCTTCGACACTGCGACCCAGCAGGAGCGCATTCTGATAATTTACAAGAGGATCTATAAGCATGTCAAGGGATCCTTCCATAATGTCATTGATCCTATAAAGAGTAAGCTTTATGCGATGATCGGTAACACGACCCTGCGGAAAGTTGTAAGTCCTTATTTTTTCTGATCTGTCTCCACTTCCTACAAGCGATTTCCTCTTTGAACTTATTTCCTTTTCAGCTTTCTCCCTTTCCATCTGGAGAACTTTTGATTCTATTATTTTCATTGCCTTGACTCTGTTCTGGATCTGACTTCTTTCATCCTGCATTGCAACAACGATCCCTGTCGGCAGGTGCGTTATTCTTACAGCACTGTCTGTCTTGTTTACATGCTGTCCACCGGCACCACTCGCTCTGTAAATATCTATTTTCAGATCTTTTTCATCAATAGTCACTTCATCAATTTCATCAACCTCGGGCAGAACCGCAACAGTTATCGCCGATGTATGCACCCTGCCTTGCGATTCTGTCACCGGAACACGCTGTACCCTGTGGACGCCCCCCTCATATTTAAGCCGTCCGTAAACATCTTCACCGGTTACAATTGATATTACTTCCTTTATTCCGCCCCCTTCCATTGAGCTCATTGACATAACCTCAACTTTCCACCGGTTCATTTCAGCATAACGGCAATACATCCTGTAAACTTCTCCGGCAAAAAGAGCCGCCTCGTCTCCTCCTGTTCCCGCCCTTATTTCAAGGATTGCATTCTTTTCATCAAGAGGATCTCTCGGTATCAGAAGAACATTCAGTTCTTCATAAAGCCGGTCGTATTCAGATTCCAGATCAGGAAGCTCACTTCTTATCATTTCAACAAGATCGGGGTCCTTCTCAGAAGCAAGCATCTGTCTGTGTCCTGACATTTCATGTTCAAGTTTAGTCCATTCAAGAAATTTATCTGATACTTTTTTCAGGTGCTTGTATTCCTTCATCATTTTTGTATATTTTTTCATATCTGATGTAGATTCAGGCCTAGAAAGCTCCCTCTCCATTCTCAGATAACTTTCATATACTTCGCTGAGTTTGTCTCTTATATCAAGCATCTCGCCCCCGGTAAATAAAAAAATCCCGCCAACTCCTTACAAGAATTGACGGGAATTAAAAAAGCCGGACCGCTATTTTTTGGTGTAGGTGTCCCTTTTGTATTTTGCGTTGAATTTTTCAATTCTTCCGGCGGTATCAACTATCTTTGTTTTGCCGGTGTAGAAAGGATGACAGCTGGAACAGATTTCTATGTTGTAGCCCTCTTTTTTGGTTGAACGGGTTACAATTTCCGCACCGCATGAACATTTAACTGTTATCACTTCAAGCTTCGGATGTACTTTGTCCTTCATCGTAATCTCCTAAAATAATTAGAGAACAAAAACCGGATGAATGGTATTCATGACATTGTAAAAATCAAGATTTATTTAAAAATGAACTCTAAGATGCTGAAATCACTATTCTTTCATATAATCGTAATATTCGTTTCCAAGGTGTGTGATAAGCTCTTCGCCCATCATGAACCTCAAGGTGTTTTTCATTTTTGTCTGCTGAATGAAAATGTCATGTTCAGGGTAGAGACCTTGTGCAACCATCGGTGATTTGAAAAAGAAGCTCATCCATTCCTGAATTCCATGAAAACCGGCACGGGCCGCAAGATCAATGAAAAGAACTGTGTCAAGAACGACCGGAGCGGCAAGTATTGAGTCTCTGCAGAGGAAATTAACCTTTATCTGCATCGGCATTTCAAGCCATCCGAAAATATCGATGTTGTCCCATGCTTCTTTTGCGTCTCCTCTCGGCGGATAGTAGTTGATACGGACTTTGTGATAGAACTTGCCGTAAAGATCCGGGTAATTTTCCGGCTCAAGGATCGTGTCAAGAACAGAAAGTTTTGAAACTTCCTTGCTTTTAAAATTCGCAGGATCATCAAGAACTTCACCGTCGCGGTTGCCCAGAATGTTTGTTGAGAACCATCCCGAAAGACCCAGCATTCTTGTCTTGAAACCGGGGGCAAGTATTGTCTTCATCAATGTCTGTCCTGTCTTCCAGTCCTTTCCTGCTATCGGAACATTGTTCTTTTCAGCAAGTTCCTGGATCGCCTTGATGTCAACTGTGTAGTTGGGAGCGCCGTTTATGTAAGGAAATCCCATTTTCAGTGCGGCATAGGCATATATCTGGCTCGGAGCGACTTCAGGATGATTATCATTAAGAGCTTTTTCAAATGCTTCAAGAGTTTCATGAATTTCACATGGTTTGTGATACGCTTCAGTTGATGCATTCCAAACCATAACAGCTCTTGAGCACCCCTTTTCAGCCATGCACTTTTTCATGTCATCCATAAGCTGATTGGCAAGATCCATGTGATTCTTGCCTTTTTTAATGTTTTTCCCGTCCAGATTCTTTACCCAGTCGTGATAGAAAACAGCACTCATCGGTTTTATCGCCTTCATTTCCTCTTTTACTGGCTCAAGATGTTTGGGAAGAACGACATCTGCCTTCTTTGCGGCTTCGTACATATCGTCTTCAAAAATGTCCCAGCCGGCAAATTCAAGTGCATCAATCGATGCGAGTGAAACAAATTCTTTAATAAGAGGTGATTTGTTTTCTGTTCTCTTGCCAAGACGGATGTGGCCCATCTGTGTTACTGAACCGATCGGCTTTGAAAGACCTTTTCTGATATTGAAAATACCAGCAAGAACTGTAGAAGTAATGGCTCCCATACCGGGAATGAACACCATAAGTTTGCCCTCTGCGGGCTTAATTGAACGCTTCATGAAAATCCTCCGGAAAAATAAGTTTATGTAAAAAATCACAAAACAAAAAAGCGGGACAGGATAGCAATTACCGTGCCTGGCGGAAACATTAGTGATTTTAAATCCATAAGTCAAAGAATTGTTATCTGTCGTAAGAACAATTTGAATTTGCCGGCAAAGTGTAAAAAAATTTTACAACGACTTAAACGACTCCTCCTATTGACTTTATTGAATCGGTTTTTATATAGACCTCTGATTTTTAACCTGTGCGGAGGAAATTATGGCAAAGAAAAGTTTTAAGGCGGAAACAAAGAAGCTTCTCGATCTTATGATCAATTCAATTTACACAAATCGTGAAATTTTTCTTAGAGAACTTATTTCAAACTGCTCTGATGCGATCGACAAACTCAAGTTCAAATCGCTGACCGCTCCTGAATTAATAAAGGATGGCGGTGATTTTGAAATATGGATAGAGCCGGACAAAGAGCACAAAACACTCACCATAAGCGACAACGGCATCGGAATGACTCATGACGAAGTTATTGAAAACATTGGAACAATCGCAAAAAGCGGGTCAAAAGAGTTTTTTGAAAAACTTTCTGAATCAGATGATAACAAAAACGCAGCGGAACTTATCGGCCAGTTCGGAGTAGGTTTCTACAGTGCTTTCATGGTTGCTGAAAAAGTGAAAATAAGAACTAGGTCGGCTGAAGCTGAGATGTCTGAAGGAGTTATCTGGGAATCCACCGGAGACGGAAATTATACAGTTGAAAAAGCTGAAGTTGAAAAAAGAGGAACAGAAATAACGCTTTATCTCAAAGAAGATATTTTAAAGGAAATTCAGCTTCTTGATCACGACGAACTTGAAGAACTTGTGACAAGATACAGCGATTTTATAAGATATCCGATAAAAATGAATGTTGAAAAGGAAACTGTCATCGAAGAAAAGACCCTGAACTCAATGAAACCGATATGGAATAGAGAAAAATCAGATGTAACAGAAGAAGAATACAAGGAATTTTACAGACACGCGTTTCATGCTTACGATGAACCGGTCGATGTGATCCACACAAAAGGTGAAGGAACAGTTGAATATACCGCTCTCATCTTCATTCCGTCTCAGATCCCGTTCAACTTCTATTCAAGTCATTTTGAAAGGGGGATGAAACTCTATTCAAAACAAGTTTTCATCATGGATAAATGCAAAGAACTTGTTCCGGAATATCTTGGATTTATTAGAGGAATAGTTGACAGCCCCGATTTTTCATTAAATATTTCAAGAGAAATCCTCCAGCACTCTTCTCAGCTTAAAGTGATCTCAAAGAACCTTGAAAAAAAGATTTTAGGCGCATTGAAATACATGCTTGAAAACGACCGTGAAAAATATATTAAGTTCTGGAAAGAATTCGGAAAAGCGATCAAAGCCGGAGTTTATTCAGATTACGGCATGAACAGAGACAAACTGCAGGATCTTCTCATGTTTGAATCTTCTCACAGTGACGAGCTCACCACTCTTGATGAATATGTAAAAAGGATGCCGGAAGGTCAGAAGGAAATATATTATGCCGCAGGCAGAGACAAAGATGCAGTAAAGAACACTCCTCAAATGGAAGCCATCAGGGAAAAAGGATATGAAGTGCTTTATTTTATTGACAAAATTGATGAATTCGCATCAGCCGTAATAATCAATTACAAGGAAAAACCGCTCCGCAACATTTCAGCAGCCGACCTTGATTTTGATACTGAAGAGGAAAAAAAGGAAAAAGAGGAAAAAAGAAAAGAAAAGGAAACTGAAAGCAAATCACTCCTTGAAACACTCAAAAAACACCTTGAAAATGAAGTGAAAGAAGTGCGGCTCTCATCCCGGCTCAAGAACAGTGCAGTCTGCCTTGTGAGCGGAAGTGACGGGATCAGCATCAACATGGAGCAGGTTCTTTCTGAAGCCGCAATGTCAAACATGCCCGCACCCAAAGCAACAAGAATTCTTGAAATAAACCCCGATCACAAAATTTTTGCCAAACTCAATGAAATATACACAGCAAATCCTGAATCCTCGAAATTGAATGATTTTGCTCAGGTTCTCTACAATCAGGCACTTCTCATGGAAGGAATTGCTCCAAAAGACCCGGTAAAATTCGCATCAATGATATCTGAAATTATGTCGGAAGTACCGGTTTAGAAGATTGTAAGGGCAAAAGATTTTTTGCCCCTACGCCCTCTCTTTCAAAAATAGAGGGAATCCCGTGACGAAAGAATCTTTAAAGCATGATTGTGTGTTTAAAATCGCTTAACATCTTTGAATTTTGTGATAAATTGCTCAAAGTTGGTTCGGAAAATGTGATTTTCACCGTTTTTCTATTGTTTTAACCAGTCATATATCAATGTTGAAAACGGATTATGTCCATCCCCCTTTTCGCTGTCAGTGAAATAAGAAGAATTTTGAAAAGAATGTGAGGACAAAAGATTTTTCGCCCGTACAAACTATTTTCTTTTAAACACTTTCCCAAGTATTTTTATGAAGATATGTTCGATCTGACGGCTTCTATGCATTCCTGTTTTGCACCATTCAGCAAACTGTTCACAGTTGTTAATGGCGACATTATAACCGCTTTCTCCAAGCCGGCTTCTTGCTCTTTCAACAACAATTTCAGGCGGATACGGCTTTTCAAGCAAACTCAGCCCATAAGATTTGACCTCACATTTCCCCAGATCAAGAAACTCTTTCAGCGTTGAAGAAATTATAACCGCATCACCAAGCAACCCATCTCCTTGACCATGAGTATTGAAATGGATAACTTCCGAATCTGACACATAAATCCCGTGATGATAATAAAAAGGTCTTTTCACCCTGATATGATCTCCCATCACCGGGGATTTGAAAATCCAATCATTTTGATTTGTTAAGTTTTTACTCATTCACGGTTTACACGCTAAGACAAAATCTTTAAGACCTGTTCAAGGTCTTTGTCATCAATCTCACCAAACCATTCACTCAGCCGGAATTTTGCATCATTTATCACCTGCGGATCAATATACATCGCAATCATTCTCACAGTCGCAAAAAGAACAGCAAAATCATCACTGTAGCCAAGAATAGGAATTAAATCAGGAATGAGATCGATCGGTATAATAAAATAACCAAGAGCCCCGAAAACTATTAATTTGTCTTTCATCGGCATTTTGTCGCTTTTTACTGCATAGAAAAGGAGCAAAGCCGCAAAAACAACCTTTGCTCCAGCCTTCTTTCCAAAATTGAGAATCTTCTTAAAAAAAGATTCCTCATCATAATGCTTTGAATACTTATCACTGTTCTCAAAAACTTCGTTAACTGCGTTCTTTTTCTTGTCGTTCATGGGCACCTCCTTTCAAAAAAACATTCAGAACTTTGATTTCTCCAATTTTATCTCAGAGAAAAAATATGCCAAATAGTTAGGGCGACATTAACTTATGAGATTTTCCATCCCATTGAAGAAGGTTTATCTTTTTATTTTTTAAAGCACTGCCTACCACAAAAGTTACCGGCCAGTAACTCAATATTGCTATATATACTTTTTGTCCACCTTCTGAATCACATATTGAATTTATTGTATTTATGGTTCTGTCTGAAATAAAACTCAGAAGTTCAGGAAGCTCATCTTCTTTAAGATCTTTACAAAAATATTCAAACTTCAAGTTGTTCTTTTTTGCATAGGTCTGCAAATTGTTCTTGAACTCTTTTTTTGAATGGTGGTTGTGAAGGTAAATGCCTATAACAACGCCATTTCTCTCTTTTTTAGGAAGAAAAACTTCTTTATATTCAGTTAGATCGTTACCGGAAAATGATCTTCTCCTGTTCAATAGAATTTCAACCTGCTTTTGAGTGTTTCTTATGGTATATCTTAATACATTTATTCTGTTTGAAAATTCCTGTTGCGCAAGATACCATGAGAATCCGAGCTTTCCTGTCATTCCTCCAATCATGATCTGTAAATCCCCCGCTTCTTTTTCTAAAACTTTAGAAATCTCGCTAATTTGTTTTTTACAGTGATATGCATCGGGCAGTATCTTCCTTCCTTCCTTATACACATCTGAAAGGGGAGTTATCTTAATTTCTCTGCTTTCCAATAAACAATTCCCTTTTGCAGCAACAAAATCATGAGTGGATCCATCTGTGATTACAAAAACCTTTTTAATACTGTTCAATTTGATGTTTCTATCTGAATTTTCTTTTTTGCTGATTTTATTTTCGGCCACTTTTGTCAAATCAGAAAGTGTTTCCAGTAAACAACTTTTTTTATCCGCATCGATCCAAATATAAGATTTGGACATATTAAACATTTTTAGAATTCTTCTCGGAACAATACTATTTGTTTTAATTGTATTTCCGCTTCCTCTGAAAAGAGTAAGGATGTCATAAATGTTGTCTTTTTCTTTTTCCAGATCACTCAAAAAGATTTCTGTTTTATTAAAGAATTCATGGTATCTTCTGACATCATCGTTCGTTAGAGATCCAATTGAATACATATTGCGTAGCTGCTTCTCAAGTTTATCATACTCCTTTTTTCTTGTATAAAATTTATTCAAAGCAAAAATATTCATTAACCTTTCCACCAAAAGAAGAAGAAAAGCTGAAAGAAATCCCAGCAAGAAATTAAATATTGTTGTTGTGTTTATTTGAATCAAATCCCAAAGACCTGACACATCGTTTTTTATTTCAGGATTTTTTTGTTTAGATTCGTTTTTACAAAAATCGGGGATACTCCCTGAAATTTGATCGTTTCCCATTCTTTTGCTATAAAGCACCATCATGTTATTGCAAATACTTGTTATGTCATAAGTTTTTACTTTTTCAATTAATGTGCTGATTCCGTTGAGATGATTGTTCCAGAAATTCTCATCACCCAGAACATAACAGGTTCCTCTAGATTCAGAAAGAGCAGGATTGGGCCAAGATCTGTTAATATTGCAATCTAAATCCTCCTTTTTTATAGACTCTTCCAATTTCTGAAGCTTTTTATAAAAAGGCCCCTGTCCTTTATTGAAGAAATCTTCGTAACTTTTCAAAGAAACCATTGAATACCTGAGGGCGTCATGTCTTAATCTGTTTTCGTTACAGTAGTTTGCGGCTTCTTTGTTGTTGTAATCAAAAATATCTTTGCACCCACTCTCAACAATGGTATTGCCTCCAAAACCTATAATATTGCTCGACATATTTATTAACATTATTATGAGATACACAGTCTGGCACATATACAGAAAAATAATCATTTGCTGTTTTCTAAGAATTAAAATTCCCAAAGGAAGTATGTTGAAAAGACCAACTACTGTCAATGCCGCAAAAACTCTGTAGGAAAAATCCCAGCTAGTAAGATAACCTACAGATTTAAAAGTAAAATAACCGTCTATAAAAATAAGAGCCATAAAAAAGCCGGCAAACCCTAGAATTAAAAAAAACTTTAATATGTCGGCAAAAAGTTGGGAGTATATATTGTTTATGGTTTTTCTTAAATTTTCAACCAAAGTGTTAAGTAATTTAAGAATATTGTCAGCCAGAAGTAGAATTAAAAATATAGACCCTATCACTATTGAGGCATATATAATAATCTGATAAAACTCCAAGAAATCCTCCCTAAAAACCAATTGTTTTATAAATCTTTAAAATGACATACATCGTGTCCTCCAGTCAAAAAACTCACTCTCTTGTGAATAGAATGGATTAGCATCATGTTTTTTTCGGGAAAGAAAACATAAATGAGTTAAGTGCTTAAAATATTTAAAGTAAATTCTCGCAGCCAAATTAAGCAAAAAGATTTTTCTTTGACAAATATTTGGTTTTATCTAATATGCAAAAGTGATTATATTCTTAGGTTTAAAGAATGAGTGACTTAAATAAGGCATTAACCACAAAAGACATTGATAAAATTATTCAAAATAAGCCGTCCATAAGTGATTCGACAAGCGAGAAAGACATAATAAACAATTTTTTCACAAATTACATCCGAAGATCAAAAGAGTCTGGAGCCATTTACTTTATCGAATGGAAAAATCTTATTGCACAGGATAAGGAATACGGAGAATTTCATAGAAAAAACCTTGAAGAAGCAAAAAAATTTAGCGAAAAAGCATTGAGTGCACATCCAGCCATAAAATATGTTGGATTTTTTAAATCAACTGAAACTTTTTGGTTTTCAGGGACTGGAAATAAATATACAGCAGAAAAACACATGATTAAAGCATCAGGCGGAAAAGGAAGAATTGATCCATTGATATTAATTAAAGGTTCTTGCGGGTGTTACATCTGCAAATATTTAGAATTTAGAAGAAAATGCGTTGATATTAAAAACCACAATGTTTTCAGAACATTAAGAAAATCTGCAAAACGAAGTTTTCCCGACAAAGATGCTTACTATGTAGTAAGGTTTAAAGCCAGGTTTAAAGTCAGGATAATGCCTCAAATCGAATCTTATGCAGGAAGTGTTCCTGGAGATGTTTTGTTTGAAATTCGAGAAAGGTGTCAGGAAAATGGATAAATTCACAAAAGAAAGATACAAAGGACTTTTTATATATTTTAAACATATTTACTTCAAAAACGGATGGGATAAAACTCTGGGGAAAGACAGAGATTTAAAAGAACTTTTTCAGTCAGCGTTGATAATGGACTATAAATTGAATCGAGAAAATATTACTTTAGAAGACTTAATTTCGCCTTATATTTTTGACAGCCGGTTTGCAAATGAAGGTCAATATAAGGGCTGGCTTGCGAAAATATTCATAAACTTTTTAAAGGATTACAATAGAAACATAAATAAAGAAACTTATCAAACAATTTCTATTACAAACGAAGATTATAGTGAAATGGAATTTGAAAGTTTTGTTTCAACACCGGAAGAAACTATTCATCTGGACAATTTAAAAAATATGGCAATAAATACAGCAACTTCAAAATTTGTGCGAAAAGAATGTGAAGTGCTTTCGTTATATTTAAATGAGGAAAAAACTTATGAAGAAATTTCCCGTGTTTTGGACAGATCGGTATCAGGAGTTTGGAGGGATGTGGAAAGAATTTTGAAAGAGCTAAAGAAAACAATTGAAAATGATCTTCCTGAAGGTAAATTTTCGGATGATGACAGAACAAATTATTTGAGATATTTTCTTGAATATATTGAGAAGGTTGATTGGGATAAGATTTTGAGGTCAAAAAAGAAATTATGACAGAAAAGAATAATTACACATCAGAACCAAGTTTTAAAAAATTCTTTAAAAGACCGGAAAAACCTTCAACAATAAAATCTGGACAAATATGGACAGTTTTTCCTGACAATAAAAGCATTTTTTCAGATAATCCCGAAAACACAGGAACAGTTGTTCTTATATATGAAGCGAGCGATGAATCTGCATTTATAGTTCCGATTCATCCTTATAAATACCTCAGACCGAAAACAGACATTATTATAAAAAAGGATGTTCATTTCTCAGGACTTTCCTCAAATGAACTGGTTGCTTCCATACATTTGGCTCTTTCAATTTCAACAATAGCGTTTGATTATGGAGTTTATCTTGGTGAATTCACAAAAAAAGGAATGATTGAAACAAAAGATGCTTTGAAAAATTTTGAAAACATTCTTTTTCACCTTGCTCTTGCTCAAAGAAAAGATTCAAGAAATGAATTGATGACAGACGAAGAATCAAGGAATACTGTTTTGGCTGGAATTTACGACCTTGTTCCAGTTGATGGAAATCTGGATGATCTAATAGCGTTTAATAATCAAATTAAAGATATTCTCCAACCATGGCATGTGCTTGCAATGGCTGAAATGTTTGCGGAAG
>ERZ795031.2923-NODE-2923-length-15709-cov-11.538457_pt1 | contig 15709 bp, 11 predicted proteins | sample MGYA00375123_ERZ795031 | MGnify/ENA primary metagenome ERZ795031 (study PRJEB30166, sample SAMN05720159) | activated sludge metagenome | isolation source: anaerobic digester from wastewater treatment plant | place: USA | collected 2015-04-21 ... | reverse complement strand
GGCCGCGATGGGACTGAGATCCAGAGCATCGACAATCGAAGCGTCCGAACCGGCCGCGCCGACAGGGTCTGCAGTCGAGACGGGTGCCGGCACCGATTCGTTCCCTCTGGCACCCCGCACTTCAAGAACAGTCGGGCCATCTGACTGCTCCGCGGAAATCGCCGTTGACATGGCCTCGACCGCGTCGTGAAGCGCGTCGGCAAATCCGTCCATATCCGGAAAGCGATCCCCGGGCTCGGGCGACAATGCCTTGAAAAGCGCGCCGTGAAGCACGGGATGAACGGAAACGGCCGGATCATCCAGCAATGACGGCCGCATTGCCAGTCTTGCCAGCAGCGCGGGCCCACCCCTGCCCGGCCAGGGTTTGGCGCCGGTTATGGCGCGTAAGAGCACCAGGGCAAGACCGTACTGGTCGGTCCGACCGGTGACGGCTCCACCGACCAGCACCTCGGGCGCGACATAATCCGGCGTTCCGATAAAGGCATTTTCCCTGGTCAGGCCGTCGTGGTCACCCTTAACACAGGGATCCGCCCACAGGATCCCGAAATCGATTACCTTGACGTCCTCCCGCCGGGTTCCGGGCCACGTGACAAATATGTTCGACGGTTTCACGTCGCGGTGGACGATTCCGTTCCGGTGTGCCTCGGCCAGGCCCCTTGCCGCGCCGGCCACAAGCGTCGCTGCTCGCCGGGCCTCCAGGCGGCCTGCCGGGTTGATGACCTCGTCAAGGGTCGAGCCCTGAAGGAACTCCATCACCAGAACCATGTCGTTGTCATCATCGACAAGGAAGTCATGATACGTAACGATGTTCGGGTGGTTCAGCGCCCCCGTCCAGACGGCCTCGCGGCGGAACCTTTCCCTGGACACCTCCGGACTTTCCATTCCACCGCGCATGACCTTGATGGCGACCGGGCGATCCAGGTTGATCTGCCGACCAGCGAAGACCATCCCGAACCCGCCCTGCCCAACGGCTCTCTCGATGCGATAACGGCCGCCGATGACTTCGCCTGGAATGCCCTTCACGTCTGGGTATACCTTTTTATATCGCGCGTATCGCGCGTATCGCGCGCCTCAAAGAGTATCGCAGGCGGCAACTTACGACAACATTGACGTGTAACCTGTACCATCGCGTCCCGTCCTCGCGGCGGCCCGGCAGCCCCGCCGGTATTCTTCCGACAGGAAAGTGCGCCGGCACGCAGGCATTATGCATGAAACCCGTTGATTGTCCGGGCGCTTGCGTGATACGAATTGCCCCGTGACGCGGGATTTCCCGGCGGCACCATATGACTGCTCCCGGAAGGAGAATCCGATATGAAGAACATAATCATCGCACTGGTTGTTTTGGTTGTTGGGGTGGCGGCGTTTTTCGCTGGAAGAATGAGTGACGGCGACTCCCCGGGCAAGACCGAACCCGCGGCGGTCGCGGAGTCGGCCCCCGCTGCACCGGTTCCTTCGCCGGGCCCCGCGCAGGCCGCCCAGGCACAGGCCCAGGCACAGGCGCAGGCCGGAATGCCACAACGGGCCGAAGTCTTCCCCGTTTCTCCCATGTCCGATCGGCCTGTTCCGCGCCAGATCGCGATTCCTGCCGGAACGAAGCCGGCCCGCGACGCAAGCGCCTCGAAGGGAAGCAAGGATGCTCCGGTCGTTTTCATTGAAATATCCGACTTCCAGTGCCCGGTCTGCAAGCGCGCCCACAACGAGCTTGCCCCGCTCCTGACCGATTTTCCTGATCAGGTGCGCTATGTCTTCAAACACAACCCGCTCGAGATGCACCGAGACGCGCTGAACGCTTCCGCCGCTTCGCTCGCGGCCGGTCGCCAGGGACGTTTCTGGGAATATGCCGACGCGCTCTTCGCCGACCAGCGCGCACTTTCGGAACCGGATCTGATGGCGATTGCCCAGCGGCTTAAGCTTGACATGAAGCGTTTCAAGGCCGACTACGAAGATCCGGCGCTTCGCCAGCGCGCAAAAACCGAGGGCGATATCGCCATGGCAATCGGGGCCCGCGGAACCCCGGCCTTCCTGGTCAACGGACGCCTGCAGGTCGGCTGGGCCAGCTATGCGGCCGTCAGGCAGCAGGTCGAACAGGAACTGGCGGCAATGGCCGCGCTGACTTCAACCGGCAAGACGCTTCGCCAGGCCCGCGAAGAACGCGTCCGGACGATGCTTCCCGAGGCAGAAAAGCTGTTGAATACTCCCCTTGGAATCGAATTGACCGAACGATAGAAACTTGACCTTTTCCCGTTCGTGACAATTATTCCCCCTGACCTCCGGCTGCCCCGGTGGTTCTGATTGGCCAACGCGGATTCAGTCCGCGAATTGATGGATGGCGACAATGAGCAAAGCGGACGAATTCGACCCCGGAAAGATTGAAGCATTGCCGATACTTCCATTGCGCAACGCGGTTCTGTTCCCGGGTCTTGTGATGCCCCTTGTTATCGGGCGGGAAAAGACCCTGCGCCTTCTGGACGCTGTGGCCGATACCGGTCGCATCATCGGCGTCATCACACAGAAGGACAAGGACATCGCGGATCCCGGACCGGACGATCTTTACGTTACCGGAACCACCGCCCGGATACTCAGGGTGGTTAAGGAGCGCGATCAGGGTGTCGATATCGTGGTTCAGGGAATCCAGAGATTCCGCACCGTCGAATACGGCAAGACCGAGCCCTTCCTGACGGCGGACGTCCAACTCCTGCCGGATCACAACACCGACGATGCCGAGGTCGAGGCGCTGACGAACAGCCTCAAAACCCTGACTTCCGAGGTCTTCAGCCTGATGCCCGAGATGCCTTCGACGGCCGCCGAGATGGTTGAAAACGTCAACTCGCCATCACGGCTGGTCTATCTGGTCACCTCGAACCTGTCCATCAGCACCGAGGACAAGATCAGGGTTCTGGAAATCGAGGACATCGCGGACGCGCTTCGGGAAACGTTAAAGACGCTCTCCCATCACCTGGAAGTGCTGCGCGTGACCCAGCGCATCAATACCGAGGTCAAGGGCGAACTCAGCAAGAGCCAGCGGGAATACCTGCTTCGCCAGCAGATCAAGGCAATCCAGAAGGAACTGGGCGACATCGAGGACGACAGCGACGTTCTTGACGACATCGGGGAAAAGCTTCGCAACACGAAGCTGACCGATGAAGTCCGCAAGGTCGCGGAGAAGGAACTGCGTCGGCTTCGCTCGATTCAGCCTTCTTCACCGGAATATACGGTCGCGCGAACCTATCTTGACTGGATTACCGAGCTTCCGTGGGGCGTGGAGACCGAGGACAACCTTGACGTCGAACACGCGCGGGAAGTGCTGGACGCCGATCACTACGACCTGGTCAAGATAAAGCGCCGTATCCTTGAGCACCTTGCCGTGTCGAAGCTTCGCAACAACATGCGCGGGCCCATACTCTGCCTGGTCGGGCCACCCGGCGTCGGCAAGACTTCTCTGGGCCAGTCCGTCGCCCGCGCACTTGGCCGCAAGTTCATCCGGGTCAGCCTTGGCGGCGTGCGTGACGAGGCCGAAATTCGCGGACATCGGCGCACCTACATCGGCGCGCTGCCCGGCAAAATCATCCAGTCCCTGAAGCGCGCCGGCAGTTCGAACCCGGTCTTCATGATGGACGAGATTGACAAGTTGGGACGCGACTGGCGCGGCGACCCCACCAGTGCCCTTCTTGAAGTCCTCGATCCGGAACAGAATCATTCGTTCATGGATCATTACATGGACGTTCCTTTCGATCTGACCGGTATCCTGTTCATAACCACAGCCAACGTTACCGACACTATCCCCGCTCCGCTGCTGGATCGCATGGAACTCCTTGAACTGCCGGGTTACACACCCGAGGAAAAGCTGGCAATCGCCCGTCGGCACCTGTTGCCAAAGCAGATCAAGGAACACGGGCTTGGCGACCACTCAATCGACCTGTCCGACGAGATGATTCTGTACGTAATCGAGCACTACTCCCGCGAGGCCGGCGTCCGTAACCTGGAACGAAACGTGGCCTCGGTCTGTCGCGGCATCGCGGTGCGCATTGTCGAGGGCAAATGGGAAGGAAAGCCGGTTGACCGTGAAATGATCAATTCATTCCTCGGGCCCGAGCAGTTCCAGGTCGAGACCGCGGAAAGAACCGAATCCCCCGGCGTCGCAACCGGACTCGCCTGGACCGCCACCGGCGGCGAGATACTGTTCGTCGAAGCCACAAGGATGGCCGGACGCGGCAAGCTGAAACTTACCGGACAGCTTGGCGACGTCATGAAGGAATCGACCCAGATCGCCCTGTCCTTCCTGGAGGCCAACGCCGAAAAGTTCGGGATCAAGCCGCCCCAGTTCGCTGACATCGACATTCATGTTCACGTGCCGGCCGGTGCCATACCGAAGGACGGTCCGTCCGCCGGCGTCACGATGTTCACGGCGCTCTTCTCGCTGATGACCGGCCGCAAGGTTCGCAGCGATACCGCGATGACCGGCGAAATCACCCTGCGTGGACTGGTTCTGCCCGTTGGCGGCATCAAGAACAAGGTACTGGCGGCCCATCGTGGCGGTATCAAACGGATCATCCTGCCGGAACGGAACCGCAAGGATCTCGAGGAGATCCCGGATCAGGTCCGCCGCGAGGTCGAGTTCATATTTGTCGGTCGTATCGACGATCTGCTGAACCACGTAATCGACCTTTCAGACGGTCGCCCGCTGTTCTTTACCGACCAGCCTGCCGTTCCGGTCGAGGCGCTTCCCGCAGCCCGGCACGATGAAGAAGACGATGACGTGCCGCGACAGGTGGACGACCGGGCAAAAGAAGAGGATATCCCGCGTCCGTGGCTTTGATCCCCTGTTTCTGGTTGTTTGTGCCATATCCCTGGTGCTATCGTCATGATTCGGGATTAACCGTTTCCCTGTCATTTGCCCGGGGGTTGTCATGAACAAAATGATTTCAAACGCACTGACCGCCCTGAGGCAGCTTCTTGACGCAAAGCCCGGCCATACGATCCTGATCGTTTCCGACGAATCGACCAGGGACATCGCCGATGCCTGGCACAAGGCTGCGATCCGACTTGAATGCCGCGTGATCAATTTCGTCCTCCCCGAGGCCCGCCGCCCGTTGCAGGACATTCCGCGCGCACTGATCGAAATGATGCCCGACGCAGATATCGCCATCACCGCATTTTCCGGCCTTATGGACGAGGCGCCATTCCGGCTGTCGCTGCTTTCCGAACTGTCGCGTCATGTCCGCAGGATCGGACATTCGCCGGGGATTACCAGGTACATGATGACGTCCGGGGGCATGACGGCGGACTACGGGTCGCTCGATGCGACCGCGCGTGACCTTATCAACCGGCTCGAAGGCGCTGTCTGCCTGAAGGTCACGGCCCCGGGTGGGACGGAAATGACGATTGACGTAACGGATCGCCCATTCTCGACGGATACGGCGATTCCGGACGGCTCCGCCGGCAACCTTCCATGCGGCGAGATATGGTGCGCGCCGGTCGAGTCCAACGCCAATGGCGTCCTTGTATGCGATGGTTCCATCGGGGATCTTGGTCGGGTTCCGGCACCAGTGACGCTTGTAGTGAACAATGGGAAGGTCACTTCGGTCATGTGCCAGGATCCCGATTTCCGGGCCGAAGTCGAAACCTTGCTGGAATATGACGCCGGCGCCGGAATCATCGGTGAATTCGGAATCGGAATCAATCCCGCCGCCTCGGTCATCGGGAACCTGCTTGAGGATGAAAAGGCCGCCGGCACCGCCCACATCGCTTTCGGCAACAACATGGGCATGAAAGGCGGCCGTAACGCCTCACGGACGCACCAGGACTTCCTTTTCACCGACCCGACTGTCACGGTGACATTTGCCGACGGCCGCGAGGCCACGCTTCTCATCTCGGGACGTATCACGCGCGCAACCCGTCATCACGAAGCCGAACAGGCATTTCCATGGTCAGATGTCATGGTTATCGTGGATTTTTCGCCAGCCAGCGAACGCGCGGTGTCGATGGCCGACATGATCGCCAGGCAGCATGGCGCCAGACTTACCGCATGCCACGTCATCAACACGCCAATCCCGGTGAACATGCTGTTCCCGCAGTACTCGGCCATCAATAACGGCATGACGCACCTTAAGGCCGAGCATTCCGATTCGACTCGGCACCTGAACGCCATGATGAACGACCTGACCGGCCGGAAGCCAGGCGAGTACGAGGTTGCGGTTTTCATCGGCGATCCGGTACGTTCGGTTCTTGAGTACGCCGGTCGTCAGGGTATCGACCTGCTCGTCGTGCCAGAGGGATCGGAAAGGCAGGCAAGGCGCTTCGCCACCGCCGGTATGAAGTCCGTCGCCGACAATGCCGGTTGCGATGTCCTTATCGTAAGAGGTTGAATTGGTTAACAAACACCTTACCACAACAATTATTGCGACAACGCTTGCGTGCTTCGCGGCCATCGTGCCATCTTCGGCGGCAGCCGGCACCGTTGCCGGAATCACGCTTGACGGTCCCGTTGACCCGGCAAGCCAGGAATACCTTACACGCGCAATCAGGACGGCAAACGAAGGAAATCATCAGTTGATCCTGATCAGGGTCAACACCCCCGGCGGCCTGGTCGATTCGATGGAAGATATCTCGAAGTCCATCCTTGGCTCGCGCATTCCCGTTGCCGTATGGGTCGGGCCGCACGGCGCCCGGGCCGCGTCGGCCGGCTTCATCCTCCTGATGACGTCCGACGTCGCGGCGATGTCCCAGGGAACCCGCACCGGCGCGGCGCATCCGATAATGGCCATCGGCGGCCTTTTTCCCATCGGTGACCAGCAGCAGGAAACCGAATCTGAACCAGCCGCGGAAACCGCGCCACCGGCGGATCCGTCGGCCGTTGAACCGACGGGTGTGCCGGGCCAGTCAGCGCCCGAGGAGCCGGCCGGGGCCGAACGCGTCACGCCAGTCACCCCGCCCGCGCCGACACGGGCGCCTGACCCTGCCAAAATGGGCTCGGTCCTGATGGAGAAGGTCGGCAACGACATGAAGGCATTCATCCGATCCATCACCGAGGCCCGCGGCCGCAATCCGTCCCAGGCGGTTCTTGCCGTCAGCGTCAGCAAGTCCTGGTCGGAGTCCGAGGCGCTGAAGGCGGGACTGATTGACGTGGTCGCAAGTGACGAGGCCGACCTTCTGAAGCAGCTTCAGGGACGACAGGTCAAGCGCATTGACGGTAACGTTGTAACGTTGAACCCCGATGGCGCGACAATCGTCGAAATTGAGATGACCGGTCGGGAACGCATACTGCGCCACGTGGTGGATCCGAACGTCGCCTTCATACTTCTTCTGCTTGGCATTCTGCTGATCTATATCGAAGTGACGCATTTCGGTCTGATCATTCCCGGCGTCACCGGTTTGGCTTGCCTTGCCGTGTCGGTATCCGGTCTGTCGCTTCTTCCATTGAATTCGGCGGGCGTGCTGATGATTCTCGCCGGCATCGGCCTGCTGATTGCCGAAGCATTCGTGACCAGTTACGGTCTTCTTGGCCTTCTTGGTGTTGTAACCATGGCAATTGGGGGCATAATCCTTGTTGATCTTCCGCGAATCGAGGGGATTGCCTTGGATCCAGTAATCGCAATATCGGCCGCCGTCGGTTTCGGGCTCATCGTGCTGGTTCTTGTCAAACTGGTTGTCAAGGCGGTCAGGGCCCGTCCTTCCACCGGTGCAGAGAGCCTTGTAGGGCGGGAAGCTGTTGCCGTCCGGACTTTCCAGGGTCCAGGCAGCGTCATGGTTCATGGAGAATACTGGTCGGCGTCGTGCGATACCCTGGTTGCCAAAGGCGCCACGGTTCGAATCATTGCCGTTGACGGGCTGAATCTTGTGGTGGAACCTGTTGAAACAATCTCTTAAAGGGGGCTTTCATGTCTGGCGAAATCGTTGAATTCCTGATGAAGGGACCGGTGTTCATCATCGTCATCCTGGTCGTGTACTTCCTGTCTTCAATCAAGGTTCTGCGGGAATACGAACGTGGCGTCGTGTTCCGGCTGGGCCGTCTTCTTGACAAGCCCAAGGGCCCCGGCCTGATTTTCGTATTCTGGCCGATCGATAAGATCATCAAGGTTGACCTGCGAACGGTCACGATGGACGTCCCGTCCCAGGACATCATCACCAAGGACAACGTAAGCTGCACCGTCAACGCGGTCGCCTATTTCCGCGTGGTCGATGCCCAGCGGGCGATCGTCGATGTCGAGCATTACATGTACGCGACATCACAGCTTGCCCAGACAACGCTTCGCAGCGTGCTTGGACAGGTCGAACTCGATGAACTGCTTTCGGAACGCGAGAAGCTGAACATCGAGCTTCAGAGCATCCTGGATCGGCACACGGATCCCTGGGGCATCAAGGTTTCGCTCGTGGAAATGAAGCAGGTGGATCTTCCCGATGAAATGCGGCGCGCTCTTGCGAAGCAGGCCGAGGCCGAACGACTCAAGCGCGCCAAGATCATTCATGCCGACGGCGAGTTCCAGTCCGCCCAGAAGCTTGCCGAGGCAGCCGAAGTCCTGGCGACCCAGCCGAATACGATCCAGCTTCGTTACCTGCAAACGCTGTCCGACATCGGCATGAACAACAGCAAGACCATCGTCTTCCCGTTCCCGACCGAGCTTCTTCAGATGGTTAAGCCGAAGTAGGACTGCCTTTCCCGCCCGTTAATCACTCAATGATTTCGATTGATTATATTCTGAACCATTCTCACCAGTTCGTTGATTGAGAATGGTTTTTCAAGAAGCGGGATTCCCATCCGATCCAGCATCTTCTGAGTCATCGTGTCCAGCACGCCGCCCGAAACCATTACCGTACGGTTCGCGGCGCCGGGACGATGGGCATCGATCCCGGCAAGCAGATCGATTCCGCCTGACGGACTGTCGATGTTCAGATCGATGACCATTGCGTGGTAATTCCTTTCCCTGACCCGAATCAGCGCGGCCGCGCGATCCGGAACGCAATCGACGACGGCCCTGACGCCCCTGTCGAGAAATCCGGTCACAAGAACCTCGCTGGCCAGCATGCGAATTCCCTCGTCATCCTCGACGACAAGAATGTTCACCACCTGGTCCAAAGACGACGCAGTGGGCGTTGATTTTGGTGAATCCTGCGGTTCGGGTTGCATAACCGAGTGCGCATTCTTGTCGTCTTCAAAAATCTGCACGCACCGTTCGGCCTCGCTCACGATCATCTTCACGTACTCGCGGGCCCTGGCCGGGATATCCTCCCGCCCAAGCAGAAGTTTTGAATAGCACAGCACAACGGTAAGCGGATTCATGACGTCGTGCCGCAATGTGCTGATGCGATCGGCAACTGGCGTGGTGTCTTGCGGTTCCATCCGGCACACGATTCATAGAATTGGCCGGACTATATCACAACTTCCGGCAATACAAGCGAATTGATGAAGAATATCAGGCCCTGGGATGCGCCTTGCGGTAAACCTTTTTCAGATGGGCCCTGCTTACATGAGTGTATATCTCCGTGGTCGATATGTCGGCATGGCCCAACATCTCCTGCACGGAACGAAGATCGGCGCCGTTTTCAACCAGGTGAGTCGCGAATGAATGTCGCAATTTGTGCGGCGAGATCGCCCGCACCAGGTTGGCCTTCAAGCCATACTGCTGAAGATTCTTGAAAAATCCCTGACGGGTCAGCACCGTCCCGCGTGCGGTTACGAACATCGGCTCACGCACGCCAGGCCGGGAAACGCGTCGCCCCTTCAAAAGAACGGGCCTTGCCGTCTGGAGATATTCGGAAACGGCGCGGGCACAGGGTTCCGAGATCGGCACCACCCTCTCCTTTCTGCCCTTGCCCCTTGCGATAACAAAATTGGCGATTGTGTTGACGTCATCGACTCCGAGTCCGAGAACCTCGCTGATTCGAAGACCGCTTCCGTAAAGCAGCTCAAGAATCGCAAGATCCCGTATTCCCTGGGGAGTCCCGGCCGGGGCCTGCAAGACGGCCGCGACGTCCATTTCGTCAAAGACCACCGGAAGCGCGGCGGAAAAGCGGGGAACCTCGAAATCCTCCATCGGGTTCACATCAAGTCTCCGATCCGCGCAGAACCACACATAGAACTGCCTCACCGCCACGACCGCAGCCGAAAGACTTCGGTCGCCAAGGCCACCCTCGCGAAGTTCCCGCACGAACGACTCAATCTGGTTCCTGTCGAGTTCGGCGGGATTCATTTCCGATCCGAACGACTTCATCACCCATCCGGAAAAGCGACGCATCGTCCGTCCGTACGCCTCAATCGTGTTCCGGGAAAGCCCCCGCCTTACCCTCAGGTCAAAAAGGAACGAATCAATTGCCTGATCGATGATGGTATTCACTGTGCACACCGCCCGCCACCAAGGCCGTCAAGCCTTGCCCTGATCGCCCTGTCCCGCGGGTTCAGTTCAAGCGCGGCCAGCAGAAGGTCGCATGCGGGGTAATCCAGCCCGGCGCGCTGGCTCCACTCGGCTGAAGCCGCAAGATTTCGAACGGCCACCCGCCGAGTTTCGACGTTGTCCGCGGCGGCCGCCCACAGCCGGCTGCGCAAGGCAAAAATGTGCCTTTGGACGGCGAGCCTGGCATCCCCACCGATCTCGGCGGTGGCCCGCCCGGGACTCATCGAGAAAAGCCATCCCGACGGATGAAGATCCTCCATCACGGCATCAAGATCCGGTGACGGCTCAATCATCACAGGCCGCTTCCGGGCGAGTTCGACCAGCAGCGGCCATGACAGGGTTCCATCCCGGATGAACGCATCGACCAGGGGAAGAGTGCCGGGATCCCTTCGTCCGATGGCCGCTGCATAATCACGGCCGCCAAGAGACTTGCTGTAAAGACTCTGTTGAACCAATGTCACGTCGGGCCGCCTGCCTTCGATTTCCTGGCCGTACTGCATCAAAAAGAAAACCGGGTAGTGTGAAATAAATGCAATCCCCGATTGCGGAATCGAGTCCCAGACAATGTCGGCCACCCGATCCGTATGATCAAAAGCCTGGCGATTTGAACCGATCCTGAAACCGCCGACAGCGCAGAACGCAACAAGAACGAGTGCAACCAGGTTGGCGGGAATCGCGAATCGACGCGATGCGTGGCCATCTCCACCCGGAACCGCCAGAAGCTGCGGCGCCGCGATCGCCAGGGCCGCCAGGAGGGCCATGAAATACCCGTGATCGTCGGGATTTGAAGGATCCGTGATTCCCATTAAGACCTTCGACGCGAAACCTCCGGCCCCAAGGAGGAAAAGAACCAGCGCGACACGGCGAAAGCCAAGCCGTGCCATCAGATAGAGGCCGCCAAGGGCCATCACGGGAACAATCGGGCCAAGGCTTTCACCGACCAGGACAAAGGCAAGGATGCCGTTGGGCAGTTTGTCCGCGACCTGAGCGGCACCATGCACGGCACCGACGGACTGGCTGAAGATGGTTGCCGACGCATACCACAAAAAATCGCCAACGCTGTCGATGGCGGCCCATGAAGGCCAGGCCCCGGCTGCGCTGCGGATTGGAAGATACAGCATCGCCGCGATGGTCGTGCACGCGGTCACAAACATCACAACCGCAAGCGGGCGGACGGAACGCGAATCGCACCAGAAGGCGGCAACCAGCGCCGGGATCGCCAGCACCGCAAGATAGTGATGGTTTGCAAGCGCAAGCCCCAGCAGGACGCCGGCGGCCACCCCGTTACGCGCATCATCGGGACGACGCCCCGCAAGCGGCCCGGCCATCACAACGACCAGCGCGCCAAGCACCAGGGCCGTGTTGAGCGTATAAACCTCGACAGCCATTGCCTGGATGAATGCGGACCGACACAGTCCGAACATAAGTCCGGACGCGATCGCGACCACTGACGCCCATGCATCCGACCTTCGACCGGCAACCGCGATAAACGACAGGCATGCGACAAGCCCCGCGGACACGGCACCGAAGAACGCCGAAAAGAGGTTTGCCCTGAACGCGGCGTCACCCGCCGGCAGAAGCATGAACAGCTTCATCGGGATAAGGGCGGCCGGGTGACCGGGCGGATGGGCGATGCCAAGGTTTCCAGCGGCTGCGATGAATTCCGGACCGTCAAGCCAATAGACGACCGCTGGAATGAAAAGGACGTACGCGGCCAGGGACATTCCTGCCGTAATGAGACCGGCGATTGCCATCCCGTAGATCGGTCTATTGTAACCGGCACATGAAGTCATAAGCCGCGTACCCCGGTCACCGGCAGCCATTGAACATCCCGGTCGGCGCCGGTTCCATAAAGAGCGGTGGCTGCGCGTCCGTCGATGCGCCGGACGGAATTACCCAGTCCAGCCGCCCGGCATGCGCCCGCGCCCGCGCATGTTTCGAAAATTCCTGGTGATGAAGGGAAATCCCGGCGCCTGCCGCGTATTCCATTATGACCTTAAGCGCCCGTTCGGAATCGGGATGTTCAAGTTCGACTTCGAAGTCGCGAAAACCGTCAGGAAAAACCGTCTCGTCCAGTTCGATTGTCAATCCCTCCGGCACATCGCAGATCGCCCGCCTCGTCAGCGACCAGCAGACGAGGCGAAGCCCACCATCACCAGTCTGGTCGCGCAGCCCCTCGAATCCTTCGAACAGCCATGGCGTTGCAAGTGAAGGATCGCAAATCCAGCGAATCGCAAGGGCGCGATCAATCTGCACCTCGGTTTCGCGATGAACGAATGCACCAGAAGAATCACGCTCCCATGAAACCGCGCGCGGATCCGGATGCGCGTGACCGGTGACCGGCTCGAAACCGGCCGGGGTAACCACCACGCTGCCATCCAGAAAACCGGCGCTCCAGGGACTCTTCATCGTCAGGCGGGCGTGATCGGGCGTAATCCGGACACGAAGACTGGTACGCACATTCCGAAGCAGTGAATCCGGGGTATCCAGGTATGCATTAAGCTGCATGCCCCAGCGACGGGGAACCGGCAGCACGCCGGCCAGACGCCGATAATCATCCCGCCCGTCGATCCTCAACTTGATCTCGCGCTCGGTGGCGGTGTTTGGCGAATCCATCGACGTTCCCCGACCATCGGGCCCGGCTGGTTCCGGCGCCCCGGCCAATCCGGGCAGCAGACGCGCGGCCCAATGCAAATCAGTGCAGGAAGAGCGAAAGCGCCCAGGCGAATCCGCCACCGATGAGAATCAATCCCATCGCCACGGCAGCAACAACCGGGTATGTAAGATGAAGCATGCCGCCGCCCAGATTGATGGACGTCGTTGTTATGGTATCGGCCGTTCTCATGTCAAGACCGGAAGCCCCGCCACCATCAAGCACCGCGGCATCCAGTCCGTTCTTCAACTCGTCCTTCTTACGTCGCAGCAGGTCGGCCACGTCATCAAGGCACTTCCTGGTCTCCTCGGCCGTCTGGAACCGATTCTCACGCTTCTTTTCAATCAGCTTCTCGACCAGGCGAATCATCTTCTCGGGAATATCCGGACGAATCGGCCGCATGTTCGGTACCGGATTGATAAGATGCGCCGTCGCGATCTCAATCACCGTCTCGCCGGTGAACGGAAGCTGGCCGGTCAACATCTGGTACATCACGATTCCAAGGGAATACAGGTCGGATCGGCCGTCCAGCTCGTCGCCGCGAATCTGCTCCGGAGACATGTACTCCGGGGTTCCGAAGACCATTCCGGTCGCGGTCTTGAAGCCGCTGGCATCACTGCCGTCGGTATCGCGAATCTTCGCGATGCCAAAGTCAAGAACCTTCACGAAAAGCGGATCCGAGCGCAACGGCTCGACCATGATGTTTTCCGGCTTCAGGTCGCGATGCACGACGTTTGAAGCGTGGGCTTCGTCCAGGGCGTCCAGAACCTGGCGCGCGATATGAATAACCTTTTCGACCGGCATCGCCCCTTCCTTGTTGGCCATGCGGGAAAGATCCTTGCCGTTCAAGTATTCCATCGCGATGTAGAACCAGCCATCCACCGTGCGCCCGAAATCCAGGATTCCGATGGCGTTGGGGTGATGCAGTCTCGATGCCGCCTTGGCTTCACGGTGGAAGCGATGCACCTGGCCTTCATCGGTAAGCAGGTGCCTGTGCAGAACCTTCAACGCGACCGGCCTGGAAAGGTCCTTGTGCTCGGCCCGATAGATGCTTCCCATCGCCCCGCTGCCGATAAGGTCCTTTACAATATACTTGTCACCTATAATCTTGCCGATCAGGGGATCCGCGGGTTTCTGGCGTTCGACAACGATTCGACCGCCGCAGAAAGGACAGAAACGACTGCCCTCGGGAGCGGCCTTTCCGCAGGATGAACAATTTGCCAAGTCGATATACCCCGATGTTGGTCTTTGCAATTCTATTCCTGGGTGCTAGCATTGGCAAGGCGTTACAAGCCATTAATCCGATCCATCCCTGGAGGTGCCGGTTATGATCCGCTGTGTTTTCTGCGGGACCGAAAACGACGAGATTTTCACGTACTGCCTGAACTGTGGAAAGCCCCTTGAACAGTCGATGCAGACCTTCAAGGCAAAGGCTCCGGCGTCCGCGCCAGTCGAGAATGTAAAGCTGGTCATCGTGAAATCGGACGGGACGGACGGATCGTCTTTCCCCCTGAAGGCGGGCGAGAACGTACTCGGTCGCGGGCCCGTCGATATCGACCTTGGCGTCGATCCCAGGATTGCATCACGGCACGCGGTCATCGATGTCGGACGGGACGTCGCTTTCATCGACGGCGTCGATATGACCTTCGGTTCCTTCGTCCGTCTGCGCGAGCCGCGCGTCCTGGCCGATCGCGACCGGGTTCGCATCGGCCACGCGGTGCTTGAATACCGGACTGGCCTTCAAAGACCCCAGGGCGGTGCCGCCGATGTGGAAACCCTTGGTTCGTCGGCGGCCCAGACCGGCAACGTCTTCGGCCGGATTCTTCGCGTCGGCCCGAATGACACCCTTCTTGGCGGATGGCTTCTGAACAAGGCCGAAACGCTTGTCGGGCGGACCCAGGGCGATATCGTGCTCGGCCAGGACGGATTCGTTTCTTCGCGCCACGCGATATTCGCCGTAAACGGCAACGAGTGCTCGATCAAGGATCAGAACTCGACGAACGGCACATTCCTGATGGTTCGCGGCCGGGTCGCAATCAACAACGGCGACCAGATCCTGATCGGACCGCATCTTCTTCGCTTTCAGCGCGGCTGATTGAGCCTGTCGTACTGCGCGGCAACTTCGGAAGCAGAAAATACCGGAATAACCTTAAGGCCTGTCGCTTCCAGTGTCTGGCGACCGCCTTCGTCGCGATCGACCAGGACCATGCACGCAACCGGATTGTAACCATCGGCGACAACGCCCTCACGCGCCTCGGTCAGGGAAATCCCGGTTGTGAGGACGTCTTCAAGAAGGAGTACGTCGGCACCGGCGGGAAGGCCGAATCGCCCCTCGACGCGGGACCCCGTGCCATGTTCCTTTGCCTGCTTGCGAACCAGGAAGGCCGGCAGTTCCACGCCTTCGGAAAAGGCGGTGATCTGGAATGCGGTGACCAGCGGGTCCGCGCCAAGCGTCGGACCGCCGACCGCGGCCACGCGAAGGCCGCTGTCCAGGTAGGTCTGCCAGAACACGCGGCCGCAAAGGGTCGAACCTTCGGGATGAAGCGTCACGCGCCTGCAATCCATGTAGTAGTCGGAAACACGGCCGGATCGCAGGACGACCTGGCGCCGCTCGTACGCAATCCTGGCAACCAGTTCAAGCAGCCTGGCACGATCCCTTTCAAACGAT
>ERZ795031.2917-NODE-2917-length-15729-cov-6.200396_pt1 | contig 15729 bp, 16 predicted proteins | sample MGYA00375123_ERZ795031 | MGnify/ENA primary metagenome ERZ795031 (study PRJEB30166, sample SAMN05720159) | activated sludge metagenome | isolation source: anaerobic digester from wastewater treatment plant | place: USA | collected 2015-04-21 ... | reverse complement strand
CGAAGAGGCACCGGACGGCGACTTCACCGAGCCGGTGTGGTGAGGGCGCGCGCATGAGACCTGACGGCCGCGCCGACAGCGCCCCGCGCCCCGTGCGCATCGAACGGGGCCACACTAAGCACGCCCCCGGCTCCGTGCTGATCTCCACCGGCGAGACCCGCGTGCTCTGCACGGCCATGTTCGAGGACCGGCTGCCCGCGTGGCTCAAGGGCGGGGGAAAGGGCTGGGTCACGGCGGAGTATGGCATGCTCCCCGGAGCCACCCATACCCGGTCCCCCCGCAGCAGCCAGACCGGCGGCCGCGCCAAGGAAATCAGCCGCCTCATCGGGCGGTCCCTGCGCGCCGTGACCAACCTCGAGGCCCTGGGCGAGTGCATGGTGACCGTGGACTGCGACGTGCTCCAGGCCGACGGCGGCACGCGGACCGCCGCCATCACCGGGGCCTGGGTGGCTCTGGCCGACGCCTTCGCCCTGTCTGTGAAATCCGGCCACCTGGCCGAGTCGCCCCTGCGGGGCGCCTGCGCCGCCGTCAGCGCGGGGATCGTTTCGGGACGCCCCGTGCTGGACCTCTGTTACGAAGAGGACTCGGCGGCCGAGGTGGACCTCAATGTGGTGATGGACGACCGGGGCCGCTTCATCGAGGTGCAGGGCACGGCGGAGGGGGCCCCTTTTGACCGGGCCGCCCTGGACGCCCTGCTGGGCCTCGCGGAGGAGGGCATCCGGCAACTGCTCACGGCCCAGCGGGAGGCGCTTGCGAATGGCTGAGACGCTGCTCATCGGCTCCGGAAACCGGAAGAAGGCCGAGGAACTCGCCCACCTGCTGGAGGGTCTGCCGTGGGAGGTCAAAGGACTGCGCGATTTCCCATCCGTCCCCGAACCGGAGGAAACGGGCGCCACTTTCGAGGAGAACGCCCTCCTGAAGGCCGAGTATTACAGCAGGGCCTTCGGCGTGGCCTGCCTGGCCGATGATTCGGGGCTGGTGGTGGACGCGCTGGACGGCGCGCCGGGCGTCTACTCCGCGCGCTACGCGGGCGGGGACGCCAACGACGCCCGGAACAACGAGAAGCTGCTGAACGCGCTGGAGGAGGTCCCCTGGCCTGACCGCACGGCGCATTTCGCCTGCTGCGCCGCGCTGGTGCGCCCCGGGCAGCCGCCGCACGTCGAGTGGGGCCGGGTTTACGGCCATATCTCCGTGGAGGCCTTCGGCGAGAACGGTTTCGGCTACGACGTGGTCTTCGTGCCCGAGGGGCACGACATCACGTTCGGCGAGATGGACACGGCGGAGAAGCACAAAATCAGCCACCGCGGCGAGGCCCTGGGCAAGATGCGGGCCTTCTTGGAGCGCCTGGCATGCACCCCCTGATCCTGCCCGCCGGGGAGGGGTTGGACACGGCGGTCGCGGCGCTGCGGGACGGCGGTGTGGTCGCCTATCCCACCGAGACGGTCTACGGGCTCGCGGCGGACCCCTTTTCCCCCCGCGCCCTCGATAACCTTTTTCGGGTGAAAGCCCGCGAGGAGGGGCGGGCCGTGCTTGTGGTGGTGGCGAACCGGTCGCACCTGAAGGCGCTGGCGGCGTCGGTGTCCGACGAGGCGGAGCGGTGCATCCGGGCGTTCTGGCCGGGGCCGCTGTCCCTGCTTTTTCCCCCCGCGCCGGGGCTGCACGAGGCGCTGATCGGACCCGACGGCAAGGTGTGCGTCCGCGAGACCGCCCATCCGGCGGCCCGGGCGCTGTGCCTCGAATGGGGCGGCGGCCTGACCTCCACCTCGGCCAACCTGAGCGGAAAGCCGCCCGCCGTGGCGGCGCGCGGGGCGTGTCTGGACGGCGTGTCCCTCGTGCTGGACGGCGGGGCGCTGCCCCCCTCGCCGCCCTCGACGGTGTTTGACCCGGACACGGGCGCGGTTCTGCGCGAGGGCAGGATCACGCGGCGGATGCTCGCGGAGGCCGGCGCCCTGTAGGCGCGCGGCCCCGCGCACAAGGAGACGGAACATGAGAATCGCGGTGGCAAGCGACCATGCGGGCTTTGAGGGCCCCGAACCGCTGTACAAGCCGGCCATCGTCGCCCATCTGCGCGCCCTCGGGCACGAGGTGGTGGACTGCGGCCCGGCGACCCCGGATCCGGTGGACTATCCCGACATGGCCGAGCGCGTCTGCCGCGCCCTGCTCTGCGGCGAGGCCGACCTGGGCATCCTGCTCTGCGGCACCGGCATCGGCATGAGCATCGCCGCCAACCGTTACCCGGGCATCCGCGCGGCCGCCTGCACCACCGAGGACATGGCCCGGCTCTCCCGGGAACACAACAACGCCAACATCCTGTGCCTGGGCCGGCGCACGCTCCCGCTGGAGCAGTGCCTCGCCCTCGCGGACCTGTGGCTGGCCACCCCCTTCAGCGGGGGGGAGCGGCACCGCCGCCGGGTGGACAAACTGGGGTGAACCCCGCCCCCTGGAACTGAACCTTATGAAGAACCTGACGCCGAAAGACATCGTGCGGGAGCTTGACCGCCACATCATCGGCCAGGACGAGGCCAAGAAGAAGGTGGCCATCGCCCTGCGCAACCGCTGGCGCCGCCAGCAGCTTCCGGACGACCTGCGCGACGAGGTGGCGCCGAAGAACATCCTCATGATCGGCCCCACGGGGGTCGGCAAGACCGAGATCGCCCGGCGGCTGTCGAAACTCGACGACGCGCCGTTCATCAAGGTGGAGGCGTCCAAGTTCACCGAGGTGGGCTATGTGGGCCGCGACTGTGAGTCCATGATCCGCGAGCTCGTCGAGACGGGCATAAAGATGGTCCGCGAGGAGATGCAGGCCGAGTGCGGGGAGAAGGCGCGGGAGAACGCGCGGAAACGGCTCATTGACCTGCTGTATCCCGGGCGCAAGGGGCGCGGCGGGCAGGCTTTCCACCCGCTCAACCCCTCCTCCGGCGACGAGGGCCCCGCCCGCAACCTCGCCCAGGACGAAAGCGACGAGAAGGTGCGCCGCATGGTCGCCGAGAAGCTCGACGCGGGCGAGCTGGAGGAGAAGGAGGTGGACCTCACCGTCCGCGAGCAGGGCGGCCCGCAGATGTCCCAGCTTTTCGCCGGGAGCGGCTTGGAGGAGATCGGCATGAACATGCAGGAGGTCTTCGCCCGCATGGCGCCCCCCAAGACCCGCACCCGCCGGGTGACCGTGGCCGAGGCCCGCGAGCTGCTGGTGCAGGAGGAGCTTCAGGAGCTGGTGGACATGGACCTCGCGGCGCGCCGGGCCGTCGAGCGCGCCGAGAACTCCGGGATCATCTTCCTGGACGAGATCGACAAGATCGCCGGGCGCGGGCAGGGTGCGGGGCAGGGCCCCGACGTGTCCCGCGAGGGGGTGCAGCGCGACATCCTGCCGATTGTCGAGGGCAGCACGGTGATGACCAAGTACGGCCCCGTGCGCACCGACCACATCCTGTTCATCGCGGCGGGGGCGTTCCACGTCTCCAAAGTTTCCGACCTGATCCCCGAGTTGCAGGGGCGTTTCCCCATCCGCGTGGAGCTGGCCAGCCTCACGGCGGCCGACTTCGCGCGCATCCTCCGCGAGACGCACAACTCCCTCATCCGCCAGTATGAGGGCATGCTCGCCACGGAGGGGGTGGCCCTGGTCTTCGAGGACGCCGCCATAGACCTCATGGCCGAGATCTGCGCCCAGGTCAACCAGGAGTCGGAGAACATCGGCGCGCGGCGGCTGCACACCATCATGGAGTACCTGCTCGAGGATCTGTCCTTCGACGCCCAGAAGCACGCCGGCGCCACCGTCACAGTGACCGTGGACATGGTCCGCGAGCGTCTCTCCGGCACCCTGGTCAAGCAGGACCTCTCCCGCTACATCCTCTGAGGGCCCCATGGAGCGTTTCCCCCTCATAGAGGATGCGGGCGCGGCGGTGGCCGCGATTTCCGGCGTGGCCGACGGCGACTGCGGCCGCCATGGCGACGCGGAGGCGCGCGCCCGTTTCCTGGCCCGGTGCGGGGCGCCCCCGGCCCCCGCATTCTTCGCCAGCCAGGTACATGGCATCCGCATTCTCCGGGTGGACGCCGCCGCGGGTGCGGGGGAGTTTCTTGCGGGCGAGGCGGACGGCCTGATGACCGACTCGCCGGACGCGGTGCTCTGCGTGGGCGTGGCGGACTGCGTGCCCGTGTGGCTCTTCGACCCTGTGACCCGGAGCGGCGCGCTGCTGCACGCGGGCCGGGAGGGTTCCGTGGCGGGGATATGCGCGGCGGGTGTCCGGGCGCTTCAGGAGGCGTATGGGGCCCGTCCCGGCGACCTTCGGGCGCAGATCGGCCCCTCCGCCGGCCCCTGCTGCTACGAAGTCTCCCCTGAAATGGCCTCCGACTACCGCCGCAGGGGGTATCCGGTCCGCGGCCGCCACCTGGACCTCTGGGAACTGAACACGCTTCAGTTGGCCGGGGCGGGGGTGCGCCCCGGCCACATGGCCGTTTCGGGCGTCTGCACGATCTGCGGGGACCGGTTTTTCAGTTTTCGCAGGAATAACAGCCGTGAGCGGAATCTTGCGGTGCTGCGTTTGGGCGGGAAACGCGGCGCGCCGGAGCGTTAGAAATGCCACAATAACATCATCTTGCGAAGTCCGACATGAGGCGTAACTTGCGGCCTGCCCGCCGTGTGTGCTAAGATGGCAGGCTAACGTATGCCGCTTTGACAAAGTGGGTTGCCGCCCACTTTTTTTGTTGGGAACAGGGCGTCTGCTGGCCCCCGTTTTCGGGGCGTCGGCGGACGTGCGCGGAGCGTGTGTCTTTTGATCGAAGTGACCGGACAGCTGTGGCGGATCGTGGAGCCTGAACTGGCCAGCCTGGGTTTCGAGCTCGTGGAGATCGAGTGCGTTCCCCACGGGCGCGGCCAGATTGTGCGGATATACATGGACAAGACGCCGGGCCGGATCAGCCTGGACGACTGCGCGATGGCCTCGCGGGTGCTCAGCCCCGTGCTGGACCTGCACGACGTCGTTCCGGGCGGGTACATCCTGGAGGTGTCCTCGCCGGGTTTGGACCGTCCGGTGCGCAAGCCGGAGCATTTTGTGAAATACACGGGCGAGCAGGTGAAGCTGACCACCCATGCGCCCGTCGGCGGGCGGACCCGGTTCACCGGGGTGATCCGCGGGCATGAGGACGGGATGATAGTGCTTGAAGTGGACGGGCAGACGGTGTCCATCCACGGCGAGAACCTGAAGAAGGCGAGACTGAACCGGTAGTGCGGAAAGGTGGACAGCCTTGGCAGACGAACTTAAAATCGCGCTGGAACAGATCGAGAAGCTGAAGAATGTGGACCGGGAGACCCTCCTGGAAGCCATTCGCGGCGCCATCGAGATGGCGGCCCGCAAGGGCATCCACCGGGCCGAGAACATCACGGTCGAGGTGGAGAAGAACACCCTGTCCTTCCTCGTCTTCGAGATCAAGAGCGTGGTCGCCGAAGTGCGCGACCCGGCCCTGGAAATTTCGCTGGAGGACGCCCGCAAGCTGAACCCGGACGTGGTGGTGGGGAACCGGCTCAAGGTGCGCACCCAGCCCAAGGACTTCGGGCGGATCGCCGCGCAGACGGCCCGCCAGGTCATCATCCAGAAGCTGAAGGACGCCGAGCGCGACCGCGTGTACGCGGAGTACAAGGAGCGCGAGGGCGACATGATCACGGGCAACGTGAAGCGCATCAGCTCCGGGTGCATCTTCGTGGTCATCGGGCAGGTCGAGGCGGTGCTGCTGCCGGGCGACCAGTCTCCGCGCGAGAACTACAAGGTGGGCGACCGGATCCGGGCGCTGGTGGTGCGGGTCGAGAAGACCCCCAAGGGCACCTCGGTCAAGCTTTCCCGCTCCGCGCCGGACCTGGTCCGCGCGCTGTTCGAGCTGGAGGTCCCCGAGATTTACGAGGGCACCGTGGAGATCCGGGCGCTGGCCCGCGAGGCGGGCAACCGCACGAAGGTGGCCGTGGCCTCCCGCGACCCCAACGTGGACCCCGTGGGCGCGTGCGTCGGCCTCAAGGGGTCCCGGGTGCGCGCCGTGGTCGAGGAGCTCTCCGGGGAAAAGATCGACATCGTCCGCTGGAGCGAGGACCCGGTCCAGCTCTGCGTGAACGCGCTGAACCCGGCGGACATCCTCAAGATGCAGCTTGACGAGGAGGCGAAGACGATCCAGGTGATCGTGCCGCAGGACCAGCTGTCGCTGGCCATCGGCAAGCGCGGGCAGAACGCGCGCCTGGCCTCGAAACTCATGGGCTGGAGCATTGACATCCGCGGCGACGGCGAGGGCAGGGCGCCCGAGACGCCGCCGGAAACCGGGGAGGAAGCCCCCGATGAACCCGTGGAGGAAGCCGACGGCAACGCAGCAACAGACGGTGACTGACGCAGCTTTTCCGATCACGTTTTGTTCGAATGCGGTTCGAGGCCGCGCACGCCGCCGCGCCCCGCTCGGTTCGGGGCCGGTGTTGTGGAGGTTTGAGTAGATGCAGACCATTTCAAGTTTCACGGAGCGACTGGGCCTCTCCGTTGACTGGGCGATCGACGCGCTCAGGCAGCTGCGCTATTCCGTCGCCGGCGGCGGCACAGAGATAGACGCGGACCAGGAGGAGCTGCTGATCGCCCTGGACGAGGAGCCGGGCCTGCTGGAGAAGAAGCTCGCCGAGCTCGCCAAGCAGGACGCGGCGCAGGCGAAGAAGGAGGAGGCCGCGGCGAAGAAGAAGGCCGCGGCGGAAAAGAAGGCAGCCGCGAAAAAGGCCGCAGCGAAGAAGGAGGCGGCCAAGAAGCCCGCCGCGAAAAAGCCCGCCGCGAAGAAGGCCGCCGCGAAAAAGAAGCCGGACGCCGCCGAGCCGGAAGAGGCGCCGGAGGAGGCGGTCCAGGCGGAGGTGATTCCCGCGGAGCCGGAAACGGAGCCGGAAACCGAGACGGCCGCGGAGGTGGCGGAAGCGGTTGTGGTCGTTGAGACGCCCTCCCCGGAGGAGGCCCCCGAAACGGAGGCGGTCCAGGAGGCCGCGGTCCCTGCGGCCCCCGAGCTGGAGCCCATCGCCGTCATTCTCCCCGACGAGCCCGTGACGGAGGAGGATGCCGAGCGCGCCGGCCAGGCCGCCGCGCAGGACGCGGCGACGGAGCATCTGGGCGCCCTGGCGCGCGCCGAGCTCAAGCAGCAGGAAATGGAGCGCCAGCGCGGCCAGAAGAAGGCGGAGAAGGAGAAGCAGCCTCCGAAGGAGGAGGTCGCAGCCCCGGTGCCCGACCCCGAGGTGCTGCGCGCGGTACTGGAACGGGACCGCCAGCGCAAGGAGCGCCAGCAGGCCCCGCCGGCCGCCCGCGGCGCGGCGCGCCCCGGACGCGACGCCGCCGGGCCGAAGACCGCCGGCCGCAAGGAGCAGGCCCCGGTGCTGCTCACGCCCGAGGAGCTGGAGCGGGCGCGCGCGCGCAGCATGGAGAAGCGCGGCGGCGCCCCGACCAAGGCCGCCAAGCAGAAGCAGAAGAAGGAGAAGGCGGAGCGCCTGCGCATTGTGGAGGAGGACATGCAGCGCGAGGCCGTGCTCGCCGTGCGCGAGTTCCAGTCCGGCTCCGCCGCCACGGGCTCCAAGAAATACCGCCGCAGGCGCCGCGACGGCGACGAGGCGGGCGACAGCGGCGTGATGCTTCTGGGCACGGTCGTTGTCGAGGAGACGCTGACGGTGGACCAGCTCGCGGCCCAGCTCGGCCGCAGCGCCGCGGACATCATCGTGGACCTGATGGACATGGACATCATGGCCACCAAGAACCAGATTCTCGACATGGAGCAGATCCGCCACATTGCGGACAAGTACTCCTTCAACGTCGAGGTCGCCATTCCCGAGGAGGAGAGGGTCTTCGCCGAGGAGCCCGACCGCCCCGAGGACCTCGCCCCGCGTCCCCCGGTGGTCACGGTCATGGGCCACGTGGACCACGGCAAGACCTCGCTGCTGGACCGCGTCCGCCGGACCAATGTGGCGGATTCGGAGGCCGGCGGCATCACCCAGCACATTGCCGCGTACCAGTTCGAGCTGCCCGGCGGCGGCGTGACCTTCCTCGACACGCCCGGCCACGAGGCCTTCACCCAGATGCGCGCCCGCGGCGCCCACGTCACCGACGTGGTGATCCTGGTGGTGGCCGCGACCGACGGCGTCATGCCGCAGACCGTGGAGGCCATTGACCACGCGAAGGCGGCCGAGGTCCCGATCATCGTCGCGGTGAACAAGTGCGACCTGGAGAACGCCCAGCCGGACCGGGTCCGCCAGGAGCTGACGCAGTACGGGCTGGTGGCCGAGGAGTGGGGCGGCGACACGATCATGCGCAACATCTCCGCGCGCAACGGCGACGGTGTGGACGACCTCATGGACCTGCTCACGCTCCAGACGGAGCTGCTCAACCTGCGGGCCAACCCCAACAAGCGCGCCCGCGGCGCCGTCATCGAGTCCGAGATCACCACGGGCCAGGGCCCGGTGGCCTGGGTGCTCGTGCAGTCGGGCACCCTCCGCGTGGGCGACACCTTCCTCGCGGGCACGACCTACGGGCGCGTCCGCAGCATGGTGAACGCCCGCGGCGAGGAGATGAAGGAGGCGGGCCCGTCCATGCCTGTGGTTGTCACCGGGTTCAGCACGCCGCCGGACGCGGGCGACATCTTCATCGTGACCGAGGAGGAGCGGGTCGCCAAGAGCATCGCCGAGAAGCGCGCCGCCGCGCTCCGGCTGAAGCGCGGGCCCGCAGTGAAGCACATGACGCTGGAGGACTTCCACAAGCGCTTCTCCGAGGTGGAGAAGAAGGTGCTCAACGTCATCGTCAAGGGCGACGTGCAGGGCTCCGTGGACGTGCTCCGGTCCAGCCTGGCCAAGCTCGGCAACGAGGAGGTCAGCGTCAACATTGTCCACGGCGGCGTCGGCGCGGTCAACGAGTCCGACATCATCCTGGCCGGGGCGAGCGACTCGGTGGTCATCGGGTTCCACGTCACGGCCAACCCGAAGGTGCGCAAGCTGGCCGAGCAGGAGGGCGTCGAGATACGCACCTACCTGATCATCTACGAGATGATGGACGACCTGCGCAACGCCCTTGAGGGCCTGCTGGCGCCCGAGAAGCGCGAGGCCATCACGGGCCACGCCGAGATCCGCCAGGTCTTCCGCTCGTCCGCCCTGGGCAACATCGCCGGCTGCCACGTGCAGGACGGCGAGGTCTCCCGTGGCGCCCTGGCCCGCCTCGTGCGCGACGGGGTCGTCGTCTACGACGGGAAGATCGAGTCGCTCCGCCGCGGCAAGGACGACGCGAAGTCCGCCGCCGCGGGGTTCGAATGCGGCATCAAGCTTGAGCGCTTCGACGACGTGCGTTCCGGCGACGTCATCGAGGTGTACAAGATTGAGCAGATCGCCAAGACCCTGGACTGATCCGGGGCCGTGACCATCGGTCTCTTGGAGATGGACTTTCTCGTGCCCGGCGCGCGTTCCCTGAAGGAGAAGCGCTCCGTGGTGAAGGGCCTGAAGGACCGGCTGCGCGCCCGCTTCAACTGCTCCGTGGCCGAGGTGGCGTTCCAGGATGTCTGGACCCGCTTCCGGCTGGCCGTCTGCGTGGTGAGCGGCGACGTCCGCTTCGCCAACACGCAGCTGAATGAAATCGTCAACTTTGCCTCCTCGCACCGCGGCGCGGTGCTGGCGGACTACCGGATCGAGATGCTATGAGCGAGAACAGCAGGGCCACCCGCGTGGCCGAGGTCATACGCGAGGAGATCGCGCGGCTGCTGACCAAGGGGCTCAAGGACCCGCGGATCGGCTTCGTCTCCGTCATGGAGGTGCGCATGTCCCCCGACCTGCGCCACGCCAACGTGTACGTCAGCCTCTACGGCAGCGAGGCCGAGCGGAAGTCCTCCCTCGTGGCCCTGCGCAACTCCGCGGGGTGGGTGCGGCGCGAGGTGGGCAAGTGCCTCCACGTCCACCACACCCCCGAGATACGGTTTTTCCCGGACAGCACCCTCGACCGGGTCTACCAGCTGGAGGAGGTCTTCCAGAGCATCCATGAGGAGCAGCAGAACACCCCCATGCTCCGCATGACCCTCGTCGAAATGGTCGAGGAGCTGAAGACCGCCGAGGCGCCCCTCGTCGTCACCCATGTCAACCCGGACGGCGACGCCGTGGGCAGCCTGCTGGCCGCGCGCCTGCTCCTGCTGGCCCTCGGCAAGACGCGCGTTGCCTGCGCCGTTGACGGCGCGGTCCCCGCCGCCTATGCCGCCCTGCCCGGCGCCAAGACCGTCTTGAACGCCGAGAGCGACCGCCCCGTGTTCGACCGCGTGGTGCTGGTGGACTGCGCGCGGCTGGACCGCATCGGCGAGATCGCGGACTGGATCCCCCCGGCCGTCCGCGTGCTGGTCCTCGACCACCACGACGAGGAGGGGCCGCCCGGCGCCGCGGGCATCATCGACCCCGGCCGCGCCGCGGCGGGCGAGCTGGTCGCCGCGCTTTTCGAGGCAGCCGAAATCCCCTGGGACGCCGACGCGGCCACCTGCCTCTACGTCGCCCAGGCCACCGACACCGGCGGCTACCGGTTCGCGAACACCACGGCCGCCTCGCACGAGCTGGCAGCGCGGCTCATCTCGGCGGGCGTGGACCTGGCCGTGTGGAACGAGCGCGTCTTCAACACCATGGCCGCCCGCAAGTTCCAGCTCCTGCGCCTCGTCCTCGACCGGGCCGAATTTCTCCACGGCGGCGAGCTCGCCGTTTCTTGGGTGGGACAGGCCGATTTCGCGGAGACCGGCGCGCTGGTGGAGGACACCGACGGCCTCATCAACTACCTGCGCCAGGTGAACGGGGTCCGTGTGGCCGCGTTCTTCACGGAGCGCGAGCCGGGCGCCTGCAAGGTCAGCCTGCGCTCCGCCGTTTCCTTCGACAGCGCCCGCTTCCTCCGCGGCTATGGCGGCGGCGGGCATTTCATGGCGGCGGGCGCCACGCTGCGCATGCCGCTGGCGGAGGCGCGGGAGACCGTGACCGCCGCCCTGGAGGCCGCCATGGACGACAACGGGACGGAGGCGCCATGAACGGCGTGCTGCTGGTGGACAAGCCCGCGGGAATGACCTCGCACGACGTGGTGGACCGCGTGCGCCGGGCCGCGCAGCAGCGGCGCGTCGGCCACACGGGCACCCTCGACCCCGGCGCCACGGGCCTGCTCGTGCTGTGCCTCGGCGCGGCGACCCGCCTGTCCGAGCACCTGACGGGCCTCGACAAGACCTACGAGGGCACCATGCGCCTCGGCCTGGTCACCGACAGCTACGACCTGGACGGGGCCGTGGTCTCCGAGCATCCCGTGCCCGCGCTGGCGCAGACGGACATTCAGGCCGTCTGCGACGCCCTCACGGGCGACATCCTCCAGACGCCGCCCATGATGAGCGCCGTCAAGGTGGGCGGCAAGCGTCTCTACAAGATGGCCCGCAGCGGACAGACCGTCGAGCGCGAGCCCCGGCCCGTCCACGTGGAGGCCTTTGAGATCCTTTCCTGGACCCCGCCGGACGCGGGCCTGCGCGTGCGCTGCGGCAGCGGCACCTATGTCCGCGCCCTGTGCCACGAGGCCGGGCAGGCCCTCGGCTGCGGCGGCATCCTCGCCGCCCTGCGCCGCACCCGGGTCGGCGCGTTCGACATCGCCGACGCCGTCGCGCTGGACGCGCTCGACGGCCCCGAGGCCGTTCGCGGGCGCCTTGTCCCCATGGAGGACGCCCTCGACCTGCCCGTGGTCCGCGTGGACCGCGCCCGCGCCGCCATGATCCTCACCGGCGCCGCCATTGCGACCTCGGTCCGGCCCGCGCCGGAGGACATGCCCGACGGGCTGGTCCAGATCAAGTCCGAGGACGGCCGGCTGCTCGCGCTCGGGACGCTTATGGCCACGGACAGCGGGGTGGTGGTCCGCCCCCGCCGCGTGTTCACGCCGGAACCGTAGGGGGGGAGGGCCGTGGACACCGTCGCCGACATTCTGGCCTGTCCGCCGCATCCGCGGCCCACGGCCCTGACCGTCGGCAGTTTCGACGGCGTCCACCTCGGCCACCGGCGGCTGCTCGACACCCTCGTCCGCGCGGCGGATGACCGCGGGCTTCTGCCCGCCGTCATGACCCTCGACCCGCACCCCCGCCAGCTCTTCGCCCCCGCCAGCGCGCCGAACATCCTGACCACGGCCGCCCAGAAGAACCGCCTCCTCGCCGCGGCGGGCGTCGGCGCCCATTTCACCCTGCCCTTCACGCGCGATACCGCCGCGATGGACCGCGAGGCCTTCGTCCGCGACGTCGTGGTCCGGCAGTGCGGCGCGCGCCTGCTCCTCGTTGGGCATGACTTCCGTTTCGGCCGCGCCGCCGCCGGGTCCTTCGAGTACCTCCGCGAGCACGCCGATACCTTCGGTCTGGAGGTCGCGCGGGTGGACGCCCTGGTCCTCGACGGTGAATGCGTCAGCAGCACCCTCATCCGCGAGCGGGTCCTCCAGGGCGCGGTCGAGGACGCTGCCCGGTGCCTCGGCAGGCCCTACGCCCTGGAGGGGCCGGTGGTCGCCGGGCGCGGCATCGGCCGCACCCTCGGCTTTCCCACCGCCAACCTCGCCCCCGGCAACCTCGCCGTCCCCGCCCACGGCGTCTACATCGCCGAGACCCTCGTGGACGGCCACACCTGGCCCTCGGCGGTCAACATCGGCATCGCCCCCACCGTGCGCAACGAGGACGCCCTCGTCGAGACCCACCTCCTCGGCTTCACCGGCGACCTCATCGGCAAGACCATCGAGATCATCTTCCACCGCCGCCTCCGCCCCGAGCAGCGCTTCTCCTCCCTCGAGGACCTCAAAGCCGCCATCCGCCGCGACTTGGACACCGTCCGCGCCCATTTTTCCTCCTGACCCGCCCCTTTCCGTGTTCTCAGTGTTTTCTGTGGTGAATGCATTTTCCGAACCCGGCACGGCCTTTGGGGTCCAACCGAGTGTCCCGCAGGTGAAATCCTCCGCGGTGGAGGGTACACTTGAGGGGAGAACGGGCCGACCAACCACAGGAGGATGCCCCCATGAAACCGATTTGGATGCTGGTTGCGGTGATGTGCCTTCCGCTGTTTGCTGTCGCGCAGGACCCCGCCCCGGCGGCGGCGCCCGCGCCCGCCGACGCCGTCGCGGCGCTGGAGACGACGCTTTCGGACCAGACGGATGTGGCGGTGACGGTGTACAACAACGACCGGGCGCTGGTGCGCGACCGGCGCAAACTGAGCCTGGCCCCCGGAACGCTCACGCTGCGCTTCATGGACGTGGCCGCGGCGATCCAGCCGGAGACGGTGAGCCTGGTGTCGCTGAACGACGGCGGCAACCTGCACATTCTGGAGCAGAACTACGAGTTTGACCTGATGAGCCCGGAGAAGCTCATGGAGAAGTACGTGGGCCGCGAGGTGACGCTGGTCAACAAGAGCAACGACCTGAATTTCTTCGAGCAGAAGGCGAAACTCCTCAGCGTGAACAACGGCCCCATCTACGAGGTGGAGGGGAAGATATTCCTCGGCCATCCGGGCCAGGTGGTGCTGCCCGAGCTGCCCGGCGAGCTCATCGCCAAGCCGACGCTGGTGTGGCTGCTGGAGAACGGCGGCAGGGACCATGAGGTCGAGGCGACCTACCTCACCTCCGGCATGTCGTGGAAGGCGGACTACGTGGTCACCATGAACCGCGAGGAGACCAAGATGAACCTCGAGGGCTGGGTGACCCTCAACAACCAGTCCGGAACCACCTACCAGAACGCGCAGTTGAAACTCGTCGCCGGCGACGTGAACGTGGTGCAGTCGGACATGATGCCCGCGCCCGCCATGGAGATGATGAAGGCGGCGGGCGCCCCCCGCGAGATGCGGATGGTCGAGGAGTCCTTCGCCGAGTACCACCTGTACACGCTCCAGCGCCGCACGACGATCAAGCAGAACCAGTCGAAACAGGTCAGCCTGCTCTCCGGCAACGGCGTGGCGGTGAAGAAGATCTACGAGTTCCGCGGCGACGTGGCCTTCTACGCCAGCAAGATGGAGCCCATCAAAAACCAGAACGTGGACGTGTTCCTGACCTTCCAGAACGAGGAGAAGAACCAGCTCGGCATCCCGCTGCCCGCGGGGATCATGCGCGTGTACCAGCAGGACAGCGGCGGCATGTACCAGTTCTCCGGCGAGGACCGCATCAAGCACACGGCCAAGGACGAGGAGGTGCGCCTGCGCCTGGGCAAGGCCTTCGACGTCGTCGCCGAGCGCATCCAGAGTGACTACCGGGGCGTCGGGCCGACCATTCACGAGGCCGAGTTCCGCATCCCCGTGCGCAACCACAAGGACACCCCGGTGACCGTGGACGTCGTGGAGCCCATGCCCGCCACCTGGACCATCCTCTCCAAGTCCCACGACTTCGTGAAGAAGGACGCCCACACGGCGGTCTTCTCCCTCGACATTCCGGCGGACGGCACGGTCGAGCTGGTTTACCGCGTACGCGTGCAGTGGTAGGGGAGGGGGCCATGCGGCGTGTGCTGACGGCGGCGGAGATGCGCGAGGCCGACCGGCGGTGCATCGAGGACGTCGGGATTCCCGGCGCGGTCCTGATGAACACCGCCGGCGCGGCCGTCTGGGCCGAGGCCGCGCGGTGGCCGGGGCCGGTGGGTGTCGTCTGCGGCAGGGGCAACAACGGCGGGGACGGCTTTGTCGTCGCCCGCCTCGCCCTGTGCGCGGGCCGTGCGGTGCGCGTGGTCCTCATCGGCGAACCGGCGGCCGTCACGGGCGACGCGGCGGTCTTCCTGCGCGCCTACGAGCGCCTCGGCGGTATCGTGGTCCCCGCGCCCGACCCGGAGACGGCGGCCCGCGAGACTGCCGCCCTGCGCGGGTCCGGCGTGCTCGTGGACGCCCTGCTCGGCACCGGGTTCATGGGCGAGGTCCGGGGCGCGGCGCGCGCAGCCATAGGGGCCTGGCCGGAGGGGATCCCCACCGTGGCCGTGGACATCCCCTCGGGGCTCAACGCCGACACCGGCGAACCGGGCGGCGCCGTCGTGCGCGCCGACACCACCGTGACCTTTGCCTGCCTCAAGCGCGGCCTGCTCGCGGAAAGCGCCCGCCCCTACACGGGACGGATCATTGTGGCGGACATCGGCATCCCCGAAGCCTGCCTGGAGGGGCTGGGAACCTTTGCTCCGGTTGAGGACCGTTGACTCCCATGCGCTGTTTTGCGGCTATTGAGACCGGCCCCGCCGCGCGGGCGGCGCTGGGGAAGTGCATCGCCTCGCTGCGTCCCCTGGGCGGGCGGGTGTCCTGGGTGCGGCCGGAGACCCTTCACCTGACCCTGCGGTTTCTCGGCGAGGTGACGCCGGAGCAGGCGTCCGTTTATGCGGCGCGCCTGCGGCCGCTCGTATCCGGGTTAGCCCCGCTTGAACTCGCGGCCGAGGGGCTGGGCGCGTTTCCCAGCCTGCGCCGCCCGTCGGTGCTGTGGGCGGGGGTGCGCGCGGTGTCCGGCGACCTGTCGGCGGTCCAGCAGGCCGCCGAGGCCTGCGCGGTGGCCATCGGCCTGTCCCCCGAGCCGAAGCCCTTTCATCCCCACCTGACCCTGGGCCGGGTGCGTGCCCCGCACGGGCTGGCCCCCCTGCTGGCGGCTTTCGGCGAGCTGGCCGCCGCCGCGCCGGGTTTCGGGGATGCATTCCCCGCTCCCGCCGTGGCATTATTCCAGAGCGAACTGAAGCCCGGCGGCGCGGTGTACACGCGCCTGGAGGAGATGCCCCTTGGCGGTTGACGTC
>ERZ795031.2907-NODE-2907-length-15751-cov-4.553007_pt1 | contig 15751 bp, 15 predicted proteins | sample MGYA00375123_ERZ795031 | MGnify/ENA primary metagenome ERZ795031 (study PRJEB30166, sample SAMN05720159) | activated sludge metagenome | isolation source: anaerobic digester from wastewater treatment plant | place: USA | collected 2015-04-21 ... | reverse complement strand
AGAAGTACGCCCGTTGAATTTTCTTGGTTCACTCGGGGGGTGCCCTTTGGGACTCACTTGAACGGCAGCCGAATAGTCAAACAAATCAGTAAGCGCTTGTTTCTTGAGATTTATCCATGTTCCACTCCACCTTTAAGCTTGGCTCGCTAGATCGTACTGATTTAGTCTGACACGCCATGGCGGTAGTTTTCGTTTGTGTGGTCTTGGCGTACACATGCGTTGACCCTAACCCAGAAAAACTAACCTTAGCTCAGTAAGAAAGCCGGGTCAGGGGCAGGGCATTGCGAGTACATTGCATCACCTGCATAACAGGCTCGCGGAGAGCAAACGCCTCGATGCAGGACTGGTCCAAGTCCACCAGAAGGTCTCTCACAACAGACTCACGGTCCAACCAACGTCGCGAGCATGCTAGCTCCCGTATTTCCGGCTCACCGGCGTGAACAAACTATTGACGCGTCACGCCCATTGCAAGCGCTGCGGCATCCCACGCCTGCACTTGCCAGAGGAACAGTCCTGCCGCTAACACACAAACGCTCAACAGGGGGAGCACGGGGCGCAAGCCAGTCTGGCGATAGTTCCGGATTGCACACTCACCGTACATGATCAAGACCACGGCGCACAACGGGAGTACTGGAAACCCATAGCGATCTTCGACGTGCAAGGCCGTATGCTGTGCAAGCATCACGATGGAAAACGTTACCAAGAACGCACCACTTGCATTCTCAAGCATTACTCTACGCATTTCCCGCCGCGCTCCCGGCATGGCAAGCCGCACCATGGCATGGAAGGTCAGAAAGAGACCTACCCACGCCAGGGTGTCGTAACCCCGACTCAGCCATACCAACCACACAGGTGTGTCATTTTCCAGATAGGGGGTAAACCGGAAGTGATCAAATAGGCCAATCCATTTCTTGAAAACTAGAGCCGTGGCCGCAACCGGACGCGCCGTTAGGCAACCGGTGAGAGACGATTCGTCAAACCCAAACAAGGTCGATACACTGCACCGCGCATAGAAATTTTCCAGCATCACCGAGTCTGCCAACACGGGAGCGGCGCCCGGGATCTCTGGTGACATGGCCCATAGCGTGCGTGCGCCGCGCAATCCCGCCTGCATGCTCGCCGCGATATCCCCTGTCGCCGGTGACTGCACGCACCACTTGCCATATTTCGCGTTGCAATTCATGGCGTACGGTGCCAATACCAGCAGTGCGCCTGCAAGCAGGGTACTCAACACAATGGCACTGCGCTGGCAGTTGCGATGGAGACTCGCGCCCACCATCACCATCACCATCACCATCCACCCACAGAAAATGGCAATTTGTGAACCCGGCCGGACCAGAATTGCCAACCCCAAAAAACAACCAGCTCCCGTTGCCAGCAGCAGCGCGCGGGACGTACGGTGAGGCTCCATTGCTGCCCTCATGACAACCACGCCAAACAGCAACAGATCAAGCGCCAAGGTGTCACTCAAGGGACTTGTCGTGTGACCGATCAGCGCCGGAAAGGTCGCGAGGAACGCGAACAATCCATATCTTGCAGCATCCGTGCGCAACAATTGTGCGTGAGCCACGGCACCGGAAAATTTCCACATTGCCACCATATGAACAAGGAACAAGGTCGTGCAGACCGCATCCACCCAAGACTGCAAGTCGGTTCTGCCTCCAATCCAAACCAACCCCTCTCGAACTGCAAAAGCGAGCAATGGAACGCCCGCGGAGCGTTCACCGGCATAACGCCAGGCATCAGACCAACTGTGCATGCCGTCCGCAATCACCAGGTAGCTGTAAGCATCTCCCCGCACCCGGAAATCGAGCGTATACCCCAGCCCAAACGCAAAGAGCTTCATGGCCAACGCCGTGGTCAAGACAAAAACAACGATATGCAGTACCTGAGGGCGTATGGTGTTATGTAAGGACACTTGGTGAGCAACTCCGTGCGTGGTCAAATCCGGACTGACAACCGATGATAAGTTACAGTACTTCTAGGGAAGAGCAACATGGCATTTCTTGCGCACACGCAACTGCGAGCGATGGGATTCAAGTATCTGGGCAAGGATGTTCGAATCAGCGACAAAGCGGCTATTTACAACGCCGATCAGATAGAAATTGGAGACTATTCACGCATTGATGACTTTTGCGTGCTTTCCGGAAGAATCCGCATTGGTCGCAACGTACACGTCGCGGTCTTTTGCAATCTCGCCGGAGGCACCGAGGGCATCACGATGGATGACTTTGCAGGTCTCGCATACCGCTGCGACATTTTTTCCCAGAGCGACGACTACACCGGCGGAACGTTAACCAATCCCACGGTACCTGGTGTCTTCAAACAAGAGACCAGACAGGCCGTGTATGTCGGCCGGCACTGCATCATTGGCGCCGGATCCATGGTGTTTCCCGGAGTGCATGTGGCCGAGGGCTGTTCCGTAGGTGCCATGTCCATGGTGACGAAGTCAACGCATCCCTGGGGGGTCTACTTTGGTGTTCCGGCCAAGCGCATCAAGTCACGCAGGCGGGACTTGCTGGCATTGGAAGCGGCATACCTCGGGGTCGCACCTTGATGCCCGCCCCCGCCCGGCGCATGACACAAAGAGTGTCAGAATCCCTTTTTTTCACCGAGTGGTGATCGATTGATCCACAGGATCGACCGCCCCTATCTTGGATACTTCATGGCGCACATCTCTGTAGTAGTTCCGGTCTTCCGGGCAGAAGCGTGCCTGTACGAGTTGTACGCACGGTTGAAGATCTCCCTAGAAACAATTACCTCCGATTTCTCCATCCTCCTTGTGGAGGACTGCGGGGGTGACAACTCATGGCCACTGATCGTGGAACTGGCACAGCGCGACCCCCGGGTCATGGGCATCCAGTTCAGCCGTAATTTTGGGCAACACTACGGCATTACCGCGGGGCTTGATGTGTGTGACGCGGATTGGGTGGTTGTGATGGACTGCGATCTCCAGGACCGCCCGGAAGAAATACCCGTGCTGTATGCAAAGGCACGGGAGGGCTACGAAGTGGTGGTGGCACGCCGTGGAAAGCGCCAGGATCCGATTTTCAACCGACTGCGTTCACGGCTTTTTTACGCCTGCTTCAGCTATCTGGCTGATATGGACTACGACAGCCAAGCGGGCAACTTCCGCATCATTTCCCGCAAGGTTGTCAACAGTATACGGACCATGCGCGAGCAACTGCGTTTTTTTGGAGGACTGGTCAGCTGGACGGGCTTTGCCACCGCCAGCGTGGCAGTCCAGCATGATCCGCGTTTCGCGGGTGAAACCAGCTACACCTCGCGAAAACTTTGGAAATTGGCGGTGGAGACCATTCTCGCGCATTCAGACAAGCCATTGCGGCTGTCCATACGCTTTGGTTTCATGATCTCCGGATTGGCATTCTCCTATGGGAGCTACATCATTTACCGTGCGTTGGCGTTCGGAACACCGATTGCTGGCTGGAGCAGTCTGATTGCTTCTCTTTATTTCCTTGGTGGCATCATCATCGCCATTCTCGGCATCCTCGGCGTGTACCTGGGGAAGACCTTCGACGAGGTCAAGCGCAGGCCACTTTACATTGTGAGTCGCACAACCGCGGATGGGGGGCACTAGAGATGTCGTTACAGCACTATCTCTATGTGGCTTGCACCATCGTGTTGACGGTGTACGGGCAACTGGTAATCAAGTGGCAAGTGGTGCAGGCTGGCCCTATGCCGTCGACCAGCGCTGACAAGTTGGGGTTCCTGTTGCGGCTCTTTCTCAACCCTTGGATCTTGAGCGGTCTGCTGGCAGCTTTGCTGGCGTCTGTAACCTGGATGGCTGCCATGACCAAGCTACCGCTCAGCCACGCTTACCCGTTGATGAGCCTGGCATTCGTATTGGTGATGATCTTGAGTGGAATGTTGTTTCACGAGCCCATCACACCCCTCAAACTGATCGGGGTGGCGTTTGTGATATTGGGACTCGCAATCGGCAGTCAGGGTTGAGGCAAGTGTCCCGCCGGAATAGACCCATGAAAACGCCATTCAACAAGCCCCATTTGACCGGTAAGGAACTGGCATACATCGCTGCCTCCCATCTCAACGGCCAGCTCGCAGGAGATGGACCCTTCACGGAGCGATGCCACACGTGGCTGGAACAAAACACTGGTTGCGCACGTGCGCTGTTGACACACTCTTGCACCGCCGCACTGGAGATGGCCGCCCTGCTGCTGGACATAGCACCTGGCGATGAAATCATCATGCCGTCCTATACCTTTGTGTCGACCGCCAACGCATTTGTGCTGCGCGGTGGCGTACCGGTATTCGTGGACATTCGCCCCGATACGCTGAATCTGGATGAACGCCTAGTCGAAGCGGCCATCACTCCGCGTACCCGTGCCATCGTCCCAGTGCACTACGCGGGTGTGGGATGTGAAATGGACTTCCTCCTCGACATTGCACAAAGACACAATCTTGCCGTGGTAGAGGATGCCGCGCAAGGGGTCATGTCAGGTTACAAAGGCCGGCCGCTGGGAAGCATGGGGACCATGGGCGCCTACAGTTTTCATGAAACCAAGAACGTCATGTCCGGCGAAGGCGGCGCACTCCTGATCAACGACCAGCGGTTCGTCGCACGCGCGGAGGTCATTCGCGAGAAAGGCACCAATCGCAGCCAGTTCTTTCGCGGCCAGGTGGACAAGTACACATGGGTGGATGTGGGTTCTTCGTATCTGCCGGGCGAGATCATCGCTGCCTTTTTGTGGGCCCAGATGGAAGAGGCAGCTGCGATTACCAACCATCGCCTGGAACTATGGAACAGCTACCACACTGCCTTGGCACCATTGGAAGACGAGGGCCTCTTGCGCCGCCCCATCATTCCACAGTATTGCCAGCACAACGCCCACATGTACTACGTGCTGTTTGATTCACTGACAACCCGCACACGGACCATAGAAGGCCTTCGAAACAATGGCGTGCAGTCCGTGTTCCACTATGTCCCACTGCACCTCTCTCCCGCCGCAAAGCGCTATGCTCGGACACACGGAAGATTGACAACCACCGTGCAAGTATCGGATTGCCTGCTCAGGCTGCCGCTGTGGATTGGCCTGGACAGAATCCAGGACATTGTGCAACTCGTGGGGCACTATGCACGTGCGCCTTAGAATTTATCCTTAAATAGTATTTACATCCAACTTGATCTTTTGAATCGTCAAGAAGCTGCGGTCAAGTTCCTCGTTCCGCACCAGCAGCTTTCGAAACCGGTTGAACCAGCTGTGAGTCATCTCGACAACCAACGCCTGGTCCTTTTCTCATGATCCGTTCAATTTCCTAGGGTTCTTGACTGCGCCTCTTGACGTTGGGAATGTAACCATGCTCCCCAATCACCTACAGGGCCGGTGCTCCGGTTTCGCCCGCATCTGCACACAAATGCTTGTGTCGCCTGTGTGGTGGGTTGGGTCGCTTGCCAACTTTGGCGTCGCGAACTGGTCCCGTACTTCCCCCAACCCGTGGGATTTGACCCAACGCTTTCCTGTGCCAATGGTGTCTTCATCATTGCCCGTCAACGATTTACCATCGCCAAACGATGCCTTCAAACGAGCCGTATTCAGCAAGACCCAATTTCCATAACGCTTCAGGGAAGCCTGCCTTTTCCCATTCAAGGTATCGCGCATGAATTGCACTGGCGCTGCCGTAGCGCTCGGCAGGGAGCGTTTTCCACTGGCAGCCCGTGCGTAGCACAACATACGCGATTCCATTGAATACCAGTCGAGGGCCCTTGGGCTTTCTTACGCAACCAACCTTCAGCGTGTAGGATTGTTCGGCAGCCATTTGGCGCACTGGAATCAAAGTCTCAACGCGGCTCCAAGCCTCATCTGTAACGTCCCATGACTTTTGCTTTCACCATCTTCGTATTACACACGATCATTCCGCATGCAGAAGCGTTATCATTTATTTGCGGTAAATCGGCAAGCCATTGGGCCGGAGTTCCTGCTTCAACAACGTGCTAGTTAGGGGCGATCCTTTTTAGAACAGCCCTCATACGAGGCGCACCATATGCGCCACATGGAACGCAAAGAATCTGCAAAGTGCAAAGAGAACTTGGCAGCGTCGAAAACCGGGGATTGCAGAACGTCTTGCCGTAAGCGCGCGCGCAGTTGAGTCAATGACGTCAAGGCGTTTGCATGTGTCTGTGCCAGCGAAACGTAGTGCTCGATATCTTTTGCAATCCAGTCATGCAAGCCGGCATTGGCTAAGAGGCCGACGCCCTGACGTGACAAGAAGTTTTGGCCTGCCAATGTCAGTACGGGTACTCCCATCCACAATGATTCAGCAGTGGTCGTGCCACCTGGGTAGGGGAAAGGGTCCAGTGCAATGTCCACGCGATTGTGTGCGTTGAGATATTCAGTGCGAGATCCGTAGTCTTCCAGGATCAGACGCTCTCGGGGAATGCCAAAATTCTCCATCCTCTGAACAACCTGTTGGCTTTGCTCAGTCTCGCCAATCAACTGTGCTTTGACGAACAACTTGCTGTTGGGGACACTGGCAAGAATGCGTGACCAGGTTGCAAGTACCAAATCATTAACCTTGCTAAGGTTATTGAAGCACGCAAAGGTGATGTAACCTTGAGACATTGCGGGCAACGGTGTCACGTCGACCAGCGGTTCAGGGGCCGTGAAACACAGCCGTGTTTCAGGCAGACGCCATACTTTTTCGGTAAAAAAAGACTCCTCCTTTTCGGTGAGAGTCCAGGGGTCGGCAATCAGGTAATCGATGGCCTGGAGGCCCGTCGTTGCGAAGTATCCGAGCCAGCTCAACTGCACCGGTGCTGGTTTCCAGGCAAACATGGTGAGTCGACTGTTTGCAGTGTGTCCAGATAGATCCATCAAAATGTCGATGCCGTCTTCACGGATTCGGGCGGCCAAGGCTTCGTCAGACAACCCCATTGCAGAACGCCAACCCGAACATTGGGCGCGCAACTTGGCACTCGTGCTGTCGTAGGCGGAACGACTTGAATAGGCATAAACTTCCAACTGCCCATTTGCATGGATGTTCAGCGCGCGCAATACACCTTCAAGAAAATAACCAACCGGGTGGCTACACAGGTCACCAGATACAAGTCCGACACGCAACGGTCGATCTGGGTCTGCCAGATTGCTCCAAGTTGTGTAGGGATTGGCCAAGCGTGCTGCAGCTGCGCCAAAATTGCAGGCGTCGTCAAACATTTGCTGCACCGGGAGGGTTGGCAGGTAGTGTTGAATGAACAGCAGATTGTTGTATGCCTGTTTGTTGTCAGGCTCAAGGGATATCGCTCGCCTTAGTTTCTCCAATGCCGCTTCAATCCTGCCGGTATCTTTGAGCGTATTGGCCCAGTTGATCAAGATTTCAGTCGATTCGGGTTGTCGCGACAACCCTTCCTGGTAGACGGTATCTGCCTCCTGAAAACGTCGCGTCAGGTTCAAGACGGTTCCAAGATTGCTGTAAGCCATTACCAAGGTTGGCTTCAGCTCCAAGGCCAAACGGTACTTGCGCTCCGCGAGATCCAGTTTGCCAAAGTGCTGCATGAGGACGCCATAGTCTAGGTGAGCCTCTGCGAAATCCGGTTGCAAAGCAATTGCCTTAAGAAAGCATTGTTCGGCCTCTTCATATTTCGCCAATTTGTTCAAAGAGTTTCCCAGATTGAATTGGGCTTCCGCGAACTTGGGATTGCAGGCTATGGCCTGTGTGAAGAACTGAATGGCATCGTTTTCCTTTCCCTGCCTTTTGTAGAGGCCGCCCAGGTTGTTGTATACAGTTGCAGTATTTGGTTCAATGGTCAGAGCATCTCTGTAGCACGCTTCCGCTCCTGAAAAATCGTCGCGTGCCTGTAGCACCAAGCCTAGCGTTATATAGAGTTCGATATTGCGCGGTTCTATGGCAATTGCTCGGCGAAAGGAACTGGTAGCCTCTTCCAATCTGCCCGAATCGTGAAGCACTTTTGCCAGTCCCAGGCAGGCATTCAGATGTTGCGAATCCAGACGCAGGGCCTCATGGTAATGATCCAGTGCCTGCTCCAGCAGCAGGTTGTCTTTTTCGCCGTGAATGTGACGCTCGTGTGTTGCGGCGCCGATTTTGTAGTGGAGTTCCGCGTCATCCGGGGTCAGGCGGATAGCGCGTAGATAGTGATCCTGTGCTTCGCGCAATCTTCCGTTTTGTCTTTGCACATCTCCTAGACGGCCATGCAACTGGGCATTGCCAGGGTGTTGAAGCAGTGCCTTTTGGTAATTTTGTGCAGCCTGGTCGTTGTGACCGAGTTGTTCAAGCGCACTGCCCAGCGCCAGCCAGGCATCCACCAAGTCGGGCTTGATGTTGAGCGCCTTTTGGTAGGCGGTACATGCGACATCGAGTTCTCTCAATTCCAGATAAGCATTGCCCATGTTGAAGTGAGCCGATGCTGCGTCTGGCTTCAACGCCAATGCCTTTTGGTAAGCATCAATGGCTTCGCGATTGTGGCCTTCGTCCAGCAGTGCGTTGGCCTGATCGAAGTAGACACGGGCTTTTGCAAACCGAGCTTCCGGTGAAACCGCGGAGGGATTCATGAAACGACCCAACAGTCCCATAGTTGTCCCCTGAAATAATGCAACTATGATAGCTAAGAGGGTGCGTGCGCTTTCGTGCGCCTCATGGATCGGGAGAAGCAGATGCTATTGAATTGGTTTGATGCAAGAGAGGCCAAGGTTTTTGGGGAGACTCTGGCAAAACACTTTGCCGATGTTGCACCCAGTGCAGAGCGCTATGGTGACAAGGCGTTTGAGATGAAGACCAGCAAGGTATTCAAACAGATGGCGGATCAGGTCGCCACTTTCAAACGCCAGCACAAGCTCAACATGTTCAAGAAAGCCCAATTGGGCAATACCTTTCGGTGGCACCTGCTGGACCTCGGCTTGGACAAACACTATGTTGACAAGCTGACACATTGGTTGATGATTGAGCTTCGGTAGGCAATTTCAAGCGCATAGTTGACATAAATGTCACTTTCTCCGCGCGTTAACAAAAATTGCGCGGTTTCTTGGCGCTTTCAGTAGTTTTTTGCTTGAATACCGCATGGCACAGAATGTGCATAAAGATAAGCCTCATTCACCCTCAAAGGAGTATTTATGTTGCGCACCGTTCAGCGGGGTTTTACCCTGATCGAGTTAATGATCGTGGTTGCGATCATTGGTATCTTGGCTGCGGTAGCATTGCCTGCATACCAAGACTATATGGTCCGCGCCAAGGTTTCTGAAATCATCTTGGCTGGGTCTTCTGGTCGTACCGCGGTGGCAGAGGCCTATTCCCAAAAGGGCACGATGGCATTGCCGATGGGTTCTATGGGCGTGCAGACTCAGGTATCTAAGTACGTGGCATCGGTGAGCTATACCGGCACGTCGTCCACCACCGGCGACATTATCGTGACTGCTTCCACTGATACAGGTTTGAGTTCCGCAACCAGCACGCAAGTCATTTTGCGTGGCACCGGTCAGGCAAATGGACAAGTGTTGTGGACCTGCGGTGGCGGCACAACACCGACTCCCGCCAAATACCGTCCTTCTTCTTGCAAAGACTTCTGATCTGTCACCAGTCTGTTCTAAAAGCCCCTTGGTTCGCCACGGGGCTTTTTTATTTGTGACCTGGCCCCTGTCCGTGAACCCTCACATCCGTTCAATCGTAGATGGCAGTTTACTGCTAACGGTGTTAGGCCTGATCTATTGGTCCGGTTTGCAGGGGGCCTTTTTCTTTGATGACGGCCCAAGCATTCTCACTGCATCGGGTGTGCAGTTGGAAAGGCTGACTTGGGATGGGCTGCGCAATGCGTGGTTGAGCGGCGGTGCTGGTCCCACTGGCCGGCCGTTGGCGCAGCTGAGTTTTGCGCTCAACTATTTTTTGAGCGGCTTCAGCCCGGTCGCATTCAAAGCAACAAACCTCGTCATTCATATGCTGTGCGGTGGGCTGGTCTATGGCCTGATGCGCCATGTATTGGCATCGACCTGTGCCGCTGTGCCAGAGTCGCAGAGGAGGGCACTGGCGGGTGTTGTAGCGGCGGCATGGTTGTTGCACCCTATTCAGGTCCTGCCAGTGCTGCATGTAGTACAGCGCATGACCAGTCTTTCTGCGTTCTTTTTACTCGCCGCGTTCTGGCTCCACGTCCAGGCGCGAGAAAACGTGGAGCGCGTAGGTCTTGCAAAATTGGTGGTGGCCTGGGCGGTGCTTTGGCCTCTGTCGATTTTGAGCAAGGAGACAGGGTTGCTACTTCCGATCTACGTCTTGGCGTGGGAGATGATCCTGCATCGTGCAAATGTCGGACGATTGGACAAGTTCGCCAAGGGGTTGCTGCTGTTGGCAGGTGTTAGCGCTATTGTTGTACTGGTGTATTTGCAGTCCGACAGGGGGCAGTGGGTGTGGGCGGGCTACCAGATGCGCCCATTCACTGCGGCCGAACGGCTCATGACCGAATGTAGAGTGATGTGGTTCTACATCAGCTTGGTGTTTGTGCCGCGCCTCTCCGCTTTTGGCCTTTACCATGATGACATCACCATTTCCTTGGACTGGTTGACCCCCTGGAGCACGGTGCCGTCTGCACTCGGCCTTTTAGCGCTGGCCATGCTGGTATGGCAAATGCGAAATCGCGTGCCGCTGGCGGCGTTGGGTGTCGCGTGGTTTCTGGTTGGGCATACCCTGGAGTCCACGCTTCTGCCCTTGGAGATTGCACACGAACACCGCAACTACCTGCCTTTGCTGGGATTGCTGTGGGTGCCGTTGGGCTTGGTGTTGGCGGGTCAACGGGTACGGTCATCCGTGCACCCGCACGTGCTACGACTTGCGACGGCACTGTTGGGTTTGCTGGCGGTGATAACGGCTTTGCGTGTCTACCCATTCGGCGATGAAATTCGCCGCACCCAATTTGCTGTGGAATACCACCCCCAATCAGCGCAGGCACACTACGAGGCGGGGCAGGCACTTGCCGGTCTGATCACTGCTGACCGTTCATCAGTCTCCCCCTGGCTTGCGCAAATTCAGGCGCACTACGCGCAGGCCAACGCATTAAATCCCAATTTCAAGTTGGCATTGCTGGGGCAAATAGATGTGGCTTGCAAGACGCGCGGCGCAGTACCGAACGAAGTTGCGCAGACGCTCGAAAGACGATTGGTTTCGACGCCATTTGCACCGGGGGATCGTACGGTTCTATATTCGGTCAAGGAGATGGCGGCCCAGGGTGAGCTTTGTCTGTCCGACGCGGACGTGGAACGCCTATTTGCAGCTGCCTTTGCAAACCCTGGGGTCGACTCCGGCGTTCAGGCTATTCTATGGTCCTGGTTGGCTGACTACCGGTGGTTGGCGGCCAGAGATCTAGCAGGTGCCAGGGCTGCGCTGCAACGCTCACTTGCACTGAACCCCGGCAACACCAGCAACCGGCTCAAGTGGGCGCAATTGCAGTTCATTGCAGGCAACCTGCCGGCGGCAAGAAAACTCTTGACTGAACTGCGTGGCGCGTTGCTCTCCAAAGAAGAGAGGCAAACCTTGGAGCAGGTGCTTGACGCGATTAACATGGCGACACACTGATGTCGGACTCCACTTCCATGATTTTTCCTGATCGCGTCACCGTTGTCATTCCCGCACGCAATGAAGCCGATAGCTTGCGCTCAATCTTGCCATCTTTGGTGGCCTTGATGGTCGGTGCTGAGATACTGGTGGTGGATGACGGATCAACCGATGACACGGCAAAGGTTTGTGAGTCCTACGGTGTGCATTTGATCCGCCATCCCTATGCCAAGGGAAATGGCGCAGCCATCAAGACTGGCGCGCGCAACGCAAATGGAAAAATCATCGTCTTCATGGATGGTGACGGTCAACACAAGCCGCAAGACATACCGGCTTTGCTGGCCAAACTGGATGAGGGGAATGACATGGTGGTGGGAGCTCGGCAAACTGGCTCTCAGGCCGGTCTGCACCGCGCCGTGGCCAACGACCTGTTCAGCCGCTTCGCGAGCTGGATGGTTATGCAGCCCATAGCAGATTTGACGTCGGGATTCCGGGCGGTACGGGCTGCCAGGTTTCGCCAGTTTCTCTACTTGCTACCCAACGGTTTTTCCTACCCCACCACGATCACCATGAGTTTTTTTCGTGCGGGTTACAGCGTGGCCTATGTGCCCATTCACTCGCCGCGTCGCAGCAGTGGCACCAGTCACATTCACCCGCTGCGCGATGGCGTGCGCTTCCTGTTGATCATTATCAAAATCGGCACGCTGTTCTCACCCCAAAGGTTGTTCTTGCCGGTCAGTGCAGGTTTCTTTTTGACTGGACTAGCCTACTACAGCTATACCTTCTTCAGTACCGGTCGTTTCACCAACATGAGTGCCTTGCTTTTCATCTCCGCAATCTTCACATTTTTGGTGGGGATCGTGTCCGAACAAGTGTCGGCACTGCATTTCAAAGATATCGACACGAGCGACACCGAAGGCTCATAGCGTGAACGTCCTGCTGAGCAGTTCCTCCTACCCGCAAAACGCGCAGGACTGGCGTAGCCGCTTCATTGCCAATATGGTGGTTGCCTTGGCACGGCAAAGTGGTCTTAGTCTGTCGGTATGGGCTCCGCCGGGCGACTTGCCGAAAAATGCCGCTCAGGCGGGTACAGGTTCGGATGCAACCTGGCTTGCGGACTTATCTACTCAGGGTGGAATGGCACACTTGCTGCGAACTCGACGGGCGCTGGCGTTAGGCACCGTGTTTTTGTTTCTGTTGCGCTTGCGCAGAGTCTATCGACGCGAGGCCGTTGACGTGGTACATGCGAACTGGCTGCAAAACGCGCTACCTTTATGGGGCACGCGTACTCCAGCGCTCATTACAGTACTGGGAAGTGACTTTGGCCTGTTGCGCCTCCCCGGCATGCGACTAGTACTGCGAGCGATGCTGCGCCAGCGTCGCGCCATTTTGGCACCGAATGCCGAATGGATGGTCACGACCTTACGCGAGATGTTTGGGGACTTGGCCGAAGTTCGGACTGTACTGTTTGGAGTGGATGACGCATGGTTTGACGTGATTCGCATCCCTGCACCAGACAATGTGCACCACTGGCTCGCCGTCACCCGTCTCACGCGGGCTAAGGTGGGTGAACTGTTCGCCTGGGGTGAAGGGCTCTTTGGATCAACGCGGCAGTTGCACTTGTTTGGTCCCATGCAAGAGGCCGTTGATGTTCCGCCGTGGGTGCATTACCACGGACCTACCCATCCGGCAGCATTGCTGCAGAAGTGGTTTCCAATTGCGAGTGGTCTTATTACTCTGAGCCGCCACGATGAGGGGCGCCCACAGGTAATGCTGGAAGCGATGGCGGCCGGGTTGCCCGTGCTGGCCAGCGACTTGCCAGCGCACCGCGATATGTTGCAGCACCAGCAGACGGGTTGGTTGGCGACTACCCGCTTAGAGGTTGAGCAAGGGTTGAACTGGTTAGAGCGACCGGAGAATAATCAACTATCAGGCGAGATGGCGCGTCATTGGATCAAAGACTCTATTGGCACTTGGGATGATTGTGCCAACCGATACGTTCAAGCGTATCGTGATCTGCAGGAACCACAGGCGTGAAGAACAAAGATGTCTTGTTATTGGGCGGCACCGGCTTCATTGGCGGTGCGTTGGCCAATCGCTTGCATAAGGAAAAAGTACCCGCACTGGTCGTCGGTCGTGCAGACGTAGGTCGCCTACAACAGATACTGCCGAACTGCAGCACCGTGGTCCATCTGGCGAGCGCGACTACACCCGGTCTATCGTCTGAGCGACCAGCCCTGGAACAGAGCAACATAGACATGACACGGCACTTGGTAGAGTGTCTGAAAGCGCAGCCGGAAACCCACCTTATCTATTTTTCCTCAGGTGGCACCGTGTATGGCAATTCAGCACGGTTACCGGCGACCGAAGAGGATACCCTTGCGCCGATGTCTCCTTATGGGGCGGCAAAGGCTGCACAGGAGTCTGTTTGCCAGGAGTTGCGAGATATTGGCCATGCGGTAACCATCTTTCGGCCTTCAAATGCCTATGGGCCGGGCCAGAGTTTGCGCAATGGCTTTGGACTAATCCGAACCATGCTTGAACATGCCCATATGGGCACTCCACTCGAGATTTGGGGCGACGGGGAAAATGTGCGGGACTTTGTCTACATCGATGACATCGTGGAGGCTACTCTACGGCTGATCCAATCGCCCCAAGACAGCGGCACCTACAACCTAGGCAGCGGAATGGGGCATAGCATCAACCAGGTCAAAGGCCTAGTCGAAATGGCGTGTAAAGCTCGCGTGGAAACGATTCATCGCCCAGCGCGGGGTATAGACGTTCGCAGTGTGGTGCTCGACATCTCCCGTCTCACCATGCGATTGGACTGGGAGCCGAAAATGGATCTGACCCAGGGAGTTGCGAATACGCTGGAGTGGCTGCAACGGCGACCTACAGGAATGGTTTCATGGGCGCCCAACAACTAGCAGACGTCACATGTTCCAGCCTCTATTGGTTTCGGTTTGCATTGCCAACTACAACGGAATGGCAGTAATTGACGACTGCATACGGTCAGTGATCGTGCAAAGCGGCGAAGTTAATATAGAAATTTTGGTCCATGACGACGCTTCAAGTGATGGATCGCCGGCACATATCCGAGAACAGTATCCGCATGTCAAGTTGATTGAAAGCTCGGAGAATGTTGGGTTTTGCGTTGCCAATAACCGGATGGCAGCAGCAGCGAAGGGGCAATATATTCTGCTCCTGAACAATGACGCGGTGCTATACCCGGACGCGCTGGAAACATTGCATTTGGAAGCCCGCCAGCTCAATACGCCCGCCATACTCAGCCTACCTCAATACGATGCCAGGAGCGGCGAACTGATAGATCGTGGATGCTTGCTCGATCCATTCTTCAATCCGGTGCCGAATCTCGACCCCCAGCGCAGGGATGTCGCCATGGTAATCGGCGCTTGTTTGTGGGTACCGAGGGTCATGTGGCACGAGCTGGGAGGGCTGCCGGAGTGGTTTGAATCGATTGCCGAAGATATGTACCTCTGTTGCAGGGCAAGGCTAGCCGGTTACGCCGTCAGGGCGTTGACAACGTCCGGCTATCGTCATTGGCAAGGAGGCAGTTTTGGTGGCAATCGGGTGACTAACAACCAGTTGGTTTCAACTTTCCGTCGACGTGCATTGTCCGAAAGGAACAAGAGCTTTGTAATGGTCTTGACCTGCCCCGCCCCTTTTTTTCAAGTCATAGTTCCCATTCATTTAATGCTTCTTCTATTGGAAGGAATTTTCCTCACGCTCTTGCGACGTGATATGCGCATTTTCAAAGATGTGTACTTACCAGCTCTGGCCGAGATGGTTAATAGGAGGCAATTCCTTCTTGGTGTGAGAAGCAGCATTCAAAAAAAGAGAACCATTCGTTGGCAGAATTTCTTTGCGACGTTCACTTTCAAACCCCAAAAGGCAAGCCTTCTGCTGAAACATGGAGTACCGCATATACGTTAATGTGTTTCAGCTGGTTTGGCTAAGGAGCCAACGAACAATCCTGCGTAAGCGAGGATATTTTTTCAACCATACCGCCAGTTTCCCCAACAAGATCCATCCATGGTAGGAAAACACCCAGCGTAGATCGCGACCCAGTGCGCGTTGCTGTTTAAGCCCGAATGGTTCGGATGCCGGCTTTGAAAAAGCAGAAACCGTGGAATGCCCAGTCTTGACGCGCAATGTGGCCTCAAGAAATTGAGTTCCATATTTACGGTCTGGCTCCAGGTGGCACCCT
>ERZ795031.2900-NODE-2900-length-15765-cov-6.066645_pt1 | contig 15765 bp, 10 predicted proteins | sample MGYA00375123_ERZ795031 | MGnify/ENA primary metagenome ERZ795031 (study PRJEB30166, sample SAMN05720159) | activated sludge metagenome | isolation source: anaerobic digester from wastewater treatment plant | place: USA | collected 2015-04-21 ... | reverse complement strand
CCGGACTGCCGGCGGCGGGGAAAGTATACGTTGCGCCCCGTTCACTGTCAATCGCCGCGGGGCCGTTGACCCTCCCGACGGCGGGCCAGTATACTGGCCCCATGAAAATCCTCTTCGTGCTCAACGTCCCCCACGCCATCGAGCCGCAGGGGGTCATGATGCTCATCGCCCTCTGCCGCCGGCACAACCACGAGGTCGGCCTCACCCTTCTGGCAAAGGAGAACCTGGCCGCCCGCGCCCGCGCCTTCCAGCCGGATGTCGTCGCGTACAGCGTCATCGGCAGCGAGGTGGACGACTTCAAGCGGGCCGACCAGGCCCTTCTGGCCCACTGCGCCGCCTCGGGGAGGCGCGTGTTCCGCATCATGGGCGGCCCCCACCCCACCTTTGCGCCCCAGGTGCTGGACGAGATGGGGCTGGACGCCATCTGCCAGGGCGACGGGGAGCGGGCCCTGCCCGCCCTGCTGGCGCGGCTGGAAAGGAACGAGCCCCTGGAGGGCATCCCGAACATCGCCCTGACCAGCGCCGGCGCCCCCCTCCGGGAGCGGCTGAACAGCGACGAGCTCGACGGGCTCCCGTTCCCCGACCGGGAACTGTATTTCAAGGCCGTGCCCTTCCTCCAGCCGACGGGGCTGCGCTCCTTCCTCACCGGGCGCGGCTGCCCCTACTCCTGCTCCTTCTGCTACAACGACGCCTACAACCGGGCCTTCGCCGGATGCGGCTCCGTGCTCCGCCGCCGCTCCGTCGAGAACATCCTCGCGGAGATCGAGGAGGTGCGCGACAAGTACCCCCCCCTCGGGTTCATCCGCCTGTTCCACGACACCTTCTCCTTCCGCGCCGACGCCTGGCTGGAGGAGTTCGCCGAAAAGTACCCCAAACGCATCGGCGTCCCCTTCTACTGCCTCATGCGGGCGAACACCTTCACCGAGGAGACCGCCCGGCTCCTGAAAAAGGCCGGCTGCTACACCGTGGCCATGTCCATTGAGGCGGGCTCCGAGCGTGTCCGCAACGGCATCCTCGGCCGCAACCTCTCCGACGACGAGATGCGGCGCGCCTTCGACCTCGCGCACAGAAACGGCCTGCGCATCTACAGCAACACCATGGTCGGCATCCCCGGCACCACGCTGGAGGACGACTTCGAGTCGCTGGAGTTCACCCGCAGCCTGCGGCCCACCGTGCCCACCTTCAGCGTCTGCTTCCCCTCCCGGGGGACCAAGCTCGCCGAATACGCCCTGGAGAACGGCTTCCTCCATCCGGGCGACGACCTGCTGAAGCGGTTTTCGGGGGAAAGTCCCCTGACCACCCATTCCGAGCACGACAAGAAGATATTGTCCCGGATCGCCTGCTTCGGCCCCATGTACTGCATCCTTCCCCGCTTCATGACGCCGGTGATCCGCAGAATGATCCTGCTGCCCGTCCCCCTCCCCCTCGCCCGGAGACTCGGCCACGCCTTCACCCTCTTCAACATGGCCACCCGCGTGTTCCGCAACGCCATCCCCAGGAATCCGCTCACCCTTGCCCGCGCCGCGTGGGAAAGCATCCGGTATTTCTGGTAGGCCGCCCCGCGGCATGCCCCCCGCCACCCAGTGTGCTATGATGACCAGGGGACGCGCGGAGGCCCGGATGTGCGGGGGGCCCCTGTTCTGGACTGCCGGAGGAAGAGCATGGATGTCGTGATTGTCGGCGCCGGGCTGGCCGGATTGACTCTCGCCCGCCGACTGTGCCGGGAGGGGGTCAGGGCCGTCCTGGTCGAGCGGGAGGACGCCGTGGGCGGCCTGGCGCGCAGTTTCTCCTACGCGAACGGGGCCACCTTCGACATCGGCCCGCACCGGTTCCACACGGAAGACCCCGCCGTCCTGGCGTTTGTGAACGAGGTCCTGGGCGACAACTCCCTGCGCATCCGGCGCAACAGCGAGCTCTTCCTTTTCGACCAGTACCTTCCCTGGCCCCTCAACTGGAAGAGCGTGCTCGCGCTGCCCCCGCAGTTTCTGGCCGCCGCCGCCTGCGACCTGGTCCGCCCCCGGAAGGCCCGGACCGAGTCGCTCGAGGACTACATCGTCGAAAAATACGGGCGCACCCTGTACAAGATCTTCTTCCAGCCCTACACCGAGCGCTTTCTGGACTACGAGTGCGCAAACCTGCACCGCGACTGGGCCATCACCGGCATTGACCGGGCCACCATAGACCGGCGCTTCGACAGCTCCTCCATCGGCGGCGTCATCCGCTCCACCCTGTTCCCCCCGGCGGGAACCACCGAGTTCATCTATCCGGAGACCGGGGGGATCGGCTCCTTCGCGGAGCTTCTCGCCGCCGACATCCTCCGGCACGGCGGCCGGATCCTCCTCTCCGACGAGCCCGAGCGCTTCCTGACCGCCGGAGGCGCCGTCACCGGCGTCGTGACGCGGCAGGGCGCGGAAATCCCCGCGGACCATGTCTTCTGGACCGGCAACCTCCAGTCCCTGCGCACCCTGGGCGACGCGCCCGAGGCGGTGCCGCGCCTGCACTTCATCTCGACGGTCCTCTTCAACTATGTCACGGGCCACCGCGCCGGGCGCGACTTCCAGTGGTGCTATTTCGGCGAGCGCGACATGAAGATCAGCCGAATCTGCCTCCCGCGGAACTTCAGCCCCTCCAACACGCCCGCCGGCCGGGAGGCCCTCTGCGTCGAGATGTCCTGCCCCGAGGGCTCCTCCCTGTGGCGGGACCCCGCCCGGTGGGACTGCGTCGTCGAGACCTTCCTCCTGAAGGCGCGCCTGCTCGACTCCCTGGACTCCGTGGACAGCTACCACGTCGAGTGGATCCGCGACACCTACCCGGTCTATGTGCTCAACTACCGCCGCAAACTCCAGGGCATGCTCGACTGGGTGCACGGAAAATGGCCGAACCTCAGCATGCTCGGCCGCACCGCCCGGTTCTGGTACAACAACATGGACCACTCCATCGCGGCCTCCCTCCGGGCCGCCGACCTCTTCCTGGAGGACCACCGGGCCGGACGCCACCGCGACGGCGGGCACTACGAGGCCGAGGACCGCTTCTTCAAGGGCACGGCCCCGTGACCCCGGACCCGGACCACTACCGCGGCGTCGTCCGCGACCCGCGGCGCACCCGCCTCGCCCGGTGCGGCTACCTGGACCGCTTCGACCCCGTCCGCCTGAACGCCTCCCCCCGCGTCCGCGCCCTGTACGACGGCCTCTTCCGCCTGATCTCCGACGGGGGCGCCCCGCCGCGCCTCCTCGACATCGGCGCGGGCACCGGCGTCTATCTGGACACCCTCGCCCGGCACGCCGGGAGCGTGGCCGCCGTGGACGCCTCCGCCGACATGATCCGCGTCGCCCGCGACTACTGCGCCGGGCGGGGCCTGGCAGGCGTCGCGTGCGCCGTGGCCGACGCCGCCGCCCTGCCGTTTCCCGACGGCGCCTTCGACGCCGTGGTCGCCCTGGATGTCCTGCACCATGTGGACCGCCCCGCGGCCGTCCTCGCGGAGGCCCACCGCGTGCTCAGGCCCGGGGGCCGCCTCCTGGTCTTCGAGCCCAACGTCCTGAACCCCGCCATGCTGCTGGTCCACGCGCTGCCCCGGGAGGAACGGCGCGCCCTGGGACTCTGCCGCCCCCGGCGGCTCCGCACCCTCGCCGAGGCCCGCTTCGACACCCGGCACTGGTCCGGCGTCTGCCAGCTGGTCACCGACGCGTCGGGGCTGCGCAGGCGCCTGCTGGACGCGTATCTCCGGGCTTTCGGCCTGCTGGCCCCGGAATGGCTCCACCCCCGCCAGGTGTGGGTGGGCGTCAAGAAAGGGTAGGGCGCATGGGCTTCGGGGTCTGCCTCATCAATCTGCCCATTGTCCACCGCACCGGCGACCCCTTCGGCGACATCCCCTTCATGCCCACCGGCGTGATGTATCTGGCCGGACACCTGCGCGCCCGGGGCGTCGAGGTCTCCATTCTGGACGGGTTCGGCCTGGCCCCCGCACGGCATTACCGATTGGACGGGCAGTTGAGCGCCGTGGGCCTCACGGAGGACGAGATCGTGGCGCGCCTCGGCGACGCGCGCCTGGTGGGTGTGTCGGTGCACTCGGGCATGTCCCACCACTTTGCCCTGCGCCTCGCCGCCAAAATCCGGGCGGCCAGGCCGGGCGTCCCCCTTGTCGCCGGGGGCCACCACCCCAGCGCGGTGTGGGGCGAGTTCCTCGCCGGGGGATACGACTACGTCGCCGTCGGCGAGGGCGAGGCCCCGCTCCTGCATCTGGCGCGCTCGCTGCGCGACGGCGTGGACGACACGGACCGCATCCCCGGCCTCGCGTGCGCGGGCGCCCCGCCAACCCCGGCCCTGCGGGAGGAGGATCTGGACGCCTGCGGGTTCGCCGCCGCCGACCTGCTCCCCCTGGAGAACTACTGGGCCCTGGGCATGTCCCACGCGCCCGTGCGCGGCCGCTATGTCGCCATCACCACCTCCCGGGGCTGCCCCTTCAACTGCCGGTTCTGCACCACCCCCCGGCTCCTGGGACGCCAGTGGCGCACACGGTCGCCCCGGCACATCGCGGACGAGATCGAGTTTTTCGCGCGCCGGCACGGGGTCGAGGACATCATCATCCAGGACGAGGCCTTCGGCACGCGGCGAGACATCGCCCGCGGGCTGGCGGAGGAAATCATCGCCCGCGGGCTCAAGGTCCGGATTCACCTCCCCTCCGGTGTCCGGCTGGAAAGCCTGGACGAGGAGACGCTGGCCGCGCTCCGCGCGGCCGGGCTGGTGTACATGTGCCTCGCCCCCGAAAGCGGGTCCGAACGCGTCCGCGAGCGCATGGGAAAGCCCCTGGACACCGCGCGGCTGCTGCGCATCGCGTCCTGCGCGCGGCGCCTGGGCATCCGCGTGGGCGCCTTTTTCATCCTCGGATTCGAGGGGGAGACGGAGAAGGACCGGCGCATGACCCGCGGCCTGGCCGCCGCGCTGACGCGGCGCGGCCTGGACGAGATCAGCGTCTTCATCTGGACCCCCCTGCCGGGGGCGGAGGCGTTCGGCGGGGCGACGGGGTGGGCCCGCTACGAAGACCTCAACTGGAGCCCCGCCTGGCGGAGAGACTACCCCGCCCTCCGGCGGGCGCGCCGGCGCCTGTATCTGCGGTGGCTCGCCGAAAAGGCGCTGTTCCACCCCGTGGAACTCGGGCTCTCGCTGGCCCGCGCGCTCTCGGGACACTGCGAGCTCAAGGGCGAGGCGGCGCTCCGGCGGATGCTGGCGGGCGTGTTCCGCGCGCTCGGCGCGCCGCTCCGACGCCCCCCCGACGGCGGCTCAGGCTAGCGTCCAGGGCGCCCGCATGGGCCGCTCCAGGCGCGCCGCGGCGTCCGGCGCGTCCACAAAGGTCTCCCCGGCCGGATCCCAGCGGAGGCGCTTCCCCAGACGGATTGATAGGTCACAGGCGTGGCAGAAGCAGTCCGCCCGCAGCGCGTCCTCAATGGGGCTCACGGTGGGCCGTCCCGTCCGCACGCTCTCAATGAAGTCTTCCATGTGGCTCCCGCTGGCGTGCAGCCTGACCCCGCCCTCAGTCGGCGCCGCCGCGAGCAGGTCGGGGGAGGACGCGGTGATCTTGAGGCGGTTCACCTGGATCCATCCGTCCTCGCCGACGAAAGCCGTGCCGTGGTTGAACATGCCCAGGCCAACGTCCGCGTCGAAGCGCCGGATCCAGTCGTGCGGGGCGGGCATGGAGCGGTAGTCCACGAGCAGCCCGCTGTCATAGGTGCAGAACACCTTCCATTCCATGACCGTGTCGCACAGCCCGGCGGCGGGGATCCGCCCCACCCCCTCGAACCAGCACGGGGTGTGCATCATTTCCCCCGCCCCCCAGAACGCGATGTCCATCGGATGGATGCCCCAGCCCGCGATGAAGCCCAGGGAGTAGTCGGACATGAAGAACCAACACAGGTTCCTCTCGCGGCCCTCGGTGTAGGGCTTGAAGGGCGCGGGCCCCAGCCACCGGTCGTAGTCCAGCGCGGCGGGAACGGGGACCTCCGGCGCCGGCCCGTGGTCCATGCCCTGCGGGCACCACACATACACCGTGTGGAGCTTGCCGATAACGCCGTTGCGCACGAGCTCGCAGGCCCGCCGGAACTCCCCCTCCGACCGCTGCATGGTCCCGAACTGAAACGCGACGCCGCGCCGGACCACCTCGTCGCGAAGCGCCTTGTCCTCCGCCACCGTCAGCCCGAGGGGCTTCTCGACATAGACGCCCTTGCCCGAGCGGACCGCCGCCAGGGCGTGCAGGACGTGCCAGTGGTCGCAGGACGCTATGAGCACGGCGTCAATGTCATCGCGGCCCGTCAGCTCCTCGTGGCGGACATGGGTGGCGCAGCCCGTGCCGCCGTACGCGCCGTTGACGAAAGCGGCCGCGGTCGCCAGATGGTCCCGGTTGACGTCGCACACCGCCACCAGCTGGGCGCCTTTGCAGGACGTGACCTGCGAGAGGAGGTCCATGCCCTGCTCCCCCACGCCGACGGCCCCGACCACAATCCGCTCGCTCGGGGCGGTGTGGCCGTCGCGCCCCAGGGCCGACGCGGGAACAATGGCGGGAAACCCCGCCAGCACGCCCGCCGCCGCGCCCCGGCCCAGAAAACCCCGGCGCGACATCGTCTTCGCGTTTCGCATGAACCTCTCCGGTCTTCCCCCCTCCGCGCACATTCTAGCGCGCCGGACGCCGCCTTTTCACCCGCCCCGCGTCAGGAAGCCGGGGGCAGCTCGTAGCAGGCGGCCTCCCCGTTGTTGCGGACAAAGAGCCTTCCATGCGCCACGACGGGGTGGTTGCTGGTCCGGCCGGAAAGCGCCTTGAAGCGGGCCGTCTCGGAGAACCCCGCCGGCGTCGCCGGCACCAGCGCCACCTGGCCCCGCTCGCTGAGCACAAGCAGCATGCCCATGTCGGCGAGGAGCAGCAGCTGCCCCCCGTACTTGTCCCCCTCCCACACCACGGCCCCCGTTTCCAGGTCCACGCAGACCAGTTGGTTCCCGTCGAATCCGTAGCAGTGGCCGCCGTGGGTCACCCGGTCGTTGAAATAGGGCCGGAACTTGCGGTTGGTCCACACCTCGGACACCACCCACCCGGGGGCGCCCTCCGGCTTCTCCACGCGGATCATCCGCGACCCGGTGAACCCGGGCGAGCCGATCATCACCCGGCCGCCGTCCAGCACCAGCGGCTGGACGCAGCGCGGGGTGGTGCGCGCCTCCCAGGCATGCTCCCACAGCAGCGCGCCCGTGTCCGGCGCGAGGGACTGCACCCCGAAATCGCTGGAGACCAGCACCTGCGCGACCCCGGCGATTCCGGCGGGATGCGGCGAACTGTACACCGGCGACTTGCGCCCCCCGCGCCAGACCGGCTCCCCCGTGGCGCGGTCATACGCCAGGACGGCCGCGCCGTCCCCGCCGTTGGAGGGCACCACCACCCGGTCCCCCTCCACCAGGGGCGAGCTGGTGAATCCATAGTCCGCCACCGGCACCCCCGCGTCCTCCGGCACGTTCCGCGTCCAGACGGCCTCCCCCGTCGAGGCGTCCAGGCACTGGAGGACGCCCGTGCCGCCGAGGGTGAAGAGCCGCCCCCCCGAAAAGGTGGGCGTGGAGCGGGGGCCCACGCCCATGTCGTCCTCATAACGGGCGTCCACCCGGTTCTCCCACGCCTTCTCGCCCGTGGCCGCGGCGTAGCAGGTGACCAGCTCCTCCGCCCCGCGCTGCTCCTGGGTAAACACATAATCGCCCATGGCGGCAAAGGAGGAATAGGCCGGCCCGACCTCCCTCCGCCACAATTCGCGGGGCGGCGCGGTCCAGTCCGCCGAAAAGCGCGCGCCTTGCACGCATCCATCCCGCGCGGCCCCCCGGAAACCCGGCCAGTCCCCCGGGCCCGCCTCTGCGGGCACTTCGACCGCGCGCCGCGCGCCGGGCGCCGGCAGCGCGCCCGACCGCTGCTCCCCGGACGGCCGCCACCGCCAGGACACATAGGGAACCAGATTCCCCCCCACGGCATCGACCCGCAGGGCGCAGAACACCGCCGCGCACGCCAGCAGAAACCCCAGCAGCACCCCCCCCCGGAGAAGATGCCCGCACCGGCCTGTCGCCGCCAGAAGCGCCACGGCGCCGGTCATCAGGACAGGCAGCGCGTACGCCAGAATCATCAGGTCGTTCGCCGTGGTTGGACGCGCCGCCGCCACGCAGACCACCGCCGCCGCGAACGCCGCCGCAAACACCGCCCGCTCCCAAAAGGCGGCGCGGCTGGCGAAGAGCCACCATCCGGCCAGCAGCAGCAGGGCAACAAGCGGCACCACCACCAGTCCGGCGGCCCCCCCGATCGGGGCCGCGCCAAAACGCAGGAACCCGTATGCAACGGCATGTTGCGCCGCCACAACCGCCACCGCCGGCCAGACACGCAGGCCTTTCCCTTGCGCCGCGCCGACGCCGCTGTCTTCGCCCGCCATCACGGGGTCAACCTCTTCACAGCACGTTCTCCAAGTGCCTCCCTGAAGCGCCCCCCTTTCCCAACATGCCCGGTCCCCCGGACATTCCATCCGTTTTCCGCCCCGCGAATGCAACGCGCAGGCGGGCTCAGTCGTTGGCGGCGCCGCGGTCCAGGGCCGCCGTCTTCTGCCGCAGATACGCCTCCGACGCCAGCGTCAGCACTGTGGCCAGATGCAGCAGCGACCCGGCGAGAAGCATTCCCAACCCGGCAAGCAGCGTCTCAAGGGGGTGCTTTGGGCCGATCACCACGGCAACCGCGCCCGCCAACACCGTGAGAAGCCCGAAGATGTTCAGGGCGTGCTTTGTGACCAGCAGCATCACGGGTGCGTCTTGCTGCATCGGGCAGTCCTCCCATGCGCGCCGGTCCCCATGACGGGCGCGTCTGTTGCAGGGTATCGCAGACGCGCGCACGGCTTCAACACGCGCGCCCGACAGCCGAGGGTCAACCGGGGGTATGTGCTGAGACAAAATGCGGCCCGCTCCCCCGGGTGTGCCCCAGGCAGCGTCAGACCCGTCTGACCTGTCAGACTTGTCAGACCTGTCGGACCGGGGCGCCGGTCAGGATTGCTTCGTTGGCCCCGGACCCGCCGTCCAGGGCGCGAGCGCGGCGAGCGCGACCAGCCCCTGCGCGCCCCAGAAGAGGAACAGGTTGCGCCAGATGCCCTGGGTGAACCCGTAGCTGTGCAGGCCCACACCGAGGGCGTTCACCCCCCACCACGAGAAGACGACGATCATCCCCATGAGCACCGCGCCCGCCGCCATGCCGCGGTCGCGGAGGTGGCCGCCCTTGCGGGCGTGGAGCAGCACGAGGCCCCACAACACGATCATGAGGGCGCCGTTCTCCTTGGGGTCCCAGCCCCAGAACCGGCCCCAGCTCTGGGCGGCCCACACACCGCCAAGCACGGTGCCGATGACGGAGAAGAGCAGGCAGAAGCAGAGCACGCCGTAGACCGCGCGCGACACGGCGGTGTAGAACGCGGCGTCATTGCGCCGCAGGCGCAGCAGCTTCCCCAGGATCCACACATGGGCCAGCAGCGCGGCGAAGAGCCCCGCGCCGTAGCCCGCCACGATGGTCGTCACATGGGTCGCCAGCCAGAAGTTCGTGTCGAGCACCGCCACCACGGCGGGCATGGTGTCCACCGCCTCGCGCGCCTCGTAGCGGTAGGCGAAGAAGAGGCCCGCCGCGCCGGCGAGCGCGCCCAGCGTGCCCGCGATGCGCTGGCGGTTCACCAGCTCCACCACGAGGGCGGTGCCCACCGCCACAAAGGCCGTGAAGAGCACGGTCTCGTAGAGCGTGGTCACGGGCGGGCGGCCCCGGATGACGCAGCGCAGCGCGATGCCCGCCGCCAGCAGCGCCAGCGGCGGCAGCAGCGAAAGCAGCGCCCCGCGCCGCATCCACCCGCTGCCCGGCGCGGCCCAGGTCAGCGCCCACGCCAGAAACGCCAGCACGAAAAGCCACTGGCTGTAGAAGAGGAACTGCGTCCGGTAGAAGAAATGCTCCAGCGGCACCCGGCGGTATTCGCCGCGCGCTTCGGCCCGCGTCACCGCCGCCGTCTGGAAGGCCCGCGCCGCCGCCGCGAAGTCGGCCGACGCCGGGGCCGCCGCCGCCAGCTTCTCCAGCAGCGGCAGGAGCGGGTCCTCCTGGTAGGGCGGGCCGTCGGCCTGGAAGGCGGCCGCCGCCACCTCGGCCAGGCTGCGCCACGCGGACGCCTCCGGGCTCTCCGGGGGGAAGATCGCCAGATTCCACGCGCCGGCCAGGTCCGTCTCCAGCGCGTCGAAGAAGGTCCCCGCCTCGGTGGCGGTCCTGCGCGCCTCCTCCTCTGACATCTCCGCGCGCCGCGCCTGCATGTCCCCGAGCACGCCGGGCATCCGCTTCAGCACGACGCTCAGCGGCACGCCATCGGCTTCGGGGAACGCCACCGCAAACACGGAGCCCGCGGGGAAACGGTGCGCGCGCCGCACCGCGTCGAGGGCCCCCGCGAGATTCTCGAACAGGACCACCGCCTCGCCCAGCGAGACGATCTGCCCCTCCATCCATCCGCGCTTTTCGGCGGGAAGCTCGGCGTAGGTTCGCGCCAGCTCCATCAGCTTCTCACGGTGCGGCGCGAGTTCGTCGTAGGAATAGCGGTCGCGCTTCTTCGTGTGCGCGACACCGCCCAGCGCCGCCACCACCTCTCCCGTCTCCACGGAGAAGCACCGGTAGGTCCGCGCCAGCTCCGGGCGAAAGAAGACGTCCAGCAGCCACTCCGTCGCGCTGAGGCGCAGGCGCCCCTCCGGCGTCTCCGCCTTCAGCACGCGCATGCCGTTGAGCCGCAGCAGCGTGAACCGCGCCAGGGTGTCCAGCGGCTTCACGCGGCCGCCCTCCTGCACCGGCAGCGTGGCAAAGAGGCGCACGGTCTCCTCCGGCCAGCGCGGGGCCTGCGCCAGCGCGGGCGCGGACGCGGCGGCAACCAGCAGGATCATCAGGGCGCGCGCAAGGGTTCTCATGGCGCGGCCCTCCGTTTCGCCTCGGCGCGGAGATGGGCCAGCAGCGCCTGCACGAAGTGCAGCAGCAGGCCCGCCGAGATCACCAGCGAGGCGTGCATGGGCCAGTCCTCCGCCGGGTTGCGCGTGACGGCCAGCACGGAGTAGAGGGGCTCGCCCTCCCGCGCGTCCTGCGGCCCCCACGACGCCTGGAAGAAGGTGTGGGGGCGGTGGCGGAACGGCGCGTTCATGCGGATGTCCACCTGGCGCTCCGCGCCCGCCTCGCGCACCGTCAGCGCGCTGGAGAAGGTCGCGGGGATGCTCGTGCCCGGGTGCCGCTCATGCGTGAACTTGTCCAGCCGCAGGGTGAACGGCAGGGGCCACGACCGCCGCGCGAGCTGGATGACATATTGTTTCCCCGCCACCTCCGCCACCCACGGCGCCTGCTCGCCCGCCCACACAATCCCGTCCACGACCGACGCGCCCGGCCCCTCCAGCCGCAGGGTGATCCCCGGCAGGTTGCTCTCCCGGTTCTCCGCCGGCCGCTCCGGCACCAGCGCCACCCCGTCCGCCGCCGACGTGGACTCCATCACGGGCCGCGCGTTGGGCAGGTACAGCCCCGTCCGCAGGGTGAAAGGCAGGTCCGGGTGCGTGAAATCCTTCCACTGGTACGGCGGCGTGTCCTCGATGCGGTCCTGGGAGAGGATGAAGCGCCGCCCCTCCGGCCCCGGCTCCGTCACCTGCAACTGCCACTCGTGGTACGACACCATGCGGTCCGACGACTGCCCCTCGAACAGCGTCACATGGCCCTCGTCCGCCAGGTGGAACGAGACAAACCCCGCGCCCATGAGCATCAGCACGCCCGCGTGGCCGATGAGCAGGCCCGGACGCCGCCACCGCTTCGGCGCGGCCAGCAGGCCGCCGCACAGCAGGTTGACGCACAGCAGCACGGAGAGCAGGTAGCCCCCCGGCAGCGGCGAGGCCACGGGCGCGCCCTGGGGGAACCACGCGACCAGGGAGTAGAAGTAGTTCTCCTGCGCGGCGTAGAGCCCGATCCGCGCCTGCTCCACCGTGCCCAGAAACACCACCACAAGCAGCAGCGCCAGCAGCACGACGGACAGCTCGTACGACGCGAGGAACCGGAATCCCTTTTTCAGCAGGGTCATGGGGCCAGCCCCCCGGTGGGCCGCAGGGACAGGCAGAACGCCTTGAACCGCTCCCGCTCGGCCTCCAGCGCCGCGCGGCTCCCCGTCATCTTCACGAAGAAGGTGCGGCCTTCCATGGGGCAGACCACCCCCAGCAGCAGCGCGTCGTCAATGGTCCCCCCGCCCATGGAGGCGTACGGCCCCGCCGCCTCCACCACCACCGCGTCCGCCCCCAGCACCGGCCAGCGCGGCAGCGCCGCGATCTCCTCCGGCGTCAGCGGCGGCTGGCCCATCTGCGCCCGCCACCGGTTCACGTTCGCCTCCAGCCCGCCCCCGTCGCCGTACAGTGTGGACACCGCGCACTCCGCCAGCGGGTCGCTCTGGATCAAGAAAGTCGCCAGCCGCATCTGGCTGTCCGGCCCCCGCGACCACCCCTCCGGCAGGTCCCAGGTGAACCCCCGGTCCGCAATCAGGCCCATCCGCTCCGCCGTCTTCATCACGGGCGGCGCGATCCGCTCCTCCGCCGGCACCCGCTCCACCCGGTCAATGGTCTCCGGGCCGCCGCCCCCGCCGCACCCCTCCAGACACACCGCCCCCGCCGCGCACAGCGCCGCAAGGAACGCCGCGCCGCCGCGGCCTTTTTCCAGGAGAGGGAACACCCGTCACGCCTTTCCGTCCCGATGATTACCGGGACACCCCGGCGGAACACCCGCCGTCAGGGGATTATGCCGGAGGACACCCCGCGGTTCCAAGGTCCGCGCCCCGGCGCGCCGAGCGCCCGGGGAACACGCCGTCTGACCTGTCCGACCCGTCCGACCTGTCTGACTTGTCCAACCGGTCCGCCGTTACGGGTCCAGGCGGATGTAGTCGCTGAAGCGCTCCGACACGTTGTCGGCGCCGTCGCGGTACTGCACGCGGACGGTGTAGTAGCCCGGCGCGGTGCCGCCGAGGGTCCAGGCCTTGGCCGCCGCCGGGGGCTCCCAGGGGCTCCACGTGGACCCGTTGTTGCTGAACCGCATCCGCGTCACGCCCGCGCCGTTCCCGTCCTGCCAGGACAGACCGAGGGTGACTTGGGGCGATCCGGTGGCGGACTGGCCGTTATTGATGACAATGGCGCCCGTGGGCGGCGCGGTGTCGAGGCGGATGTAGTCGCTGAACACCGCCGAGCGCTGGTTGGCCCGGTCCAGGTACTGCACCCGGACCGTCCGGTGGCCGTCGGGCCCCGCCGGCAGAGTGTGCGCCCGCGCCTCCGCCAGGGATTCCCAGGCGGACCAGACGGCCCCGTCGTTGCTGAAGCGCATCCGCGACACGCCGGGCCCACCGGTGGCCAGCCACCACAGGGACAGGGAAACCGCCGGGGTGTTCGTCGCGGACCGGTTGTTGTTGATGAGGATGCCTCCCAGGAGGCCGTAGGCCACCGTGAGGTCCACGGCGGAGCCGGGGGCCGCGGAGGCCCCCGCCGACGGCGACTGGCCAAGCACCGTGCCCGGCGCGGCGGTCGCGCTGAACACCTCGGTGACCGCGCCCACCGCAAGCCCCGCCACGGCCAGGGCGCTCTCCGCCTCGGCCAGTGCCATGCCGTAAAGGTCGGGCACGGTGGCGCTGGTGTCAAACGCGCGCGGCTGCGCCGCGACCTCCAGCGGGTCGGCCGCATTGTCCAGCAGCCGCAGCCCCTCCGGGTCGGTCATGTCCGGCGGCATGTAATAGATGGTCCGCTCCAGCGCGAGCAGCTTGAACGGGCTGGTCTTCGGGTCCGTGTTGGGGATGGACGGCAGCGGGCTTCCCGGCAGGCCGATGATGAAATGCCCGCTCTGGCCGTAGGCGTGCGCGTCGCCGGTGCACTGGGTCGTGCCCGCGTTGGCCTCGTCCAGATAGTAGGACGAGACCGTCAGCCCGACGATGTCGGTCAGCAGGGTGTGCAGCATGAGGATCGTGCCCTGCGGGCCCCGCGCCAGCTCCCAGTCCACGGGCCCCTCGGGAACCGTGTCCGCCACGCCGTCGATGACGACGGGCGCGTCCAGGTTGTTGTTCAAATACTCCATGCCGGAGGCCTCGGGACTGTAGTCGAGGAAGTCCATGATCGCCGGGATGGCGTGCACGCGCAGGTGCGTGGTGATGTCCTCGCGCTGTTCGTAGAACACGTGCGTCCGCTGGGTGCGGGGGCCGCTGTTCGCGCCCACATAGCCGCGCAGCGCGCGCACCGGGCCGCTCTTGTTGACGATGAAGGCGCCCTCGGCGGCGGAGAAGGTGTTCTCACTGCGGTCGCAGATGCCCGGGGCGAAGAGGTTCTTGTGACGGTCCAGGATGTCCACACCCGTCGCGTCCCCGGCGAACACGCGCAGCCCGTCGGACTTCCACCGGTCGGAGAAATGCCGCTCGTAGAAGTCCGTCGAAATGAAACTGTCCTCCGGGTTGGGGCCCGCGCTGATCTTGTAGTTGGTCTTGTAGGCGCCGGCGTTCAGGCTGAACGTGTAGTCCACATAGCTTTTGCCCGCGGCGGGGTCCAGCGTGCCGTCCGAAGCGAACAGGTAGACCACCCCCGCCGCGCCGTCCACCGGGTCCGTAAGCGTGACCTGGACGGCCGTGGCCCCCACAACGCCCGCGGGCGCCGCCGCATACGCCGGGCAGGCCTCCCCGGCATCCTTCACCATGAACACAATCTCGTCGTTAGCGTCCAGCGCCGCGTCCGGGTCCGGCCCCGTGAACGTGCCCGAGTCCGTGTAGTCGAGGCGGGAAAAACTGCCGTAGGTGGTGCTGCCGTTGTACACCTGCGTGAAGTTGATGACCGCCCGCTCGTCCACCTGCACGGGGATCTGCGTCCACCCCCCGTCAAAGGCGAAGGCCACCAGGCTGCCGGGCGCAATGCCGGCCAGCGACGGCACGTCCGCGCCCGTGAGCGCCACCGGATCGGCGGGCCGGTTGACCGCCGCCCCGGCGGAGAGGCAAAGACACGCCAAGAGAACGGAAACCAGAAAAACACGCATGACGTCACTCCTTCTTGCCCTGCTGCTCCAAGGCCCGCGTGCCCGCGCCGCACGCCCCGGAAGAGGCCAGGGGGAAGCCTGGCGATCCCAGGGGCGTGCCCGCCCGGGGAACATGCTGTCCGACCGGTCCGACCGGTCCGACCCTTTCTAATTCACGGATCCAGACGGATGTAGTCGCTGAACCGCTCCGACACGTTGTCCGCGCCGTCGCGGTACTGCACGCGGACGGTGTAGTAGCCCGGCGCGGTGCCGCCGAGGGTCCAGGCCTTGGCCGCCGCCGGGGGCTCCCAGGGGCTCCACGTGGACCCGTTGTTGCTGAACCGCATCCGCGTCACGCCCGCGCCGTTCCCGTCCTGCCAGGACAGACCGAGGGTGACTTGGGGCGATCCGGTGGCGGACTGGCCGTTATTGATGACAATGGCGCCCGTGGGCGGCGCGGTGTCGAGGCGGATGTAGTCGCTGAACACCGCCGAGCGCTGGTTGGCCCGGTCCAGGTACTGCACCCGGACCGTCCGGTGGCCGTCGGGCCCCGCCGGCAGAGTGTGCGCCCGCGCCTCCGCCAGGGATTCCCAGGCGGACCAGACGGCCCCGTCGTTGCTGAAGCGCATCCGCGACACGCCGGGCCCACCGGTGGCCAGCCACCACAGGGACAGGGAAACCGCCGGGGTGTTCGTCGCGGACCGGTTGTTGTTGAT
>ERZ795031.2896-NODE-2896-length-15779-cov-4.227550_pt1 | contig 15779 bp, 17 predicted proteins | sample MGYA00375123_ERZ795031 | MGnify/ENA primary metagenome ERZ795031 (study PRJEB30166, sample SAMN05720159) | activated sludge metagenome | isolation source: anaerobic digester from wastewater treatment plant | place: USA | collected 2015-04-21 ... | reverse complement strand
AATGATGCTGTCCATGCGCATGGGGGGCAAGCTGATTCTGATCCCCAATCCACGCGACATCCCTGGCGTGCTCAAGGAACTCAGCAAGCACGTGATCCACTCCTTCCCTGCGGTCAACACGCTATTCAACGGCCTGGCAAACCACCCTGATTTCAATACCGTGGACTGGAGTCACCTCAAGGTGTCGGTTGGCGGCGGCACGGCTGTCCAGAGTGGCGTTGCAAAGCTCTGGTTTGAAAAGACCGGTTGCCCTATTTGTGAGGGCTATGGTCTGAGTGAAACGTCGCCATCTGCGAGTTGCAATGTCGTCACGGCTACCGAATACACCGGGACGATTGGCGTGCCCTTGCCCAATACCTACATGAAATTGCTCGACGATGACGGCAATGAAGTGGCAGCGGGCCAGTCTGGCGAAATTGCGATCAGAGGTCCTCAGGTGATGGCGGGGTACTGGCAGCGTCCCGATGAAACCGCCAAGGTCATGACCTTTGACGGTTTCTTCAAAACCGGTGACGTGGGGGTGGTGGACGAACGTGGCTTCTTCAAGATCGTGGACCGCAAGAAGGACATGATTCTGGTTAGCGGGTTTAACGTTTTCCCAACGGAGCTGGAAGACGTGGTCGCCCAGATGCCGGGTGTCATGGAGTGCGCCTGTATCGGTGTGGCGGATGCCAAATCAGGCGAAGCGGTGAAACTTGTCATTGTCAAAAAGGATCCCAATTTGACCGAGGAAGACGTTCGCAACTACTGCAAGGAAAATCTGACCGGCTACAAGCAACCCAAGGTGGTTGAGTTCCGGGCAGAACTGCCCAAGACGCCCGTGGGCAAGATTTTGCGGCGCGAACTGCGCGACAAATAGCCCCGACGTGGACCTCTTTCAAGCGGCCTGCGGGCCGCTTTTCTATTGGGCGAGGCAGAATGTGTGGCGTGACGGTCAGACCTGATTCAGGGTGCCCGCTGCTACCAGCGGGATGGCTTCTACCAGCAGTCGGGTGACTTTTTTCGCATTGCTGTTGAATACGGCCAGGATTGCGTCCCAGGTCACCGGTTCTTCATCGGTTTTCCAGCAATCATAGTCCGTGCTCATGGCCACAGCAGCATAGGGAATGCCCGCCTCGTTGGCGAGCGCCGCTTCGGTGGCCACCGACATGTTGATGACATCGGCGCCCCACGCGCGGAACATTCTGGATTCGGCCCGCGTAGAGAATCGCGGGCCTTCAATGGTGACTACGGTTCCGTGGCTGTGAAAACGATGCGCGTGCTGATGGCAGAGATCAATCAGAATCTTGCGCAGTGTCGGGTCGAACGGGTCGGCCATTGGGGTGTGGACGGGCTGATGGGGTGCGAAGGACTCATGAAAGCTCATGGCACGCTGTTTGGTGAAGTCAATGAACTGGTCCAGAATGACCAGGTCACCCCGGCCAATGTCTTCGCGCAGTGAGCCAACTGCGGTGGTCGCGAGAATTTGGGTGCAGCCCGCATCCTTCAAAGCCTGGACGTTAGCGCGGTAGTTCACGTGGGTTGGCGTGATGGTGTGTTCCCGTCCATGGCGGCCCAACAGAACCACATCGATTCCGGAGATTTTCCCGTGCTTGAGTGGGGTTGATGGAGCGCCCCAGCGGGTCGTGGTGATTTGATCCGCTGGATGCTCCAGGATGTCCGGGTTGTCCAGCCCGCTTCCGCCGATGATGCCAATCTTTGTCATGGTGTTGTTGACCTATCCAGTTCGTTGAGCAACAGATTGAGGGTGGTCGCCACGTCTGCACCGTACGCGACTATGCCTTCGTCATGGCCTGCCATTGCAAATAGTACGGGAAGCGTTGGCTCTCCCACTACCAAAGCCGACACGGCTTGCGCCATAGCGGGTGTGCCGTACGGGATATCGGCCCGCGTTGACAACTTGCCAGTCGACATCCAATGGTCAAACAACGGCCGGCTATGGACATGCATGACGCACTGCACCGCCGCATGGGCAGCGTAAATGGCTCCGTGGGTCATGGCCTCGGACGATGCAGGAAGGTGCCCCACGGATCGCACCCGGTTTTCGATGGTTGAAAATTCTTCGACCAGACAATAGTGTTCGTTGCTCAGGGTGCGCATACCACCCGTGGCGCTTGCCGTGACGACGAATAGCCTGCCTTGGGTGCGAACACTGAGGTTGCCAAAGCCAACACCGTTTGGGTAGACGCCAATCAAATTTCGATCGAACAGGCTGGTTCGGGCGCAATTCAGTTCATCGAGCACTGCAGAGGGAGCGACGGTGCCGTCCCGGCGCTCACTACGGTACTTGATGTAGCCGTCATCCACCGGCAGCACCCGATTCGCGCTGCTCGGGGAACAGCGACAGGATGCCCGCTTCGGTGGCATCGCATAGACCGCGCTCACAGATCAGCTGGGTAATCAGCCGTGCAGGCGTTACATCAAAACCCCAGTTGCGCGCAGGCGTGGTTTGCGGGCAGATGCGGACGGTTTCGATGGTTCCCTGTTGGGTTTGTCCGGTCACAAAACGAACCTCTGCGCTGCCACGCTCTTCAATCGGAATATTAGCGACGCCCCCGCGCAGCGCAAAATCAAATGTGGACGACGGCAGGGCTACGTACATCGGCACCTGGTTGTCATGTGCTGCAAGGGCCTTGAGGTAGGTTCCGATCTTGTTGGCGACGTCGCCATTGCGGGTGATGCGGTCTGCCCCGGTAATCACCATATCAACCAACCCATGCTGCATGAGGTGGCCACCGGCGTTGTCGGCGATCAGCGTATGAGGCACACCCTGTTGGGCCAATTCCCAGGCTGTAAGGCTGGCGCCCTGGTTGCGGGGTCGGGTTTCATCGACCCACACATGCAATGGGATTCCTGCGCTGTGGGCGGCGTAGATAGGCGCCGTAGCGGAGCCCACGTCGACAAAAGCCAGCCAGCCAGCATTGCAGTGCGTGAGAATATTGACCACTTGCCCCTGTTTGCGACTGGCAATGGCCGAGATGATGGGTAGTGCGTGGGCGCCGATTCGGAGGCAGTGGTCGGCATCTTCGTCCGCAATCGCAGTGGCCTCTCGTAGCGCAATGGAGCAGCGTTCTGCGTATGTGCGCCCAGTGTCGATGGCGAGCAGCATGCGGTGCACAGCCCATGCCAAATTGGCTGCGGTTGGTCGGGTGGCCTTCAGGGCGGTCCCCGCGCATATCAAATCGTGCTGAAAATCCGTTGCATGTGTATGCAGACAGGCCAGGTACATACCGTAGGCTGCGCTGGCGCCAATCAGGCCGGCTCCGCGAACGGTCATGTCCCGAATGGCGTTGCAAACGTCCTCTACGCTGACCAGGTCGTTAACTTCAAAAGCATGCGGGAGCTTGGTCTGATCAATGACCTGAACCACGTGGTCGTTTCCCGGCTTGAGCCAGATGGTGCGAAACGGAGTGCCGTTGACGTTCATTTCCGGGCTCGCGTTGGCCGACTCTTACTTGAGCCAACCACGCTTGCGGAAGTACCACATGGGCACCATGGCGCTGGCCAGCATGAGCAGCAGCGCGTAGGGGTACCCCCAAGACTGCGCCAGCTCGGGCATGTATTGAAAGTTCATGCCGTAAATGCTCGCAATCAGGGTGGGCGGCAGCAGTGCTACGCTGGCCACTGAAAAGATCTTGATGATCTTGTTCTGGTTGATGTTGATGAAACCCACGGTGGCATCCATCAGGAAGTTGATCTTGTCAAACAGGAATGCAGTGTGAGAGTCCAGCGAGTCAATGTCGCGCAGAATTTGGCGGGCTTCTTCAAACTGCTCGCCATTGAGCATTTTGCTTCGCATCATGAAACTCACAGCGCGCCGGGTGTCCATGACGTTGCGTCGGATGCGACCATTCATGTCTTCGTGCCGCGCGATAGCGCCCAAAACCTCGCTGGCCAACGCATCGGTTACATCGCCGGACAGCACTTTGGTGCTGACTTTTTCCAGTTCATCGTAGATTCCTTCCAGCGTATCCGCTGAGTACTCTGCGTCTGCGTCGAAGAGTTTGAGCAAAACTTCCTTGGCGTCCTCGATGAGGCCGGGTGCACGGCGGGCGCGCATGCGCAGCAGGCGAAAAACCGGTACGTCCTCGTCGTGAATGGAAAACAGAACCCCTTTGCTCTTGAGCTCGTTGTTCACCTGATTCAGGATAAAGGCAACCCGTACCGTGCGGGGTTCGTCATCGTCCGCAATCAAAAAGTCGCTACGGATATGCAGTTCGCCGTTGTCTTCCTCATAGAAGCGGGCTGATTCTTCAATGTCCTCATCCATCGCGTCTTCGGGAATGGACAGGCCGTAGTATTGTTTGACCCAGCGCTTTTCCTCAACGGTGGGAGATTCCAGGTCTACCCAGATCGGATGAAATTGGGACAACTCCTCCAGCGACTCGATCTCTTCCTGAAAGAGGCGTCCGTTGGCGAGTGTGAAAATATTGAGCATGGCAAATCATTTGGAAATCAGATTGCAGCCGTCCATGGGCGACCGACAGATGGCTACCGCTGCGGGCTTGTGTTCAAAAAGCGCTCTCCAAAAGTAGTGCCTCTTAAATTATCGCACTCCGATGAAGGGCTTTGTGCGCGGCGTGAAGCACACCTGCTTCTGATCAAAATGCTGCAGTGCCGCAGCAAAAAAGGCATTGCAATTCCGTACTTTCGGGCGCATAGTGATTTCACGGCAATCAAGAAAACGCGTTATTTTTTGGTTTCTGTTCTTGCCCAACCCAAGTGGCACGATTTTTAACCCGAGAGCAATTGGAGGCTTTTTATGAATTTGACGATCAGCGGTCACCATCTTGAAGTTACCCCGGCCCTGCGTAGTTATGTCACGACCAAGCTTGATCGAATCATGCGGCATTTTGACCAGGTGGTCGATGTCAAGGTGCTACTCACCGTTGAGAAGCAGAAGGAAAAGGAACGACGGCAGCGTGCCGAGTGCAATATCCATGTCAAAGGTAGCGACATGTTTGCAGAGAGTTCCCATGAGGATCTCTACGCAGCCGTGGATGAACTGGTAGACAAACTCGATCGACAGGTTGTGCGCCACAAGGATCGCCTGCAAGACCACCACCATAGCGCTCCCAAGCGTTTGATGTAGTTACTTGCCGGTTTTTCCATACGAGACCGCCCCAAGCTGGGCGGTTTTTTTGTGCATAATCGATCCAAATTATGAACCGACTAGCCAGTATTCTGACGCCCGCGCAAGTGCTGGCCCAAGTAGAAGTCACTAGCAAGAAGCGGGCTTTTGAAGAGGCCGGTTTGCTGTTTGAGAATCTGCATGGATTAAGCCGCGCACTCGTGACCGATAGTCTTTTTTCCCGCGAGCGGCTCGGGTCCACGGGTTTGGGCCACGGGGTAGCCATCCCGCATGGTCGTATCAAAGGCCTGAAGTCGCCAATGGCGGCCGTGTTTCAGTTGGCACATCCGATTGGGTTTGATGCACCGGATGATCAAGTTGTGGGCTTGCTGATCTTCCTGCTGGTGCCTGAAGCGGCCACTCAGAAACACCTGGAAATTCTGTCGGAAATTGCCGAATTATTGAGTGACGCAAGCTTGCGCGCAAAGCTGGTCGCCAGTACCGACTCCAGCCAGTTGCATGCCTTGATCGCCGGATGGCAGTCCGCACAATTGGCCTGAATCGACTCCCAAACAAGCAACTGCAATGAAACCTACCGTTGTCAGTGCTGATGTGCTATTTGAAGAGTTTCGTTCCCGTTTGCACTGGGAGTGGGTCGCTGGCCTCGGTGCATCGGAGCGGCGCTTTGACGAAGTGGCCGTTCGCGCTGCACGCTCGGGTGCCGACCTGGTGGGTTATCTCAATTACATTCACCCTTACCGGGTTCAGATTCTGGGTGAGCGAGAGATCGCCTACATCACCAACGCCACCTCCGAAGACTGCGCCCGGAGGATTGCCCGCATTGTGACCCTGGAGCCGCCGGTTCTGGTCCTTGCGGATGCACAGGTGGCACCACAGGCTTTGCTGTCCATGTGCGAGCGGGCCCAGATCCCGATGTTTGCCACGCAGGAGCCCTCGTCATTTGTCATTGACGTGCTGCGGGCTTACCTGTCGAAGCACTTTGCCGATCGCTCATCCATGCACGGCGTTTTCATGGATATTTTGGGCCTGGGCGTGCTCATTACCGGTGAGTCGGGTCTTGGAAAGAGTGAGTTGGGTCTGGAGTTAATTTCCCGTGGCAATGGGCTGGTTGCTGACGATGCGGTCGATCTGTACCGCATTAACCAGACCACGATTGAAGGGCGTTGCCCCGAGTTGCTGCAGAATTTGCTCGAAGTCCGTGGCATTGGCTTGCTGGATATTCGGGGCATCTTTGGCGAGACCGCGGTGCGACGCAAGATGCGTCTCAAACTCATCGTGCACCTGGTGCGGCGAGAGACGCTGGAGCGCGAGTACGAACGCATTCCCTATGAGCCGTTGACCCAGGACATTTTGGGCATACCGGTTCGCAAGGTCGTCATCCAGGTGGTTGCCGGGCGAAACATCGCGGTGCTGGTAGAAGCAGCTGTGCGCAACACCATTTTGCAGCTGCGCGGAATCGATACCTATCAGGAGTTTGTCGAGCGCCATCGACGGGCCATGGCGCAGGGTGATTGAGCAAATCTAACGCAGCACGCCTGTACGTTCTTGTTGGGCCAAGGCCCGATGGGGGCATTTGTCCTTGGTGCAGGTTGCGTACAGGCTGAGTGCGTGGTCCGAGATGGCAAAGCCCTTGGCCTTGGCGACGGCACTTTGGCGCTTTTCGATTTCGGCGTCATAGAACTCTTCTACTTTTCCGCAATCCAGACAGACCAGGTGGTCATGGTGCTGGCCTTCGTTGAGTTCATAAACTGCTTTGCCGCTCTCAAAGTGACTGCGGCTCAGGATGCTGGCCTGCTCAAACTGGGTGAGTACCCGGTAGACCGTGGCCAGGCCAACGTCCGAGCGCTCCTGCAGCAAAACCCGGAATACATCTTCAGCGGTCAGGTGCCGCTGTGTGCTGCGCTGAAAGACTTCCAGTATTTTCAGGCGGGGAATCGTAGCCTTGAGTCCGGTACTTTTCAGTTCGTTGATGTTGGTCATGGGCATCTTTCCGCCGGTGTTGCGCGAGAGGGCAAGCGGTGCTCAACCGCTACAATCTTGTGATCATAGCTTGCGTAACCACCCATGTCTGACCACTATTGCAACCGCTTCCCCTTGACCCTGCTGGCCCTTGCAACGCTGGGCCTGGGTGGCTGCGGCAGCTTTGACGGAGCCAGTTCCCGGATTGCTGGCATGGTCACGCCCTACAAGAGCGACATCGTGCAAGGCAATGTGGTGACGCGCGAGCAGTTAGCCCTGGTCAAGCCTGGCATGCAAAAGGCGCAGGTTCGTGACATCCTGGGCACCGCATTGCTCAGCAGTGTGTTCCATGCGGACCGCTGGGACTATGTCTTTACGCTTAAACGCCAGGGTGTGCCTCCACAGGCCCGCAAAGTGTCCGTGTTCTTTAAGAACAATGTGCTGGAGCGCACCGAAGCGGATGAATTGCCTAGTGAAAAAGAATTTGTGGCGACACTCCAAAGTCAGAACCTTTCCGGAGCTAAGCCGGTGTTGGAAGCATCGCCCGAGGCGTTGCAAAAGTACCCCATGCCCGCCAAAGTGACACCACCCGCTGCTGGGTTGGTGGTCCCGGTGGACTACCCTCCGCTGGAAAAAGCACGTCCTTGAACAACCCCGGAAAGACGCTCGACATGACTTACAAGATTGCGGTTGCCGGGGCGTCCGGTCGCATGGGTCAGATGCTGATTGATGCGATCCGCGTAGCCGACGACTGCACCCTCTCGGGTGCGCTGGACGTGGCAGGCAATCCGGCCATCGGTCAGGATGCGGGTGCCCTAATGGGTAAGCCCACGGGGGTTGCCATTACCTCAGACTTGCGTGAAGGTTTGCTGGGCAGCCATGTACTGATTGACTTCACGCGACCCGAAGGCACCTTACAGCACCTCAAGATCTGCCGTGAGTTGGGCATTGCCGCTGTTATCGGTACAACCGGTTTCACCGACGAACAAAAAGTGGAAATTGCCAGCCTTGCCAAGGGCATGGCCATTGTCATGGCGCCGAATATGAGCGTGGGTGTCAACGTCACGCTCAAATTGTTGGAAATGGCGGCCAAGGCTATGGCTACCGGTTACGACATCGAAATTGTCGAGGCGCACCACAGGCACAAGGTGGACGCGCCGTCCGGGACGGCGCTGAAGATGGGCGAGGTCATTGCCGATGCCCTGGGGCGTGACCTGAAAGACTGTGCGGTGTACGCCCGTGAAGGTGTAACCGGCGAGCGGGATCCCTCATCGATTGGGTTTGCCACCATCCGCGGCGGCGACATTGTGGGCGACCACACGGTGCTGTTTGCCGGAATCGGCGAACGCATCGAGATCAGCCACAAGTCATCCAGCCGGGCCACCTATGCGCAGGGCAGTTTGCGTGCCGTGCGCTTCCTGGCCGGCAAGAAATCGGGCTTGTTTGACATGTTTGACGTGCTGGGCTTGCGATGAACGCCTGGGACCTGCTGCGCCAAAGTGACGCGGTAGGTACTGGCGTTGCACTGGTTCTGTTGGCGATGTCGGTGGGCAGCTGGGTTGTCATTCTGTGGAAGTCCTGGCTGCTGTTGCGCGCGCATGGCGATGTGGCGCGCAGCATTGGCGCTTTTTGGCAAGCCCCTTCGCTGGACGAGGGATTGCGCAGCCTGCGTCATTTTGACCGTGAGACTTTGGTTGCACCTCTCGTCGAGTCGACCCAAATCAGCACGACGGGCACCCTGGCGGGGTCGGGGGACCGTTCCCAGCAACTCACACGGTTATTGCGTGACGCTTTGCACGCTGTGTTGCTCAAGTTGCAGGCGGGGCAGGTTCTGTTGGCCACGGTTGGGGCGACCGCTCCGTTTGTGGGTTTGCTGGGCACCGTGTGGGGTATCTACCATGCGCTGATTGGAATTTCAGGGGCGGGTCAAATCAGCATTGATAAGATCGCAGGGCCTGTGGGCGAGTCCCTGGTCATGACCGCCGCCGGGTTGACTGTGGCGATTCCAGCGGTATTGGGCTACAACGTGCTGGGTCGCTTTATCGGCCGCATTGAAGCCGATCTGGAAGGATTTGCCCGTGATCTACGCGAGCTGTTGACATCATCATGAGCTTTGGTCGTCTCGAGCGTACGCCGGGTCCACAGCCCATGAGCGAGATCAACATGACACCGCTGGTGGATGTGATGTTGGTGCTGGTGGTCATCTTCATCATTACGGCGCCCCTGCTGGTCAGCGCGGTCAAAGTGGATTTGCCCACCACGCCAGCGGCCGCCGGGCTCAAGGCTCCCCGTTTCTTGACGCTCACGATTGACCCTGCGGGACAAACCTTTGTTGATGACAGGCTTCTGGATTCCAGCGCACTGCTGGCAGCGTTGCGCCAGTCTGCACAAGTCCAATCCGATACCGAAGTGCGCCTGCGGGCCGACGCCGGCGTTCCCTACGGACGTGTCGTCGAAGTCATGGGCTTGGCGCATGCCGCCGGGCTGCACCGCATCGGCTTTGTGGCCGATCCGGTGCGCAGCGTCAAATAGACACCGGCCCGCCCGGCCACGCCGGAGCGAAGCGCCTAAAATCCCTGCAAGCACTTCATCTGGCGGCGTATTGGCCGCAACTTCACCCATGCAAGACAAATACCAACACCTGGCCATCGAAAAAGCGGCGCAAGAGCACTGGGCGCAACCCCTGTGGAACGGCCAGAACGCTTACCGCGTAGGCGAGGACGCGCGTGACGCAAACGGTCAACTCAAGAAAAAGTTCTACGCCTGCTCCATGCTGCCCTACCCCAGTGGCAAGCTGCACATGGGCCATGTGCGCAACTACACCATCAACGACATGCTCACGCGCTACCTGCGCATGAACGGCTACAACGTGCTGATGCCCATGGGCTGGGATGCGTTTGGCTTGCCTGCCGAAAACGCGGCCTTGAAGAACAAGGTACCGCCCGCCAAGTGGACCTACGAGAACATCGCCTACATGAAGGGCCAGATGCAGGCCATGGGGCTGGCGATCGACTGGAGCCGCGAGGTCGCCACCTGCGACCCCAGCTACTACAAGTGGAACCAGTGGCTGTTCCTGAAAATGCTGGAAAAAGGCATTGCCTACCGCAAGACCCAGGTTGTCAATTGGGACCCGGTGGACCAGACTGTGCTGGCCAATGAGCAGGTGATTGATGGCAAGGGCTGGCGTACCGGCGCGACGGTGGAGAAGCGCGAGATTCCGGGCTACTACCTCAAGATCACCGACTACGCGCAAGAGTTGCTGGACCATGTTCAGACCGGACTGCCGGGCTGGCCCGAGCGCGTCAAGCTGATGCAGGAAAACTGGATTGGCAAGTCCAGCGGTGTGCGCTTTGCGTTTACACACGAGATCACCGGTGACGATGGCGCGTTGATAGACGGTGGTCGCATGTACGTGTTCACCACCCGTGCCGACACCATCATGGGCGTCACCTTCTGTGCCGTGGCACCTGAGCATCCGCTGGCCGTGCATGCGGCACGCACCAACACCCAGCTGGCCGCCTTCATCGAAGAGTGCAAGGCAGGTGGCACCACCGAAGCCGAATTGGCCGTCAAAGAAAAGCTGGGCATGCCGACAGGCTTGCAGGTGACCCATCCGCTGACCAGTGAGCCGGTAGACGTTTGGGTCGGCAACTACGTGCTCATGGGCTATGGAGATGGTGCCGTGATGGGTGTACCTGCGCACGACGAGCGCGACTTCGCTTTTGCCAAGAAATACGGACTGCACATTGACGATGTGGTGCACATCGACGGCCTGACCTACGAACATGACCAGTGGCAGGACTGGTATGCCGACAAGCAGCGCGGTGTCACGGTCAATTCCGACGTATTCAGCGGGCTGTCCTGTGCCGACGCGGTGGATGCCGTGGCGGCAGCCCTGGAGCACAAGGGCCTGGGCGAAAAGAAAACCACCTGGCGCCTGCGTGACTGGGGTGTGAGCCGCCAGCGCTATTGGGGCACACCCATTCCCATCATCCACTGTGCCGAGCACGGCGCAGTGCCGGTGCCTGAAAAAGACCTGCCGGTGGTGCTACCACAGGACTGCGTGCCCGATGGTTCTGGCAACCCGCTGCACAAGCATGAGGGTTTCCACGCCGGTGTGGTGTGCCCCGTGTGTGGCAAGCCCGCGCGGCGCGAGACCGACACCATGGACACCTTCGTGGACAGCTCGTGGTACTTCATGCGCTATTGCGACCCCAAGAATATGGATGCCATGGTGGGCGCTGGTACGGCCTATTGGATGCGCGACCAGGCGCAAGCCACGGGCGGCAGTGGCATGGACCAGTACATTGGCGGCATTGAGCACGCCATCCTGCACCTGCTGTACGCGCGCTTCTGGACCAAGGTCATGCGTGACCTGGGCCTGGTCACGGTGGATGAGCCCTTCACCAAACTGCTCACGCAGGGCATGGTGCTCAACCACATCTACTCCCGCAAAGGCGACAAGGGTGGCAAGGAATACTTCTGGCCCAGCGATGTGGAGCACGTGTTTGACGCGGCAGGCAAAATAGTTGGCGCCAAGCTCATTAAGGCCGTGGGCGACTTGCCGGTGGGCACCGCCATCGACTACGAGGGCGTGGGCACCATGTCCAAGTCCAAGAACAACGGCGTAGACCCGCAGGACCTGATCGAAAAGTACGGTGCCGACACGGCCCGCCTGTACACCATGTTCACCGCGCCGCCTGAGGCCACGCTGGAGTGGAACGATGCGTCCGTCGAGGGCAGCTACCGCTTTTTGCGCCGCGTCTGGAATTTTGGCTTCAAGTTGTCTGCTATTGATTTGGTAGCTACTCATGCCGTATTGAAGGGGGCTGGAGGCATTAATGGCTTGGTACTTTCGAAGGAAGCCAAGAACCTGCGCCACGACATCCACAGCGTGCTCAAGCAGGTGGACTACGACTACCAGCGTATGCAATACAACACCGTGGTGTCCGGTGCCATGAAGATGATCAATGCACTGGAAGACTTTAAAACGCTGGATGACGACGGCGGGCTGGCCGTCGTGCTGGAAGGTTTCTCCATCCTGTTGCGCACGCTGTATCCGGCTACGCCCCACATCGCACACACCCTGTGGAGCGAGCTGGGGTTTGCTGCAGCGGGGGGGGATCTGCTGGATGCGGCCTGGCCTGTGGTTGACCCCGCCGCGCTGGTGCAGGACGAGATTGAGCTCATGCTGCAGGTCAATGGCAAGTTGCGTGGCTCGGTGATGGTGCCTTCGGGCGCGTCCAAAGAAGAGATCGAGGCACTCACCCTGGCCAACGAAACCTTTGTGCAGTTTGCCGCGGGTGCGCCCATCAAGCGCGTCATTGTGGTGCCGGGCCGCCTGGTCAATGTGGTTCTCTAAATGACCATGCGCCGCCGCGCTGTTGTCTCTGCTGCATTGCTTGCCACTTTGTTGGGCGGCTGCGGTTTCAAGCTGCGTGTAGCGCCCACGTTTGCGTTTCAGACGCTGGCGGTCACTCCAGAGAAGAACGGTCTGCTGGCTGCCGACCTGATTCGCTACTTTGGCAAGGCGGTTGTGCCGCTGGCGCCGACGCCGGGCGTGGCGCCGCCTCAGGTCATCGTGGATATCTTGCAGGAATCACGCGAGAAGAGCGTGGTAGGCGTCAACGCATCCGGCCAGGTGCGTGAGTTTCAGCTCAAGACGCGCATCCAGTTCCGCATGCGCACCCCGGAGGGTCGTGACCTCATTTCGCCTACCGAGATTTCGCAGCAGCGCGATATCAGTTTTAACGAATCGGCGGTACTGGCCAAAGAGGCAGAAGAAGTGCTTCTGTTCCGCGACATGCAGGCCGATTTGCTACAACAGTTGCTGCGCCGTCTGGCGGCGATCAAGTCGCTGGACGGAGGCTGAATGCAAGTCGGCGCAGCCCAACTGGCCCACCATTTGCAACGGGGCCTCAAAAGCCTCTATACCCTGCACGGTGACGAGCCCTTGCTGCAACAGGAAGCGCTGGACGCCATTCGGTTGGCGGCCCGCGCGCAGGGTTACACCGAACGTACGTCGCATACCGTAGCCGGTGCCCACTTTGACTGGAGCGAAGTGCTGGCTTCGGGTGGTTCGCTGAGCCTGTTTGCCGACAAGCAGATCGTTGAAATCCGTATTCCTTCGGGCAAACCGGGAAAAGATGGCAGTACCGCTTTGCAGCAACTGGCCGACATGGCCGAGGGCAACGATTCGACACTGACCATCGTGCTCCTGCCTCGCCTGGACAAAATGACCAAGTCCAGCGCCTGGTTTGCAGCACTCGAAGGCGCGGGCGTCACTTTGCAAGTGGACCCTGTTGAGCGCGCAGCACTGCCGCAGTGGATCGCGCAGCGCCTCGCGGCGCAGGGACAACGGGTGGCGGCAGGGGAAGAAGGCCAGCGCACGCTGCAGTTCTTTGCCGACCGGGTGGAGGGCAACCTGCTGGCCGCCCACCAGGAAATCCAGAAGCTGGGGTTGCTATTTCCGGTGGACGGTGCCGATGCTGGAACCCTGTCGTTTGACCAGGTCGAAAGCGCGGTGATGAACGTGGCGCGATATGACGTTTTCAAGCTCAGCGAAGCGGTGCTGGGCGGCCAGGTGCAACGGGTGCAGCGCATGCTCGACGGCCTGCAGGCCGAAGGCGAGGCCGAAGTCCTGGTGCACTACACGCTGAGCGAAGACATCCGTGCCCTGAAACGTGTCAAGGACGCGATGGGCCAGGGTCGCCCGCTGCCCATGGCATTGCGGGAGCAGCGGATTTGGGGGGCGAAGGAGCGATTGTTCGAGCGCGTGTTGCCCCGTTTGAGCGACGCGGCGCTGGCGCAGCTGCTGCAATCCGCCCATGTGGTGGACGGTATCGTCAAAGGCCTCAAGCAGCCGGAATGGCCCGCTTCGGGCTGGCAGGCGCTGCACCGGCTGGCGTTGCAGTTGTGTGGGATCTGTGCGCAAACCCACGCCAACCCGCGCGCAGGTCAGAAAGCCGAACTCTACCGGCCAGTCGGTTGAGTTCTCGTTTGGCGTATCTGCCAAAATGTGTCTATGCGATTGACCCCCACCGAGCAACAAGTGATTCGAGACGCCAGTCTGCGTTACTTCGGTGTGCGCCCGCGGCTGTTCGGGTCACGGGTCGATGACGCCAAGCTTGGCGGTGACATCGATTTGTACATCGAGGCGGCTGTTTCCCCAGAAGTAGGGGTCAAGGCGCGCCTGCAGATGGTTGCCGACATATGGGGACAACTTGGGGAACGGAAAATTGACGTGGTGGTGAATTCGGGTGGGGGCGACCTGCCGATTTATGCCATTGCCAAACGGGATGGAGTGTGGCTATGAGTCTGCCGCTGGAGGATGTGATGCGCCAATGCAGCCGTCATGTGCAGCGGATGGCGCATGCCATGGATCACATTGGTTTTCCTTTGACGGCAGAGCGACTGGTTTCTGGCGACGAGTCGCTCATTACTTTTCTGGATCAATTCGTCTTTCGTTACACAAAGCTGCAAGACACCATGGGCGAGCAGGTTTTGCGGATGTTCTGTGCGCAAATATTGCTCGAGCCGGTGGAGGATGCCGTTTTGGCGAATGTGCTGGTGTTGCTTGAACGCCGGGGCTATTTGAGCGAGTCCCAGTGGCGCGAACAACGCGCCATGCGCAATGCCCTTACCCACGAATACCCGGAGCAGGTGGGGTGGCAAGTGCAAACACTGAACCTTGCCTACGGACTGGCGCAACAATTGGCCGCTTGGTTTGAGCGCTTGCAGGCTGAATTCAACTCTTCGAAACTGGCATGATTATTCGCGCTTCCATCAATACGCCAGCGGACTACACCCAAGCCCTGGGTTCGCAGGCAAAAGCGGCTTCAGCCTTCATGGCTGCTGCGTCAACAGCTACTAAAAACAAAGCATTGCGCCAACTTGCAGCCCTGCTGCGTGCCAATGTGGACGCCTTGCAGGCCGACAACGCACAAGACCTGGCACGGGCCGTGGCTGCGGGTCTGTCGGAGCCCATGGTGGACCGGCTCAAGCTGACTCCCAAAGTCATAGAAACCTGCGCCCTGGGCTGTGAGCAACTGGCCGCCATGCCCGATGTGATTGGCGAAATCATCGGCATGAAACAGCAGCCCAGCGGTATCCGGGTGGGGCAGATGCGGGTGCCCATTGGCGTGTTTGGCATGATTTTCGAAAGCCGCCCCAATGTGACGATTGAAGCGGCCAGCCTGTCCATCAAGAGTGGCAACGCCTGTATCCTGCGCGGCGGCTCGGAGGCGATCGAGTCCAACAAGGCGCTGGCCCGGCTGGTGCAGCAGGCGCTGATGGACAGTGGCTTGCCTGCCGACGCGGTGCAACTGGTGCAGACCACCGACCGCGCGGTGGTGGACCAGCTGATTGCCATGCCGCAGTATGTGGACGTCATCATCCCGCGCGGCGGCAAGGGCCTGATCGAACGTATCAGCGCCGGTGCCAAGGTGCCGGTCATCAAACACCTGGACGGCAATTGCCATGTCTATGTAGACGACCCCTGCGATATCGACATGGCGATCAAGGTGACCGACAACGCCAAAACCAGCAAATACAGCCCCTGCAATGCGGCCGAGAGCCTACTGGTCGCACGTGGCGTGGCATCTGTATTTCTGCCCCGGATCGGCGTGGTGCTGGCGGCCAAAGGCGTGGAGATGCGCTGTGATGCACATGCACTTCAAATCTTGCAGTCAAATTTGCCTGCAGCCCTCGTGGAATATACACAAGATGC
>ERZ795031.2894-NODE-2894-length-15783-cov-3.900623_pt1 | contig 15783 bp, 11 predicted proteins | sample MGYA00375123_ERZ795031 | MGnify/ENA primary metagenome ERZ795031 (study PRJEB30166, sample SAMN05720159) | activated sludge metagenome | isolation source: anaerobic digester from wastewater treatment plant | place: USA | collected 2015-04-21 ... | reverse complement strand
GTGCGGAAATCAATAAAATCCTTTTCATGATATATAATTTATTTTTTTCTAAATAATCTTCTTCCCAACATAAAACCCAAAACTATAAAAAAAACTCAGAACTCGAAACTCAGAACTCAAAACTACACCAAATTCACCCTCATATAATCTCTTGCTCCCACTTTCAGCCTCACCCTCTCCCCCTCTTTCTCTATACCGAAAAACGAATAGGCTTCCTTAGGTATATTAACTTCCACCTCTGCATGGCGATCCCCAAAATTGGCCACTATAAGCATACATGAGCCTTCATAGCCCCGCATGAAGGCGAATTTACGATTGCCGTTAAATCGCTCGGAATCGGGATTGGCATACATCAGATCATAAGTCTCGCCCTGTGCAAAAATGGCATCAGACGTAGCTATCTTCAGCAGGCGGGCATACTCCTTATATACCACCAATTCATCCACCGTCAGCCGGTCGAGCAACCAGCGTCTTATCGAAGGCACATTGTAGTAATCGAAAATCGAAGTGCGTCCGTCCACTCCGCTAAAGCCCTCACTCTCCATCCCCCTCTCACCGAACTCCTGGCCGAAATAGAGCATGAATGGTGCCTTATTGAAAAGCAGCGAGACTGCAAGGGCCGGAAAAGCCGCCCTGCCCGACCCGGTAAAAAAGTCCGAGGCAATGCGCTGCTCATCGTGATTTTCCAGAAAATTGAGCATTCGCGGCTGCAAGTCGCCAAGGTATTGCCATTCTGCCGTGAGCAATCTCGTACTTGCTCCATCGCAGATAATGCTCCTCAAAGTATCATAGAAGCCCGATTTATCATACAAAAGGTCAAATCCGCCCACCTCATGATATTTCCTGTAATTCTCCTTGCCATAAACCTCTGCAATGAAAAAAGTATTTGGGTAGAGATACTTTATCTCACTGAAAGCCCAGCCGAAAAACTCCGCAGGCACCAACTCCACCATATCGCAGCGGAAACCATCCACCCCTTTCGACACCCAAAACTTAAGGATTTCGAGCATTTTAGCCCAGGTGCCATGGTTGTCGTAGTTGAGCTTGACAGTATCATACCAGTCATGGATTGAGGGAGAGGTGTGGAACACATCATTGCCGGTAGCCTTGGCAGGAATTTCCACATAATCGGAATTGAGCGACTCCGGCAGCACCAACGCTCCATTCAGCAGATAGAAATTGTCCCTGTTAAAATAGGTATCATACTGTCGAAATACATGGTTAGGCACAAAATCTATAATAACCTTCATCCCTGCCTTGTGAGTGCGGTGGATTAGCGCTTCAAACTCCGCCATACGGTTGTCGTGGTTATTTGCGAGAGCCGGACTCACATCAAAATAATTTCTTATAGCATAAGGAGAGCCTGCCTCTCCCTTTACTATAGAGGCGTTGCAATCCTTTATACCATTGAAATGCGTCTTGGTTGCATGAGATATTACTCCGGTATACCAGATGGCGCTGACCGAGAGTTTTTTGATTTTTTTAAGTACTTCGTCGGTTATGTCGTCAAACTTACCGCTGCCATTGATACTGTAAGAGCCTCCGGGTACGCTCTTGCGTTTGCCGAAAGCTCTTAGTAACAGCTGGTATATGACCACCTTCCCTTGCACTACCAGTTTAGTATCTTGTGAAAGTCGTACTCTTCAGGGTTGCTGACGTACTCTTTGGCTGCCTCGTAGTCGTTAGGGGTAATGTAGTGTACTATGTGTTTGTAGATGCCCTGTGCCTGATCACCCTCGATGTCCACCAGACGCGGGGGGATCTTACCTGTCTTGGGATCCTGAAAGTCTTTGAGGTAAAGGGGCTTGATACGACCGATAGTATCCACGTAGACCATACATCCCGACTCTCCGCGTGTGTAGAGTTCATAAACTCCGCAACCGAGCTGGGTACAATAGAGCAGGTCGTAAGAGATGGGAGCCTGGCATCTGATGTCGTAACCGATCTCAATGGGACGCATCTTTATATTCATTCCGAGCTTTTTGAGTTCAATCTCGAGAATGTCGTTAAAGAGCTGAGCCTTTGATATCTTGCCAAGCTCGGGATGTCCATGCTCGTCGTAAGTAAATCTCACGCCCGTAGCCTTCAGCTCATCCTCATCCAGAAGATGGAAGACTCCTTCGGAGAGCATTATTCCTCCGTAGGGAATACCCATCAATTTTCTCTTGATGATGGAAGAGATGGAGAGTTTTATGATCTTGTCTACGGTAATTTTGGATTTGTTGAACATCTCGGGGATGATGATCATCGGGTAGTGGCAGGAAGAGCCGATACCGATGGCCAGATGGCCTGCAGAACGCCCCATCGCAGCTACGATAAACCAGTTGCCCGAGGTCCTCGCATCCTCGTATACCGTGGTGGATACGGGTACCCTCAGCTTTTGCTGAGTGATAACCGAATGTTGGAGTATTGAGTGGGAGCGGGAGGTCGTTGTCGATGGTTTTTGGCACGTGGATATTGGAGATTTTGTAATTCCTTGCCTGAAGGAATTTGGTAATCCTGTTGGCAGTAGAAGCAGTATCGTCACCGCCTATTGTCACAAGCAGTTTGATATTGTTGTCCTGAAATAGTTTATGGTTAAAATTTCCTTCATAGTCCTTTTCAGTGGGCTTGTACCGACTCATCATAAGGTGTGAGCCGCCTCTGTTGAAGATAGAGTCGGCCATCACAAAATCTATTTCAGTATATGAAGGGTCGGGAGTGAAAAGTCCTTTATATCCACCATGGAGGCCGAGTACCCTATATCCTCTCGCCAAAAAAGCTTTCGCTATGCTTCCTATAACCGTGTTTATGCCGGGAGCGGGCCCTCCTCCTGTTAAAATAATGATAGATTCTTTCATAAAATGTTCGTATTTGAATTTCCGGTTGCAAATGTACTACTTTTTGATAAAATTGTACTAATTTTGTAAGTTATAAGCGAATTGCAGGATATGGCTAAAATTTCTAAATCGGTTGCAAAGGAGAGAATAGAGCAATTGCGGCGTGAGCTCGAAGAGCACAACCGCAACTATTACGTGCTCTCTACTCCTGTCATATCCGATTTCGAATATGATATGCTGATGATGGAACTCCAAGGATTGGAGGCCAGATTCCCCGAATTTGCGAGCGAAGAGTCCCCTACCCGCAAGGTGGGCAGCGATCTTACGGAAATAAGCGAGGGATTTGCTCAGGTTGAGCACCGTTATCCCATGCTTTCACTCAGCAACACATATAATGAAGGTGAGCTGATTGATTTTCACCAAAGGGTGGAAAATGTGGCACAAGCTCCCTTCTCCTACTCTTGCGAGCTGAAAATAGACGGGACAGCCATCTGTCTCATCTACAGAGAAGGCAAACTGGCACAAGCCATAACACGAGGTGACGGCATCAAAGGTGACGATGTCTCACGCAATATTGTCAGCATAGAATCCATTCCTCACATTCTCCATGGAGAAAATATACCTGCCGAATTTGAGATCAGGGGCGAAATATTCATGCCTTATAAGGCTTTTGAGCGCCTGAATGTAGAGAGGATGGAAGCTGGGGAAGCCCCATTTGCCAACCCCCGGAATGCCGCCTCAGGCTCCCTGAAACTTCTCGACCCTTCCAAGGTTAAGGAACGCGGCCTCGACTGCATCCTCTATCACCTACTCGGAGAGAACCTTCCTTTCAGCACGCATAGCGAAGCTATTGAGGCAGCAGCATCCTGGGGATTGCATGTATCGGAACATAGCATCGTAGCCAGGAATATTGAGGAAGTTACCGGATATATCGAAGAGTGGGAAGAGCGCAGGAAAAGACTCCCTTACGCTACCGACGGCATAGTGATCAAAGTGGACCGGCTCGACCTTCAGCGTCAGCTGGGCTTTACGGCCAAATCTCCGCGTTGGGCCACCGCATTTAAATTTAAACCGGAAGAGGCTCTTACCAAGGTGCTCTCCATAGATTATCAGGTGGGCAGGACGGGTGCGATCACTCCGGTTGCCAATCTTGAGCCTGTGCCTCTCTCAGGTACCACCGTAAAACGCGCCTCACTCCACAATTTCGATCAGATGGAGCTGCTCGACATACGCGTAGGCGATCTGGTATATGTGGAAAAGGGCGGCGAGATTATTCCCAAGATAACCGGTGTGGAATTCTCTAAGCGCCATGCGGATGTGGAAAAGCCGGTTTTTCCTACGGTATGTCCCGATTGTGGCACTCCCCTGGAGAGAGACCCGGAGCAGGCACGGCACTACTGCCCAAACAGCGAAGGCTGCCCCACGCAGATCAAGGGGCGCTTCACCCATTTCGTCTCCCGGAAGGCTATGGATATACTTGCCGGAGAGGCGACCATTTCGCTCTTCTACGACAAAGGATTGATACGCACGCTTCCCGATCTGTACCGACTGAAGGCGGAAGATATATTGGGACTCGAAGGGTGGCAGCAGAAGTCGGTTGACAATCTGCTTTCCAGCATAGAGCGATCCAAACAGGTGCCATTTGATAGGGTACTTTACGCTCTCGGTATAAGACATATCGGAGAGGCTACCGCCAGGGTAGCTGCCAATGCCTTCGGCAATATAGATGCTCTCGCATCAGCTACCCGGGAGGATTTGATACAGGTGGATGATTTTGGTGAGATTATGGCGGAGAGTGTCGTTTCTTATTTTGCAAACGAGTCCAATAGGCGTACGATTGAAGAGTTGCGCAGCTTCGGACTTCAATTTGCCCTCTCCGGGGAGAAAAAGAGTGAGATTTCCGATCGGCTCGCAGGAGCTACCATCGTGATTTCGGGTAATTTTTCCATTTCCCGGGAGGAAATGAAATCTCTCATAGCCGCCCACGGCGGCAAAAATACCGGCTCCGTCAGCGGAAAGACTACCTATCTCCTTGCCGGCGACAAGAGCGGACCGGAAAAACTTAAAAAAGCCGGGAAACTCGGCATACGGGTGATAACCGAGGATGAACTCCTCAAAATGATTGAAGGAGAGCTAACATGAGGTTGTTTATACAAAGAATGAAAGAGCTTTACCGGATCATCTTCAAATTTCTCACGAGAGACATCTGGAGGCTCGATTTCAGCGAGTTTGGAAAAGCCCGCAGGAGAGCCATACGCTATCTCAAGGCACTGATTATCACTTTCAGGGGTTTTTCAGGACAGAGAATTGCACGGGAAGCCGTTGCGCTGAGCTATTTCGGTTTGATGGCCATAGTACCGATTGTGGCTATGATACTCTTTGTCGCCAGCGGCTTCGGACTTGACAAAATGCTCTCCGACTTGCTCTACTCCTCATTTCCCAACAGTTCCCCGATGATCGACGCCGTTCTCAACTTTGCAAACAATATTTTGGTTACCACCAAAAAGGGGACTTTCGGATGGATAAGTTTCGGGGCATTTGCCTGGCTGGTAATCTGGTTGATGATCAATGTAGAGTCGGCATTCAACCGTATCTGGGTGGTAAAAGAGTATTCAGGTATAGGTAAGAGGGTAGTAGCTTATATAGCCATTCTTCTTCTCTCCCCTTTCATGATAATCCTTTTCCTCTACGGGTGGGGCTATTATATCAGATTTCTCTCATCAGTCAGCGAAAATCTCGGCCCCTTCAGTTTCCTTACCACAAACCTATTCTGGGTAGTTTTTTACGGAGTAGCCGTATTGGTCTTCTCCCTTTTATATAAATTCATTCCCCATACGAGGGTAAGATATAGCTCTGCCATAAAGGGAGCAATCGTTTCAGGCGTGGCATTTGTAGGTATACAATATCTCTATCTAAACACCCAGTTGATGGTAACACGACTGAGCGGTGTTTACGGAGCGCTTGCAGCCATCCCGCTTCTGATGATCTGGATGAACCTCTGTTGGGGAGTAATCCTCTTCGGATCTCAACTTTCGTACGGATTTCAGCAAGTGGACTATGAGCATCCTGTAAATCCCATAGGAATGGAGGATAGCAGTAACGAAAAAGAAATATTTATTGAACAACATATCAAACCAATAACAAAAAATGGAAAATAAATACAAAAATTTTATTGACGAAGATCTTATCCATTCCCTTATAAGGGATACAAAAGAGGATAAGGAGGCAATCAGAGCCATTTTCGCCAAAAGCAAGGCAAAAGAGCCACTGACCCTCGCGGAGACTGCTCAACTGCTCGCGATCGAGTCCGATGAGATGAAAGAGGAGCTTTACGAAACTGCAAGAGAGCTCAAAAGGGCTATTTACGGCAACAGAATAGTACTCTTCGCACCCCTTTATATAGGTAACCACTGCATCAATGATTGTAAATATTGCGGTTTCCGCCGCTCGCTGCGCACCGCAGTCCGCAAAACTCTAAGTGACCAGGAATTGGTCAACGAAGTAGTCAATCTCGAAAACATAGGCCACAAACGCTTGATCCTGGTATACGGAGAGCACCCTATGTACTCACCCGAGTTCATTGCGCATACGGTAAAACTCTGCTATCAGACTAAAGTAGGCAATGGAGAGATCCGCCGTGTGAATATCAACGCCGCCCCTCAAGAAGTAGAGGGCTATAGGATCATAAAAGAGGCAGGCATCGGCACCTTTCAGGTATTTCAGGAGACCTATCACCAGGAAACTTATGCGAGGGTACACCCTAAAAACACCCACAAGGGCGACTACTTCTGGCGTCTTCACGCTATGGACCGCGCATTTGAAGCAGGAATTGATGATATGGGTATCGGAGCTCTGTTCGGACTCTACGACTGGCGCTTCGAGGTATTGGGACTCGTAGCTCACGCAATCCATCTCAAGGAGACTCACGGGGTGGGTCCTCACACCATCAGTTTCCCCCGCATCCAACCCGCCCATGGTATGGATTTGGATCTCCCCTGGCGCGTAACAGATGAGCAGTTTAAGATGCTGGTGGCCATTCTGCGTCTCTCCGTACCTTATACGGGACTAATTATGACCGCCCGTGAAAGCAGTCAGGTAAGGGACGATGTCATAGATTTCGGAGTATCCCAAATAGATGCCGGCACCAAACTGGAAATTGGCGGCTACCAAAAGGAGGAATATGAGCAACAACTTGATAAGGAGCAGTTCCGGATTGGCGATACCCGCGACCTCGATCAGGTGATCAGGTGGCTCCTTACGAGGGGATATATTCCCAGTTTCTGCACCTCTTGCTACCGTTTGGGACGTACAGGAGAGCATTTTATGGAATTTGCCATACCCGGATTCATCGGAAATTTCTGTACCCCCAATGCTATTATCACCCTTGCCGAATATCTTGAGGATTACGCTTCGGAGGAGACAAAGAAGGTAGGATATGAACTAATTGAACAAGAGGTGGCTAAATTGCCTGCCGGTCAGAGAAAAAATCTTGTTGCACAAAGACTGAACATGGTAAAACAGGGTATCAGAGATCTCTATTTTTAATGGAGGTAGAGTATGTTTACGGAAGAGGATTACAATGTCATAAACAGAGAATTTGAAACGCTGAAGAAATTCAGTCTTAAGCGCTGCGCCAATCAGGAAGAGTTTGAACTGGTGCTCAAGGCCTTTGATTTTGCCAACGAGGCTCACAAAGGTGTACGGAGACGCTCCGGAGAACCATACATACTCCATCCGATAGCTGTGGCGAGGATTGTGGTACAAGAAATCGGATTGGGAAACAAATCCATCTGTGCAGCGCTATTGCACGACGTAGTAGAGGACACACATTATACGGTCGAAGATATACAAAATCATTTCGGCCCTAAAATCGCCTCTCTGGTTGATGGTTTGACCAAGATAAAGACTGCTCTAGACAGTGACAACATTACCTATTCCAAGAGTATGCAGGCCGAAAATTTCAAACGGATCCTGCTCACTCTCAATGACGATGTCCGGATAGTTCTCATCAAGTTGGCAGACCGCCTGCACAATATGCGAACTATCAGCTTTATGCCAGAATACAAAAGGGACAAAATCCTCAGCGAGACGATGTATATCTTCATACCGCTTGCACACCGTCTCGGTCTCTATAGCATTAAGTCGGAGATGGAAAATATCTGGCTCGTCCATAGGGAGCCGGAGGCCTACCGGGCTATTGAGGCCAAGCTTGAAGCGGTAATGTTGGAGCGTTCCAGCAGTATCGACAATTTTGTCAACCCCGTACAATCATGGCTGGAGGCAGCCGGATACAAAGTTGAGATACTTAAACGACTTAAGACCCCCTACTCCATCTGGAGAAAAATGACTTCCAAAAATGTCCCATTCGAGGAAATATTTGACATATATGCAGTACGTATTATTTTTGAGCCAAAACAGGGTCTGAGCGAGAGGGAACAATGCTGGCAGATATTTTCCATTATTACAGAAAGATATCAGTACAAGCCCGACAGGACACGCGACTGGGTCAAAGAACCAAAGAGTAACGGGTACGAGGCATTGCATCTGACAGTTATGGGGCCGGAAGGTAAATGGATCGAAGTCCAGATCCGCAGCGAAAGGATGAACTCCATAGCCGAAAGAGGTGTAGCTGCCCACTGGATCTACAAAAAGGGCGATTGCTCCTCAACCGGTGAGGTGGAGCTTGATATATGGCTTAAGCATGTACGCGACATACTCGAAGATCCCGATTCCAACGCACTGCAATTCCTCGATAGCTTTCACAAGGAACTCCTTAGCTCCGACATATATGTATTTACACCTAAAGGTGAATCCAAGAATCTGCCCAAGGGCTCTACGGCACTCGATTTCGCTTATGTAATACACTCGGAGGTAGGCAATAGAGCTATTGCGGCAAAGGTAAACCAAAAATTATTGCCTCTTTCGCATGAGCTCTCCAATGGAGATCAGGTGGAGATCATTACCTCGGATAGCGGCAAACCCAAGAGGGAGTGGCTGGACTTTATCCGCACCAACAGGGCGCGAAATTTTATCCTTGACTCTATTAAAGCTGAAACCAAAGACAGTATCAAGGAGGGAATGTTGTTCCTCACATCCAAACTGAAGGAGCGTAATATCACCATAAAGAGCCGTGTAATCAAGAAACTCATAGATTATTATAAGGCGGGGAGCAAGGACGAGCTCTACCACAAGATAGGTATCGGATTGATTGATCTTTCAGACCTTGAAACGGCACTCAAAACCAATGTAGAGAAGCGTAATGTACAAATGTGGGGAGTGAAACTCCTGACACCCGAACGAAATACCGGCGAAATTGATAAAAGTCGAGACTACGAACTAAGGGAGGACCTATCCAAAGGCACTACAACATTTACCATTGCCGATTGCTGCTCTCCTATCCCCGGAGATAATGTAGTTGGCTTTATAGAAGATGACGGAAGCGTACTTGTGCATAAGAAGAGTTGCCAGAAGGCTACCGACATTGCAGCAAAACAGGCTGACAGAATAGTATCGGCAAGGTGGAGTAAACACTTTATGATGTCATACCTGGCACGGATTTCAATTAGAGGTCTCGATAGGATGGGCATTGTGAGTGATATGTCAAAGGTCATCTCCCTGCAGCTCGGTGTAAATATGCGTAAAATATGTATCGAAACTCATGACGAAATATTCGAAGGTACTGTAGATCTCTATGTGCGCAATACTGACGACCTTGACAAACTCATCAAGTCACTCTCTGCCATAAAGGGAATAGAGAGCGTTAAACGTGTGGAACTCAACTCAAACAGATAGTAAAACGACACCAATGCAAGATAATAGAAGAGTATGGATGACTGCGCTGGCCATGGCCGGCTTTCTATTGTGCCTGTTGCTTTCCAAATCATGCGCCAATACTACCACACCCCCAAGCGGAGGTCCGAAAGATACCATACCACCCGTACTCCTAAAGATAAATCCCGAATTCAATGCCACCAACTTTCCCAGGTATGATGGAACAATCTCCCTTACTTATGATGAATATACGGTGGTAAAGAATGTGGCAGAGATCTATCTCTCTCCGCCTATCAAAAAGAGAATAACCCACAAGATAAAGGGGAAGAACATCGTTTTTTCTATTCCCGATACTCTTGCCGAAAACAGGACCTACACTCTTGACTTTGGCGAGGGGCTGGCCGACAACAACGAGGGCAACATAGCCCCGAGGCTTGTTTATGCTTTTTCGACAGGTGATACGGTGGATTCTCTCTATATCACCGGCAACATTATCGACTGCCAGACTCTCCAGCCGGTCAAGAAGGTACTTGTGGCGCTCTATACCGACCACTCCGACTCAGCCTGTTTCAAAATATTTCCCGATGCTGCCTCAAAGAGCGACGAATGGGGATTTTTCTCCATAAGAAATATAAGTGATACACTTTATCGTATAGTTGCATTCACTGATAGTGACAATGACAACAGGTATGATCCGACAAAAGATCAGATTGCATTTCTGGACACGCTTATTCGACCCACAGAGGTAATCCGCGACTCCATATACGAATTGCAGTCCTTTGACAAGAAAGATACCCTCGCCTGCATGGAGCGTAAGTCAATGTTCGAGCTACTTATGTTTACAGAACTTCAGAGTGTCCAATTCCTCAAAAACAGTGGCAGGAGAAGCGAAAAATCGGGATTTCTCTCCTTCAATGCTCCCGATGTCGAAATATCCGACATCGATTTTTTCGGCGTTGCGGACAGTTCTGTGATTATCCAGTACACTCCGGCGAAGGATAGCCTCGATTTCTGGATCAATACTCCCTACAAGCTGGAGGATAGTCTGCTGCTTAAGCTAAGCTATAAAAGAACCGATTCTACCGGAGTGCTTCGCGATACGATAGAAAATATCTCCCTGGGACTGCCTAAGCCTGAGGGTGCAACCGGCGGTCAGCAGAAAAAAGAACAACCGAAGGATACCGTTTTCAAGTTCAGTATAGTAGCAAAGAATGAAAACATAGCCCATGATGGTATCAGCCTGGTCTCTGCACTCCCGATATTACGTTGGAATAGAGATATGCTCGTGCTTACCGCAAAAAACCCAAGACATCAGGTAGACACCATCACATTCAAGTTTGAACAGGATCCCCAGGAAATCCGTCGTTTTGTCATGTATATGGACAGGGAGATAAAAGATGGCCACGAATATGAGTTTATTGTACCTCAGGGTGCATTTTTCAATCTTGACAATCTGCCGAATGCAGAAGTAAGCAACAAATTCACTCCTCCGAAGAGTGAGGACGCCAGCTCCATTACTCTGGTACTGAATGGTGTAGACACCAGATACATTGTGGAACTCGTTGACAAAGAGCGTAAGAATGTCTTCCGAAAATATAATGTTTCCAGAGATACTTCTCTCCTATTCCCCTATCTCAAAGCAAACGATTATTCGGTGAGGATTACAGAAGACCGCAATCAGAATGGGCTGTTTGACTCAGGTAATTTCCTCGACAAAAGACAGCCCGAAAAGGTGCGTATGTACCAGACTTCCCCGGGTGTCTATATCATCAAGCTTCCCGAGATGGCCGACCTGGAGCAGACCATCAACATAAAGGAGATGTTCAAATGAAAAAGATAGCCTTTATACTCTTTGCCACATTACTTTGTTTCCAGCTACATGGCCAGGAAAATGTAATAATAGGTGACTTGGAGGATGATTTTGTAAATATCGATTCCATTGCTCCGCCACAAAAGTACAAAAACATCCACATGCTGGGGGTCAGATATAGTTACGGTTTCTGTACTGTAAGCTCCTCTCCTACGGTAGGTGAAGAATATATTCAATGTCCCAAGAACTTTTCCCTGCTTTATACCTATTATCACGCACTCTGGGACCAGCTTTTCAATTTTGGAGTGCAGTTTGGTGTAAATTATGGCGAGGAGGGCTACTACTCCAAATATGAAGAGTGGGGTGAAAGATATGAGATCATAGAGATACCGCTGGTTTCACAGTTCAAAATAGACTTTTCGAGGTTCAGGATACTGGTCAATGCTGGCGGTTACTACGGCTACCGTCTTTCCACAGCAAGGGAGAGAGGCTGGGATCAGTATGATATTCGTCACGACTATGGGATCCTGGCAGGTGGCGGTTTTGCTGTGGTCTTCAAACCCTTTGAAATTCAATTTGAAGGCAACTATAAATTTTCGCTCAATAGCATCTATCATACAAACAAGTTCAGCGACCAGTACTGGATGCTCTGCTATCCGCGCAACATTATGCTTAGTGTTTCACTTTTTGTACATCTTTGGTGAATCGAGATATGTAATATGATGTTATGAAGAAAGTTTCTTTTGCAATTGGGGGTGTGCAAATCGGAGGAGGGGCTCCGGTATCGGTGCAGACCATGTGCAACACCGACACACGGGATATTGAAACATCTGTAAGGCAGTGTAGAGAGATGGCAGCGGCAGGTGCGGATATCATCCGCCTGACTACTCAAGGAGTCAGAGAGGTAGAAGCATTGCGGCAGATAAAGACACAACTGCGCTCTGAGGGCATTATTACACCTCTTGTAGCCGATGTCCACTTTTCGGCCAATGTGGCCCTCGCAGCTGCGGAGGTGGCGGATAAGGTGCGTATCAATCCCGGGAATTTTGCTCCCGTTCACGAAGATGCCTGTAATAAATTCTCCCTACTTCTGGATAAGTGCCGTAAATATGATACTGCCATCAGGATAGGGCTCAATCACGGCTCTCTCGGAGAGAGGATTACCCACCTCTACGGTAATACCCCTTTTGCCATGAAAGAGGCTGTTATGGAGTGGCTCCGGATGTGCATTGAAAAGGATTTCCATAAGGTAGTCATCTCACTTAAAGCAAGTAACACAAGAGTTATGACAGATGCCTATCGCCTCCTCTACGAAGAGATGGAGAGGATGGGAAGGATTTACCCACTCCATTTGGGAGTCACGGAAGCGGGCAACGGAGATGAGGGACGCATCAAGTCGGCGGTAGGCATTTCTGCGCTTCTGAGCGCAGGCATAGGCGACACCATACGCGTATCACTTACCGAGAATCCTGTAAATGAGATAGCGGCGGGTAAAGAGATTGTAAAATCCTCTCAAATGATGGGTAATGGTTTTCAACCGGATAGTGATGCTCCCTTAACAGCACAAAACTGGAATGAATGGATAATCCGTGCCTCTTGCAAATATGGTCCTGCGCTGCTCGACTGCAAGATTGATGAGATAGACCTAAACGGAGCCACCATTGCCGGCATGCCCGTTTCTGAGGAAAAAAAAGAGTATTTCAGAGATCTTCTGCTGCAAGCCACCAGAAGAAAGTTTACCAGACCTGAATATATTGCATGTCCTGGTTGTGGTCGTACACAGTACAATCTGGAGGAGACCTTCAACGAAGTAAAGAGACGTACCTCCCATCTTAAAGGACTACGTATAGCAATAATGGGATGTATAGTCAATGGTCCCGGTGAAATGGCTGACGCTGATTGGGGGTATGTTGGTGAGGGAGGCGGAAAGGTTACTCTTTACCGTGGGAAAACACCGGTAATGCGTTCCGTCCCTCAGGAAGAGGCCATAGACAGACTTCTCGAACTCATCGAAAACGACAAAGGCTGATCTCCCTTTAATCAAGAATTATACCAGCATGCGATTGCGGAAAGAGTCCCTCAATTCGTCGCTGATTCCGAGGGCTTCTCTAAAGAAATTATCAGAAGAGCCATATTGCTTCTCTATCGCCTGAAACAGGCTTTGTAGGTATTTCGGCTTTGCAATTGAGCCGCGCCATACCTTCTTTGTCACAACCCAATCTCTTTTGAAAATAAGTACAAGAGCTGCATCATATAATGCTTTGCGTTTGACGGCCTTGTTTGTAAGGGTATAATCTCTCAAAATCTACTTCATACCAACTCCCAGAAGCGAAAGTAGGAATGCTGCCACTACACCAACCCTATCCTTACCCCAGGAACAGTGAAAAAGGGTAGCTTTTTCCTCCATCACATTGGAGATTATTGTTTGAATTACCTTCCGTGTCATCCTTACTACGGAAGTCTCTTCCAGAATACCTGAATAAAGGATATCAATATCGGGAATAGCGCTCCTCAATCTCTCTCTGTCACGGGTTTCTATAATGAATTGACGATAATTTGTGCCTGCTTCCTTGGTAATACCTATCACTGCTTCCGCAAACATCGGAATATGCAGATATTCCACTCCTTCAGGCACGTTATAAGGGTTATCTTCCATTTCCTGAGATGTACGAAGATCAATGATGGTATCAATCCCGAACTGTTCATTCAACTTGGGCATCTCCTCCTCCGGCACTCTCACCGGCGTTTCACTTCGAAAGATAACTCCCTTTCTCAAATAGCTCTCCCCTGCTTTAATACCACCCAAATCCCGAAAATTTTTCAAACCTTTTATCTTCATACTTAATACTTAATTCTTCATAACTAACTCTAAACTCAATACTTCACTCCATACTCCATACTCCATACTCCATACTACATACTACACATACTACCCACTACATACTCCTTATAAACATCTCCAACACTCTTCCTTTAAGTTCACGCCAGCGGGCCATCACGGAGGCGGCAAATGAACCCGTATGTCTGTTTAGCAGCTCGGTAACCTCATCCTTTTTACCCTCTTTGAGCAGTGCCACAGCCTGCGCCTCAACCACTTTATTTGAAACCATCATTTCGCGTTCGTATGCAGTAATCTCAGGTCCAATTAGCTTTCTGGTCTTATCCCAGTTGATGGTAGCGATACGGTTGGTCTCCCTGAATGCCCAAATTGCAGCATCCTCGCGATAACGGTGCTGTCCACACACTGCGAAACTCCTTGGAAGCTCCGTAGCCCCGGCATAGATGGGAATTCTGGGGCTTTGAGCCGGATTGTCAAATGCAAAATAGGCCACACCTCCAATTTCATCGGGAAGCCAATTACGGAGACGTGTAACATGTGAGTATGAGCATTGTATAACAGCTATAGTGCGCTGTCGCTCAATAATCCCGGGTTTGATCTCATTTAGCATATTCATAAGATCACGCGGCATAAAAGCAGAAAGAGGATATACTGTCTCGTCATACTCCTTGTATGTCCCATCGGGCTGGCGAACGCGTCTATGAGCTGTGTATGAGAGATTTTTTACCATATCGTATTCGGTGCCTTCGTATGTATGACGATAGAGTTCAAACAACATTTCAGGCGTTACCTTTTCGTCAGGTTTTACAGAAAAAGGCAGTTCGTCTGCATCATAAGTGAGGCCGAGCGAAGGTGCAAGAGTTGAAAACACATGGAATTCCCGAATGGAAAAGGGTTTTCTTCCCGACACCACTTTATGAAAAATAAAATCCTCTTTCCCATCCCAAAATCCTGTTTTCTTTGCACGCTCCTTGAGGTCACGACTATACATGAAATTATCTTTATCATTGAAATCCACCTTTCCGATGCGGGGTATATTGGCTGAAATCCCCACGTGATCATCCGGAATCCTCCGGGCTACCCACATCGCACTTGGATTACCGGGGCCTGAACCATATATTTCAAAATGCCATACCTCATTTTTATCAGCGACTGTTAGGCACTCTCCCCAATCGGCATAACCATACTCCTCTGCCAGATGACCCATCAACGAGATGGCTTCACGCGCAGTAGTACAATACTGAAGCGCCATCCTTTGGAGCTCTTCTATATAAAAGATACCTGCCCTGTTGAGCAGCTCAGGGCGTCCCTCAGTAGTAGTCTCACCAATGGCTAGTTGTTTTTCATTCAGGCAGGGGTAGGCCACATTCAAAAATCTATATGTCTCTGTTCCTACCACGGGGATACGACCTTTTTCCACTACCTTACGCATATCCCAGGGCTCTTCATTATGCATCATTCCCTCATAGACCGGTTCCATGTCACCGATTGTAAAACTCTTACGCGGCTCTATCGTAAGCCATGTACGGTAATTGGCATCACAG
>ERZ795031.2887-NODE-2887-length-15815-cov-8.138959_pt1 | contig 15815 bp, 15 predicted proteins | sample MGYA00375123_ERZ795031 | MGnify/ENA primary metagenome ERZ795031 (study PRJEB30166, sample SAMN05720159) | activated sludge metagenome | isolation source: anaerobic digester from wastewater treatment plant | place: USA | collected 2015-04-21 ... | reverse complement strand
ATGAAAAAATAGATAACTTATCTGAAATAGATATGAAACTATTGTATTTACGTGGCAAGAAAGACAATCGGGATTAAATAAAAGAATATTTAAATCTTGATGTTAGGGAAATCACTGCTCCTGAAAGTATTATCTACTCAGAACCTGATAAATCTACAAAAATGCATCTAACAAAAGGTGATATGATTTTTGTAGTAGAAGAAAAAAATGATTGGATAAAAATAGAACACTCAGGAGAGAATTTGATGATAGGATGGATAAAAAAAGAAGATGTGAAATGAATCTTTTGAGACTGCCTCTGTTGAGAGTAGTGTGCTAAAAATGAAGAATGAGCCGTTCGGCGAAGTGTTTCACTTCGTCGAAATTAAAAGCAAGCTTCAAGTTAGCCCCCCGCTACCGCACGATTGCATCGCGTGGTAGTGAAAAAGGACAGAAAAGATAAATTAAGCAAAAAGAAGACACATGAGTTTAAGAAAGTACAAAATATTACTGATTGTTCTTTTGTCGCTAACCGCCTATGTAAGGTTATCGGCACAGGATGATATGGTGATTTTTGTACCTGAAGAGGAGTGCATTTGTGATACTGTTCAACCCTTGAAAAAGACGACCTATTCAAGCAAAGAAGCCGCCATGACGGGTTTGAAAGAAGGGGAGTTCGGACAAGTCTCAGGCAGCGACAGCCTCTACCTAAAAACCGCCGATAATAAACTGATATCAGTCGGAACCGTCTTGCCTGAGACATTCAAATACGAGAACACCGGCAAGATAGAAACCAATGTTCCATATATTGTCTTCTCCCAACCCGAAGGAACAAACCTCGCATTCGACAACAACAGCCGAAAATACTTTGACAACGTATACCGCCTGAAAGACACCTACGAAAAGCAGAACGCAAACTACACCGTCCCCTGGCTGGCGATGAACCCCGGCAAGATAGAGCATATTGATGCCACGGTAGCAGGCGGGGCAACCATAGACTCCGTAAAATTCATCATGCCCCTATCCGACGGCAGCACACTTCAACTAACCCACAACCGAACATACGACGTACACATACCCGGCGGAAGCGCAGGAACCACCACCGAGATATTTGCCGTCGCCCAAATAGGCGAAACAAACAAAGTAGTAGGCAAACTAAAAATAGCCAATTATGCCGCTAAAACACAAAAAGTAAACCTTGTACCCGTACGCCGCGACAAGGAAACTATAAACGGCCGCGAGATAGAATCCAAGTTGAATGAAATTTACGGACGGCTGGGTATCAAATTCGAGGTAACAGTTAAAGAACGTTTCGGAGATGGAGAAGAATACTCCTTTTTAGATGGAGGATTACAAGTAGACGATAAAGGCTTCTGGAGCAACGAGACCGAACAGATGAAACAACTCCGGTTGATGTATTATGCCGAAAATTCCGAAAATTTGGAAACGGGCACTGCGTATATCTTTGTGATTGACTTTGCTGAAAATCCTAATGTGCAGGGCGATATGCCGCGAGGGAAATCCGTGGGTTATATATTTGACAACAGTTCAAGTTTTGCCGACGGCAGACTTGTAGCACACGAGCTGGGTTACGGACTTTATGGGCTGCAACATACCTTCTCTCCCGAATATGGCGTATCGCAAGGCACTACCAATAATTTGATGGATTATACTACCAATAATGATGATTTCCTTGCCGCTTGGCAGTGGAAGATCATCAATAATCCGATGATTGTTTGGAACTTTTTGGAGGGGGATGAGGATGCGATGGCGAAAAAGATATAATACAGGAGGTGGATGCGAAAATGTCACCCATCGACCTGAACGGAAAACTTATAATAGAGGATTGTAAGACGATGATTGGCTTTCTCAAAGAGAGGTTAACCGAAACTAAATCATTCCTTTCAGCCAATCCATTCGAGAGTGAAGCAGAGGAAATCCATTTCTTCAAGTATCAAAAGCCGACACTACTTGGTCGGCTAATCTATTTCTATGAGATATTGCACATTGAGAGCCAACGTCCCATTGATAACGGAACATTAGACTGCTATTACGAAAAGCGGCAGGAGGAACTGAAGATATTCTTCGACCGCCACGTGGCTTTCTTTCAATACTACCGCAGTGGTAGCACCCACATGGACGGTTTCTATTTCTTGCGATATAAGCAACAGATGGTCATTGATTTGGACATGTGCTCATTCAATGACGACATTGAGTTTTCTACCGGATACGACAATCTCGTGGCGAAGGTTATCGCTATGGAAATGTTGTATGCCTTCCTATCGTTCAGACGTAATTGTTTGCTGTATGGACGGGAAGGTACGGAAATCAACCTGCTAAAAATAAAAGGGTCATACGAATGGACGGGCAGCGTGGTGGAATTATCGGAGCTGGTCTATGCACTTGGCAGCAGCAAGTGCATCAACAACGGTAACGCACCCATTACCGAACTGGCTACCCTCTTCGGAGCTATCTTCGGTGTGGATTTGCGTGATTGCTACGGTATGTACACCGATATGAAGAAACGGAAGAACAGCAGCCGTGCCTATTTTCTTGATAAGATGAGCAAGGAACTCAATAAGAAAATGGAACGGGATGAGAATAAAGAACTAATGCGTAAATAGCGGTTGCTTTATAGGCTTGATGTGAGTGTATGAAGAAAGCAGGATGATTTATCATGCTTTTTTCATACCTTTGCAGTAAATTACTTATGGACAATGGATAAAGACAATAATATAACTCTACATAGTGCAAATTTCATTCGTGAAATCAAGCAGATAGTAGCCGAAGCTCGTAATAAAGCCTATACAGCTATCAATTCTGCCATGGTGGAAGCCTATTGGCAAATGGGCAAACGCATCGTGGAAGAGGAACAGCAGGGAAAAGAACGAGCCGACTACGGGACACAACTGTTCAAGGAATTATCAGCGGAACTTACACAGGAGTTCGGTAAGGGCTTTTCAGTCCCCAGTCTTTATAATTACCGATTGTTCTATCAAACCTTTCCCGAAATATTCTCTACACCGTGGAGAATATTGAGTTGGTCGCATTATAAACGCCTCCTAACAGTTTCCAACGCCGAAGCCCGTGCATGGTATTTGAAAGAGGCTTCCGAACAGATGTGGAGTTATCGCACACTCGACCGTAACATCGGGTCTCAATATTACAATCGTTTACTGCTTTCCCAACATAAAGAGAAGGTGGAAACGGAGATGCTATCACTAACCCGTCCATTTGAACAGGATAAGTTGGAGTTTATCAAGAATCCAACGGTAGCTGAGTTTATCGGTTTATCTCCAAACATAGATTTTACAGAGTCCGATTTAGAATCTGCTATCATAGGAAATCTGCAACACTTCTTGCTTGAAATGGGAAAAGGGTGGTCGTTTGTCGCCAGACAGAAACTCATCCGTACGGAAAAGAAAGATTATTTTATTGACCTTGTATTTTACAACTATCTGCTCAAAAATTTCGTACTTATAGATTTGAAGACTACCCCTATAACTCATCAGGATGTAGGTCAGATGGATATGTATGTGCGTATGTATGACGAACGAGTACGGAGCGAGGGGGACAACCCCACCATTGGCATCGTGTTATGTTCCGAAACTGATAATGACATAGCCCGCTATTCGGTTCTGCACGACAATAACCAGTTGTTCGCCTCCAAATATATGCTGTATATGCCCACCCAAGAGGAACTGCGCAACGAAATAGAACGGCAAAAAGAGTTCTTCCGTCTGCAACACACACAGAAGGATATACAATAATATATAGCAACGGCAGTAACTTTTTATTTTGGTTACTGCCGTTGCTGTGTTTTAGAGATATTTCTTTACTATCTCCAATTCGGCAACCGCCCGTTGCCAAATTACATATATCTTACCATCTATTACTTCTGCTGAATAAGATGTGCCAACTCAGGGTCATCGGCTATTCGTTTCAGTTCCTCCGCCACAATCTGCTTGACCTCCGACTTGATACGATTGTAATTCTCCTGTATCTGTTCCTTCATTCGGTCGTTGCCATCGGCATCGGTGAAATCGGTAATGATTGGGATTTTCTTGTAGGCTGATTCCTCCCGCTTAACCCCGCTGCCGCGCGATTGCATCGTGTGGTAGAGTGAATAAAAAAAGAAAATCCACAAGAAAGTCGAAAGGAATTTCTTCTTGATCAATTTTTGAAAGCTGGCAGTCAAAGTTCGAATGTAAAAACATATCAATTTTGGCGGCATGATAACAAGCCAATAGAATTATGGAGCAATCAAGTGATCGATGAAAAGTTGAATTATGTTCACAATAATCCGGTAGAAGAAGGTATTGTTTTTCGTGCGGAAGATTATTTATATAGTAGTGCTACAGATTATGCAGGAGAAAAAGGTTTATTGAATAATGTGATTGTGATCGAATGATACCACGCGATGCAATCGCGCGGTAGCGAGGAGGCCCAGGATGAGGAAGTTCGCCTGGGCGAAATTCTTCGAGGCATCCGGAATAAAGAAGGGCACGGCTGCGGAGAAGACGGCCGCTGCTGCCAACGAATCATTACTAAAGTCAGAACATAGCCTCCCATTGGTAGGCGGGCGTTCGTCTTTTGTCGCAGAGGTGCGTGCCGCAGCGTGAAGGAATCTTTTTGCTTCAGGTGCGAGTGTATGGGAAAGGTTTTAGCGGAGGAACGTGCCGTACTTCATGGAAAGCGTGCAAAAGGCCCGTCCGGCAGGAGGACAGCAAGAATCCACATCTGGTGCATTCCTATGGAATGCGGTTGCCTGCGCTTGTTTTTCCGGCTACAATAGATAATGCCTACGGCATTTTCATCAGAATCGTCACAAGTTTTTTTTGACGATTACTAAAAAGAGTAAAAAAAGAAAAAATATTTCTTAAATGACGGATGTCTGTAAGTAAATAATAGATAATAAATTACGAAATTTACAGAAAAACAAACAAGGCTTATGGAAATTCAGATAGAATTGGTTTTATTAGTGGTATCTATTTTGTTTTTTGTTAGTATTCTGGCAGATAAGGCGGGCTATAAATTCGGAGTTCCGGCATTGCTGCTTTTTCTTGGTGTAGGTATGCTTTTTGGAAGTGACGGGTTGGGTATCCATTTTGAGAATATCCAGATGGCTCAGATTATAGGTACGGTAGCCCTGTGTATCATCCTCTTCTCTGGCGGAATGGATACGAAAGTGGATGACATCAGACCTATAATACCGCAAGGCGTCGTGTTGGCAACATTGGGCGTACTGTTGACGGCCGCTATTACGGGTGTTGCCGTCTGGTGGGTACTAGATAAAACGGCCATTTCTGCCGGCATAGGTTTGACCTCGGCGTTGTTGTTGGCGGCTACGATGTCGTCTACCGATTCGGCCTCCGTTTTTTCCATCCTCCGTTCCAAAGGTTTGGTTTTAAAACATAATCTACGTCCTATGCTGGAGCTGGAGAGTGGAAGCAATGACCCCATGGCTTATGTGCTTACCGTCACTTTGATCGGTATCGTCAAAGTTTCTGGGGAGGCTGATTATTTGCAGGCATTTGGTGTCGTGGTGATGCAGCTGATTATAGGTGCGGCCATGGGCTTCTTATTGGGCAAGATAATGGTGTGGGGGGTAAACCGACTGAAGATCGACAATGCGTCACTTTATCCGATATTGATTTTCACTTGTTGCATATTCATCTTTTCGGCCACCTATTTTCTGAAAGGCAATAGCTATTTGGCGGTCTATATCGGTGGCTTGGTGGTCGGAAACTCAAAGTTGGTGCATAAACGTTCTACGTTGAAGTTTTTTGACGGCATCTCGTGGATGAGCCAGTTGTTGATATTCCTGACATTGGGGCTGCTGGTCAATCCGCATGAGCTGTTGCCTATATTGGTACCTGGATTGGTCATCAGTCTGATTATGATTTTGGTAACCCGTCCGTTAAGTGTTTTTGTGTGTTTGTTCCCTTTCCACAAGATGGCATGGCGTGATAAGGCCTTTGTCTCGTGGGTGGGGTTGCGCGGTGCGGTTCCTATTATCTTTGCCATCTTGACGTTGGCGGAAGACGTGCCTCACTCTAGGTTGATCTTCAATGTTGTTTTTTTATGTACGTTGGTTTCGTTGATTGTACAAGGCACGTCATTGCCGAAGATGGCGAAATGGCTGCATGTCTCCGAAGATCCGAACCCGTTGGCCTCACCAAAGCATTTTGATGTGGAGTTCTCGGAAGATGTGAAATCTGTTCTTTCCGAAATATCCGTAACGACCGATATGCTGAAAAACGGAAATAGGTTGATGGACCTCGGAATGCCGGAGAAGACGTTGGTCATTATGGTAAAGCGTGACAATGCCTATTTTGTGCCGACAGGAAAAACGCCTCTCTCTATTTCCGATAAACTGTTGATACTTACCGACGACCAAGAGACGTTGACGGATGTTATCCGTGACTATACGAAATCCAATGTTTGATGTCCTGTTATCTCCGAACAAGTAAAGAAGGAGGTTACAGAGACGCCCAATATGCCGTGCAGGTTGAGGTTTTGTCCTGTCAGCAATAGGTTGGCTATGGGAGTGCGGGGCGTCAGCATGGTGTACATGAGCTGGCTACGGTCCTTCTGTATGCCATACGCCGAACCTTGGATAGTGCCGGTATAGTCGGCATAGGTGAGAGGCGTACTACAGTATATCTTGTCTATGCTGTCTTGTAGTCCTTCTATGTGTTTGGATGCCAAATGGATGCACTCTTCCGCCTTCTGCATTTTCATCTGTTCGTAGTCTTTTCCTCTCCGCATGATTTCAGTGCCTTCCCATCGTTTCACCTCGTCCCAATACATGGGTGTCAGTATGTCTATATTCTTAGCAAAAGTGCCGGTTTCCGGTATTTGATAGCTGACCAACGCGCGGTCTGTTCGCCTGTCTGTTTGGCATTTACCGCAAGACCATAGGTCGTTTGTGCCGTAGATGTATTGGTTACGGTTGAGATAGGGTATGTGGCTCTCCTTCAGAGATATGTTGGCGGTGAATATGCCATACGTGTTGGGCAAGTTACTGATGCGTTTGCGGTATATGTTACGGATCCTTTTGCTCTCTTTTATGAGTTCCAATGTCCGTGCCGGATGGATGTCCGATATGAAGTAATCTGCCGTAATCTGCTCCTCTCCATTTATCTCCACGGCAGATATTTTTCCGTCGGTCTCTATCAGCCTGGTGGACTTCGCTTTTGTTAGGATGGAGCCGCCCATTTTTTTGATACTTTCGGCCAAGGAGTCTATTATCTGAGAACCTCCGCCTTTTATGCGCCATGCGCTTCTGATGAACGAATCGTTGATTTGGGCGAAGATATAAAGAGGCAGTTTTTCTGCGTTCAGTTCCATCTTGAGTGCGGTGCCTGACAGTACGTTGCGCAGGGTGGGGTCGTCGATCGTCTCTTTCAGAAAATCGTAGGCCGAACGGGTGAATAGCGGTGAATCGTACAGTTGCGACGGGTCTTTTGTTTGGAAGCTATGGAAGAGATTGTCGCCCACGTTTCGGAGAAAATCGGAATATTGTTTCAAATTACTCTTCTGATGGGGAAATTCCTGCGCCAGCGTCTCCACGAACCGTTCATGGCCGGATGCAAATTTGTAGGATTTGCCCTCCAGTATTACTTCGTCGAAGCACTCCTCGTCTAACTTTTGCCAAGGCAGGCCCATTAGCCCGAAGTAGTTGAAGAGACGGTTGAGCGATTCTCCTTCGCCTAGTCCGCCGATGTAATGGAATCCGGTGTCGAACGTATTTCCACCTCTTCTGAAGGTCTGTAGGCATCCTCCTATTTGGGGGTTTTGTTCGAGCACACACACGCTGTATCCGTTCTTTGCCAGGATGAAACCACATTCCATCCCTCCGAGTCCGCTGCCTAAGATGACGACATCAAATTTTTCCATGCTATACTCTCTTTTTGTCAGATTTGGAATAGATGACAAACTCGTAGTCCGAGTCGATCACGGTAAACGTGCCCAATAGCATCTCGTCTATGGAGGCCAACTTCCGCACAATCACTAATTGCGCGTTCCGAATACATTCGGATAAGGCGGCTCTCTCGTCTGCTATCGGAGTGCGGTTGACAATACATACATCGAAATTGCCGGAAAAACACTCCGTTTCGGAGGAGAAGAAGATGCCGTCCCGTTTCATATGGCAATGTTCGGCGATGGCCAGTTTTTCGGCATCGTTGTCGTATCCAGTTATTGAACAATTAATGTTCTTGATGGCGAACCAATAACTGAGGAATCCGTATCCGCAACCGAAATCGAGCACATTCCGCACTTTGTCCGTTTGTTTGGTGATGATGCTATATTTTTTTGTCAGATTGAGTTCGTGTCTGATGGCCTGTTCCACGTCAAAACCTTTGTACTCGTAGTTGTTGATGATTTTCTGTGCGTCAGAGAATCCCCGTTTCCCGAAGTAGGCCTCCGCATGGAGCAGATTGTATAGCGTGACGGGAGCCTTTCCTCTGGCAGTAGGCCTTTTTATGAGCCAGTAGAATAGGAACGGTTGCAGTGAGTAGGCTAGCAGCACGACGGTGCTCATGCCTATCAGGGTGGATGTCCCGATGGAGGCAACCACCGGATGGGTCGCAAACAGAAGGGATGCGATGCCTATGATCAGTACGGCGGCGGAGAAGAAAATGGCCGTCTTGTGGTATGTGAGCAGCTGCCTATGCGTGCGGAAGCCGGCTAGCAGACCGTCCATGATGAAGATGCTGTAGTCTACGCCGATTCCGAAGATGAAGGTCGATATGACGATGTTGATCAAGTTGAACTGAAGCCCGAAGATGCCCATGATACCTTGCACTATATGCCAGCTCAACGCCATCGGTACGAAGGCGAGTATTGACAATAGAATGCTCTTGAAGGAGAACAGCAGCACTAGGAATACGAACAGGGATGAAATGCCCAACGTGACGTTGAAGTCGCCGTTGATGATTTCCACCATATCTTTCGTGTAGAAGAATGGATCCACAACAACAAAATTCTCGTTGCTGGCGGCAATGGCGTTGCTGGTTCTGGATACGTCGTCGGACTTCATGAACACGGGAGTAAATACGAGATATGAGCTGTCTGTGTATTCTATCATGTTGGATAGGATGGACGATGGCAGAATGCCGGAATCATAAAGAGAAATCGGTTTGTATTCCTTTTCCAGCTGCTCGAAGAAAGGATCGAACATCTCTGCGTTGAATCCATATTTGTTGCCATATTTGATGATCCTATCTTTTATTTCCAGTCTCTTCTCTTTTGTCCAATAGTTGTTCCATCTCGTTATCCTTTCCTCCTGTTCGCCGGTAGGGAGGAAAAGGGCGGTCGTTTGCGAATAGGAGGTGACTTCATGCTCGTCCTTCAGGCTGTCTAGTATCTGGTGCATCCGTTTGTTGTAGATCAAAGCGGAGTCTAGGTTGTGGGCGGTGGTGGCGTAGTATTGTGTCACGTAGTCGGAGTCGACTTGTGCTTCCATCATCTTCTGTGACTCCTCTACTTTGGGTTCGTGGTAGCCTATGTGCTTCAGGTCGGCGTCGAAAGTGACCCAACGGGAGGTGACGAAGCATATGCAGCTGAGTACGATGATGGCGAAAATCAGTTTTGTGTTCCTCTCAAACGGATAGGAGTTCAGCTTTTCGAGCAGAGCGAACGCTTTGTCGGATCGTTTGTTTTTCTCCGGGTTGAAGAACTGAGGGAGGAAGAATAGACTGAACAGTGTTGTGCCGAGCAGAGCCAAGGAGGCGAAGATGCCGAAATCCTTCAGTAATTCGGATTGGGTGAATAACAGGGCGACAAATGCGCCTATCGTGGTGATGCATCCCAGGCAGACTGGCAGACATTGGTCTTGTAGTACCTTGACGGGGTCGCTCACGTATTTGTAGTGCGTGATGATGTGCAGACAGTAGCTCAACGCCACACCTAGCACGATGGCTCCGATGGCGATGGCCAGCAGCGACATTCCTCCCTTTATGAAATAGATGATGGAGAGTGCGAAGAATGTGCCGTAGATGACCGGCATCAGCATATATGGAAGTGTGGATTTGTTCTTGTAGCAGATTAGTATGATGATGCAGATGATGGACAGTGAGAGCGTCAACGTCAGGCTGAGGTCTTTCTTTATCTGTCTGGAGTTGTACACACTCTGGGCTGGGGCACCATGGTAATGGACGGTTATTTCGGGATGTTTCTTGGCAAACATCTCGATGTCCTGTTCCAATAGCTCCATCAGTTTGATGCTCTCCTTTGAGTTGAACGACTGGAAGTTGGGCGATATGAATGCCAGCTCGAATGTGGAGTCCGGCGAGAAGAAATGCTTGTCTATCAGGATGAAGCTGGAACCGACGCCCTCGCTGACGGCGCCCAACTTCTTCATGAACAGACTGCGGAATGCGGCGGGGTCTTTCCCTATTGTCTCAGTGAAGGCCATGCCGGCAGGCGAGGCAAGCGTCATGAAGTTTTCCTCCATCTGCTTGTCCAAGTTCTTTTCGGAGAGGAGCGAGTCCATCAGAGGATAGTCTGTACTGTCCAAGAAGATCGGTACATTTTCTGAAAGGGTGGCTATGCCGTTCTGTATGACTTCGTCGTCAATATGGCAAAGCGCGTCCGTGATGATGCTGTGGGAGGTGTCTTTGGCTACGAGGCTGTCTATGAATTCGTCGCATACGCCCATCATCGTCTCCCGGTCTACCGTGTCGGAGTTGGTGGTAAAGAGGATGAAGAGTTTGTCTTTTACCTTCAGATTGTTGAAAACTAGTTTCTCCGATCCGTTTTTGTTGGACGGTAGTAGTTTCGAAATATCTTCTTCGTATTCTACTTTAGAACCTGTATAGATGAAAAAAATGCTGCTGGTTACTAGAAGTGCATAAAACAAGGTTTTATGTCTTTTAAAGAAATGATAGATTAAGATGGAAAACTCCGTCATGATGGTTTTTCTTTAGTGATTATTTGGTCTGAAACTCGCCTTTGAAGTCGATAAACGTCGTTGATCCGTCCGGGTCTGTGATTTTTCCTTTTGCCTTTATTGTTTCTCCATCTATGTTTTCTATGTTTAGAGAGATGAGTAACAACGGATTGTAGGTTGGCGTGATGACTGCGGAAAATTTGCATTGCGACAGGTTGTTCAGAAACAGTCTTTTGCCCGTATGTTCTTGTACGCACTCTTTAATCATCTCCACATTGCAGACGCCCGGACAAACCGGCATTCCGGGGAAATGGCCCTCGTAAACTTTGTGTGAGGGATTGAGTTCTATATGGAAAAGAATGTCATTGTCATTTTTCTCCATATCCAATATATTGAAGTAGCTGTCTTTAAGCATCATTGGTTCCATTTTTGTCTCCATTCGGCAAGAAATGGAGGGGTTGATGTTTCAAACTCGCCCGCTTTGGTCATAAATAGTTGTATCGTGGTGGCGTGCAGCACAAGAGTGTGGTCGCTTTTCCTGTAGATGTTATAGTCGAACATCAGTTTGGCCGCCTTGCTGGGCATATAGGTTGTCTCAACGACGATGATGTCGTCGATGGTGACTGATTGTTTGTATTGCAAGTGCATGTCGACGATGGGTGCCAGATAACCACTGTCGAACATACGCATATATTCGAGTCCGAACTCCCGGCCAAAGGCCTCCCGTCCGTCTTCCATATATTTCACGTAGCTGCCGTGCCATGCCATTTTGATGGAGTCTACCTCGCTGAACCGAATTTTTATCTCGATGCGGTTGGTCAATTTTCTGTTTGGAATTGTCTCTTCCTGTTTCATCTGGAGATTAGTTGGTTTGTTCATCCTTGATGAAAATTTTCATCTGGCAACTGGCCGCCAAAAATCCGTTGACTTTCGATTCGGCGGATAGGAGGGAGATGTTGTTTATTTCGGAGATGATTTGTACCGAGGTGTCGATAGTCTCGCCGACGAGTGGTAGCCGGGTTATCTTGAACTTCTTCACCTCTCCGATGTAGCCTATGGGGGCAGGGCGCCCCTTCTTCATAGCTGTGTATCCGGCAAAAGCCGAAGCTGATTGAGCGATGTGCTCAATCAGTCCCGGCTCCGTAAATAATCCATCTTCGCAAAACATATTCTCCTCCTTGATGGTCAGTCCCGTCTCGCACGTCGTCTCGTCGGCGTTGTAGAGCGAGTCTATTTGGATGATAGGATCACGTTGCGGAATGAGATTCTTCATCTCTTCTCCCTGGCAGATGGGATTTTCCTTACTCATTTGTTGCCCATTTTTTCGTAGACGAAATCGTATAGGCTGCCGAATGTCAGGATGGAAGTCAACTCCGTTCCTTTTATCTTCACGTTGAAAGTGTTTTCAATCAAGGCTACCATGTCGACCAGGCTGAGACTGTCCAGCATGAGAGTAGCCTTGATGTTGGCTTCTGGAGTGATATCCGTCACTTCTACTTCGAACTCTTCTGCTAGAGCTTCGTTAATCTGTAAAATTAATTCTTGTTTTTCCATCTTGTTTGTTCTGTATTTTATAATTTGAATTTCTTTACAATGAGAGTGGAGTTGGTGCCTCCGAATCCAAAGGAGTTGGAAAGGAACGTGTCAAATTTCTTTTCCACCCTTATTGCAGGGATGTTTAGCTTTGCGGAGTCTTCGTCCGGATTTTCGAAGTTGATGTTTGGAGCGATAAAGTCGTTCTGCATCATCAGCAGAGAATAGATCACCTCGCTGGCGCCTGCCATCCACATCTCGTGTCCGGTCATCGACTTGGTGGAGGTGACTTCCGGTTTGTAGTCGCCGAAGACATTGGCGATGGCCTTTGCCTCATTCTGGTCGCCGACGAGGGTGGAGGTTGCGTGTGCGTTTACGTAACCTATTTGGCGGAGGTCGATGCCTGCTTCACGGATAGCCATCTCCAATGACCGGCTAGGGCCGTCTACGTTTGGTACGGAGATGTGGTCGCCGTTGGATGAGAATCCATAACCTGTCACCTCCGCCAGGATGGGAGCGCCTCTTTTGATGGCCGACTCGTAGCTCTCTATGACAATGGTTGCCGCACCTCCTCCGGGTACTAGTCCGTCGCGGTCACGGTCGAAAGGACGGGATGCTTTCGTAGGCTCGCCTTCGCGGGTAGAGAAGGCGCTTATCCCGTCGAAGCTACCTACCGAGAATGGGTTGACCTCTTGAGCTCCGCCACATACAACACAGTCCTGCAATCCCCATTTGATGAGGAGAGAGCCCAGCCCGATGGCGTGAGAGCCACTGGCGCAGGCGCCGGAAACGGTCAGGTTGATGCCTCGTAGCTTGAATATGCAGGCGAGGTTCATCGTTACCGTGGAGTTCATGGACTGGAAGATGGCTCCGGAACCGACCAAGGTCGTGTCCTTCTTGTTGCGCATGGTGTCTACGCTCTTTACAACGGCGTCCGCGCTACTGTCGTTTCCATAGAGCAGACCTATTTCGTGCTTCTCAATGTATTCCGGGTCTAATCCCGCATTCTTGATCGCATCAGCGGTGGCCATGTAAGCATATTTCGCCTCTTCCGGCATATATACCCGTTGGTTGCGGCTGAGTATGCCTTTCAGTTCCGGAACTTGAAGGTTCCCTGTCAGAGCCGAACGAAATCCCATCTCTTTTCGTGATGGGTCAAATATTATACCCGACTTCCCGTTGTATAGGGATTCCTTTACCTCCTCAAGTGTTTTTCCTAGGCATGAATAGATGCCCATTCCGGTTATCACAACTCGTCTTTCCATTTTTTTATTCTCGTATGTTGTTAAACTTCTTTTATTTTTTCATCTCTTTGTCCAATAGGGAAAATATCATTCTTCTTAGATTGATAAGTGCTTTTGTGCTTTCCCTATCCTTTCTGTGCCGGAATCTTATTTCACTCTTCCATTTTATGAATGATTTATAATAAAGGAAGGAAAATAGACCGAAGAGTGGCAGTGTTAGCAAATATATCACGGCCATCCAAAGTGAACCGGAAATAATCCAGCAGAGGATGAACGAGAGTGGATATAATAGGGGTATGGTAAGAAGCACGCTCAGGCCAAAGTTGATGGAGTTGTCGAACATTCTGTCGCTTGTCTTTCTGGTGATCAACTTTGGAGCAAAGTAGATGACCCAATTCGGGAATATTGTACAGATGAATACGGGGAATGTCAGAATATGGAGAATTCCCTGTAATAGTAAACGTCCGAAAGAGAATGGTTTCTCGAAATTCCAATCTCTGATGTTTGCATTGAGAGTTGCTGCTTTCATTTCTAGCGTTTTGTCGCAGATGTTGGACATCAGCTCGGTGTTGCGCTCCTTGAATTGTGCCATCTTTTCGATGAAAAGCTTGTCTGCCAATAGTTTCTCCGGTAAGAGCTCCGGCCTGAATCCGTTCTCTCTGGCGAATTTCACGCCATAGGAGTTCCGTAGATAATCCAGGGCTTCGTAGTGTTCCAAGTCTTCTATGTTGAGCATCAGCTCTTTTGTCTGTTCACGCACCTTCTCGTTTACCTGCCGTTGGGCCGTCCTTGGTTTTGTCTGGAAGAGCTCGTAGTAGGGGGCAAGGGAGATAGGTGTGCCATATTTGACAAGCTCGTCCTGCTGCATTCCGAAGTAGCTGGAATAATGGTTGCACGAAGGAAGGATGAATATCTCCTTTTTGAAGTTCTCACGCTGAGCTGCTTCGAAGGCGAGTTTTGTGTAGCCCAAAGAGAAAGAGCCTAGCCATCTCTTGTCCTGATGTCCGGCTTCCGGATAGATAATGACGGAACGTCCATTCATAAGTTCCTGTCCTGCCGCTTCGAAAGTTGCGTCGTTTTTGCTTAGGGAGTCTTCCCCTTCATAGGAGAGTCTAAAGGCAGGCAGGAGACCTATGAACCTCAGAAACCTGTTGGCTATCGGGTTCTTGAACACGTCTGCCCTGGCAATGAAGTTCGCTTTCCTTCTGTCAAGGGAATGGAGTATGCAGAGCGGGTCGTTCATACAATTCTGGTGGTTGGAGACAATCAGGAGGGGAATCCCGTCTTCTGGAACGTTCTCCTTGTTGACCACATAGGTATGGCGATAGAATATCTTGTTGTGGAAAAATTTGATATATAGTCTGAATATTCGGTATGCCAATCCCGGCTTCAGTCCATTCCTGTTCTCTTCTGTGTTGTTTTCCATAGGTGTCGCATTATCTCCTTATAAGATTATATAAATAATGGGCATTGGTGCAGTATTCGTCGCTTTTCTGCGATAAAATAGACTCTTCTTTGATTCCGAGGTCCATGCCTTCTTTGATGCCGGTGAACAGGGATGCTAGGATGTTGATGTCTACATCTTCCCTTATGTCACCTTTTTGGATGCTGTTTTGTATTGCGGCTTTCCATGCGGAGTAGATGTCATGTAGCATGTTGTGCATGAATTCTGAAAACTGTTGGTCGTGCATGTATGCGTGGATGATGAGGCCCGTGTAGTTCGAATATTTTACATTCGGGATGTTGGCCTTCAATATGGTCTGTTTTATATGGCTGTTCATCTCGGTAAAGATGCCGATGAGATCCGGTATTGTAATTGAGGATCTGTCTATTTTGCCCATGAAATTCTTGAAGACTCTGGTTACGTAGAAGTTGATGACTTCGTCAAATAGAGCCTCCTTGTTGCTGAAATGATAATATAAGGTGGCTCTTCCTATGTTCATGGATTCTTGCAAAACCGATATGGAGACACCCTCGTACCCATTTGTCAAGTACTGTTCGAATGCTTTTTCAATGATGTAGTCCCGAGTGTTGTTCATATCCTCCTTCTCTTTTTGTTCTGTCGAATGATTGTTCGACAAAATTAGTAATAATTCCTGTCTGGAAACACTAGTGTCTCTTAATTTATGTTAATCAAATTTGAAGTCGAAATAGAGTTGTCC
>ERZ795031.2860-NODE-2860-length-15924-cov-13.957968_pt1 | contig 15924 bp, 13 predicted proteins | sample MGYA00375123_ERZ795031 | MGnify/ENA primary metagenome ERZ795031 (study PRJEB30166, sample SAMN05720159) | activated sludge metagenome | isolation source: anaerobic digester from wastewater treatment plant | place: USA | collected 2015-04-21 ... | reverse complement strand
AGCTTGCAAACTCGCTTCGCTCAAACAGTGCAATCTGCTTAACGGATTTTTAACCGACCTTCGCTAAGAATTACAATCGTGCCCTGCAAATGTTCGCTCATTATTTTTATTATTTTTACAACAGAATGGCAAGGGGACAGGGGTGACATCATGTTCTTGGAACAAAAAGAACCATCCCCCAAAAAATATTGTTGACAAGTAAGAATTGTTGTTGTAAAATTAATTGCTGAATAAGAAAAGCTTTTGCTTGGGCAGGAGCTTTTTTTAGTGAAACAAGCAAATAACTGTTGAAATTCATGATAATTTCAATGAATTATTTGAATAAAAAAAATATATAAAATATTGACAGTTAATTTGATTTGTGATATCTTGAGTAAGATAATGGGTTCTTATGCGAATAAGTTCTTGGAGGTGTAAAAAATGAGAGTGGCAGTTAAGTTGGCATGCACTGAGTGCAAACAAAGAAATTATGATACAGAAAAAAACAAGAAAGAAAATCCTGAGAGAATTGAAATGAACAAGTACTGCAAGTTCTGCAAAAAACATACTCTTCACAGGGAAACAAAATAACGAGGTGTGGGAATGTCTAACAGGGATAATGAAAAACCGAAATTTCTAACAAGGGTTAAAAATTATTTTAAAGGCGTAAGGTCAGAGATGAAAAAAGTAAACTGGCCTACCAGAAAAGAATTACAAAATTATACAATTGTTGTTTTAGCTACTACATTTGCATTAACGGTTGTAATCTGGGGACTGGATTTGATATTCAGGGGTTTGCTTACTGTGATTGTTTAAAAGGAGTAAGGTATGAAGCAAGAGTCGCAAGGATCAAGATGGTATGTGGTTCATACATATTCTGGGCATGAAAATAAAGTAAAGGCAAATATCGAAAAGCTTGTCGAAAACAGAGAGATGCAGGATACGATATTTGAAGTGAGAGTGCCGGTAGAGGAAGTAGCGGAAGTAAAAAACGGCAAGAAAAAAATCAAAGAAAGAAAAATGTTCCCCAGTTATGTAATTATTAAAATGATAATGACCGATGAATCTTGGTATCTTGTCAGAAACACAAGGGGAGTAACAGGCTTCGTAGGTCCCGGATCAAAACCTGTTCCGCTGACTGATGAAGAAGTAAAGGCGCTGGGCGTAGTTGAAAAACTTCCGGCAATTGAACTTGAAGCAGGAGATACAATCAAAGTAAAGGAAGGACCTTTTGAAGATTTCATCGGTACTGTGGATAGTATCAGTCAGGAAAAAAGAAAAATTAAAGCTTTTGTATCAATGTTCGGTAGAGAAACTCTTATCGAGCTTGAATATGATCAGATTGAGAAAGTATAATTACTTTTCAATATAACATCGTTATGCGATGAAGGAGGTGGAAATATGGCAAAAAAAGTAACAGCTGTTGTAAAACTGCAGATACCCGCAGGTAAAGCTACTCCGGCTCCACCGGTAGGTACGGCATTAGGACCTCATGGCGTGAATATTATGGGATTTTGTAAAGAGTTTAATGCAAAGACAGCCGATCAGGCAGGTATGATTATACCGGTTGTGTTGACTGTATACCAGGATAGATCATTTACATTTATCACGAAGACTCCGCCGGTTGCAGTTCTAATCAAAAAGGCAGTTGGAATTGAAAGCGGTTCAGGAGAACCAAACAAAAAGAAGGTTGCAACACTTTCAAAGGCAAAATGCGAAGAAATAGCAAAGTTAAAAATGCCTGATTTAAATGCTAACACTGTAGAAGCAGCTATGAGTCTGGTTGCAGGTACTGCAAGAAGCATGGGAGTAAAAGTGGAAGAATAACAAGATGGCAGTGGGAGGCCGATATAAGGCTGCTTGACCACAGGGAGGAATACAATATGCCAAAAAGAGGAAAGAAATATCAAGACAGTATAAAGTCAATTGAAAAACTGAAATTATACGATATGGATGAAGCTGTGGAAGCTATGCTATCAACAGCAAAGGCTAATTTTGATGAAACAGTGGAAGTTCATATAAAATTGGGCGTGGATTCAAGACATGCAGATCAACAGGTAAGAGGTGCCGTAGTTCTTCCCCACGGAACAGGAAAAACTGTAAGGGTATTGGTTTTTGCCAAAGGCGACAAGGCTAAAGAAGCTCAGCAAGCAGGAGCAGACTTTGTGGGTGAAGGTGAACTGGCAGAAAAAATTCAAAAGGAAAACTGGTTTGATTTCGATGTTGTTATTGCAACACCGGATATGATGGGTGTAGTTGGAAAGCTTGGAAGGGTTTTAGGACCTAAAGGATTGATGCCCAACCCTAAATCAGGTACAGTTACATTTGATGTAGAAAAGGCTCTTCAAGAAATTAAAGCAGGTAAGGTTGAATACAGACTTGACAAAACAAACATTATCCACGTTCCTGCAGGAAAGAAATCATTCGGTACAGAAAAAATTGTTGACAACTTAAAGGTTATAATTGATGCGGTTTTAAAAGCCAAACCGGCAGCCGCCAAGGGAAAATACTTAAAAAGTGTTACTATTGCAAGCACAATGGGGCCTGGAATCAAGCTTAATACAACTAAGTTAACAGATTCGTTCGTATCGAAAACGAAAGCGGAATAGTGCAACAACCAAAATTGAATATAATACCGCAGACAGCCGGTACTCCTGATGAGTTTAAATACCCGGCCGAGGTGAGATAATAGATTCTTTCTCTTCGTCTGCGGAGAGAATTTTTTATGATTTACCCCATTTTTTCGAGAGAAGCGAAGAAAAAATGGTAGGTAATTCAAACGCAAAGAATTCCAAAATTTTGTGAGCCAAAGCGAACAAAAAATTTGGTGAATTCCCCTGCGTTACCAGTCTCACAATAGGTTTCGTGATGCGAGTAAAAAGAAAAGACTTTCTACAAAAGGAGGTGCAACAAAGTGAATCAATCAGTATTAGAACAGAAAAAACAGGTAGTAAGTGAGATTACTGAAAAAATAAGAAATGCCAAATCAGTTGTGTTAGTTGAGTATAAGGGATTAACAGTTGAAAAGGCTACTTTATTAAGAAACAAGTGCAGAGAAGCAGGAGTTGAATATAAAGTCTATAAGAATACTTTAATGCGTTTTGCATTTGAAGAGCTTGGATATAATGGTATGTCGGTTAACCTGGAAGGCCCCAATGCCATTGCCTTGTCTTATGGTGATGAAGTTTCAGCCGCAAAGGTAACTAATGATTTTGCTAAAGACAGCAATGATACATTAATATTAAAAGCCGGAATAGCCGAAGGCAAAATTTTAAATGCCGATGAAGTTAAAGAATTGGCAAGCGTACCGTCCAGAGACATACTTCTTGGACAGCTGGCGGGCGTTCTGCAGGGAAATATCAGAAATCTTGCTTATATGCTTGACCAGATAAGCAAAAAAGGCGAGGAAGCAGCATAAGATGCCCTAACCCAATTTTTCAGAGTGGTTTTTCAGAAAAATTGATGGTAGGTCATTCGCAACGAATTCCCAAAATATGTGACTAAAAGGAGCAAATATTTTGGTGAATGAGACTGCGAGACTACAAAATGAGTCAAAAATAATAATTAAATTAAAAAATTAATCCACAAATTAATAGGAGGAAAATATAATGGCAAGTGAAAAAATCACAAACTTCGTTGAAGAAATCAAGAAGTTATCAGTATTAGAATTAAACGAATTGGTAAAAGCAATAGAAGAAGAATTCGGCGTATCAGCAGCAGCTCCTGTAGCAGTTGCAGGTGCAGCAGCAGGTGCAGCAGCTCCTGTTGAAGAAGAAAAGACAGAATTTGATGTTGTTCTTACAGCAGCTGGCGCAGGAAAAATCAAGGTAATTAAAGTAGTAAGAGAATTAACAGGACTTGGCTTGAAGGAAGCTAAAGATGCAGTTGATGGAGCTCCTACAACAATAAAGACAGCCGTTCCAAAAGAAGAAGCCGAAAAAGCAAAAGCAGCATTGGAAGCTGAAGGCGCATCAGTAGAAATTAAATAATAACAAGAACGGGGACATTCCTCATGCCAGCGAAGACTTTCTTAATGATAGAGGTGTGTCCCCCTTCTACTTTCCAGGAGACTTTACACTTTTGTAAAGTCTTTTTTCATGCCCTAACCAAAGGAAGCAGATGTTTTGGTGATTGAGACTGGGGACCCGCTGCCGATGGGATTTATGTTTTTATTGTATGACCAAAATTATATATGTATATTTTCCAAAATAATGCAAATAATAATGAAGGCGTTTTCTGATTTTTTAATTGACTGGCAAAAAAAACAACTCGATAAATGTAGGATAATGGCAAAAAATAACAATAAAATCGTAAAAATTTATGTTGACATAAAATTTTAATAGTGATATTATTGTATATTGCCATTAGTGTGTTCTGTTGGCACAGATTTTGTAAGTCAAAATTATTAACTAAGGGGTGAAAAAATGCCGCATCCTGTGAAAATAGGTAATAGGGTAAGAATGTCTTACTCGAAAATTAATGAAGTTTTAGAATTGCCGGACTTAATCGAAGTTCAGAAAAAATCATACAATTGGTTCCTAAATGAAGGATTGAAAGAGGTTTTTGATGATATTTCTCCGATTGAGGATTATACCGGCAATTTAATTCTTGAGTTTGTTGACCACTCTTTATTAAACGAACCCAAGTTTAATCAAGTGGAGTGCAAGGAAAGAGATGCTACATACTCGGTGCCTCTAAAACTCAAGGTCAGGCTGATAAACAAGGAGACGGGAGAAATTAAGGAACAAGAAGCCTTTATGGGTGAATTCCCACTGATGACAGAAAAGGGAACATTCATTATAAACGGGGCTGAGCGTGTTGTAGTCAGCCAGTTGGTACGGTCCCCGGGCGTTTATTACAACATGACCAGGGATAAGGTAGGCAAGGAACTATATGATGCAACAGTTATTCCTAACAGGGGAGCATGGCTGGAATTTGAAACAGACTCCAATGATATTGTCTATGTAAGAGTTGACAGAACCAGGAAACTGCCTGCAACTGTCCTTGTAAGGGCTATGGATGTTTCCTCCAATTCAGAGATAATAAATTTATTGGGCGAAACCGAACAGCTTTTAAAAACCTTGGAAAAGGACAACACTACCAACTCAGAAGAAGCACTGATAGAAATTTATAAAAGATTGAGGCCTGGAGAGCCGCCTACATATGACAGTGCAAAGTCACTTATTAAATCCTTGTTTTTTGATTTTAAGAGGTACGATCTTGCAAAGGTGGGCAGATACAAATTAAACAAGAAGCTTAGTCTGGAAAACAGAATTATCGGCAAGCGTGCTGCAGATGATATAATTGATAAGGAAACAGGTGAAGTATTGGTTGCCAAAGAAACTACATTCGACTCCGATTCAATTTTTAAATTGGAAGCAGCAGGCATTTTTTCAGTTAATATTGTTAATACAGATGATAAGGTTACTAAGATATTAAGCAACAAATTTGTTGATCCGAAGGTATTTAAGTTAGATGAATTAAATATAGATTTAGAAAAATTAGGGGTAAAAGAGAAGGTTTATTATCCGGTGATGAAAAAAATACTGGAGGTAAACAAGACTAAAGAAGAAATTGAAAAAGCAATAATTGAATCTTTAAAACAGATACCTGCTGCTGATAACAATATTTTTGAAAAAGACGGGGAAGAAGTATACTCCTTGTCCCCAAAACATATTGTCAAGGATGATATGTATGCAACGGTAAATTATCATTTTGGATTATTTAAAGGCATAGGCAAGACTGATGACATTGACCATCTGGGAAACAGAAGGCTTAGGTCAGTGGGAGAGCTTCTGCAAAACCAGGTCAGGGTTGGATTATCCAGGATGGAGAGAGTAGTAAGGGAAAGAATGACTATTCAGGATGTGGATGTGGTAACTCCTCAGGTTTTGATAAATATCAGGCCTGTGTCTGCAGCCATCAAAGAGTTTTTCGGCTCAAGCCAGCTGTCCCAGTTTATGGACCAGACAAATCCATTGGCTGAGCTAACCCATAAAAGAAGAATGTCAGCTCTTGGTCCGGGGGGATTGTCCAGGGACAGAGCAAGCTTTGAAGTAAGAGACGTTCACCATTCTCATTACGGCAGGATGTGCCCAATTGAAACGCCGGAAGGTCCTAACATAGGCCTTATAACATCTCTTGCAACATATGCAAGAATTAATGATTATGGATTTTTGGAATCTCCATACAGGAGAGTTGATAAGAAAACAGGAAAAGTAACGGATATTATAGATTATCTTACTGCAGACGTGGAAGATACAAATATAATCGCACAGTCCAATGAACCCTTGAACCCGGACGGTACCTTTGAACACAGCCGTGTTGTTGTCAGGGGAATTGACGGTATAAATGAAATTGCTTCAAAAGACATGGTTGATTATATGGAGGTTTCTCCAAAACAGGTTATTTCCATAGGAACAGGCATGATACCCTTCCTGGAAAATGATGACGCGAACCGTGCCCTGATGGGGGCTAACATGCAGAGACAGGCAGTGCCCCTGCTTATTACTGAATCTCCCATAATAGGAACAGGTTTGGAACACAAGGCAGCCATGGATTCGGGAGCTGTGATTATTGCAGAACATGACGGCACAGCAGTTTCTGTCACTGCCTCGCAGATTTTAATCAAAAGAAGCGATAACGGCATGATTGACAAGTATACCCTGCTGAAGTTCAAGCGTTCAAACAGCGGTACCTGTGTAAATCAAAGACCTATAATATCCAAAGGCGATGAAATAAAAAGAGGTCAGATTATTGCTGACGGACCTTCCACCCATGACGGCGATATGGCTATAGGAAAGAATCTTCTAATAGGATTTATGACCTGGGAGGGTTATAACTACGAAGATGCCATGCTCTTAAATGAAAAGCTGGTTATGGAAGATATTTTAACATCTGTTCATATCGAGGAATATGAATCAGAAGCAAGGGATACCAAGCTTGGTCCTGAAGAAATAACAAGGGATATCCCCAATGTGGGAGATGATTCTCTCAAAGATTTGGACGAGAGGGGAATTATAAGAATAGGCGCCGAGGTTAAATCCGGTGATATTCTTGTGGGCAAGGTTACACCCAAGGGAGAAACGGAGCTTACGGCTGAAGAAAGGCTGCTTAGGGCCATATTCGGCGAGAAGGCAAGAGAAGTAAGAGACACTTCACTTAAAGTTCCCCACGGTGAAACAGGTATAATCGTTGATGTAAAAGTGTTTACAAGGGAAAATGGCGATGAGCTGAGCCCCGGTGTAAGCAAGCTTGTCAGAGTATATATAGCAACAAAACGTAAAATTAACGTAGGCGATAAGATGTGCGGACGGCATGGAAACAAGGGTGTTATTTCTATGATAATGCCTGAGGAGGATATGCCTTACCTGCCGGATGGAACACCTCTGCAGGTAGTGCTGAATCCTCTTGGAGTTCCTTCCCGTATGAATATCGGTCAGGTTTTGGAAGTCCACCTTGGATTAGCTGCCAAAAAATTGGGCTGGGAAGTGGCAACGCCGGTATTTGACGGTGCTGTTGAAGATGACATATGGGATGCCCTCGAATTGGCAGGATACCCAAGAAGCGGCAAAATTGAACTGAGAGACGGGCGGTCAGGGGAATACTTCGAAGGTCCCGTAACTGTTGGATATATGTATATGCTTAAACTTCACCACCTTGTCGACGATAAAATACATGCCCGTTCAACAGGCCCCTATTCATTGGTTACACAGCAGCCTTTGGGAGGTAAAGCCCAGTTCGGCGGTCAAAGGTTTGGAGAAATGGAAGTATGGGCGTTGGAAGCATATGGAGCAGCCCATACACTCCAGGAAATATTAACGGTAAAATCCGACGATGTTAACGGCAGGGTAAAAACATATGAGGCAATTGTAAAAGGCGAGAATATTCCTGAACCCGGAATCCCTGAATCTTTCAAGGTGCTTGTAAAGGAATTGCAGAGTCTTGCCCTGGATATCAAAATTATTAACAGCGATGATGAAGTTGAAATAATTGAAACTATGGACAATGATGATGATTTGCCTGTAGATACAGAAGCTTTAAATGATATGACTTTTGTTGAAGATGATTTTGAGGGCATGCAGGTTGAGGTAGAGGATATTGAAGAAGATATCGACGATATTGAGGATATTGAAATTGATTCCGAAGAGCTTGATGACCTGGACCTTGAAGAGGATTATGACGACGAAGATTTTTAAGGAATACCAAAAACTAAATAAAAGAAGGGAGCGAACTCCTTGGTAGATTACAATAATTTTGAATCAATAAGAATTGGTTTGGCTTCTCCTGATAAAATAAGACAGTGGTCAAGAGGAGAAGTGAAAAAACCTGAAACAATAAATTACAGGACACTAAAACCTGAAAAGGACGGGCTTTTCTGCGAAAAAATATTCGGACCTACAAAGGACTGGGAATGTCATTGCGGAAAATACAAAAGAGTAAGATACAAGGGCGTAGTTTGTGACCGCTGCGGAGTTGAGGTTACAAAGGCAAAAGTAAGAAGAGAAAGAATGGGGCACATTGAGCTTGCTGCCCCCGTTTCCCACATATGGTATTTCAAGGGTATTCCTTCAAGAATGGGCCTTATTCTTGATATGTCTCCGAGAGCACTGGAAAAGGTACTTTATTTTGCCCAGTACGTTGTTACTGAAGCAGGAGATACATCTTTATCAGAAAAACAGTTATTGACAGAAATTGAATACAGAGAGTATAAGGAACACTATAAGAATGCATTCAAAGCTGAAATGGGTGCTGAAGCAATTAAAAAGCTTCTTGAAAAAATAGACCTTGAAAGCGAAGCAGCAGAATTAAAAAGCCAGCTGAGGGACAGCAAGGGACAAAAAAAGGTTAGAATCATAAGAAGGCTTGAAGTAATTGAAGCTTTCAGGGTTTCCGGCAACCGTCCCGAATGGATGGTACTGGATGTGATACCGGTCATTCCGCCGGAACTGAGACCAATGGTTCAACTGGACGGGGGCCGTTTTGCAACATCAGATTTAAACGATCTGTACAGAAGGGTAATAAACAGAAATAACCGGTTAAAAAGACTCCTTGATTTGGGAGCTCCTGATATAATTGTAAGAAATGAAAAAAGAATGCTGCAGGAAGCAGTGGATGCTTTAATAGATAACGGAAGACGGGGAAGACCTGTAACAGGTCCCGGAAACAGACCTTTAAAATCACTTTCCGATATGCTTAAAGGAAAGCAGGGACGTTTCAGGCAAAACCTTCTGGGCAAGCGTGTTGACTATTCAGGCCGTTCAGTTATAGTTGTAGGGCCTGAGCTTAAGTTTAACCAGTGTGGCCTTCCAAAGAAAATGGCACTTGAATTGTTCAAGCCCTTTGTTATGAAGAAACTGGTTGAAACCGGAGCTGCCCACAACATCAAGAGTGCAAAGAAAAAGGTTGAAAAGGTTGATACGGCTGTATGGGATGTGCTGGATGAAATAATCAAGGACCACACTGTTATGCTTAACCGTGCTCCAACCCTGCACAGACTGGGAATACAATCCTTTGAACCTGTGCTTGTCGAAGGAAAGGCTATTAAACTTCATCCGCTGGTATGTACGGCTTACAATGCTGACTTTGACGGGGACCAGATGGCGGTTCACGTGCCCCTGTCAGTTGAGGCACAGTCAGAATCAAAGTTTCTGATGATGTCCGTGAACAATATTCTTGCACCAAAGGATGGAAGACCTATAACCACTCCTACACAGGACATGGTTCTCGGATCCTATTTCATGACGCTGGAAATAGAAGATTCCAAAGGCCAGGGGATGATTTTCACGGATTATGACGAGTTAAAGATGGCATATTTCAACAGAAACGTTGATTTGCACGCAAGAGTTAAGGTCAGAAGAACCGTGGGCGATGAAACAAGACTTGTTGATTCCACAGTGGGAAGATTTATATTTAATGAAGATATACCTCAGGACCTGGGATTAGTAGACAGGGAAAAGGATAAATTCTCACTTGAAATAGATAAAACTGTTACCAAGAAATATCTTGAAGAAATAATTTACCGCTGCTTCAGAAAACACGGGAATTCCAGAACAGCTGAAGTTTTAGACGGAATCAAGCAAAAGGGATTCAGGTATTCTACTGTAGGTGCAATAACCATATCAGTAAGCGATATTACGGTTCCCGAAGAAAAGAAAACTCTTATCGAGCAGGCGGAAAAGCAGGTTATCGAATACGAAAAGAAGTACAGAAGAGGCTTGATGACTGATGATGAAAGATATGACAATGTTATAAAAGTATGGAATCAGACTACGGAAGATGTTACAAATGCTCTTATGAATAACCTTAGTCCCTTGAATCCAATCTACATCATGTCTGTGTCAGGTGCCCGTGGAGGACGTAACCAGATAAAGCAGCTTGCGGGCATGCGTGGTCTTATGGCAAGTGCCATAGGCAAGACTGTTGAGGTTCCTGTTAAGTCAAACTTCCGTGAAGGGCTTTCAGTGCTGGAATTCTTCCTTTCTGCTACAGGTGCCCGTAAGGGTTTAACGGATACTGCATTAAGAACAGCTGACTCAGGATATTTGACAAGAAGACTTGTTGACGTAAGCCAGGATGTCATAGTGAGAGAAGCAGACTGCGGCACCACAGACGGCATAGAGGTTGAAGATTTTATTGACGGCAAGGAAGAAATTGAAAGATTGAGCGAAAGATGCGCCGACAGATTTGCCGCAGACGATGTGGTAGACCCTGAAACCGGTGAAATATATGTAAGAGCAGGCGATTTTATTTCTGAAGATATAGCTTTGAAAATTCAAAATGCCGATATTAAAAAGGTAAAGGTAAGAAGCGTTCTTACTTGTAAAACGGTTCATGGCGTATGTGCAAAGTGCTACGGAACAAATCTTGCTACCGGAAAGCCTGTTAACGTGGGAGCCGCTGTTGGAATAATTGCTGCACAGTCAATAGGTGAGCCGGGCACACAGCTTACTATGCGTACATTCCATACGGGAGGTATTGCGGCGGCAGCAGATATTACCCAAGGTCTGCCCCGTATCGAAGAGCTGTTTGAAGCAAGAAAACCTAAAGGCCAGGCTATAATTTCGGAAATCCCCGGAAAGATAACCTTGACGGAAAAAGCACACAAAAGAGAAGTTACCGTTACTAATTATGAACTGATGGAAAGCAAGACCTACTTGATTCCATACGGGTCAAAAATTTTGGTAGTCGAAGGTGATTATATAGAAGCAGGAGACAAGATTACCGACGGTTCAATAAATCCTCATGACATTTTGAACATTAAGGGTATGAAAGCTTTGGAATCATATATCTTAATGGAAGTCCAAAGGGTTTACAGAATGCAGGGTGTTGATATCAGCGACAAACACGTTGAAGTTATCATAAGGCAGATGGTGAATAAGGTAAGAATAGAGGATTCCGGAGATACATCACTTCTTCCGGGAAGCCTGGTTTCAAACTATGAATTCAACCAGCAAAATGAAACAGCTGTAAATGAAGGGAAGGAACCTGCAACAGGCGAGGTTGCACTTCTGGGTATAACAAAGTCATCTCTTGCAACAGATTCATTCCTGGCTTCAGCATCGTTCCAGGAAACCACAAGGGTTCTTACGGATGCAGCTACTAAAGGAAAGGTTGACAGTCTTATCGGTCTTAAAGAAAATGTCATCATAGGCAAGCTGATACCTGCAGGCACAGGAATGAAAAAATACAGAAATATAGGAATAACAACCGGAGATGTTGAAAAAGCAGCTGATGTAGGATAAAATATTATTTGACATCTAAAAAATATGATGGTAGAATACTTGAGTGTTTTAATCCAATAGTTTTGTGCAGTGTGTCATTCTGAAGGGTGATATCCTTCAGAATGACATTAGTCATAGAAAAAGGAGGATTGAAATGGTTACTGACAAAAAAACAGTTGTTGGAAGAAAGCAGACTTTGAGGGCCTTGTCGAGAGACGAAGCGAAAATTGTTTATTTATCAAAGGATGCTGATTTGCATGTTACTAAGACAATCACAGATGTTTGCAGGGAAAAGAATATTGAAATAATCTATTACGATAGTATGAAAGAGCTTGGAAAATCTGTGGGTATCGGCGTAAACGCAGCGGCTGCTGCCGTTTTAAAATAAAACTTTTTAAGAAAAGGAGGTGTACGAATGCCATCAATTAACCAGTTAGTGAGAAAAGGAAGAGAACAGGTTACTTACAAATCCGATTCTCCAGCATTAAATGTAAGCTATAACACTCTTAACAAGAGAATGAATGAATCAAATTCTCCCCAAAAAAGAGGAGTATGCACATCAGTAAAAACTGTAACTCCAAAGAAGCCGAACTCAGCTTTAAGAAAAATTGCCAGGGTAAAATTAACAACAGGCATGGAGGTTTCAGCATATATCCCCGGAGAAGGACACAACCTGCAGGAGCATAGTGTTGTTCTTATAAGAGGAGGAAGAGTTAAAGACTTACCGGGGGTTAGATACCATATTATTAGGGGAACCCTTGATACAGCTGGTGTAGCAAAAAGAAAACAAGCAAGATCCAAGTATGGAGTAAAAAGGGAAAAGAAAAAATAAATTAGATGATATTCGGCACAAGCCATAATATATATTATGTAATTGTGCACGACGGCATTTAATTGTCGAGTACCTGTGAATTAAATTAATATTAAGGAGGGAAGCATAGTGCCAAGAAAAGGACACATACCTAAGAGAGAAGTAATGGAAGATCCTATCTATAATGATAAGACTGTTACCAAGTTAATCAACCAGCTTATGTATGATGGTAAAAAGGGAGTTGCTCAAAGTATCGTTTATGGTGCATTTGATATCATAAAAGAAAAGACCGGTGAAGAACCACTGGAAATATTTAATAAAGCAATGAACAACATCATGCCTGTGTTGGAAGTTAAAGCAAGAAGAGTCGGCGGTGCCACTTATCAGGTTCCTATAGAAGTTAGACCTGAAAGAAGGCAGACTTTAGGATTGAGATGGCTTGTAACTTATTCTCGCAAAAGAGGAGAAAAGACTATGCGTGAGAGGCTTGCAAAAGAATTAATGGATGCAGCCAACAACGTTGGAGCCAGTGTTAAGAAAAGAGAAGATACACATAAAATGGCAGACGCTAACAAAGCATTTGCCCATTTCAGATGGTAATAGACAGAAAACAAAAGCAGCGTGAAGGAGGGAAAAAATGAGAGAATATTCTTTAGAGAATACCAGGAATATTGGAATAATGGCGCATATTGATGCAGGAAAAACTACATGCACCGAAAGAATCCTGTTCTATACCGGTAAAATCCATAAGGTAGGAGAAACCCATGAAGGTGCAGCACAGATGGACTGGATGGAGCAAGAGCAGGAAAGAGGAATAACAATAACTTCAGCTGCTACTACTTGTATATGGAAAGATGAAAGAGTCAATATCATCGATACACCAGGGCACGTAGACTTCACGGTTGAAGTCGAAAGGTCACTTAGAGTGTTGGATGGTGCTGTAGCAATATTTGACGCAAAAATGGGGGTTGAGCCCCAGTCGGAAACTGTCTGGAGACAGGCGGATAAATACCATGTGCCGAGAATATGCTTTGTTAACAAAATGGATAAAATGGGAGCTGATTTCTTTTATTCAGTAGGCACCATGCTGGAAAGATTAAAAGCAAATGCTGTTCCTATCCAGCTGCCCATAGGAGCTGAGGATAAGTTTAACACTATCATTGATTTGGTTTCTATGAATGCAACAAGATATAATAATGATGAAGGAACAGATTTAGAACTTATCCCTATACCCGGGGAGTATTTGGATAAAGCCCGGGAGTACAGAGATAAACTTATAGAAGCTTTATCGGATTTCAATGAAGAAATAATGGAGAAATATTTAAACGGAGAAGAAATTACAGTTGCAGAGCTTAAAAAAGCTATAAGAACATCCACAATAAACAATCAAATTGTGCCGGTTTTATGCGGTACAGCTTACAAACACAAAGGCGTAAGACTAATGCTGGATGCAATTGTTGATTATCTGCCAAATCCGTTGGAAGTTCCCCAGTTGAAAGGATTTGACCCGGATACTGAGGAAATAATAGTAAGAGATGCGTCAGATGATGCTCCCCTTTCAGCCTTGGCATTTAAAATTGCCACTGACCCCTTTGTAGGCAAGCTTACATTTTTCAGAGTTTATTCGGGAGTGTTGGAATCAGGTTCTTATGTCTTGAATTCAACCAAGAATAAAAAGGAAAGAATAGGCAGAATCCTGCAGATGCATGCAAACAAGAGGGAAGAGATTAAAAACTCTTATACGGGAGACATTGATGCTGCTGTGGGCTTAAAGATTACAACCACAGGAGACACGTTGTGTGATCCTGACCATCCCATTGTTTTGGAATCCATGGTTTTCCCTGAACCTGTTATAGAGGTGGCAATTGAGCCGAAGACCAAGGCAGGGCAGGAAAAGATGGGATTGGGACTCCAAAAGCTGGCTGAAGAAGACCCCACATTCAAAACATATACAAATCCGGAAACAGGGCAGACTATAATTGCAGGAATGGGCGAGCTTCATTTGGAAATAATAGTTGACAGACTCTTGAGAGAATTCAAGGTGGAAGCAAATGTAGGCAAGCCGCAGGTTTCTTACAAAGAAACAGTTTCAGGCAATGCAGATGTTGACGTTAAGTATGCAAGACAATCAGGAGGCAAGGGACAATACGGTCATGTCAAAATTATCCTGGAACCTCAAGAGATGGGTCAGGGCATCACTTTCGTCAATGCTATCACAGGCGGAGTCATTCCGAGAGAATATATACCTGCTGTTGAAGCCGGAGTAAGGGGCGCAGCAGAAAATGGCATTCTTGCCGGCTACCCTGTAATAGATTTTAAGGTTACCCTGTATGATGGAACATACCATGAGGTGGACTCAAGCGAAATGGCATTCAAGATTGCCGGTTCAATGGCCTTTAAGCAGGCAATGGAAAAGGCATCACCGGTTCTTTTAGAGCCCTATATGAAGGTCGAGATAACAACTCCTGAAGAATACCTGGGAGATGTTATGGGAGACATTAACTCAAGAAGAGGGCGCATAGAGGGTTTCTCTGACAGGAGCGGGATAAAGGTTGTGGATGCATATGCACCCTTATCGGAAATGTTCGGATATGCTACTACACTCCGTTCATTGTCCCAGGGAAGAGCTGCTTATTCAATGGAATTCCATCACTACGAAAAGGTACCTGCCAACGTAGCTGAAAAAATTATAAAATAAAAAAACATATATAAAAACACCTAAGGGAGGAAAAAATGGCAAAAGCAAAATTTGAAAGAAATAAACCCCATGTTAATATAGGAACAATTGGTCACGTTGACCACGGCAAAACTACATTAACAGCTGCAATCACACTTATTTTGAACAAAAGATTTGGTACAGGAGAATTTATAAGCTATGACAATATAGATAAGGCTCCTGAAGAAAGAGAAAGAGGAATAACTATTTCTACTTCTCACGTTGAATATGAAACTCAAAAACGACACTATGCACACGTTGACTGCCCGGGACACGCCGACTACGTTAAGAACATGATTACGGGAGCTGCCCAGATGGACGGAGCAATCCTGGTTGTATCAGCTGCTGACGGCCCTATGCCTCAGACAAGAGAGCACATCCTTCTTTCAAGGCAGGTTGGTGTTCCAAAGCTGGTTGTTTTCCTGAATAAAGAAGACCAGGTAGATGACCCTGAATTAATTGAATTGGTTGAGATGGAAGTCAGAGAACTTTTATCAGAATATGAATTTGACGGCGACAATACACCGATAATTGTCGGTTCAGCATTAAAGGCCCTCGAAGAGCCGGACGGCCCATGGGCTGACAAGGTTATTGAACTGATGGATGCAGTAGATGAGTGGATACCCACACCTACAAGAGATATTGACAAACCTTTCCTGATGCCTGTAGAAGACGTGTTCTCAATCACAGGAAGA
>ERZ795031.2852-NODE-2852-length-15958-cov-5.558888_pt1 | contig 15958 bp, 14 predicted proteins | sample MGYA00375123_ERZ795031 | MGnify/ENA primary metagenome ERZ795031 (study PRJEB30166, sample SAMN05720159) | activated sludge metagenome | isolation source: anaerobic digester from wastewater treatment plant | place: USA | collected 2015-04-21 ... | reverse complement strand
AGAGTATCAGGTTTATGAACTCATTTTAACCAAACTTAACTCTCTTTACTTCAGTAGAGGTATCTTTACAGAGTTTAAACCAGAAAAAGAAGTCAATCCCAAAAGGATGCAACGGCAGATAAGCAACAGCATAAAATCACGAGGCCCAGGTGAAAAAGCCTTTATGGCAATGAAATATGAGCATGAACTGCTTAAAAACGAACGTAGGAAAATTAAAAAAGTTTTAGAAGAAACCGAGAATACAGAAAAGTTTGTTAAAAAGCAGCTCAGGAAAAAAGAAAAGCATCGTGGACACTGATTTTATAGAACCTTTATCATTATAAGACAAGGATTTTCTTCTCCCCATATCTCTTTTATCTCCTGCAATGGAAAAAAACCACATTTTTTATAAAACATCCTTGTTCTGGCATAGCATTCATAATCACAGGACTCACCTAGAGTCTTTACCATAAGGAATCTATATCCATTATTTTTGAGGAAAAGTTGAGCTTTTTCAATCAAAATGGTTCCTATACCTTTTCTGTGATATGGTTTTTCTATACCCATAACATATATTTCTGCAGTATATTCGTTGTTGCTTTTTATGGAGATAAATCCAACAGGCTTTTCATCCTCGTATGCTGCAAAAAAGACTGTTTCTTTTACTCCTGATACATAATCGTTTATAGCGGAGTCAATTCCAAACCATTGGGTTAGTTTTTTTAGGATATCTGCTGTGATAATTTGCTTATCCGCTGAAGTGATTTCAGAAATTTTTATCATATATTTTGTCCCTCCTTATTTATAAATTATAACATTATCCTTCAATTACCTTTTTCCGGACTTGACATGACCTTTGGATATATGTTATAATAAAAATACCTACTAGGGGTATAATAGTTAAATAAAATATTGGAGGAAAAATATGAGAGAAATAACCGATGCTACATTTGAAACTGAAGTTTTAAAAAGTGAGTTGCCTGTTCTGGTTGACTTCTGGGCAACCTGGTGTGGACCGTGCAGAATGATTGCACCTGTAGTACAGTCTTTATCAGAAAAGTATGAAGGCAAAGTCAAGTTTGTAAAGCTTGATGTAGATGCTAATCCTCAAAATCCCCAGCAGTACAGGGTGAACAGCATACCCACACTGATGATCTTCAAAAATGGACAGCCTGTAGATACATCCGTGGGATTCAAACCAGAATCTGTGATCGAAAAGATAATTCAGAAAAATTTATAGGCTATGGAAGAACTCTTTGATATTGCAATCATAGGCAGCGGTCCCGCAGGGCTTTCAGCGGCATTAAATGCAAAAATAAGAAATAAAAAAATACTATTTTTAGGAAAAAAAGAGTTGAGCGAAAAACTTTACAAAGCTCACACCATTAATAATTATCTCGGTTTTCCAAGTATATCAGGCCAAGACCTTAAAAATAGTTTCAAAAAACATATTGACTCTCTTGAAATAGAGATAATGGATATGTTTGCCGACACAGTTTACTCTATGGGAGATTATTTTTCCATATCTGTAAAAGAAAAAGTTTTTGATGCAAAAACGGTTATTGTTGCTGTTGGAATGGACTTTCCTAAAACTATCAAAGGTGAAAGAGAGTATCTCGGCAAAGGCGTCAGTTACTGCGCAACATGTGATGCAATGCTTTTTAGAAATAAAAAAGTGGCAGTAATAGCTTACGATAAGGAAGATGAAGCTGAAGCCCTTTATCTTTCCGAAATAGGATGTGAAGTTTATTATATTCCTATGTACAAGGAGACCCCAAAATTGTCAGATCGGATAAAGATTATTAATGAAAAACCTCTAGAAATATCTGGAAGTAATTTTTTATCCGCTCTTATAACCGATCAAAGAAGTATTGAAGTTTCGGGAGTTTTTGTTCTTAAACAGATGAAGCCGGTTCAGGATCTAATACCAGGAGTTGAAACTGCAGATGGACATATTGTTGTTGACAGAAGTATGCAAACATCTATTCCTGGCCTTTTTGCAGCAGGAGACTGTACAGGAAAACCTTATCAGTACATGAAAGCAGCCGGTGAGGGTCTTGTAGCTTCGCTCAGTGCTGTAGCTTATCTCGATAAACTTAATAAAAATAAAGTATAAAAACCAGCATCGTATATGGTGCTGGTTTTTATTTACGATATAGTCTTATTAGTGAAAAGAAAATATGTTGAAATGTCATATAAACAGAAATATAATTAGGTATCATAATAATATTTTATTTTTATTATTATGATACCTAATTACTTTTAGAGGTGATAATGGTGATGGACGGTATAGATCCTCATGCAAGAAAGCTTATGGAAGTATTTTCTGCAATTGAGAGATCAAAATGGAATGACAGTCCCGTTAAGGGGCTTGCTGCAAATGAGGCACATGTTCTTTTCTGTATTAAGCATAAAACAATTTTCCCTCAGGAAGGAATGAAAGTATCTGAAATAGGCAGATTGATGAAAGTAACCACGCCAACGATAACCCAGACTATCAACAATCTTTACAAAAAAGGACTGGTGCTAAGGATTCCAGATATACACGACAGAAGATCGGTCAGAATAAAATTGACCGACAAGGGAGAGGAGATAATAAAAAGAGTATCTGAACACATATGCATTACTTTTAACGGTCTTTCACAGCATCTTGGTTCTGAAGAGAGCGATAAACTCGCCGAACTTCTTCTCAAAGCCCACAACTATATAATAAACGTCAAAAAAATAGATATCTAAACGGGAGAGGATTATATTGCTTAAACTTTTTAAAAATCTCAAACCATATTCTCTATCAGTAATTTTAGTTTTCACACTGATATTTGTACAGGTTATGGCCGAACTTTATCTTCCCAACCTTATGTCTGATATTGTGGATAAAGGCATAGCAAAAGGCGATACATCTTATATCTTTAAAACCGGAGCTTTTATGCTCATAGTTGCAGCTATCGGAGTTGGGTGCATGATTGCGGCAAGCTTTCTTTCCTCACGTATTGCTACCGGTTTTGGACGCGATGTGCGAAAAAAACTCTTTACACATATAGAAAATTTTTCCTTGAACGAGTTTGACAGATTAAGTACAGCATCTCTAATTACAAGAACCACTAACGATATAACACAAGTCCAAATGGTTCTTATCGTAATGATGAGAATGATGGCCATGGCGCCTATGATGTGCATAGGCGGAATAATAATGGCTGTGTCCAAAGATCCAAAGCTTTCACTTATAATTGTATTTGCCATACCGATTGTAGTAGGCGCCATTCTTCTGGTTGCACGTAAGGGAATACCTTTATTTAAGACTATGCAGAAAAAGATTGATAAGCTTAATCTTATTTTAAGGGAAGAGCTTATAGGTGTAAGAGTAATACGTGCATTTAACAAACAATTTGATGAACAGGAACGGTTTAATTCTTCAAACAAGGAGCTCACTCAGACAGCAATAAGAGTAAACCAGATAATGGCTTTTCTGATGCCTTTCATGATGGTTATCATGAACTTCATTACATTGGCTGTAATATGGTTTGGTGCAAAAAGGATAGATGCCATGAGCATGCAGGTGGGAGACTTAATGGCATTTATACAGTACATAATGCACATAATGTTCTCACTTATCATGGTTTCAATGATGTTTATTCTTATTCCTCGGGCCAGTGTTTCAGCAGCAAGAATTAATGAAGTGCTTGAAACATCTCCTGAAATAAAAGATCCTCATGGAAATAAGCTGGAAACTGAACTGCAAAATCAAAGAGGAACTATTGAATTTCGAAACGTCTCCTTTTCATATCAGGGTGCCGCCGAACCTGCAATAAAGGATATTTCTTTTGTTGCTAACCATGGAAAAACTACAGCTATAATAGGAGGAACAGGAAGTGGAAAGTCTACAATAGTAAATCTTATACCGAGATTTTACGATGTCTCTGGCGGAAACATTTTTGTTAATGGCATTGATGTGAAAGATTATACTCAGAAAGAACTGAGAGATAAGATCGGTCTTGTTCCTCAGAACACTATGCTTTTTTCTGGCAGTATAAGTGACAACATAAGATATGGCAATCCGTCAGCAACAGACGAAGAAGTAGCCTACGCTGCAAAAATAGCTCAGGCTGATGAATTTATAAGCAGTATGCCACAAAAATATGATTCACAGATATCTCAGGGAGGAACAAACATATCAGGCGGACAGAAGCAGAGACTATCAATTGCCAGAGCCCTTGTTAGAAAGCCTGAAATTTATATTTTTGATGACAGTTTTTCAGCTCTGGATTTTAAAACAGATGCTAAACTCAGAAAAGAACTGGCCTTGGAAACCGTGAGTTCAACGGTTATCATCGTATCTCAAAGAGTTAGTACTGTCATGAATGCAGAACAGATAATCGTTTTGGAAGATGGAAAGATTGCAGGAAAAGGAACTCATAGAGCTTTAATGGAAAACTGTCCTCAATACAGAGAAATTGTAGCTTCTCAGCTTTCCGAGGAGGAATTAAAATGAGCCGCAGCCAGACACAGGATCTACAGATGAAAAAACCAGGAGGATTTGGACCGAAAGGATCTTTAGGAATGCCCGCAGAAAAACCCAAAAATTTCAGAAAGACCCTTCGCAGACTAATAAAGTATCTTAGCCCATACAAAATTAATCTTATAATTATTTTTTCTATGGCAGTACTAAGCACGGTATTTTCAATTCTTTCGCCTAAAATTATGGGGAAAGCCACCACAAAACTTTTTGAAGGCTTCATACTGAAAGTACAGGGTATTGCAGGTGCGGGAATAGATTTTTCTTATATTCTTAAAATCCTTGCATTTCTTTCGGTTCTCTATATTTTAAGTTCCTTTTTCAGTTATGTTCAGCAATACGTTATGGCAGGCGTTGCACAGAAAACGGTTTACAAGATGAGAAAAGACATATCGGAAAAGTTAGCACGACTTCCTCTTAAGTTTTATGATTCCCATGCTCACGGCGAAATTTTGAGCAGAATAACCAATGATGTAGACAATATAAGCAATACTCTTCAACAGAGTATAACCCAACTCATATCGTCCTTGGTGACTCTCATAGGAGTCATAGTAATGATGCTGACTATAAGTCCTATAATGACTCTTATTACTTTTGTTACTCTTCCTTTGAGCTTTATAATAACTGTAGCTGTAGCAAAAAAATCTCAAAAATACTTTGCTGCACAGCAAAAATCTTTAGGACAGCTTAACGCACATGTTGAAGAGATGTTTTCAGGTCATAAAATTATAAAAGCATACTCCAGAGAAGAAAAATCACTTAAGGAGTTTGAACAAATTAATGAAGAACTTTACAGCAGCGGCTGGAAAGCACAGTTTATATCTGGAATAATAATGCCTCTTCTTTCTTTTGTAAGCAACATAGGATATGTTTTAATATGTGTTGTCGGAGGAGTTCTAGCATCTGCAAAAAAACTTGAAATTGGAGATATTCAGGCTTTCATACAGTACTCAAGACAGTTTAACCAGCCCATAACTCAGACAGCCAATATTGCAAATATTTTACAATCGACAGTTGCTTCTGCCGAAAGAGTTTTTGAAATACTTGACGAACCTGAAGAAGAGTCAGATGAAAGCGCTACTGATCTTATCAATAACGTACAAGGACAGGTAGAGTTCAGCAACGTTACTTTTGGATATTCAAAGGATTCTGTTCTTATCAAGGATATGAATATACGGGTGGAAAAAGGTCAGACTGTAGCTATAGTAGGACCTACAGGAGCCGGAAAAACCACGCTAGTAAATCTTCTCATGAGGTTTTACGATATCGGCGGTGGAAAAATAACTATAGACGCACAGGATATAATGTCTATGAAACGCAACTCCGTCAGAAGCATATTCGGAATGGTGCTTCAGGATACATGGCTTTTCAGCGGCACTATAAAAGAAAATATTGCATATTCGAATAAGGATGCAACCTTTGAGCAAATAGTAAAAGCGGCTCAAACCGCTTATGCTGATCATTTTATAAGAACTCTCCCACAAGGCTATGATACTTTAATTAACGAACAGGCTAATAACATTTCACAGGGTCAAAAACAGCTGCTTACTATAGCACGGGCTGTTCTTGCCGATCCGAAGATTCTTATATTGGATGAAGCCACCAGCAGTGTAGATACAAGAACAGAAAGACTTATTCAAAAAGCTATGATTGAACTTATGAAAGGAAGAACTAATTTTGTTATCGCTCATAGGCTTTCAACTATTCAGGGAGCAGATCTCATACTTGTCATGAACAATGGTTCCATAATTGAAAAAGGAACTCACACAGAACTCCTTGAGAAAAAAGGTTTTTATGCCCAGATGTACTACAGTCAGTTTACTAATTCAAATTCAAAAGATCAGGCAGTATGACTTGACACTATTTACGGCATATGATAAAATTGCCGCAGTGGTGATGGAGTTCGCCCTTAAACGCATGGAATAAAATGCTGATGACTCCTGTCGGAACTCCGGCAGGAGTCATTATTTTTTGGAGGAAACAATGCTTTTAACTGTTGGAATAATAATGGTTTTAGGTCTTGCAACAAACTTTTTTTTCGAAAAAATTGGGCTTCCAGGACTTTTAGGCATGCTTGTGCTTGGAATAGTCATCGGTCCTTACGGCATAGACTTGATAAATCATGAACTGCTTAATTTTTCAGCTGATTTCAGAATGTTTGCTCTTATTGTCATACTTCTAAGGGCTGGACTGGGCATCAGCAGAAAAGAACTTAAAAAAATCGGCTCCCCCGCATTGCGCTTAAGCTTTATCCCGGGTCTTTTAGAAGGTTTTACCATAGCCTTAGCTTCTGTTTTATTGTTTGGCTTTTCTTTTGTTCAAGGCGGAATGCTTGGTTTTATTCTTGCAGCTGTTTCTCCGGCAGTTGTTGTACCGTTGATGCTTAAATTCTCAGAACAGAAAAGAGGCACTGACAAGTCCATACCCACCATGATAATGGCCGGAGCTTCTATTGATGATGTTTTTGCAATAACTATATTTTCGGCTTTTTTAGCATCTTATACTAATGCTGGGATCAATGTTTTTAAAGTACTTCTCAACATTCCTATTTCAATATTTTTAGGAATAGTAACCGGCGCTGTGGCAGGATTAATTCTTGTAAAGGTGTTTTCAAAGTATCACATGCGTGATACCAGAAAAGTCATATATATATTAGGTCTTTCTATTCTGATTAATGGCATAGAGAGTTTCTTAAAGAGTAAAGTTGAGATCGCCAGTCTCCTTGGTGTAATGACTATTGGTTATGTTATTCTTAATAGACTTCCTGCTGCTGCAGTCAGACTTTCCCAGAAATTCAATAAAATATGGGTTTTCGCTGAAATACTACTGTTTGTTCTTGTCGGAGCACAGGTTAACATCAGTCTTGCTTTCAACTCTGGGTTAAAAGGCCTGGTCATAATCCTTGCAGGTCTTCTAGCAAGAAGTCTAGGTGTTTACTTCTCTGTTATGGGAACTAACCTTAATTTTAAAGAAAAGTTATTCTGTATTCTGTCTTATACTCCAAAAGCGACGGTTCAGGCAGCAATAGGTGCCATTCCTCTTTCCGCAGGAGTAGAAAACGGCGATCTGATACTGGCTGTTGCCGTGCTGGCTATCATGATTACTGCTCCGCTTGGTGCAATAGCAATTAAAACAGGAGGAGAAAAACTGCTTTCATACAAGCAACTTTGAAACTGCTAAAAGTTACATTCTCTAATGTATAATATGAATGAGTAAGCTTACACATAAATGAGTAACCTTACATTTATTTATTTTGGAGTTGCTTTATGCTAAAAGATCTATTTAAGAAAACGATATTCCCCGATGACACAAAAAGTGCGTTTACTGCTCAGCTGCTTAAAGAAAATTTTCATAGAAGTATAATTCTAGGATATGCTGTAATGCTTTTTGAAAGTATTCTGATAACTATAAATCTTATATCCTATTTTGGACATGTTGACACATCATATGATTTTATTACCTATCTGTTAATGTATATAAGTATGTTCACGGTTAATATGCTTTTTGTAGTTATGACTAAAAAAGTTTTTTTAAAAATCAAATGGACCGAATCATCTATGAAAATGATGAGTGGCTTTCAGCTTGGTTATGTCTTTTTCATGATAGGCTGGGGAATAGCAATAACTATGCTTGACCAGAGACTTTACGGACAAATAACTACATTTGTGGTAAATGTGGCAGTATGCGCTATAACTTTTTATATGTCCGGCATAAAATCTTTTTTTATTTATATTGGTGCACTTATTGGCCTTGTAACAGGTCTTCCGTTCTTTCAGTCCAATACCGATATCCTCATAGGTCATTATGTTAACATAAGCGTTTTTTGTTTTCTTGCATGGATTGTATGCAGAATGTTATATGTAAATTTTCACAAAAACTTTACCGTTAACAGAGAACTTGAAAAAACCAACATCGTTCTTCAGACTCAGTATGAGCTTAATGCTATGATAAACAAGAAACTTTATGAGCTTAATAAAAAACTTGCAGATCTTTCTATAAAGGATGAACTTACAGGTCTTGACAACAGACGTGGCTTAAATGAATTTTTGGATAATTTATTAAAAACCAACACTGGTAAAAGCATTGATCTTTCAGCCATAATGATTGATATAGACTTTTTTAAACTATACAACGACAACTATGGACATCTTAAAGGTGACGAGGTATTAAAAAAGATTGCCGGAGTTATCAAAACTATAGTCGAAAATAATTCGGATTTTACTGTCCGATTCGGTGGAGAAGAGTTCCTGATCATTTCTTACAATACTGACAGACAGAATTTTATTAAAACCGCAGATAGAATCAAACAGGCAGTATATGATCTTGGGATTGTTCATCAATACTCTCCGATAGGCAAATATGTTACCGTCTCTCTCGGAGTAGCTTTTTCAAGGATTACAGTTCCGCAAGACATAAACCACCTTATTGAAAAGGCCGATAATGCTTTATATGTATCAAAAAATGATGGAAGGAATAAAGTTACCGTAGTTGGTGGGTAATCCTTCCAGCTAAAAGGGAGAAACTTATGAAGCCAAAAAAAATCAAGGAGCCTCTCAAAAAAAATATTAACGATCCCCAACTAAAAAACAAATTAATTAATTCGAAAAGTTTTCTTGAACTTTTTAACAACGTTCAGGAAGCTATGATTATACACAATCTTCATGGAAAAATACTTGCAGTCAATAAGCAGTTCCTTTCAATGTTTAAAACAGATGAAGAAAGGGCATTTACGCTTTCGATTAAAGACGATCTTTCTTCTTCTACCAACAGCTTGGATCTGCTGGATGGAATTTGGGCTGATGTAATCATCGGTAATCCTAAAACTTTTGAATGGACTGCCAAAAGACCAGAAGACGGTTTTATATTCCCGGTCGAAGTATTTCTGACCAAATTAAGTTTTTCAAAAAAAGACGTTATTCTTGCTTCAATAAAAGATATTACCCATTATAAAAGTATTCAGAAGGAAGTAGAAGAAAAAGCCATAGAGGTAGAAAATTTCTTTAATCTATCCCCAGATCTTTTTTGTATAACAGATAAGAACGGCGTTTTCGTAAAAAACAATATCCAATGGAAAGTTGTTTTGGGTTATGAACAAAAAGATCTTAAAAATATGCATTTATGGGATTTTGCTTATGAGAAAAATATACCTGTCATTAAAGAAAAAATTAATGAAGCATTAGCTTCTGATAAAGTAATCATCTTTGAGACCAACTACCGTTGCAAAGATCAAAGCTTAAAGTATCTGGAGTTTAGATCTACAAGGTATAACAGCACTATATTCACTGTTGCCCTTGACATAACAGAGCGGAAAGAATCAGAACGTATAATAATGGACAGCAAACAAAGGCTTGAAATGGTTCTTTACGGTTCAGAAATGGCAATATGGGACTGGGACATTCCTTCCGGAAAGATAATAGTAAATGAAAGATGGCATAAGATAGTAGGAATAGAAGAACATAAACAAGCTAAAAGTACTATAACCGAATGGGAAAAGTCAATCCATTTTGATGATCTTAAAAGTTTTAATGAACGTTTGAATTCTCACGTACAGGGACAATCTGACTTTTTTGAATGTGAGTACAGAGTCCTTAACAGCTCAGGAAAATGGACTTGGATTCAGAGCAAAGGTAAGATAGTAGAAAGGGATCTTTTAGAAAAACCTATGAGAATGTGCGGAACTCATATTAATATAACCAAAAGAAAAGAGCTTGAGGAAAAAATGTTTAAAATGGCTCATTACGATAAACTGACAGGGCTTCCAAACAGGGAACTTTTCTTCGAAAGGTTTTCTCAGAGTATTGTACAACACAGGCGTGATAAAAAGATCTTTGCACTCTTCTTTATTGATCTTGATAACTTTAAATACTATAATGATTCTTACGGTCATGAAGCCGGAGATAGAATTCTTGTCATTACCGCACAGCGTCTTCTCAGTAGTGTACGCAAATCGGATATAGTTGCCAGAATGGGAGGAGATGAATTCACCATTATTCTCAGAAATATATCAAGCATAGAAAGTGCTTCCAATGTTGCGGCTAAAATTATTGATATTTTCTCAAAGCCTTTCTATATAGGCGATATTGAAAGTACTATAGGTATTTCTTTAGGAATATCTATCTTTCCCAAAGATGGCGAAAACAGCGAAGAACTTATCCGAAAAGCCGATACTGCCATGTACTCTGTTAAAAAAACGGGAAAAAGAGGTTATAGATTTTATGAAGAAAACAAATAATCCCCCTAAAAAAAAGTGGGAAGACTTTACTGAAGTAGAGTTTTTTACTACTATTTATCCTAAGATGATAGAAAGTCTAAATGGATGTATTGAAAAAAAAGTGGCTATCAATAATATCATACTTTTAGGTTTTTTTTCAATTGTTGTAGCTACTGTGGTGATTTTTTTTATTAATCTAAGTTTTCTTGTACTGTTGGTGCCGGTTTTTTGGATCTGGACAAAAATCAGTAAAACTATTGTTATCCGTAAGAAGAACACGGAAGATATGAACAGATCCCTCGAAGAGATCAGACTCAAAAGGACAAAATATATTAAGAAACTTTATGAGTATGAGGATATGCCTTACATAGAATTTATAGAAAGTATAAAAAAAGAGTTAGAGAGTTTTCCTCAGGAAATGCGTAGCTTGACTTTTTGAATCATTATATGATAAAATATGATGCCCTTGAAAAGGGGGGCGTACCGGATTCGACGGGGTTTGGCTATTACAAGTAGCGAGCCGGGGAAGTCATTAGCCCGTTAACAAAATGACAAAGAAGAAACGCAGAAGAAAATTACGCATTTGCTGCTTAGTTTAATCTAACAGCCGTCCTGCAGATTAACCTTGGGCTTGATTAACTGCTAGGGCGTGTCTAAAAAGGCCCTTACCTGTCAGTTTTTTCTTTCGGACTGATTGGGAAATCAAAGAAAGATAGGATGAGAGATCCTGCCTGCAGGAGTTCGTAATCCGAAATCAAAATACAGGCTGTGCTCGGAGAAGCTTGTCTTAATCACTCTTCGGACGCGGGTTCAACTCCCGCCGCCTCCACCATTAGGACGCAGTTGCATATTCATTGCCTGCGTCTTTATTATTTACGGTCTCGTTTACAGCAGGACCATATCCATAAATTATTCTTTTGGGGTGAGTATGAACCAATATGATATTAAAATGCGTCTTTATCGGTCAATTTTATTTGTTGGTGCACTTTTATCTGTAATATGTATTATAGGCAACTATCTTTCATCCTTTCCTTTTTGGCCCAATCTTAAATGGATAGCATTATTTCTGACTACCAGTGTTTCTTATTGGTTTTCAAAAAATGAAAACTACATTAAAGCATTCATGTTTGGCTTTTTTTTCTTTCTCATATGGATCTTTTTCCCATTTGCTTTCTTGGATTCTGGCGGAAGTAATAATAATGCTATTGGATATGCTTTTCTTCTTCTCATAACAGTAACTTACCTTTTCAGCGGATGGAAACGTTTTTTCCTTGTATTTTCTCTTATTGGCATCTTTATGATATTACACGCCGTTGAATTTTATTTCCCTCAGTTGATTACGGTTTACCCCGCCCATACACAGTTCACAGACAGAATGATTCAGATACCTTTATTGCTGTTTGCTTCATTTATGATAATTTTGAAGTTTGCATGGGAGTATGAAGCTGTAAACATAAAACTGGATGACTACGCCAAATTCGACGAACTTACGGGACTTTATAACAGACGAATGTTTAATGTAGAGATAGAAGAAGCCTTGAGAAACAGGAAGGAAGAAATATTTCTTGTTCTGCTGGATCTTGATAATTTCAAAAAAGTAAACGACAGATGTGGACATATTATCGGTGATGAGGTACTTAAAAAGCTTGGAGATTATTTACGTAAATTTCTAGGGCAAGACAGAAACATTGTGAGCAGGTGGGGCGGAGACGAATTTGCTATAATATACTTCGGAAACAGAATAACTTTGATGGAAAAACTCACGCATCTCAAAAAAGAGTTTAAAGATTATGTATCTTTTTATGAGAAAACAACCGGAATAAGTGCGAGCATTATAGAATTGGCTTTATATGAAAATGTCTCTCAAATACTTATCGCTGCAGACCAGGAGCTTTATAAAGAAAAGTCTAGAAACAGCAAGTAATCCAAAAAGTTTCTTTTCAATATGAAAAACATCAATATTATTATAAAATGATCTTATATTTAATCTATAAACCATGGGAGCAATTAATGAAAATCAGTATTATAAATTCAGATGGAATCAATATAGCAATGGTTGAAAACGAAGATGTCTTAATAAAAGATGCTCAGTCCGCTCTGGAGCTTGCGGTAAGTATTATGTATGAATCAGACTGTACCAGGATAATTATTAGAAAAGAGTTGGTTGCACCTGATTTTTTTATTTTGAGTTCGCGCCTTGCAGGAGATATTCTTCAAAAATACAGCAATTATAAGATAAAAATCGCAATAGTGGGAGATTATTCTAAATATACCAGTAAGCCACTCAAAGACTTCATTTACGAAAGCAACAAAGGAAAGGATTTCTTTTTTGTATCAACTGTTGAGGAAGCAATTGATAAACTTAGACAAAAATAAGTATACACTATCTTCAAGAAAGAACAGCATTTTCATATAATCCTGAATTTTTTCAGGATTTTTTTTATTGTTGATAATATTTAATGATCAATATTTATTATAAATAAAAAATTACATTTGCCTTTTGTTGTAGTTACGTTATATAATTTATAGTAAAAGGGGGGACATAATTATGAATGCAGACCAAGTACTGAGAACGCTCCTTGAAAGCGAAAAAAAAGCGAAGGAAGATCTTAGGGCTGCCTCTCAAAAGTTCGAAGAACAGTATAATGACCTTTGGGAAAAACTTCAATCTGATAAAGATGAGAAGTTGGCATTGGCCAGCATGCAGGCAAAGAAAATGGAAAAAGCTGCACAAACCAAAGCTGCAGAAGAAATGGCTTCGGCTGTTAATAAAATAAATATTCTTAAAAATAAGCTTGAAAAGATGTGGAATGAAAGAGAAGAGTTTATAAATACAATATTAAATAAATTTTTAGATGATGGAAAATGAAGTATCCTTTTTTGATGGCTAAATCAAGAGCTTTAATTTCAAACCTTCTTTCAAGAAAAGATTATGAAAATATGATGCAGCTTTCATCAGTAGATGACGTTTTCAGCTATCTGAAGAATAAAACTCATTATGGGAATACTCTTAGCAAAACAAATTTTAACTCTGTACATAGAAAAGATCTGGAACTGTTGCTAAAAAAAACTATTTGTTTAGATCTTGAGAACCTTTATTTTTATATTCCTGAGAAAGCAAAAGAATTTCTAAGATGCGTAATAGACAGATATGAACTTGAAAACATTAAAATTATTTTTGGATGGCTTCACTCAAAAAGGTTTCCGTTAGAAAAAGAAGTAATTCTATTCCCTGTTTTTCATAAAAATTATGAGCTTTCTGCTTTAGTAAAAAATGAGAGTTTTGACGCAGTTATGAATTTTTTGAAAAAAACTCCATACTATATTGTTATCAAAGCTGTTTATGAGAATTATTTGAAGACAAAAAAACTTTTTATACTGACTAATGCTCTTGATATCTGGTATTATACAAGACTTTTCAAACTTATAAAAAACCTTGGTAAGTATGCAGATTTTTTAAAAAAAGTTTTTTTTATGCAATGCGAATTTCTTGATATATCCAGTATATATAGATGTAGATTTCTTTTCGGTCTTTCTGTGAATGAAACCAAAAACTTTTTTCTTCCTATAAAAGAAGTATCTGATATACCCGATATTCATATTCTACTTAACATGACTAATGAAAAGGAGTTCTTTGATTTTCTAACCGAGCATGACAGTTCACGGTATTCTATAAAGACCAGAAATGATCTATTTGCTCAAAACATAGACAGAGCTGATGAAAGAATTCTTCTTGCATATGCAAAAAAAACACTTAAAAATCTGAACAACGGTTTTGATGTATTCAGTGCTTATATCTATCTTAGAGAGTATGAGTACAGAGATCTTGTTACAGTAATCGAAAGTGTACGGTATGGTATAGAACCTCAAAAGGCTGTCAGATATTTAATTAATGGAGAGTGAAAATGCACGAAAAAATTTATCCCGTTACACTGATCTCAGACAAGAACAATATTGAGAGTATCTTGAAACAGTTGCTTGACAGTGGAGAATTTCAAAGTGCATCTGCGGAGTTTTTTCTGAATGAAAAAGTTATCAGAGAACTTTATCAAATGGATGAAAATCCATACGAGGAGATATTTCAGACATTTACATATATATTCAACGAAGCAGAAAAACAGCCGGAACCCAAGGTAGAAAAAATTGTCTTTCCGACAGTTCTTGATACGCAGGAGATATCAGAGTTTACACAGGAACTATCCATGAGTATAACAACTATTAAAAAAGAAATACTGTACAGGCAAAAACTTAAGGAAGATATCAAAAAGAATTTAGACCTTATGCATAGTCTGGATAAACTAAGTATTGATCTGACTGAACTGGATAACTTTCGATATCTTTCTTACACTATAGGCAAAATATCAAGAATTTATTATCAAAGATTTGTTGATAGTCTTGAAAAAGAAAATGTATTAGTTTTAGATCTGCTTGAAGAAAAAGAATTCATATGGCTTTTCATAATATATGAATGTGCACAAAATACAGAAAAAATTATTTCAATAAGCAATTTTTTGCAGACAGATCTTGAGATATCTATTAACGGTACTGCTTCACAGATATCCTGGGAATATTGGGATAAATTACGGGCAATCGAGTACGAAATAAAAATTTTGCAGCTTGAAATTAAAAAAATTTTTTATGAAAAAAGACGGTTTATATACAGTTATTTTGATTATATCTTTGTACTAAAAAACATTCATGATATGCTACATGAAAAATGCTTGCTTAACAACAATTTTTTTGTTATCTCAGGCTGGACTACTCAGAAAACATATGAAAAGCTTTTAGAAAAACAAAAAGAAGAAGATTTGTTTATAGTTCTTAGATCTTCATGTACTGAAGAGTGTCCGACAAAACTTAAGAATCCCTGGTTTTTCAAACATTTTGAAACTCTTGTTACAATGTTTGGAATTCCCAAGAGCAATGAGATCGATCCTACAATTTCTATCTCCGTTCTTTTCCTTGTTTTTTATGGAATGATGTTCGGAGATATAGGACACGGACTTGTTTTGGCATTCAGTGGATTCATACTTTTTTTAATGAAAAAAAATAGTATTTTTTTTGTTATAGGAAGTGCCGGCTTATCTTCTGTGCTATTTGGGTTTTTGTATGGAAGTTTTTTTGGATTTGAAGATATCTTCCCTGCCTTATGGAAAAGACCGCTGGATAATATCAATTACTTCCTGGGTATATCTATTGCAATAGGTTCTGCAATTATAATTACAGCTATGTTTACTCACACAGTAAACATGTTT